>Ga0335078_10000755_pt1 | contig 49390 bp, 45 predicted proteins | sample Lox_Sample_32_FD_206711 | JGI IMG/M metagenome (GOLD analysis project Ga0335078, IMG submission 206711) | Soil microbial communities from Loxahatchee National Wildlife Refuge, Florida, United States - Lox_Sample_3.2 | ecosystem: Environmental > Terrestrial > Soil > Wetlands | place: USA... | reverse complement strand
TTATCTCGCCGGTGTCACCGCCGCTCCGGTCTATCATCATCATCCGCATCGGCCGGAGGAGTTCGATGCCATGCCCGGCGACATGGCGGGGCAGGCGCGCGCGGCGCTGGAGAATCTCAAGCGTGGGCTTGAGGCCGTGGGCGCAACTTTCGCGGATGTGGTGACGGCCGATCGCTTCGTGACCGATCTCACCGATCAGGACGCACTCAACCGTGTGTGGGCCGAATACTTTCGCGACGCCAAGCCGACGACAACGACCGTACAGGTGGTGCGGCTTGCCACCGATCCGCGGTGCCTTGTCGAGATAAACGCAATCGCCGTCATTGATTGACGCGCGTCGAGCAGATTGCGCCTGCTTGACGTGAGCGGGGATTGGCCGCTCATATTCGCGGCCGGTACTTTGGGCCGGAAATGGAGGGCCCCATGGCCGAGTTGGCGTATCGAACGGCGCTCATTGTCGGGGTTGGCGGCGGGCTTTCCGCCTCGGTGGCGCGCACTTTCACGAAAGCCGGCATGAAGGTCGCGTTGGCGGCCCGGCGCGCCAACGATCTCGCGGCGCTTGCCAAGGAGATCGGCGGTAAAGCCTTTGCTTGCGATGCGACCAAGGCCGCCGACGTCGCAAAACTTTTCGCCGACGTCGAAGGCGCGTTCGGCGCGCCGGATGTCGTCGTCTTCAATGCAAGCTATCGGACGCGCGGTCCGTTCGTCGAACTCGATCCGGCAGAGGTTGAGAAGACGCTCATCGTCAGCGCCTTCGCCGGCTTCCTGGTAGCGCAGGAGGCGGCCAGGCGCATGCTGCCGGCTGGTCACGGGGCGATCCTGTTCACCGGCGCGTCCGCCAGCGTCAAGGGCTACGCGCAATCGGCGCCCTTCGCCATGGGCAAGTTCGCGTTGCGCGGCTTGGCGCAGAGCATGGCGCGGGAGTTGTCGCCCCGCGGCCTGCACATCGCTCATATCGTGATCGACGGCGGCATCCGCAGCGCGAGCCGCGCCGAACCGCCGGACAAGCCCGACAGTATGCTTAGCCCGGATGCCATCGCGCAAACCTATCTCGATTTGTTGCGGCAGCAACGCAGTGCCTGGGCTTGGGAAATCGAGCTGCGTCCTTGGGTCGAGCGGTTTTGAACTCCGGCACCAAGCTCCGGCATGCCGGCGCCATGCCGGGCACGATAGCCAAGGCGATTTTATTGACGCTTGCGCTCGTCTTTGCGGCAAGCGCCGTGCAGGCGCAAACCACGCGGCAAAAGCGGCCGCAGCGACACCCCCCGGAGCCCGCAATCCCCGCAGTGCCGGTCGACGCGCGCGACAGCGTGGTGGCAGCACCGGGCGTCTTCAATGGACGACCTTATTGGCTTGCGCTGGCGCAGTGCGGCGGCATCTATTTCAAGCTGAATGGATTTTATACCGACGTCGCCGTACGTGCGCGCGTGGTCAAGCCTGACCCGTCGATCAACGCCGAGTTCAGCAGAAAACTCACCGAAGCGATCAGGACGACGACGACATTCTTCGACGGAGCCGAGCATTTCTTGATGACCAATCGTGGCGTCGAGCGCGCTGACGCCGTGCTCATCTATGAGGGGCAATCGCGCGCCGCCGGCGATCGGCTCAAGACCATCGATGCCGCATTGGCGGCGGCAAAGGCTTGTCCGGCGCTATACCAGGCTTGCCGGGGTGCTTACCCCAAGCTGTGTAATGAATCGCTGACGCCGCTGCGCTAAACTTGCAACGGCGTTTGCGAAGCCTCCGCGCACCGGCGCTGGCTCGGCGTGCCCCTGAAGGAGCCGTTTCATGAAGTTTGCATTCGCCGCCTTTGCCCTGTTCGTAATGATCGGAGCGAACGCTCCCGAGGCGACCGCACAGCAAGCCACTACTTCGCAAGGGATGGGTGAACCGCCCGCACCCAAGATTGGTGAGATCATGGCGCAGCAACAAATGCGCCACATTAAACTGTGGTTCGCGGGCCACAGCGGCAACTGGCCGCTCGCCGACTACGAGATCGATCAGTTGAAGGACGGCTTTGACGATGTGAACCAGCAGCTTGGCGGTGACACGGTTGAGAAGGCCGTAGGCGCTGCAATTGCCGCTATCGAGAAGGCCATCGATGCCAAGGACCGCAGCGCCTTTACCAGCGCGTTCGACAGACTGACTGACGGCTGCAACAGCTGCCATCACACGCTGGATCATGCCTTTATTGTCGTGCAGCGGCCATCATCGCTGCCCTACAGCGATCAGCTTTTTGCCCCGCCCAAGTAGCCGGCCGCCCGCGTCAACGCGCCGCGGTGTGCGGGCTCGGGCGCGGCACATTTCGAGCCGATATATCAGTTGCTGAAGATGTTGCCTTCCAAGAGGAGGTCCAAGATGACCTATCGCGTCTACTCCGGGCCGCGTGGCTCGCAGTCCATCTCTCCGCTCGAGAAAGATCGTCACCTTTTCAAGGAATTCAGCGGTCTGGATGAAGCGATGAGTTGGGCGCGTCACGTCAACAATAGCGGCCGGGTCGCCCTGCTGATCGACGGCGACGACGGCACGCGGCTGACCAAGCAGCAGATCGTGACCGCGCTTAAGAGCCCTGAGAGCCTCGACTCACACGACGACGCGGCGTGAACCGTCAGTGCATTAGCGGCTGAGCTGGCCTCAATCGTCCGGCTTCGCCAATGCGGCGAGTTCCGAGACTTCGCGCAGTGGGGCGAAATCCTGATATTCGTTCGGCATGCCGGCGCGGTTGAGCCACACCGCGCCAAAACCGAAGGAGGACGCGCCCATGACGTCCCACCGGTTGGAAGAGACGAATACGGCTTGCTCGGGCTTGATGCTGAACCTGTTTGTGACGAGTGCGTAGACCTCGGGTCGGGGCTTATAAGCACGTACGCTATCGACCGACAGCACGGCGTCAAAGAGTTCACCCATTCCTGCGGCGTCGACGGCGGCCGCAAGCATCGGCGGCGAGCCGTTGGAGAGGATGGCGAGGCGACTGCCGCGTTTTTTGAGATCGGCAAGGGTCGCGGCGGCGCCGGCAAAAGCATCGAGCTTGAGATAAGCGTCCAGCAATTGCGGCCGCAACGAGCGATCGACCGAAGGCACGCGGACAAGCGCATAATCCAGCGCCCGCTCGGTCAACGCCCAGAAATCAACGTAGCGGCCCGCCAGCGTCAAAGTCCACGTGTACTCGAGCTGCTTGGTTCGCCAGATTTCCGAGCACCGCTCCGCCTCGGGGCCCGCCGCGGCGCGGTGGCGCGCGATGGCGGCATGGACGTCGAATAGGGTGCCGTAGGCATCGAATACGTATGTCTTCATGAGCTTGTCTCCCTGCAGCAGTCATGGTGTGACAAAGGCGGCGGCCGTGGGACAATGGACGCCTCGGAAGGATGATTCGATGAGCCGGCCCGTCACCTGGTCGAAGACGCTGACATTTTGCGAGGACGCGTGGCACGAAGGCAACCTGCCGATCATGGGCGTCCGCACCCATGCGGCGTGGCTTTGCACATCGGTGTTCGATGGTGCGCGCGCGTTCGAGGGCACTGCTCCGGATCTCGATCTGCATTGCGCGCGTGTCAACGAATCCGCCAAGACCATGGGGCTCAAGCCGCTCGTCGACGTCAGTACCTGGCTCGGCCTTGTGCGCGAGGGGCTAAAACGGTTCGATCGCGACGCCGAGCTCTACATTCGGCCGATGTATTGGCCGGAAGACGCGGCGTCCGGCGCAGTTCGCCCGGACCCCGAAACCACACGCTGGTGCCTGACGCTTTATATCGCCCCGTTGCCGAAGCCCACGGGCACCGCCATCACGCTGTCGCCGTACCGCCGCCCGACCCGTGAATCCGCTCCGGTCGATGCCAAAGCCGGCTGTCTTTATCCGAACAACGCCCGCGCCATGACCGAGGCGCGCGCGCGCGGCTTCGACAATTGCCTGATGTGCGACATGCTCGGCAATGTCGCCGAACTCGCCACCGCCAATATCTTCATGGTCAAGGACGGCGTTGCTTTCACGCCGGTTTTCAATGGCACCTTCCTCGCCGGCATCACACGCGCGCGGGTCATCGCGCTACTGCGCGAGGCCGGCACTACAGTGGTCGAGACCACGTTGCGTTATTCCGACTTTCAGTCAGCGGACGAAGTATTTTCGACGGGCAACTATACCAAAGTATCACCGATCAGCCGCGTTGATGAGCGTAACTTGCAGCCTGGCCCGGTTTACCGGCGGGCTCGCGAACTGTACTGGGATTTCGCCCATGCGACGGTGTGACGCCTGCGATTAGGCGGTTTCGCCGCCTCGCCTGCAAAAAAGCGGGACCAAATGGTCCCGCTTTCATTTGCGCCAGTCGCCGCGGCGGGTCGCTATTTCATCGCCGATTCGTACATCTCGGCCACGTGGTCCCAATTGATCAGGTGATCAACAAACGCCTTGAGATAGTCCGGACGCCGGTTGCGATAATCGATGTAGTAGGAGTGCTCCCAGACGTCGCAGCCCAGAATTGGCGCGGCGCCGTGCACCAGCGGGTTCTCGCCGTTCGCCGTCTTCATGATCGTGATCTTGCCGTCCTTGACCGCGAGCCAGCACCAGCCGGAACCGAATTGGGTAATTCCGGCCTGGACGAAATCCTCCTTCATCTTTGCAATAGGCCCGATGTCGGTCGTGATCTGCTTCTCCAGTTTGCCCGGCAACTTGTCGCCGCCACCGCCCTTTTTCATCCATTTCCAGAAGTGGATATGGTTGTAGTGCTGGCCCGCGTTGTTGAAGAGCCCCGGGTTTTTGCCGAACGTTCCTTTCACCACTTCCTCGACGGGCTTGTTCTCCCACTCGGTGCCTTTGGCGAGATTATTGCCATTGGTAACATAGGCTTGGTGGTGTTTGTCGTGGTGATATTCAAGCGTCTCGCGGGACATGTGTGGGGTCAGCGCGTCATAGGCATAAGGCAGCTCGGGTAGGGTGAATGCCATTGGTTCTACTCCTCAATGTGAAATCGGAACCGGGTGGGGGGCACGTCGATAAAACCGCCTTGGCGGGACAAGGTTTCGTCTAGATAGGCCCAACGGACCGGTTTCGGCAACGGTGTCGGATGGACAAAGCGCCGCCGCGGGGCGCCATCGGGTTTCGTCGCTAACCTCGCTCGCATTTATCCTTGCGCGCTCGTCGGGCGACCGCCAAAATGCAATGGGTGTCGGGTCGTGTGGGCGCGGGATACAGTTATGGCACTGTTTTTGCTGGTTTTGGGAGCGGCAGTCGCGGCAGCTGGTTTTGTTCTCGCCGCAGCGGGCGTCATCCTTCCCGAGGGTACTTTCAGCGCCGAGGTTGTTACCCCAGGCACTATTGCAGCCGTCGGCGGGCTTATGCTTGTCGGCATGGGCCTTGCGGTCCGCCAACTGCAGCGCATCGAACGGGCACTCACTGCTCGACCGGCTCCGCGTGTCGCTCTGCCGAAAGAAGAGACTGAATCACCGGCCGCAAAGCCTGCTGTTCCTCCAGTTCGTCCGCCGAAGCTGGCGGCGGGCGCCAGTCCGCCACCAACGCCTCTTGCTGCGAGCCCACTGCCGCCCGAAGTTGCGCCGTTTGCGATGCCACCGGCAACATCCTCGGCGGCGCGGGTGGAACGCGTGCCGGTGGTCGGAGAAGCCGGCATGTCGTTGATGCTACAGACGCCTCTTCACGCGGATGAAGAAATCCCTGAGGTCAGGGAAGTCGCGGCAATGGGTCGAGGCGGGACTGGTATTAGACCTATGCGCCCGGCTCCGCGTGTCGTTGCGAAGGCTCGCCAGGCCTCAGCGCCCGAGGTGGCAAAAGGTGCGGTCTTCAATGCGGTTTGGCCGACGACGTCACGAGGCGGCATTCAAGTAACATCTGTCGAAATTGCGGAGCTGACGACGCAGCCACCAACCCGTCCGTTGACGGAGACCCCGCAAGTGGCGGCGGCTGTTAGCGAGGTCCCTCCCGCCGCGCCGCCAGCGGGCGTGGAGCCGGTCGCGGCAGCGCCGGTCTCGATCCTGAAATCGGGCGTGGTCGAAGGCATGGCCTATACGCTCTACGCGGACGGATCGATCGAAGCTCAGCTGCCGCAAGGCACAATGCGGTTCGGCTCGATCGCAGCACTGCGGGATCATATAGAGGGCGGCGCCTAAGCACTTAGTCTGCTGTCTCAAGCACGCAGACTTGCTCGGCTGACTACGGGATCTGCCAAGCCTCTTGAAGGGCCTCTCGCCAGGACGCCTCGACTGAATAATAGTTAGTAATAGTTGTGCATTGTGGGCAAACACAGCTTTTTTGAAAGACTGTATACAGTACGGATGTTTCTTGTATATCCTAGTTTTAAGTCGGTTGCCTGCAGTTGATTATTCTACGTCGGCAAGTATCATCCACTGTAGAACTGTTCTTAATTGCCGCGCCTTTGGGCGCATGTGGTACGTCGGGGGGCGGCCACTCTAGATGAGAATAGTCCCGGCATGGCTGAGAATTCGGGGGAGACGAGTTACATTCAACTAACCGCGAATATCGTGTCGGCCTACGTGAGCAACAATACGGTCGCCACGGCGGACATCCCGGCTCTGATCAGTCAAGTGTACGCGGCGTTGTTCCGCGTCTCGAGCGGACAGGTCGCGGCCCCAATGGAGCCGCTCAAGCCGGCCGTTCCGGTCAAGCGCTCGATTACGCCTGAATACATTGTTTGCCTTGAGGACGGTAAGAAGTTCAAGTCACTCAAGCGCCACCTGCGCACGCAATACGACATGACACCGGAACAATACCGGGAGAAATGGGGATTGGCTCCGGATTATCCGATGGTGGCGCCCAACTATGCGGAGGCTCGCTCTCGCCTCGCCAAACAGATGGGTCTCGGCCAGCAGCGCCGCCGACGCCGGGACCGCGGTTGACATTGCGTCGCTTTGACCGGCGCAACGGAAAAATTCAACGCTGCAGCACTCCTATCACCCGGTTGGCAAAGCTGAGGCGCTCCGACATTACCGCGACGACGTAAGCCAGCAGCGCTTGGCTCAGAGGCGGGTTCTCGCGTTTGATGCGTTCAAATGCATCTGCGTCGAGTTCGTAAAGGATGCTTGGGCTTTCAGCTTGAATTGTCGCGCTGCGCGGAGCGTGCGTCAGCAAGCCCATTTCGCCGACCGTCGTGTGCGGTCCCAGGCTTCGCACGCGCGTGGTGCGTGCGCCGGGCAGCTCAACAATAATCCCGACGCGGCCCTCCAGGATGAAGTGCATCGAGGCGGCTGGATCGCCTTGCCGCGCTATAGTGTCGCCCGCTCGAACTTCGAGGCGTCGGCAATACTGCGCCAGGCTGTCGGCAAGCTGCGCATTCCCAAGCGCTTCAGTCAGCCATGCGCGCAATGACCGAGCATCGCCGGCGTCGCCACGGTGCGCCTCGATGATCGCCTGCTCGCACGCCTCCAGCGCCCGGTCCAAATCAGCGGCGACTATGATGTCATCGGAAATGAACTTGGCTGAACGGAACGGCCGCTCCAGTTCCGGCGTAAGGTTCACCAGCACGATCCTGGCGCCGGCCTCGGTCGCCGCCTGTTTGATCTGCGCGAAACTCTGCGTCGCCGATGAATCGATACCCGTGACATTGCGGAAATCGAAGAGCAGGAATCTGCATTCCGGCTGCCGGGCCAGCAGCGCTTTAACATGCTGGTAGAGGCGGTTCGCCGAACCAAAGAACAGATAGCTCTGTAGTGCCATCCCCTGGATCTGGCGCCCGTGATCGGCCAGAAGCGCCAGCTCGCCCGGTCCGCGATCGAGCGAGGAGCGATATTCGGAGCCGTCAAAATTGAACTTGATCGCACTGACGCGGCTGGCACTCACCGCGAACGTGGCGCAACCGATCACGATGCCGATCAGGACACCGGCGACAAAACCCCAATTGATGATGAGAAGTGCGATGGCAAGCAGCGAGACCCATTCGATCGGCAGCAATTGCCGCGACGATTGGATGAGCCATTGATAGACCAGCCCGGAGCCAAGAAAGATCAACAATCCGCCGAGGATGTATTTTGGCACATAGCCAAGGAAAGACGGATCCGCGATCAAGATCGCGGCCGAGATCGCAGCGACCGTCAGGCCCGATAATCGGCTGGTTGCGCCGGCCGTTCGGACAAGGATGGAGCGGCTCAGGGAGGTACAACTGACGTATCCGCCCAATCCCGCGGTCAGCAAATTGGCGAGCCCGAGCACCTTGAGGTCGCGGTCGATATTGGCCTCGGTTCTGGTCGCAATTTCGATTCCCGTGGTGTTGAGCAGCAAGGTGCTGGTCGTGACGAAAACGATGGCGAGGAAATCGCCGGCGAGTGAAGGAAGCGACGTCCAGGAGAAGCTTTCAAGCGCGTGGCTTTTCCACGGCAGTGTGAGCGTGGCTACAGGCTGCGGTCGAAACATCCAGCCGTCGGCTTGCGCCTCGCCCAGCGATCCGCCTGTCACAAACAGGACGAGGTATGTGGCGGCAAACGCCGCCAGCAGCACAGCGGGCAAAACGAAAGGGCTCTTCGAGCGGCGCAGCAGGAGATGCAGGATCATCGCTACGACGAGCCCGGCGGCAAGCTTGCCGATAATTGCGGCGCTGACAAAGGCGCCCAAATTGGTCAACGCCGGCCGCTGATCCGTCACGACCTGCATCGCGCCCATGATCATCAGCCACCCGGTGGCGCCCAGGAAACCGCCAATCACCGGAAAGGGCACGAACCGAATCGCGCGCCCGGCATGGGTGAACCCAAGGATACCCAGCACGAGCCCGGTGAACGCCGTTGCCAGCGACATGACGATAATCGCTGGCTCGAGGAGGTCGGCGCCTCCGCCATGGGCGATGATGCGCTGGACCACGGTTGCGACCATGGCGGCGATGACGACGGAAATCGAGCTGTCAGGGCCGGCGATTGCGAAGGGCAGCGAACTGCGGAGCGCTACGACAGTTCCGCCGATTGCCGCGGACAGGAATGTCACCGCAACCCCATAAGCCAGTAGATGGGCGATGGGGCCGGTGAAGATGAGTGCGGCGTACGAAAGACAATAAGCGATGGACAGCGTGCTGCAGATCACGCCCGCGAAAATGTCGGTCAACCCGCTGCGGAACTTTTGATTGTTGAAAGTCCCGATGACGCCGGCAGAGCTAACAGCCATCGTTGAAATTCCCGGCGCCGGGCGGATGATGATCGCAGGCCACAGGAACCTTACATCACGACCGGTGCCGTCGCCACAGTCCCCTCATCGCGCGAACGGCCTGTCGCGCCCGGTGACAGCAAGTTCACACCGCGGCGGCGGTGAGTGCGGCGCGGGCGTCGGACCGGATGCGCTCAACCATCGAGCGGAAGCCGTTTGACCGCTGCGGCGTGAGGTGCTCGCGCAGTCCCATCTGTTCGAACAATGAAAGCGCATCGGTCGAAAGGATGTCCTTCGCGGGCTTGTTGGAAAATATGGCGAACAGGATTGCAATCAGTCCGCGCACGATGTGGGCGTCGCTATCGCCGGCAAAGGTGAGTACCGGCCCGCTGGCGCCGCTCGGCCGCACGATAGTGTCGAGCCAAACCTGGCTCGCGCATCCCAACACTTTGTTGGTGTCGCTGCGCGCTCCCGGCGGCAGAGGCGGCAGTTCCCGGCCAAGTTCGATCAGGTAGCGATAACGGTCGTCCCAAACGTCAAGGGCCGAGAAATTGTCGATGATTTCTTCGATATCAGCCATCGCTGCAGCGGTTCCTCGTCGGCCCTTTATATAGAGCGCTTGGGCGACGAGGTCGATGCTTGGAACAGCGTCGTGCGAGGCAGTTCCCGGTCGCGGCGATTGACCGGAGTGCCGATTATGCGGGGTGCTTGAGGTCTTTGCGCGACGGCGGGCCCCGCCAGGACGGCGCGAGATCGGCTGGAGTGAGCGTGCTCTGCGAGGTCCGCTCGGCCGGAATTCTCTCCGGCATTGACTTGGTGCCGGCGACGCGTCGGGACGGCGGGCTCGACACCGAGCCGGTCTCGCGCGGCGCCAACGCCTCGCTCAACACATCGTAAAGCATCTTTGCGCCAGCCTGGGCTTTGTAGCCGATTGTCGTTGCGACCTGAGACCCGACCGTGCAGGCTTCGGGCTGCCGCGTACAGAATCCGCGCATGTCACCGACGGTCGCTGAGGCTGCGGAGATCGCCTCTGATGCGTTGAGCTCGCTGGCCGATGGGCTTCGCTGTGCGGCGCCGGTCGGCAACAGCACCAGCACGACGCCGAGCCAAAACGTCATTCGCAACAGGAAGAACATAACACCCACATCCCCGGCGGACAGTATTGCCGCACGTGGGCGCAACCTAGCAGGCAGCCTTGAAGGCCACGTTGGTGGTGCCGAGACGTTTTTGTCCATAATCGAACAGAATACGCCTCAAATTTTCGCGCAAATCGAAATAATATTATTTACCTAAAATTTGAGCGAACGGCGGCGCCGGTGCTTCGCAGCGTTTATGTCGCGGGCAAAAAGCGTTCCTTTCGCTCGGCGTTCTGTGCGTATCGGATAAGTCCGCGAACGACAACGAACTTCTTACCGCAACCACCCGTTCACCATGATGGGGGAATCCCGCGCGTCCGCTTGCGCACGCGGCGCCTAGGCGAAGCTTCGCTCCGGCGTCTGCGCGGCGATTTAGGGTTCGCTTAAGCGCCGTCTGACACGATCGCGGGATAGAAAAAGGGGAGCGCGTCGGCAAAGCCGAGCGTGCGATCGGGAACGTGGGCCTCTTCGCGCCGGTACGAGATTATATCGCCTCGCTCGTGCACCCGTCGGCGCAGCACGATGCGTTGACGGCGGCGCGCCATCGCGCCTTCATCGCACCGCGACTGCTCGGCAGCATCGTCGCGCTGGCGTCGTTTCCGGTTTACCTGCTGGTGCGCGGTGCTCCAACGGCCATCGAGTTGATGGTATTTGCCTGGCTCATCGCTCCGATTCTCATCGCTTATTTTCTTTCCCGCACCGGACGCTACGAGAGCGCGCACGAATTGTCGGCGCTGGCGTTGACCGGCCTCGTGACAGTGGTGGCTGTGTCGACCGGCGGCATCGCCTCGTTTGCGGCGATCTGGCTCGTTGTCGTTCCGCTTGAAGCGTCGCTCTCGGCGTCGCGACGTGTCGTCGCTATTGCCTCGACCTTTGCGCTTGCCGCCGCCGGTCTCCTGGTCCTTGTCAGTGTGCTCGACCTGCTGCCTGTGCCCGTGGCGCGCGCTCATGTTGAGCTTGCCGCGTTCGGTATTGTTTCGGCCGCTCTCTACGCGGCGGGGCTCGCGCTCGGCGCCGAGGCGCTGTCGCGGACGAGTTTCTGGCTGTTGTACGCGGAGGAGGACAGATACCGGCTCCTGGCGCGCAACATGACCGACGTGATCACGCGGCATGGCCGTGACGGCGCCGTGTTGTTCGTTTCGCCGGTTGCGCAGTCCTTGCTCGGCTGCGGCGTTGCCGAGTTGCACGGACAAGGTCTGTTCAGCCGCGTCCACGTCGCCGACCGTCCGGCTTATTTGCGCGCGCTCGGCGATACCGCGGCCTTGGGTGAGAGCCGTTCCGCTGAATTCCGGGTGCGCTGTGAAGCTTCTGCTGCCGGCGATCGTCCCACTGCGCAGTTCGTGTGGATCGAGATGCGATGCCGGGCGCTTGAGCAGGCTGCGGTCGAGGCCGGCAGCCGCCGCGAGGTCGTTGCCGTGCTTCGCGATGTGACGGAGCGCAAGTGGCAGGAGCAGGCGCTTGAAGACGCGCGGGCCGAGGCCGAACGCGGCAACGCTGCGAAGAGCCGCTTTCTCGCGACGATGAGCCACGAGCTACGCACGCCACTCAACGCGATCATCGGATTCTCCGACATGTTGATGAAGGAAGCGGCGCTGCCGCTCGATGCTCGGCGTCGCGAGGAATACGCCGGCCTCATCAATGATTCCGGGCAGCATCTGCTGGCCGTCATCAACGGTATCCTCGATATGTCAAAGATCGAGACCGACAATTTCGAGATTACTCCGGAGCCGTTTTCGCCCGAGCAAGTCATCGCCGTTTGCTGCGACCTTCTGGCACTGCACGCAAACGAGGCGGGCGTTGTTCTTGAAAGAGCGCCTGCGGGGGCACTTCCGGAAATCGTCGCCGACAAGCGCGCCGTTAATCAAATCCTTCTTAATCTGCTTTCCAACGCAATCCGCTTCACCGACCGCGGCGGCCGCGTCACAATTGGCGGGCGCGCCGAGGCGGGGAACATTGTCTTTGTGGTCGAAGACAATGGTGTCGGCATCAACGACGAAGACCTGGCGCGCGTGGGCGAGCCCTATTTCCAGGCGGGCGCTTCCTATGACCGTCGTCACGGTGGAACCGGCCTCGGCTTCTCGATCGTCAAAGGTTTGGTGCGATTGCACGGCGGCGAGGTTACGATTCACAGCCGGATCGGCGAAGGCACGCGCGTCAGTGTGCACCTGCCGCTTGATTGCGAGCGAACAGGCCGGGCAAAGCGGTCTTCCCCTCCAGGACCAACCGACATCACACGGTACTTGCCGGCGCCGCTGAAGAGTAGCGCGCTCACTCAATCAGCAACCTCAATGGCGGAGGGTGAAGCCGTGCCGGTCGCCACCACCATTCCGGTGAAGAAAAGTGCCTGAGCGTCGCAACAACCGAGGGCGGGCTTCCGTTGGCGCACCGCGCGTGCTTGGCGCTGTCGTGTCTATTGTATGGTGGCTTTTGGCAAGGGCCGCGCGCCGCCCGGTCGATTCAATGGCGATACTTGGCGCCAGCGCGGCGAGCTTTGTCATTGTCGTCAACGCGCTTTTTCTGCAATCACACGGGCATTTGGCGCCGTTTGTTGCCAATCCGACGTCACGACCTCAGACCGTCGCAAACCGCCTCACCCCCCTGGTCTTGGCAGGGGCCAGGTCTGCCGAATTTGCTTCGGCGCATCAGCCGGTGGGCGCGCGGGCGACTCCACAGCCCGTTTTGGCACATCGTAATGATCCGATCGCCGAATTGATCAGCTCCTCCATTCCATCGCCGTCACGGGTCGTCGCGGTGCAGCGCGTTCTCTCGGAATTCGGCTACGGTCAGATCAGACCGTCCGGTATTCTCGACGAGCCGACCAGCGCGGCGATTAGAAAATTCGAGAGTGACCATAAATTGCCGGTGACTGGACGGCTTTCGGATCGGCTCTCCACTGAGCTCGGCGCCATGATCGGTCATCCGATCCAATAGTCGTCACCGCGGCGCTCGGGAATATCGCAAACTCCACGGTTTGCGGTTATGGATTTGAGGCTAGGCCCTCGGGCTTCCCCGGATGTTGGAAATGCGTCTGAAAACCGCGCTATGGGTTGCCGCGTATCTGCGGCGCTGTCACGTCGAGGGGGTCTTTGCAGTTGTACGACGGCGCGGGGCGGAGGAAGCTGGCGCAGTTTTCGTTCGCATCTCCAAACTCAACGGAACTTCGGATCTATTCGGGCCGGCGCCGCAAAGCGCCTTCGACGCCAGCGCCGAAACGGCGCGCGCGTTTACTCCGAGCCTTGCGACCCAGTCGGCGCCGGACGCCGATGTTGAAGCTTATCTCGCGCGGCAGCTTAAATTCGATCCTGATGCCTGGATCGTCGAGGTCGAGGACCGCGAGGGTCGCAATTTCCTCGACATCGTTGCTGGTTAGCGCAGCCGTTATGATGCATTCCGCTGGCCGCTGATTCGTTGCGTCATCGGAACGCGTTGCGTAGCGGCGGCAACTGGCGGCGCGCGCCGCCGTGTTTCGTCGTCCCAGGCGAGCGGCTGTTGTTTGCTCACGGCGCGATCCCGTAGTCCAAGCGCTTGCCAGATGGCGACCATGCCTTCAGCTGCAGACTGCGCCATCTCGTCGTTAAGTGCGGCGAGCGCATGGACGCGCTCAACTGAATGGCCGACCGTCGGATTGACGAACATCAGTATCCGGTAGAGCACTTGGCGCGGCATGTTGAGCGCTTTCGCCGCGACGACGACCGGTTCGCCCAGATCATCGCGCACAATGCGCCTTGCTTGCTCGCGCGGAATTTGCAGCGCCCGCGCCAGATCTTGTGTGAAACCTTCCCGGTTGCTGCCGAGTGCAGCGGCCTCGAGCCGCAGGTTGGCCGACGCATCGCGCGTCACACGGATGCTGCCAGCGGAAACTGGAGCGACGATGTTGAGGTTGAGCAGAATGAGGCGGCGCTCGATCGCATTAGCCGCAAAAAACAGCTCGGTGAGTTCAGCGGCGGTGCTTGAATCCAGCGGAGCCGTCGTTCCAACCGTCGTCGCGGAGCCCGAGACGGCCGGTTCGGGAGTTGCCGTTCCCGCGGCTGGACGTGGGGCCTTCACGACCGAGCTGGAAGGCTGAAGCAGCGGATGCGCACGTAGCTGCGCGCGGACTTCCGGTAGATCGCGCGCCAACCACTGCAACACGCGTAACGGTGGCGAGAGGTAGTCGGCGAACCGCCGGGCGACAGTGACGCGCGTCGGCACATCCACGGCTTCCAGCAGCCGCAGCGCGAGCACGGTGTAATGCCGCTCTTCTTCGGGCGTGTGGCTAAGCCGGTGGACGTAGAGGTCAGTCAGCACGCGCAGCAGGGTCGGCCGCATATCGGCCCCGGTGCGGGCGCCCAGCGCGGTGAGCCCATCCAGACCGAAAAGGTACTGCGTTTGCATTGTCCGTTACTCACTCAACACAGCGGACCGCAGGGCGATGGGGATCGCGTCCGTCGAACCGCCTCGTAAACCTAAATTGTCGCCGTTAGCGGAGCGTTAACCCTGCATACGGCTTAGTTGGGGCGAGACCGATGCGTGTGCATCGAGGCAGGGGGTCTGCTGTCCGGAAGGGCAGCGGGCTACGGCTGAGCCGCCAATATGGGTACCATTGTCAAGTTCCCCGACGAGGGGCGGATTGTGAGATTCGGCCGCGCGGACATGGCCGACGAATCCGCGACCGTCATTATTCTTCCGGTCGTTCGCATCGAGAGATATGACGAGCCGCGCGCCGAGGACGCCGAACCGCGCACTCATCCGCCGGCAGACAATGGCGGTCGCCGACGCATGAGGCGCCGCTAACGCGGGACCCGTCAAATGTCGCCGCGAGCAGGTCGCCGTCGCGAGACAAAGCTGCCGTTCATCCTCATTTTTCTCCCGGTTCTCGCCGGCTGTACCAGCATGGGCGATTTCGGCCGGCTGGACCGCGCCTTCGTGTCGGACAACATCCACGACTGGGTGGGCCAGGAGGCCGCGGCGCGCGCCGGCGCTCCGGTCTCGCTCGACAATCTGACCGAAGACGAGCGTACGCTGCGGGATTTGGCGTATCCGCTGATCGTGCCGCCCTATGACCGGCTGCGTTGGAACGTCATCCTCCACGAATACGGCATCAAGCGCGAATTCCGCAACTCACTGTGGGTGGTCGACCCGACCGCTTATTACCGCGCTTTGCAGGACGCCGCTTATCGTTCGACCGCCGGGCGCTACAACCGGCTGATTGATGACATCCGCAACGATGCAGTCCGCATTCCTCCATTCTTTGATATCGCACGCCGCGTTGTCGAGTCGGACCGGCGGCGGCGCGAGAGCTTGGATTATCTTCCGGATATTGCTCCGCCGGACCGGTTCAACGCGTTGGCGCGCATCGGCGAGAACGCGCTAACCATTGCGTGGGTGCAGCATTCGCTGGCGCAACGCTGCGCCGGCTACCGTTTTGCGCTTGATCACATGGTCGTCGCGGAGCCGGAGAACGTTGCCGCTCAGGCGGACGTGGCACTTGCCTTGCTGCAGCAGCAACTCGCGGCCAACGAATTGGTGCCTGACCCGCGTTTTGCTCCGCCTCGCAGCGCTGCGGCAAGGCCGCCGCCGATCGTCAAGTAGCTCGTCTGCCGTCTACTGCTCCAACGGGACGGCGCGGCAGCGTGCATCGGCGAGCGCACGGCGTGCCATTGCCATTAATCCCGGCTCCGGCGCCAGTGCCCGCAGCACGATCAGCCCAGTCGTAGTCGGCGATTCGATAATCAAACGATCGGCGGCAGTTACGTCTGCCTCTTCCGGCAGTTCGGCATGCTGTTCCGGCGTCATCAGATCGAGTTCGATCGAGCGACGGCCCGCCGCGCGGTCGTTGATCGCGTAATAGGCGACGCTCTTGCGCGTGTAGAACGTCACCGACGTATAGGCTTGACTCACTGGCGCATTGAATTTCAGCGTGCCCGAAGAAAGATCGTAGCGGCACACTGCGACCGCGAAGGCCGGATCCATGAACGGCATGATCGCGTCCTGTGCATTCGGCGGCGCCAATGGTACCAGGCTATTGACTGGCACCAGCCGCGCGAGCCGCGAATAGGCGTCTTGCGTCGCCGCCTGCGGCATCGCCAGAACGGTGGAAAGGTGCACAATGCCGCCGAGCAGCACTGCAACGACGATCCAAAACGTCACGCGAATCATGAGCACGCCTTTCGCACGATCGCCGGCATCGGCCCCTCCCGCGACGTCAGCGAAGCGACGCCGATAGGCGTATCGTAGAGGCGGAGCACCAGAACGAAATGTTCGATCCCGCCGCTTGGCAGCCAATTTCCCGCCCGGGCTCGTGGTCCGACGTTGATCGCGAAGCGGCCGTCGACGTCACGCAACAACTCCGCGCTGGTGAAGCCGTGGCGGTCAACGGTGTTGGCGACCAGCCTTCCCTCCGGGTCGTAGAGGGTCAGGGTCCAATAACGCGCCGCGGGAGTCATGCCGCTGAGCACGAACGTGCAGCGGCCATCGAACGGATTCCCCGCATCGTCGGTGCGTGCGTAGAAGGCGACGCCGTCGCCCGAGCCAATTGGAAGTTCGCCGCTTCGCGCAATAATCGCGCGGGCGTAAGGATCGATGTCAACCGACCCGCTTCGCGGCCACGCCGTCCACGCACCGATCTTAAGCGAGCCGAAAGCGACGCCGCGCGTGACCGTCAGCCAGGTTGCGCTGAGCCCGATGACGGCCGCGAGCAACAGTGTGATGCAGGAACCCAAAAACAGGCGCACGTTCGACTCGATCTAATGCTGCCGTTTGCGCGAACTCATGGCTCGTTGCCGCGCGCGATTCCGGGAGGTTTCAGGTTGCTTGCGGCCGCAACGGTACCGCCGCGATTTTCATCGCCATCGAGGGCGCCAAGTGTACCACCCGGGGCCCCTTCAACTGAAAGCGCGTGGCTGGCATCGTCCAATGAGTGCTCGATGCGAACGAGCGCATCCTTTGCTTTCCGGGTAAGCAGGATCTGTTGCGGTGCCGGGCTCTCCTTGAGGAGTGCGGCGTCGGCGACGCTCGGCGCATGGGGCGGGATGGGCGGCAGGCCGGGCAACGGCCGCAACTCGATGCCTTGGTGCGCGTAGGTCATGACGTTGTGCCAGAGCAGCGCGGGGAGCGTGCCGCCGGTCATGCGTTTGGTCGGCGTGTAATCGTCATTGCCCATCCACACCGCGCCGGTGAAATTTCCCGTGTACCCGACGAACCATGCATCACGGTAGCCGTTGGTGGTGCCGGTCTTGCCCCCGGCCCTGGTGTCTGCCAGTTGCGCCCGCTTGCCGGTGCCCTTTTCGACCACCGAGTTCATCATCCCGATCATTTCCAGCGCGACCTGCGGCGATATCACCTGCTGCGGCCGCTTGCCGTCGCGGTCGAAACGCCAGACTACCTCGCCGGTGCCGCTTCGCACTTCAAGTGCAGCGTGCGGCGTAACCGCTTTGCCGAGATTGGGAAACGTGGCGTAGGCGACGGCGTGTTCAAGGACGTTGACCGCATCGGCGCCGATCGGCAGCGACGGCGTATCGGGTAATGGCGTATAGATGCCGAAGTTACGCGCGGTCTGAATGATCTTGGCGCGGCCGAGCTTGGGATTACCGTCGCCGAGCGCGATCGACAGCTTGACCGGAATGATGTTGACCGAGTTGGTGATGGCCTGCGTCAGCGTGATCGAGCCCGAATAGCCGCCCGAATAATTGTGCGGACACCAATTGCCGATGCACACCGGTGAGTCGACGACGATCGTGGTCGGTGTAAAGCCGTTCGCCAATGCTGTCGCATAGACATAGGGCTTAAAGGACGAGCCCGGTTGTCGCAGTGCGTCGACGGCGCGATTGAACTGGCTCGCTCCGTAGTCGCGGCCGCCGACCATGGCCCGCACGCCGCCGTCGAGATCTGCGATGACCAGCGCAGTCTGGCTGGCGCCGTAATCGTGGCCGTATTGACGCAACAGCGATTCAGCCTCACGATCGGCGTAGCGTTGGAGGTTGGGATCGAGCGCCGTGCGTACGACGAAGAAGCTCTCGTTGACGGATTTCGGGAACGTATCGACGAGCTTGCGCATCTCGTCGAAGGCCCAATCGAGGTAGTAATTCGGCGCGTAATCCTCGCGGCGATCGACGGGTGTAGCGGGATTGCGGCGTGCGCCGTAGACCTGTCCCGCGGTCATGAAACCGGTGTCGACGAGGTTGTCGAGCACGACGTTGGCGCGGGCCCGCGCCGCCGGCAGATTGGCGAGTGGAGAGTATTTGCTCGGCGCTTTGAACAGGCCGGCGAGCATCGCCGCTTCCGGCAGCGTCACATCACGCACTGACTTGCCGAAATAGTACTGGGCCGCGCCATTAACGCCGAAGGTGCCGCCGCCCAGGTAGGCGCGGTCGAGGTACAACTTCAGGATCTCTTTCTTAGAGAGGTGCGTCTCCAGCCAGCTGGCGAGAAACGCTTCGTTGATCTTGCGCTCGATGGTGCGTTCGTTTGACAGAAACAGGTTCTTGGCGAGCTGCTGGGTGATGGTGGACCCACCCTGCACCACGCCGCCGGCCCGGGCATTGGTCATCAGTGCGCGGAGCGTGCCGTAGAAGTCGATGCCGTAGTGCTCGTAAAAGCGGCGATCCTCGGTGGCGAGCACCGCCTTGATCAGATGGTCGGGCATCTCTTCGAGCGGCACCGAATCATTGTGCTTGATGCCGCGGCTGCCGATCTCATTGCCGTAGCGGTCGAGGAAAGTGACGGCGAGTTCGGATTTCTTCAGCCAGTCTTCGTCCGAGGTCTCGCGGAATGAGGGGATGGCCAGCGTCAGCAGCAGCAGGAGACCGAAGGTGCCCCATGTCGCCGCTTCCGACAGCGGCTCAATGATAAGCCAGCGGCGCCAGCCGGCGACATGGAACCGATCCATGATCGCTGTAAAGCGCTCGTACAGCTCTCTTGCCCATTTGCCGCTTTGGTACACGGCAAAATCGATCCGCGCGTCCAGATCAAGCAGCAACCGCTTGAGCTTGATCCGCCAGTCGTCGCGTTGATCGGGAAACCAATTGGTCACTCTTCAACCACTCCCGGGACGGGGTCGACCCCCGCGCTGCGTCCGGCCGGTCAGGATTTAGCCGAGCCAGCGCCAGCGGCCAATGACGCTAGCGGGACAGTGTGAATGGAAATTGGGGGCAAATTGGGCGTAAGACCGTTGCGGCAAACCGGCGGAGACCATAAGCGCCTTTGGGCGACAGGGTTTCCGCGCCAGGCTGGATAGCGACAATGACCGACCAAGGTTCCGGAGAAGCTTCATTCTGGCGTCGTAAGTCATTGGATGAAATGACAGATTCAGAATGGGAAAGCCTGTGCGATGGCTGCGGCCGCTGCTGCCTTAACAAACTTGAAGAGGAGGGGACCGACCGCACCTTTTACACCGACGTCTCCTGCCGTCTTCTCGATAGCAAAACCTGCCGTTGCCACGACTACGCACATCGGCTGGAAAAGGTGGACGATTGCGTGCAGCTGACGCCGCAGAGTTTGAAAACCATAACCTGGCTGCCGCCATCGTGCGCCTACGTGCTGCTCGCGGAAGGCAAGGACCTCTATTGGTGGCATCCGCTGGTTTCGGGGGACCCTGAGACCGTCCATGCCGCGGGCGTCTCCGTGCGCGGCCGGGTCAGTGCCAGTGAGACTCACGTCTCCGACGACATGCTGGAAGACTACATCGTCAGCTGGCCGTTGAAGCTGCCGAAAGGGGCGCGACGGAAGAAGGCGGCTGCGGCCAGCGAATAACAAGAACAGCACGCCGCGATTTCGCGAGGCGGATTCCACCAAAGGACAGCCCAGCCCTGCGGCCAAAGCTGTTGCATTCGCCTGTCGTGCAAGCCAAGTGATGGCAGAGCAGGCAAGGGCTGCGGCGAAGATGCTGGTGGCGCCGACCTAAAACGGACTTACCCGATAGCGACACGCGCGACATGACCGGGAATCTGCCTCGCGATATCAGCCCCGACGACGCCCACAGCATCGCCCCCCACCTTGTCGGGGACGCTCCGGCGATCGATCGCGCCCATGGGGCTGGCGCGCACCCCTCCGGTGCCTCCGCGGCGTTTGCTTGGGGAACTCAAGATACCAGCGTCCTGCCGCCGCTCGATCATGCCGCCATCCGCACCATTCTCGTCGGTATCATGCTGGCGATGTTTCTGTCTGCGCTTGAGCAGACGATCGTCGCGCCCGCGTTACCGGCGATCGGCCACAGCCTTGCCGATCTTGACGATCTTTCGTGGGTGGTGACGGCGTATCTTCTTGCCGCGACGGCGGCGACGCCGTTGTTTGGCAAACTTTCCGACATTCATGGCCGGCGCACGATCATGCTGCTGACGATCGGCATTTTCATTGTCGGCTCGATCGCTTGCGCGATGGCGCCGACGATTTGGGTGCTGGTTTTGGGACGCGCTTTGCAAGGGCTCGGCGGCGGCGGCATCCTGCCTATTGCGCAGACCGTCATCGCCGACATGCTCTCGCCGCGCGAGCGCCCGATGGTGCAGAGTTACACTGCCGTTGTGTTTTTGAGTGCAAGCATTCTTGGCCCTGTGCTTGGTGGATTGCTGACCGATCACTTGCACTGGTCTTTCATTTTTTGGATCAATGTGCCGCTCGGCGCGATCGCGTTGGTGATGACCGGGCGCGCGTTGCGCCAATTGCCCCGTCACGATCGACCGCACCAGCTCGACGTCCCGGGCGCGATGCTGATGGTCGCCGCGGCGATTGCACTGTTGCTCGCGCTCGATTGGGGCGGTGTCCGCTATCGCTGGACGTCGTGGCCGATCGTGAGCTTGATCGTGATCTCCGCTGTGCTGTGGATATTTTTCGCCGGCCGACTTCTCACCGCGCGTGAGCCTCTTATTCCGCTCGCGATATTGCGCGATAGAGTGACCAGCGCAATCACAGGTGCGGCGTTTTTCAGCATCGGCACCATCATCGGGGTGACAATCTTCACTCCGCTCTATTGCGAGTTGGTGCTCGGCACATCGGCCAGCATTTCCGGACTTGCCCTGATTGGATTTATGGGCGGCACCACGCTCGGCTCGTTAATGAGTGGCCGGCTGCTTGTCCGCCTGACCCACTACATGCGCGTGCCGATGGTCGGCCTTATCATTGCCATCGGGGTGCTTGGCTTCCTCGCCATCGCGCCGGCCACCCTGCCGCTCGCCGGCTTTGCGTCATTGCTGGTGGTCTTGGGCGCTGCCTTGGGACCGATGTATCCGACCAGCACCATTATCATGCAGAACGCGGTCAAGCCGTACCAGATGGGGATTGCGACCGGTACGTTGAATTTTTTCCGTCTGCTGGGCGGGGCCATCGTCGTCGCCGCGTTTGGAGCCATCGTGTTCGGCAGTGCCGGCGACCACCATGGTGGTGTCACGCTAACGAAGCTGGCGGGCCAGGCGGATTTCGCTCCGACGTTTCGCTGGGTGTTCGCGGCTGCGGCGATCTTCCTGGCCGTCGCGCTCGCTGCTCTTGCTATCGTTGAGGAGCGTCCGCTCCACGGGCCACTCCGGCGAGCGGACCTCGCAGCGGAATAGCCGGATGCGTCACGGCCGCTTCCAACGCTAGCGGGCCGAAAGCTATGACGGCGCGAAATTGGCCGTTCAGGTCCTATTCACGGCAGGTTGCCTAGAGCCATGGTCAGGAAGGTGGAACAGGGCGTTTGACCCTGCACTTACCGCTGGAGCGACAGGCATTTGTCGCCCCGGGAGGCGCGGATGGGTGCCGTCGCACGCGTGTTCATTGCAGCATTATTGGCCGGCGCCGTTGTGCTTGCTTCGGCGCGGGCGCAGGAGGGGCTTCGTCCGGTTTACTCCGGAATTGAGTATCCGCGCGGGTGCCTCAATCCGAGAGAGCGCCGCGCGCTGATCGAGAGCGGCGCGGTGCTTCGGCTCGTCGCGGTCATCCGCTCTGTCCACACCACCGTGCCCGGTATTCTCGTGCGCGCCCGGCTTTGCCGCCGTCCCGAGGGCCTGACCTACTTGCTGACACTCCTCGCCTTCGATGGCAGAGTGACCGAAGTGGCTGTAGACGCTGTAAAAGGCGCGATCATCGGCAAGCGCTGAACGGAGCATTTTTTGCGCCTTCTTGTTGTTGAGGACGACCCAGATCTCAATCGGCAGCTGGCGACCGCGCTGACCGACGCCGGCTATGTTGTCGACCGTGCCTTCGACGGCGAGGAGGGCCACTACCTCGGCGAGAGTGAACCCTACGATGCGGTCATCCTCGACATTGGCTTGCCAAAGATGGACGGCATTTCGGTGCTGGAATCCTGGCGGCGCGCCGGCCGCTCCATGCCGGTTCTGATCCTGACCGCGCGCGATCGCTGGAGCGATAAGGTGCAAGGCTTCGATGCCGGCGCCGATGATTATGTGGCCAAGCCTTTTCACGTCGAGGAGGTGCTGGCGCGGGTGCGCGCGCTATTGCGCCGCTCGGCCGGGCACGCCAAGAGCGAGTTCACCTGCGGGTCGGTGCGGCTCGACACCCGCACCGGGCGGGTTGCCGTCGACGGCAATCCGGTAAAGCTGACCTCGCATGAATATCGCCTGCTGTCCTACCTCATGCATCACAGCGGCCGCGTGGTGTCGCGCACTGAACTGGTAGAGCATCTTTACGATCAAGACTTCGACCGCGATTCCAACACCATTGAAGTCTTCGTCGGCCGCATCCGCAAGAAACTGGGCGTTGACGTCATTCAGACCGTGCGCGGCCTCGGTTATCTGCTCACCCCGCCCGATGCGCGTTAACTCGCTCGCGTTTCGCCTGTTCCTTTGGGCCACCGGACTGACGGTTGTCGTTCTGATCGTCGCCGGGATCGCCTTGTCGACCCTGTATCGCAACGCCGTCGAGCGCGGTTTCGACCTTCGCCTCGACGTCTATGTGCGTACACTGGTCGCTGACGTGGCCTCGCCCGAGGAGGGCAGCGAGAAGTTCCCGCAATCGATCGGTGAGCCGTTATTCGAGTTGCCGCTGTCGGGTTGGTACTGGCAGGTGACGCGGCTCGATACATCGAAGCCTGAAGTGCACTCCTCACGGTCGTTGTGGGATTCCAACCTGCCGCGTCTGCATGCCACCAAAGATGATGCCGCTGCGTCGGGTGGATATCTGAAAGGTTATGCGCCGGGTCCCGAGGATGTGCAGCTGCGCCTGGTCGAACGCACCATCGATCTCGGCGGCGACGGGCGTTACCTGATAGCCGTCGCGGGAAATGCTTCGGAGATCGAGGACGAGATGCTGAGTTTCGATCGCATCATCGGCACGATCTTTGCCGGGCTCGCCGTCGCGCTGCTCATAACCACAGTCCTGCAGGTGCGCTTCGGCCTTGCGCCGCTGAAACGTATTTCCGCGAGTCTCGCCGCGATCCGGTCCGGACATGCCGAGCGCCTGGAGGGCGAATTTCCGGTCGAGATTGCTCCGCTCGCGCGCGAGACCAATGCCCTGATCGAGGCCAATCGTGAAATCGTGGAGCGCGCGCGTACCCATGTCGGCAATCTCGCGCACGCCCTCAAAACGCCGCTGTCCGTCATTGTCAATGAGGCGGCGGCGCGTGGCAGCGACCCGCTGGCGCAAAAAGTGCTCGAACAGGCAGAGATTATGCGCGATCAGGTCGCGCGGCAGCTGGAGCGCGCGCGGCTTGCCGCGCGTTCCAATGTGGTCGGCACGCTGATTGACGTGCCACCGGTCGTCACGGCTCTCGCGCGCACCATGGAGAAGCTCCATCGCGAGCGCGACATCGCCATTGCGGTCGATATGCCGGCTCACGCGCGCTTTCGCGGTGAGCAACAAGACCTCGAAGAAATGATCGGCAATCTGGTGGACAATGCCTGCAAATGGGCGCAGTCGCGGGTCGCTATCGAAGTCGCGCAGGAAGGTCCGGCACGGGATGGCAAGTCGAAGGTGCGGGTCATTGTTGACGACGACGGGCCGGGACTTTCACCCGCCGACCGCGAGCGGGTGGCACGGCGCGGGCAACGCATGGACGAAACCAAGCCGGGCTCCGGGCTCGGCCTCTCTATCGTTGTCGAACTCGCCGGCCTCTACGACGGCGCACTGACGCTCGGCACCGCTCCGATCGGTGGGTTGCGCGCTGATCTTGCACTCCCGGGCGGATAGAAACTATCGCGCCAGCGGGTTGACCCATTTGAGCCCGGGAAAACGGGCAAAATCACCGTCTGTCGAATAGAGCGTCAGGCCATGTTCGATTGCGAGCGTGGCAAGGTGGGCATCCGGGACGAGATTGCCATAAACGCCTGGCTCCGCGAGCAGCTCAGCGAGCACTCCCGCATGCCTTTCAGTCGGCAAAGGTATCCATGCCGGGTCGCAATCAAGCCATTGCAGGACTTGCTCCCACGCGGAATTCATGGTCAGCGGCTGCGTCACCACTCTGGTGTTGGTCGAAAGTCGCAGAAATGCGAGCAAAGTCACCCAAGGTAGTCCGACGCGGTGAATATCGGAGAGCTGCCGGTCAAGCCATTCGCGAGCGGCGGCGTGCTCGCGCGCTCTGGTATTCGTTGCATACAGAAGAATGTTGACGTCGAGCAAAATCACTTGGCGTCTTCGCCTTCGGCGTGGGCGATCGCCTCGGCAACGTTGTCGATGTTAACAAGAAAAGGTCCGAGGTCGTGGCTCGTTGTACGAAATGGCGTCCGCCGTCTCGGGCGCGCCTGCATCTCACGCAATCCTCGACGGAGCGCGTCGTTGACAATGTCCTTCAAACTCTGCTTGCGCTCACGTTGCACGCGATCGAGTTGAACGGCCACGTCGTCTTCGATCGTCAATGTTGTGCGCATGCATCAAGACTTAAATGACTTGATGCCTTGATGTCAAGAACGCGGCTCCGGGCGACTGAGTTCCGCCCCAATCTTCGCGCCGATGACGCCGCGGTAACCGGCCAGTGTTATTCTGTTCGGTAATGCGCTTGAGGGTGGGATGCCGGCGATAAAGTTCGTAGCGTTGGCGCTGGTCGGCTTGAGCGTTGCCGCTTGCTCATCGGATGCCGGGCCGCGAGAGGTCGGCAGCACGGTTGCCGGCGCTGCGGCAGGCGGCCTGATCGGCAATGCGGTCGGCGGTGCCGCGGGCAATCGTGTTGCTGGAACGCTGATCGGCGCCGCGCTCGGCGGTCTCTTTGGCAATCGCATTGGCGCGGCCCTCGACGAGGAGGACAGGCGGCGCGCCTACGCGGCGGAAATGTGGGCCCTTGAAGTCGGCCCTTCAGGTGCGCCGGTCGCCTGGCGCAACCCGAATTCCGGCCGATACGGCAATGTAGTCCCGGGTCCTGCGTACCAGCTGAACGGTGTTCCGTGCCGGCAATACACGAGCACGGTCTATGTCGACGGAAGGCCGCAGACCGAGCGCGGGACGGCTTGTCGCAATCCTGATGGAACCTGGGCGATTATGGGCTAGCCAGCTGCCTACCCCAACAGGCCGCATTGAAGGCTTAAGTCCGGGCCGAGCCACAAAATCGGCCATATGGCCGTGGATTTTCGGATGTTTTGCGTAACGCCTTCTTAAGCGCGAGTTGACTAAAAAGTGTGCCGCACCCTTCGGGCGAGGTGGCGCGTCCAACAACGGTGCGCTCAGAACTGGTGTGCCCATGAGACTGGTGTGCCCATGACAAGCGGCGGGCCAGCCGTCGAACGATTGCGCGATTATCTTCGGAACCTCACGCCAGAGGCGCAGGGCATGCTGGTCGCCGAGCTTGAGCGCGCCGTGCTGCGTGGGGAAGAAGCCGCCGGTACCAGCCTTATCCTGCAGGAATTACGCCACGCAATCCGCGCCGCCGGGCAGCCGGTTGACCGCGTCGGCGACGCCGAACGCCTGTTCTTCGCGCCGCTTGAACCGTTCCTCATTGAGGACGCCGCCGATCACAAGCGCAGCGGTCGTATCGCGCGCGTATCGCTCGAGTCGATCTGGGCTTGGTTGGGTCGCGACCTGATGCCAGCCGAGGCCAAGGCGCTAAGCGAAGACATCAATCGCGCCTTGTACAATGATGATCGGGTCAAGGCTGACCAGTTGACGCGCGCCCTGCATGACCGCGCCGTCATGCGCATCAGAGAAACCGTCACGGCGGTAACCGGTGACGACAAGGCGCGCCGGCGCCTCGCTGTGCAGGTCGGTACGCCGCGCGCGCTTGATGATCTTGCAACGGTCGCTGCCGTTCTTGCCAATCGTGACGCGCTGGCCGAATTGACGCGGCGGCTACCGAGCCAAATCCGCGTGCTCGAGCGCGAGCACGTCGATATCATCATGGCGTGGGCCGATATGGCGGCGTCAAAGAAGGCTCCCGGAACGGCCGCGGCAAACAATGCGGACCTCTTGCTCTGCGGTCTGACCCTCGTGATGGGCCGGCTCGCCGCACCGTGGCAACTTGTCCGTATTGCGACGCTCGCCGCGGAGACCGATGACACCGCCCGCATCGCCGAAACGCCTTGGGCGGCTGCTGTCACGATCGCGCTCAGCGAGATCGAGGCCCTGGTGAGGGAACTGCGGGTTGAGCACAAGGCGCATCGCCCGATCACCGCGCTGCTCAAGGCGATCCACGACGCGGTGCGCGGGGTGCGGACGGAAATGGACCTTTCCGTCGACTCGCCGTGGAGCCGTCAGCTGGTCCACATCCGCACCGAGGTCTCGAATTTGCTGCGAGCAGAAATCGAGTCAGCGCCGGGCCATGTGCGTCGGCTGCTTCGGCCGCGACCGGTCAAGGAGATTGCGGCTGGTTCTCTGCTTGACGCCATCGACGTCAGCGACACCGAGATGCTGGTCGAATTTGTAGCTGCTTGCAGAAACTATGCGAGCGAACTTGCGGTCAGTGAAGCAACCATGCGCAGCTTCAACGAATTGCAACACTACCTGGAAACCGGCACCAAGGTGCTGCTCGACGGCATGCGTCACGCTGGCGACGCCGATCGGCCATTCCGGCAATCGCAAATCGATGCGGCGATTCGATTCTGCCGCATCGTATTCGGAGCGGACTACGCCGGGCTCTTGGCCAAGGCGGCCGAAATTGCGATTCAGGCGGCGACCGCAGAGCGTAAAGCGGCCCGCGCGTAGCCGGCGTGCAACCATATTTGCAACGACGGGCAAGCTATCGCGCCACAGCGCGCAATTGCCGCGCCCATGCTCCCATTGCCGCCGCAATGATGCCGTGATGATGTAACCGTGCGGCCCGACGGTGTGCCGCCCCTTGCTGCGGCTTTCCCCCGGTTCCGCGGACGAATGATGACCATGATTCTGTGGTGCATATTCGCGTTGATGACGGCTGCGGCGATCTTCGCCGTGGTGTGGCCGCTTGGGCGAAAGCCAAGCAAGCCCGGCGGCGGCAGCGACCTTGTCGTCTACAAGGATCAACTGCAGGAGATTGATCGCGACCGGGAAGCCGGCCTGATCGGCGAAGCGGAAGCGGAAACTGCCCGGCTCGAAGTGTCGCGTCGGCTGCTTGCGGCTGCCGACACCCAGCCGCCGAGCGCCCCGTTGAAGCCTTCCCAGCCGATGCTGCGGCACCGGCGCGCGGCAGTGATTGCGACGTTGATCATTTTGCCGCTCGGTCCCCCGAGTCTGTACATCGCGCTCGGGTCGCCCAACATCCCATGGGAGCCCGCCTTCGCTCGCGTGGATGCCGGCCAAGGCCGCGAATCGATCAGTAGCCTTGTCAGCAAGGTCGAGGCTCATCTTGCGAGCAACCCCAACGATGGCTCCGGATGGGAGGTGATCGCGCCGGTCTATATGCGGCTCGGTCGCTTCGACGATGCGGTTGCGGCACGAAAAAAATCGCTGGCGCTCAACGGCGAGAGCCCCACACGTCAAGCCGACCTCGGTGAAGCGATCACCGCCGCCGCCGACGGGGTGGTCACCGCGGATGCCAAAGCGGCGTTCGAGAGCGCTGTTGCGCACGACCCGCACGAAATGAAGGCTCGCTACTTTCTCGGTCTCGCCGCCGAGCAGGATGGCAGCACGGCGCAGGCCATAACAATCTGGCGCTCGCTGCTTGCCGACGCTCCGGCCGGAGCACCGTGGATCAAATTCGTGAGCGAAGCGCTCACGCGCGCCAGCGGCGAACAGATTTCAACACCGGGACCAAGCGTGGAGGACGTGACGGCCGCTGCCGACATGACTGATGACGCCCGCCGCGCCATGATCCGCGGCATGGTCGCCCGTCTCGCCGGCCGGCTGCACGACAATGGCGCTGATGTCGAAGGCTGGCTGCGACTCGTTCGCGCCTATGCAGTGCTCGGCGATCGCGATAAGGCAAGACACACGGCCGCCGATGCCAGGCGTGCGCTTTCCGATCATCCCGACGAGATCAAGCGTATCGACGAACTCGTCAAAGGCCTCGGTCTTGAAGGCTGACAGGCGGACGTCATGCCAGAACAGCGGCAATCATGACCCGTAAGCAGCGACGCCTAGTTCTGATCGGCGGCAGCCTTGGCGTTCTGGTCATCGCCGTTGCGCTTATGCTCAATGCGTTCCGCGATTCCATCGTTTTCTTCAATTCGCCGAGCGACGTCGCGGAGAAACACATCGGCCCCGGCACCCGCATTAGGCTTGGCGGGTTGGTCAAGTCCGGCAGCCTGGTACGCAGCGATAACCTGAAAGTTCGTTTCGACGTGACCGATGGAAACCACGACATGGAGGTCGCCTATCAGGGTGTGCTCCCGGATCTGTTCCGCGAAGGGCAGGGGGTGGTTGCTGAGGGTACGCTTGACGGCTCGGGTGTTTTCAACGCCGACACGGTTCTCGCCAAACATGACGAGACCTACATGCCCAAGGAAGTCGCCGACGCTTTGAAGAAGAGCGGGCACTGGAAAGACGACTACGGCCAGCGGGCGGCAATTCCGCTCGGAGGAAAAGCGAAGTGATCGCCGAGCTTGGCCACTATGCATTGATGCTGGCGTTGGGCTTGGCCCTGATCCAGGGCTCGATGCCGATCGTCGGCGCGCGCAGCAACGATCCGGTTCTAATGAGCATGGCGGCTCCCACGGCGGTCGCGCAGTTTGCTTTCGTTGCTTTGGCCTTTGGTGCGCTCGCCGTCTGCTACGTCACGTCCGACTTCTCGGTGCTCAACGTCTACGAGAATTCGAACTCGACGATGCCGTTGATGTATCGGCTGACCAGCGTCTGGGGAAACCACGAAGGCTCCATGATGCTGTGGGTCTTCATCCTCACCCTGTTCGGCGCGCTGGTTGCTGTCTTTGGCAGAAATTTACCGATCGCGCTCAAAGCCAATGCGCTGGCGGTGCAGGCCTGGATCGCGGCTGCGTTTCATTTGTTCATTCTCGCCACCTCGAATCCGTTTCTGCGCATTGTCGACGCGCCACTCGAGGGCCGCGATCTCAATCCGGTGCTGCAAGACCCCGGCCTGGCGTTTCATCCGCCGCTTCTGTACCTCGGTTACGTCGGGTTCTCGATTTCGTTTTCGTTTGCGATTGCGGCTTTGCTCGAAGGCCGCATCGACCCCGCCTGGGCGCGCTGGGTACGGCCATGGGTGCTGGGCGCGTGGATGTGTTTGACACTCGGCATCGCTGGAGGATCCTACTGGGCCTATTACGAGCTCGGCTGGGGCGGCTTCTGGTTCTGGGATCCGGTCGAGAATGCCTCGCTGATGCCGTGGCTTGCCGGCACGGCATTGCTGCATTCCGCCGTGGTGATGGAGAAGCGGGGCGCCCTCAAAGTCTGGACCATCCTGCTGGCCATCGTTGCTTTCTCGCTGTCTCTGATCGGTACTTTCCTGGTGCGGTCGGGCGTACTCACGTCGGTTCACGCCTTTGCCACTGACCCGACGCGCGGGATTTTTATCCTCGGCATCCTGGTCATATTCATCGGTGGGGCGCTGTCGCTCTACGCATGGCGCGCGCCACTTCTCAAGCAGGGCGGGCTGTTTGCGCCGATCTCGCGGGAAGGCGCGCTGGTGTTCAACAATCTGTTCCTGACGGCGGCATGCGCGACCGTTTTCGTCGGTACGCTGTATCCGCTCGCGCTCGAGGCGTTGACGGGGGAAAAGATTTCGGTCGGGCCGCCGTTCTTTAACGCGACATTCGGCCCGCTGTTCGTGCCGCTCTTGCTGGCCATGCCATTCGGGCCACTGCTTGGATGGAAACGCGGCGACCTTCTGGGCGCCGCACAGCGCTTGCTGGCGGCGGCGATGCTTGCCGCGGTCGCCATCGCAGCCAGTTATGCCCTTGAACGCGGCGGTCCGGTGCTGGCGCCATTCGGCGTTGGGCTTTCGATCTTCATCATGGCGGGTGCGCTCATTGATATAGGCGAGCGCACCATGGTGCTTCGCATACCGCTCCGGGCGGCGTTGCGCCGCGCGGTAGGACTGCCGCGGTCGGCATGGGGCACCGCGATGGCCCATTTTGGCATCGGGGTCACGCTCATGGGCATTGTCGCCGTGACTGCGTGGGGCAGCGAGCACATCGCCGCCGTCAAACCCGGTGAAACAGTCGACATTGCGCATTATCGGCTTACGTTTGAGGGCTTGATTAACCGCCCCGGACCGAACTACCGCGACCTCGTCGGCCGCTTCGTTGTGCGCCGAACGAATGGCGATTTACTCGGCATCATGGAGCCGAGCAGGCGCACCTTCACGGCCCGCAACATGGCGACGACCGAGGCAGCGTTGATGCGGCGCGGCGTCAGCCAGCTTTACCTTTCGCTCGGCGATCCTAATCCCGACGGCACCGTTCCGGTGCGTCTCTACTTCAAGCCTCAGGTACTGATGATCTGGCTTGGCGCTCTGATCATGTTTGCCGGCGGCGCCCTGTCGCTTTCCGATCGGCGCTTGCGTGTAGGCGCTCCGAGGCGCTCGAAGGCCCGGGTGGCGTTGCAAGCGGCGGAGTGAATGTCGTGAAGACCTTGAGCACGGCCGGGTCGTTGCTACGGCTATTTGCCAGTCTGTTTTTGCTGTTGTCGGCAGTATTGCCGCTGTGGGCGGTCGAGCCCAGCGAGATGCTCGCGGACCCAACGCTTGAAGCCCGCGCGCGGACCCTGTCGAAGGAATTGCGCTGCATGGTGTGTCAGAATCAATCGATCGACGATTCCGAAGCGCCACTCGCGCATGATTTGCGTGTGCTGGTACGCGACCGGTTGAAGGCCGGCGACAGCGACACGCAAGTCCTTGACTTTCTCGTCGCCCGCTACGGCGAATTTGTGCTGCTGCGGCCGCGCTTTGCCTGGCACAACGCTGCCCTTTGGGGTGTTCCGCCGGCCGTTTTATTGATCGGAGTCGTGGCGATTGTGCTTGTGATCCGGCGACACCGCAGGCCATCGGTGGCGGAGACGGCCAATCTCACAGCGGCTGAAGAAGCGCGCTTGTCCGAGCTGTTGCGGCGGGAAGGCTAGAGCCGCGTCGATCTTCCACCACACTTGCGAACAGTGGCGTTGGCGGCAGGCGGCCAAGTTCCCTTCCACATTACAAACTTTTAATCAGCCAGCCAGCACCCCGTAAGGCGGGCCCCCTCACATTGCGCGTTACCTTTTGGGGTTGGGGGAACCGTTGCGAGACGGACAACCCACTTGGAGAGACACTAAATGAACGGCACTACACAACGCCAAAGCCGCATCTTGTCTGCGCGGCGTTTTGGGCTTTTGGCGACCACGGTCGCCGGTCTCGGCGCAGCGGCATTCTTCGTGGCGCCAAATCTCGCGCCTCACGCCGGGTTCTTTGCGGCCCCGGCGCATGCGCAAAACCTGTCGCAGCAGGCGCAGCAACTGCCGCAGCATCCCGTCGGCTTCGCCGACATCGTCGCCAAGGTGAAGCCGGCGGTGATTTCGGTGCGCGTCAAGGTGGAAGAGGATGTGAGTCCCGGGCTTAGCGGAGACGAAATTCCTTTCCCGCCCGGCTCGCCGTTTGACCGCTTCTTCCGACGCTTCGGCATGCCGAATAATAACGGAGAGAGCCATCACCAGTTCGTAACCGGGCAGGGCTCGGGCTTTTTCATTACCGCGGACGGTTACGCGGTGACCAACAATCACGTCGTGCAGAAGGCCGAGAATGTTCAGGTCACAACCGACGACGGCAAAGTGCACACTGCCAAAGTCATCGGCACCGACCCGCGCACGGACCTTGCGCTGATCAAAGTCGACGGCAAAGATTTCCCGTACGTGAAGCTGGCCGACAATGCGCCGCGGATCGGTGATTGGGTACTCGCAGTCGGCAATCCGTTCGGACTTGGTGGCACCGTGACTGCGGGTATCGTTTCCGCTCGCGGCCGCGATATCGGTGCTGGCCCATATGACGACTTCATCCAGATCGACGCCCCGGTCAACAAGGGCAATTCCGGCGGCCCGACCTTTGACGTCGACGGCAATGTCATCGGCGTCAACACCGCGATCTTCTCGCCGTCGGGCGGTTCCGTCGGGATCGCCTTTGATATCCCGGCCGACACGGTGCGGACCGTTATCGCGCAGTTGCGCGACAAGGGCAGCGTCACGCGAGGATGGATCGGCGTCCAGATCCAGACGGTGACTCCCGATCTCGCTGATAGCCTCGGTTTGAAGAAAGCCGCCGGCGCTCTGGTGTCCGAACCGCAGCCCAACAGCCCCGCGGCCAAGGCCGGAATCGAAAGCGGTGACGTTATCACTGCCGTCGACGGCAAATCTATCGCCGACGCCCGCGAACTCGCCCGCAAGATCGGAACCATGGCGCCAGGCGCCTCGGTCAAGCTCGACCTGATCCGTCAGGGACAGGAGAAGACCGTGAGCCTTACGCTCGGCACGCTGCCAAGTGAGCGTCAGGCCGCCAACCATGACAACGACCGCCAAGAGTCCGACAGCGCCATGCCGAAGCTTGGGCTGACGCTGGCGCCCAGCGATCAGGTGTCTGGATCGGAAGGTAACGGCGTCGTCGTCACGGCGGTCGATCCGAACGGAGTTGCCGCCGATCACGGCCTCCAGGTCGGTGATGTGATCCTTGACGTTGGCGGCAAGTCGGTTGCGAAGCCATCCGATGTCCGCAAGCAGGTCGCCGAAGCACACAAAGAGGGTAAGCACGCGTTGTTGTTTCGCGTGAAGTCGCACGAGGGCACGCGTTTCGTCGCGCTGCCGCTTGGCAACGCCTGATAGTAATGGGGCGATCCGCTGGCATCCGTCGCCCCCGCTGGCGGTCGTACCCGGGGGACGGGCTGCAAGGTCCGTCCCCGCCAAATCTCCGCTATTTCCCGGCGTTCGTCGCCCCCGCCGGGGTGTAGCGGGTCGAGGGGTGGCGGGTCCAAAAGCTCGCCACCTGCTCATTCTACCGGTCGATTCAGAACCGGATTTGGAGCGGCGGCGCTATTGCCGGGAGAACTGCGCGAGGCAATATGATGACCCAGTTTGATCCGGTGATCGGCAGTCCTTCCAGACCGCCGGTCAGTCTCCTGAGCACTGCGGCACGCATGCGCCTTCTCATCATCGAGGACGACCGCGAAGCCGCCGACTATCTCGTCAAGGCCTTCCGCGAAGTTGGCCATGTCGCCGATCGAGCAACTGACGGCGAGGAGGGCCTCGCGCTGGCACTCGACGGCCAGTACGACGTGATGATCATCGATCGCATGTTGCCGAAAATGGACGGGCTTTCCGTCATCGGCGCCTTGCGCAGCAAGGCGGTGGAGACGCCCGTGCTGATCCTTTCAGCGCTCGGCCAGGTCGATGACCGTGTGAAAGGCTTGCGCACCGGCGGCGACGACTATCTCGCCAAGCCTTACGCGTTCTCGGAATTGCTGGCGCGGATCGAGGCGCTGGCGCGCCGTCGCGGCAATCGCGGTGAGGAGACCATCTATCGCGTCGGCGATCTCGAGCTTAACCGGCTTTCCCATGAGGTGAAACGCTCCGGGCAGGACTTGCAGCTGCAGCCTCGCGAATTCCGCCTGCTCGAATATCTGATGCGGCATGCCGGCCAGGTCGTCACCCGCACCATGCTTTTGGAAAATGTCTGGGATTACCATTTTGATCCGCAGACCAACGTTATCGACGTGCACATTTCGCGGCTGCGTTCCAAGATCGACAAAGGATTTGCCCAGCCGCTCCTGCATACGGTACGCGGCGCGGGCTACATGGTCCGCGACGAGGCGAAGTAGAACTTTCCGGGTCAGGGAAAGCCCGCTCGCCACTGTGACGCGGCGATCAATCTACCGGCACTTGCTCGCCGTCTGTCTCAACCAACACCCCGCTTGCCAGCAACGCCTCGATCTTTTCCCTCGGAATATCCCAACCGCGCAGCACGGTGCGCGTGTCGGTGCCGGCTTCTTCCGGCGGCGTCGGCCGGGCCGCTGGTGTGCGAGAAAAGCGTGGCGCGGCGGCTGGTTGCATCACGCCGTCGACTTCGACAAAAGAGCCGCGGGCAACGTTCTGCGGATGCTGCGGCGCTTCCGCCATCGAGAGGACCGGCGCAAAACAAGCGTCCGTTCCTTCCAGCAGCGTACACCACTCGTCGCGACCGCGGGTCTTGAAAAGCTTTTCCAGCGTGCCGCGTAACTTCGGGCCGTCATCGGTGGTGAAAGCAAGTCCAAGGCGATCGAACAAAACCTTGCGAAACTTCGGCTCAATCGCGGCGATCGAAATGAACCGCCCATCGGCGCATTCGTAGACATCGTAGATCGCCGATCCAGAATCGAGCAGGTTGGTTCCCCGCTCAAGGCTGTGACGCCCCGCCGCGTATAGGCCGTAAAACAGCGTCATCAGTGACGCCGCCCCCTCGGTCATCGCCGCATCGACAACCTGACCCCTGCCGGAGCGCTGGGCTTCGAGCATGGCGCAGGCCATGCCGAAGGCGAGATAAAGCGCGCCGCCACCGAAATCCGCGACCAAATTAAGCGGCGGTGTCGGCTTCGATCCGGCGCGCCCAATGGCATGCAGCCCGCCGGCCAGAGCGAGGTAATTGAGATCGTGGCCAGCGGCTTGCGCGAGAGGCCCGGTCTGTCCCCAACCGGTCATGCGCCCGTAAACCAGGCGCGGATTGCGCGTCAGGAGAACGTCGGGGCCAAGGCCAAGCCGCTCCATCGTGCCCGGGCGGAATCCTTCGATCAGGCCATCGGCCTTTGCTGCGAGATCGATGGCGAGCGCAATACCCTCGGGGTGTTTCAGATCGACGGCTACGGACGGGCGCGAGCGAGTCAGCAATTCGAAGCGTGTCGGAACGGCGATACCAAGGTCGCTTGCGGAAATGCGATCGATGCGAATGACACGGGCGCCAAGGTCGGCAAACAGCATCGCCGCCATCGGTCCGGGGCCGATCCCGGCGAACTCGACAATACGAAAGCCTGCAAGCGGTCCCATTTTTCCATCCGGATGCTGAGAGGCGTTGCTCGTTGAGTTTAGAGCAACGTCAATCCGAGCAAAGCTGCACCGCCCAAGATTGCCGCCGAACCGAAAGCAGGCGCAATGACCGTGTCGCCGCCGGGGGCAGTTTTTTCAATGGCCGCATAGACAGCCAACGCTGCCGCCCAGCGCAGGTCCATTACCGAAACGCAGAACATCAACGACATCACGGCCCAGCAGCAGCCGACGCAGAACACGCCATGCCGCACGCCCATCAGCAGGGCGCCGGCATAACCCTCGCGCCACTCAGCCATGATAAAATTCAGCGGGCTGCGGCAGCCGTGCATGCATGCCGCCTTCAGCGGCGTGAACTGATAAAGGCCGGCAACGAGTAGCGCCGTTCCAGCAAGCATTGGGCTTGCATTCTGCGTCGTCGGCGTGAGCAAAGCGGCGCGATAAAGCTGCCACTGAATGATTGCAGCGGCCGCGCTAAAGCATGACCAAACCAAAACGTACCCGCCGACGAACACGAACGTCGGCGTGTACGGCTCCCGCCGGGCGCGTCTTCGGCGGGCGATGGTCGCGTAGGCATCGACCACCGGAACGGTTGCCGGCAGCATCATCGCTATCATCATGCTGATCCACATCAGCACCGAAGACACGGCACCTGCTGTGGTCCAGACGCCGCCGCACAAAGCTCGCGCCAGGAACGGACTCGATGCCGGAAGGTCGGATGATTGCACCCAGGTGACCGACCACGCCGCCGCGGTTGTCAACAACAATGCCGCGTAGAGGACGGTTCGTTCCGTGGCCGACAGCACCAAGAGGCTCCTAGTTCTGAGTCTGGCGATCCCACGGCTTTTGCCAGGTGAATTTTCCCGGGCCGATATGCTCGAAGGGAATGTGCTTGGCCGACAGCGACGACCAATCCCATTTCAGCCCGAAACCCTCGAACACGTTCTTCTTCGCCTGGCCGACGGTGATGTCGCCCGGGCCGACTTCCGGCCGCGGCGCATTCGAGATTTTGCAAACCTTGCCGTCGGGGACCATCAAATTGCGGTAAGGGCCGCCTTCGCCGTCGATCATGCCAGGCACCTGCACCTTCCATTGCTCATCGCTGAACGTGATGTCGATGGGTACGAACTGAACGCCCATCTGCTCCTCGGTGAGATCGCGCCACGCGGCGAAATGGCCACCCACTTGCCCGGTGAAAATTAGTTCGAGGGCGTTTCGCTGCCGCGCGTCGGCGCGAGCGTCGATCAGAAAGCCGAAATGGCGATTACGCTCGGTGACGGCGCCGGTCCACGCACTGATGATGATAGCGTTGAGCCCGCCGAGCGGCACATCGCCATAATTTCCCTCGCGGATGATCCAGGTCAGTACGCCTTCGCAGGTTCCGGTCGTCGGTTTGGCGCCGAACACGCAAGGACAGCCGATGTTGCAGCTGCACAGGTCGAACCAGTCGCCCTTTAATCGCCAATTTGGAATGGGCTCCGGCTGTTCGCTCATGGTTGACTCCGTTGCGAACCTTTCGGGTTTTTCATTGGCGTTTGGGCGGCTGTTCTGGCAAAGGATCAGACAAAGAGGACTGTGCGCCTAACTGATTGTCAACTGCAAAAGCATATTTCATCTTCGACTGAAAGCCGCCGGTCCAGCGAACGCGGCGGCGCAAGGGGAGACCGGAATGATGGCGGACGACGCAATGGCGCATTCGCTCTTCGGTACCTCGCGGCGTTAAGGGATTTTGATCCGTGGCTGCGCTCGGCAAGCTGCTCCGCACGACCGCGTTTCAACTGACGCTCGCTTATCTGTTGATCTTCATTTTATTCGCGGTGTCGCTGCTGGGCTATTTCGCGCTGAACACGCGACGGCTTATCACCGAGCAGATCACCAGCCGGGTCAATCTCGAAGTCAACGTGCTGCGCGACCAGTACGAGCAGGGCGGGATCAGACGGTTGGTGACGATTATCGACCAGCGGGCGCGCCGGCCGAGCTCGAACCTCCTGATGGTGACGACGCCGGCCGGCGAGGAGCTTGCGGGTAATGTAGGCACGATAGAGCCGGGCGTTCTCGATCATCCGGGATGGTTCGAGCTCTCGTACCGCCGGGTCGAGCCGTCCGACGACACCGTGCATCGCGCGCTGGTTCAGGTCGTCGAGCTGCCGAGCGGCTTTCGCATTCTGGTCGGTCGCGATCTTGAAGAGCGCGAACGTATCTACGCCATCATCGCCAATGCCGGACGCTGGTCATTCGCGCTTGTCGTCGTGCTCGGCATTGCCGGCGGATTTTTTGTCAGCCGCCGGGTGCTCAACCGGGTCGATGCGATGACCGAAACGGCGCACACCATCATGGCAGGCGACCTCAGCGGGCGGTTGCCCGTGGCCGGCACCGGTGACGAGCTCGACCGTCTCGCCGAGAACCTCAACGCCATGCTCGAGCGCATCGAAGCGCTGATGCGCGGGCTGAAGGAAGTTTCCGACAATATCGCTCACGATCTGAAGACGCCGTTGACGCGGTTGCGCAATCGCTGTGAACAGGCGCTGCGCGTCACCAACCGTGACGCGGATTACCGTGCGACGCTGGAATCCACCATCGCCGAATCTGATGAACTGATCCGCACCTTCGACGCGCTGTTGATGATCGCCCGCGCCGAAGCCGGGCATGCGCGGGATAACATGGCTGATTTCGACGCCGCCGAAATCGTGCGCGACGTCGGCGAGTTGTACGAGCCGCTCGCCGACGAAAAGGGACTCGCGCTCAAGGTTGTGGCGCCGCTTACCGCACCGGTGCGCGGCAATCGTGAACTGGTAAGCCAGGCGCTGGCCAATCTTGTCGACAACGCCATCAAATATGCCGGACCGGCGACGAGTGAGGCCAATGGCGCCGTGGCAGAAATCGTCGTCGGGGCCGGCGCCGAGGGCGAGCGCATCATGCTGACGGTATCCGATCACGGCCCGGGCATTCCTGAAGCGGACCGCGGTCGCGTGGTCGAGCGCTTCGTACGGCTGGAGCAAAGCCGATCGGAGCCGGGCTCCGGCCTGGGTTTGAGCCTTGCGTCCGCAGTCGCAAGGCTGCATGGCGGGGAGCTCACGTTTGAAGACAATCATCCCGGGTTGAAGAGCGTCATCGCTTTGCCCCGGGCCGGCCCCGCAGGGGCGTGATGGCGCGGTCCACTTCTGCCAAGCGCCACATCAAGAAGCCCGGGCAAGCGGCGCTGATCGAGCGACTTGAAGGCTTGCCTCGTGGTGGCAACGCAGCACGGGGACTGCCTTTCTCCTCGGCGGAAGGTCGCGCACGGGTAGCCGAATGGCTGGAGAGCCTGGCGCGGACGGCGGCTGGCAAAGCCCTTAAGGCGTTGCTCAAAGACCGTCAGCCGCTGGCGGCCTTGCTTGGAGGCGTCGCCGCAGAGGCCCCGTATCTTTGGGATCTCGTCCGTGCCGATCCGGCGCGTTTGGTCGGCTTCCTCGCTCACGCCCCCGAAGATGAACTCACCAGGCTTCTGGCGAAAGCGCGGACCGACACCGCAGCGGCCCGCAATTCCGCTGCGGTGATGCGAAGCCTCCGCCACATGAAGGCCGGAGCAGCTCTTCTCATCGCGCTCACCGATATCGGTGGCGTGTGGCCGCTTGCGAGGGTGACCGCGGCGCTCACTGATGTCGCCGAGACCGCGCTCGGCGCGGCTGTCCGTTATCTGCTCCGCGAGGCGCGGCGCGGCGGCAAGCTTATCCTGCGCGATCGGCAACACCCGGAACGCGGATCCGGCTACATCGTCGTGGCGATGGGAAAAATGGGTGGCTACGAGCTGAATTTTTCCAGCGACATCGACCTCATGATCTTTTTCGACCCCGCCGCATCGGTGCTAACCCCCGGCGTCGAAGCCGGCCCCTTCTACGCGCGGCTTACGCGCGAACTGGTGAAGCTACTGCAGGAGCGTACAGCGGATGGCTACGTATTTCGCGTCGACCTGCGGCTTCGCCCCGATCCGTCTTCCACGCAAGTTGCGATCTCGATCGACGCGGCCCTCAATTATTATGAAAGCAGGGGACAGAACTGGGAGCGTGCCGCGCTGATCAAGGCGCGGCCTTGCGCCGGCGACCGCGAGGCCGGCGACGGGTTTCTCGGTGAGCTGTCGCCCTTCGTGTGGCGCAAATATCTCGACTACGCTGCCGTCGCCGACGTGCACGCGATGAAACAACAGATCCACGCCTATCGCGGGCATGGCGAGATCGCGGTCGAGGGCCACAACGTCAAGCTCGGCCGCGGCGGTATTCGCGAGATTGAATTTTTCGTGCAGACGCAGCAACTCATCGCCGGCGGGCGCCACGTTGCGCTGCGCGGCCGTGAGACGGTGGCGACACTGGACGCGCTCGCCGCCGGCGGCTGGATCGACGCCGAGACGCGGGACGAGTTGACGACCGCCTATGAATTTCTGCGACGCGTTGAGCATCGGCTGCAAATGATGGCGGATGAGCAAACCCACACACTGCCGGTCGATCGAGATGCGCTCGAAGCCTTCGCCCGATTTCTTGGTTTTGCTGGCCGCGACAATTTTGCCACCGCGCTGTTGGCACGGCTGCGGATGGTCGAAAAGCACTATGTCAGATTGTTTGAAAGCGCGCCGGCCCTGCTCGCGCAACAGCAGAACCTCTCGTTCGAGACGCTGGAGGACGAGGGTGAGACGCTTGATCGCCTCGTCGAGATCGGCTTTCGGCATCCTCGCGAGGCGACGGCTGCCGTGCGGCGCTGGCACGCGGCGGCTTATCGCGCCTTGCGCGGCGAGCAGGCCCGGAAGAATCTGGCCGAGCTTGTGCCGGTCATCATCGATCAGTTTGCGCGTGCGGAAAATCCGGATGCGGCTCTTGCAACTTTCGATCATTTCCTTGCCGGCTTGCGCGGCGGCGGCCGCTTCCTGTCGCTGCTGCGGCAAAATCCGGATCTCGTCCGCTTCATCGCGCTTCTGCTCGGCACCGCGCCGCGGCTCGCCGACATTCTGGCTCAGCATCCGCACGTTATCGATCCGCTGATCGAGCCGAATTCCTTTGCCACGCTGCCGGAGACGAAGCACCTTGAACTCGGGATCTTGCGCGCGCTTGGCGAGACCCGCAGCTATGAAGATATGCTCGATGCCATTCGTCTGTTTGGGCAGGAGCAGATGTTCCTGATTGGTGCGCGTATCCTGTCAGGATCGGTGGCGGCCGAGCAGGCGGGTGAGGTGTTCGCCGACCTCGCCGACGTGCTCATTCGAGCGCTGCACGCTCGCGTGGAACTCGATTTCGTTGCCGCCCATGGCCGTATCCGCGGCCAGCAAACCGCGATTGTTGCGCTCGGCCGGCTTGGCGCGCGCGAAATGACAGCGAGTTCTGATCTCGATCTTATCGTGATCTACGATTTCGACGCCGAGCATCCGACTTCGGACGGCAAGCGTCCGCTTTACGGCGCGCAGTACTTTGCCCGCCTGACGCAGCGGCTGATCAGCGCGCTCACGGTGCAGACCAATTATGGCGTGCTCTATCACGTCGACATGCGGCTGCGGCCTTCCGGCCGGTCCGGTCCGCTGGCGACGCAGATCGGCGGCTTTATCAGCTACCAGGAGTCTGAGGCCTGGACCTGGGAGCACATGGCGCTGACCCGGGCTCGCGTCGTTTCTGCTTCGCCGACGTTTGCCGCAAAGGTTGAAGCGGCGATTTACAACGTGCTCTGCCGCACGCGCGATGCGCCATCAATCGCCGCCGATGTCGTTGAGATGCGAGCGGCAATCGCCACGGAAAAGGGCGATGCGGATCCTTGGGATCTCAAATATGCCGCCGGCGCGCTGGTGGATATCGAGTTCATTGCCCAATACCTGCAGCTCGTTTGCGCCGCCGAAGTGCCGGAAATCCTCGACACCTCGACGGCGCGCATGCTGGAAAAGGCGGCGCGCGCCGGTGTGCTCAAGGTCGAAGATGCGGCGGTGCTCCGCCCAGCGGTTCGGCTGTTTCATGACCTGACGCAGATTCTCCGGCTCTGCTTGCCTGGCTCGTTCGATCCCAAGGCGGCGAGCGCCGGCGTGCTCGGCTTACTCGCGCGTGCGGCCGACCTGCCGGATTTCACGGCGCTAAACGCCTATGTCGTGGAAACCCAGCGCCAGGTTCGCGAAAGCTTCACGCGGATTTTGGCAGCGGGATCCTAGTCGCATCTGCCTGCATATCGGGGGCGAGCACCGCGCGGGCCGCCTGTGGCAGGCGCACCACGACTGCCGTGCCGGTCCCGAGCACCGAACGGATTCGCATTCGGCCGCCGTGCAGTTCGGCGAGCGACTTGGCGATCGCAAGACCCAGCCCGGATCCCTGATGCCGTTTGGTCAACTGACTTTCCACCTGTTCGAACGGCCGGCCGAGCTTGTGCAGCGCATCCTTCGGGATGCCGATGCCGTTGTCCTCGATGGCAATGGTCACGCAACCGCGGCGCGTCCGTCCGCGCACGTTCACCGCGCCGCCGTCGGGCGTGAACTTCACCGCGTTGGAAAGAAGGTTGAGCGCAATCTGCTTCAGCGCGCGTCGATCCGCCTTGAGCTGCATGCCTGCCGCAATGTCGGAACGAAGCGTCAAACGCTTTTCGTTGGCGCGCCCCGAGACGACACGGAGCGAGTCGGCCATTATGCGATCGAGTTCGACGGTTTCGGGACAAAGGTGGATGCCGCCGGCCTCGATCTTCGACATGTCGAGAATGTCATTAATCACGTCGAGCAGGTACTGGCCGCTTTCGCGAATGTCGCGGGAATACTCACAATATTTGTCGACCCCAAGCGGCCCGAACATCGCGGCTTCCATGATTTCGGAGAAGCCGATGATGGCATTGAGCGGCGTGCGCAGCTCATGGCTCATGTTGGCCAGGAATTTCGATTTGGTTTGATTGGCCTCTTCGGCTCGGGTCTTTTCCTCGGCATATTTTTTCGCCAGGTCGGCCAGTTCGTCGGTCTGCCGCTCCAGCGCCTGCTGCGATTGACGCAAATCGTTGATGGTAGCGATCCGCCGTTTCTCACCCTCCATGAGCTTGTGTTCATGCTGTTTGATCTTGGTAATGTCAGTGCCGACGCAGACATAGCCGCCATCCTTGGTGCGACGCTCGCTGATGTGCATCCAGCGGCCGTCGTTGAGCTGCGCCTCGAACGTGCGCGCGCCCTGCGCTTCATTGTCTTCGTTGGCGATGGTGGTGCGAATGATCGCTTTCCTGCCGGCGGCGACCACCATCTCGTAGGGCGTGCCGGCTGCGACGGCCGAGTCCGGGAGGCGATGCAGTTCCTGGAAATACGAATTGCACAGCACAAGCCGATTGTCGGCGTCCCAAAGGACGAAGGCTTCCGGTATGGTCTCGATGGCGTCGCGCAATCGCAAGTCCGCCGCCGTCGTCTTCTCGACCAGGTTTTTCTGTTCCGAGACGTCGACGGCAATTCCGATGACGTGAAGGCCGGCTTCGCCTTCCTGGCGCGCCAGTTCGCAGCGCACTCGCAGCCACAACCAGCGCCCGTCGGCATGGCGCATGCGGAAGGCATGATCGATCGAGGAAACCTCGCCGTCGGCGAGCCGCCGGGCAAGCTCGTAGAGGTCGATGTCGCCGTCGTGCACCAGCGCGTTGAGCTCACCGAAGGTGAGCAAATCGTCCTTTGCCGGCAAGCCGAGGATGTCAAACATCGAGTGCGACCAGAACACGCGGCCGCGGGCCAGGTCCCAGTCCCACAGGCCGCAGCGGCCCCGGTTCAGCGCGGTATCGATGCGACCACGCACCGTGTCGTGGATCAGGTCGGCTTCGCGGGCGCGGGTCGCTTGCCAATGAAAAGCGAAGCCGAGGATGAGCACCACGAAGCCAGTCGTTGCCGACAGCGTAATGGTCAGCGCGGTGCTCGAACGCCAGCCGGCGAGGGCGCTGGTTGCGGTCTCGACCACAGCGACGACGCCAAGCGGGTTTTGCAGCGATCGCACCGTGGCGAAAGCCGGTACTCCATCAGGCAACGTGATCTCGAGCGTTCCTGCAGCGGCCCCGAATGTGGTCAGCGGTTGTGACGGCCCCAGCAAGTCGATGAGGGGCCGCCCGACCCGCTGCGGATCGCTTGGCACGGTGGCGATGATCCGGCCGTCGGAGTCGGCCACCAGGATCTCCCGGTTACCGCTTGCAGCCCAGACCGGCACAGCGTGCTCGATTGTCGCTGACGTGCGCCCGGAATTCGCCCGTACGTCTCTTGCCGGATGATCAAGCTCGAGCGCGAGATTGTCGGCTAGCGCCTCGATCGCCTGTCGCGCTTCAAGGGTGGCTTGGCGGCGCTGCTCGAGTACCTGAACGGCTGCGCCGACACAGATCGTGAGCAGGAAGGCGATAATGAGAACCGGCACAGCGCGCCGCAGCAGCGGCTCGGCGCTGAGAAGCCGTCGATACGCGGGTTTGGCAATTGATTTTGCCAGCCCCTGAATCGAATCGGGTCGTAAGGACGCACTCGCCGTTTCGGCGCGCGCCATTGCCAGCCTCCGTTCGGACGGTCCCCTGCACCGCGATCGGAAGGATGTGCCGCATCTCTTTCCGAATCACCCCGATAAGAATCGATGCGCGCTGATTTGTCGAGAGTCTGGAGTCAATATTCTTTTGAACACTATCCCACGTTTTTTGACGTGCGGCATTCTCACATCATTCAGATATGAATGACGTGATCGGGATTTGGCCGTTCATCGGGGCCGGCTTGGCTGTAATCGCCGAAAGGCCCATCGCGTGCTGCAATGGCGGCGCGCACGCCTTCTTTCTCCGCCAGGCGGATGAAATCGACGGCGTCAGGCGTGTTGCGCATCAATCCGTCCAGGATCGGCCCGAGGATTTGTGTGCTGTTGAGTCCCATATTTTCATAGGCCTGATTGACGACAAGTTTCATCGCCGCCAGCTGCGACAGCGGAATCGAAGCGAGCTGACGCGCCATCTGCAGCACGGTCGCCTCGAGCTGCGCGAAAGGCACGGCGCGGTTGATGAGGCCGACGTCAGCGGCTTCTCGGCCGGACAGCGGCTTGCCGGTCAGCGAATATTCCTTGGCCTTGGTCAATCCGAGCCGATAGAGCCACATGCCGCTCAGATAACATCCCCACATGCGCGCGTAGGGCGTTCCAATCCGGGCGTCCTCGCTGGCAATGATAATGTCGGCGCACAGCGCGGTATCGCTGCCGCCGCCGACGCACCAGCCGTGCACCTGCGCGATGACCGGCTTGGGCGCACGCCACATGCTCATGAATTTTTGCGTCGGCGCCAACGCCTGCGCTGTCGACCAGGCAAAGTCCTTGCCGGCGTCCCACGCCCCGTCGGTCGTGATGTGCTCGTCCCAGAGATGAAATCCATCGCCAAAATCGTAGCCGGCGCAGAACGAGCGTCCGGCGCCGCGCAGGATGATGACTTTGACCGACGCGTCTTTAACGGCGAGATTGATGGCTTGCTCAAACTCCTCCGGCATTGGCGGAACAATAGTGTTGAGTTCATTGGGCCGGTTAAGCGTAATCGTCGCGATGGGACTGTCGGTTTTGTAGACCAGCGTCGTGAAAGTCATGGCGTCCTCTGTCCCTGGAGATGAGATGAAACATCAGGCTAGCGGTGCGATCGTGCAGAGCGCAATACCAACGGTCGTTCGCGATAGCCGCGCTGCGTCGGTCCAAGCCCTTGATCAATGCAGCGTCAGCGCCTGATAACCGGCAACGAGGAGCTCGACAGCGATCAGGATGACAATGATGATTTCCAGCCGCATCGACCGCTTGGTGTCGATGATGCCGGTGAGGACTTCCGCGGTTTCGGCAATAAGCGCCAGCTTTCGCGCCAGCGCCTCGGCGCGCTCTTTCAGCTCGTACTCATCCTCCAGTCGGGCATAGAGCCGATCGAGATCAGGCCGATCCCAAACGACGTCAGGCTTTTCCGCGACGGCAACGCGGCCGGAAACGCGATGCTGAACCAGCAGGGCATTGCCGACGTGTTTGAGAATGGTGCGGCGGCCGGCGACGACGCGGCCGCCTTCGGCAAGCTGCCGGGCAAACGGCTCAACCAGTTCGAACACCGCCGTCACTTCGCGCTCGTCCCGCGCCAGCACCACGCTTTTCGACAACGCATCGGCGATGACGATCAAGTGGTCAGGCGTCATTGTTTTCAGCGTGATCGGGCCACCGGGAGGAATTTGATCGTCCTTATCGGGGGCCATCTCGATCAGCACAGTTTCTTCCTCGACGGGCTTGACCGGGCGGACTAAACGCCGTTGCAGGCCGCGCAGGACCTCGTCCTCCTCAGCCGCCGTGAGCCCCATGACCACCGCGACGCCATAGCGAAACAGGGTCACGAAGCCCTCGGCGCCAAACTTGTAGGTCAGAGGTGCGGTCGAAACGACACCGTCATGCTCAAGATTGGACGTGTCGATGCGATCGCTCAACAGCAGCGCTTTGACCCTTTTCCGGGTCTTGGTGGTGGGTTGGCTGTCGGTCATGTTGGCATGTCGGCTCGCCCGCGCGGCGCAACGCTAATGTCGGCATTACGAGACCAATGCGCAATCGCAGTAAGCTTTTGTGTCAGCCGGTTTTCGCGGGCGCGTCGCTCAGGTCCGCTCGGACCACACTGGTGGCCGCCCCATCAGCAATGGGCCAAAGAGCACCGCGAAACCGCCAAACGCGAGGAACCAGGCCGACCCGGCGGCGTAGAGCAGGGCGCCCGACGGCTCGAACGCCGCGATGATGCGCGCAAGCGCCGCGACCAAAGCGCAAAAGTAGATGAACTGCGTCGGCAGCGACGCGACGAGCCGCTGTCCAGTGTGGCCAAGACTTGCGCGTGTCATCACTGCGAGCGTCATCAGGCCAACCGCGCCGGTGGTCCAGGCGTGAACGCCGGCACTGCTCGGCCAGTAAACGGGCCATAGAATCGCTGCGCCCGAGAGTATGAAGCCAAGCGGCACGAAGGCATAAGCAACGTGGAGGACCAGAACGAGACGATCGGCGAAAGTGCGATCTCCGGCCCAGCGCAGGTGACGGATAGCTTGAAGCACGCCCGCGATCATCAGCATGACGCCCGATACGGCCGAATGCGGCAACGCAATCCACGACGCAAGCGCCAGCGCACTGATGCCAAGCGTTATCGCGTCGTATCGTGAAAATGCGATTGGAAGCCGGCCAGGATTATTTCGCGTCAGCCAATTGTTGGTGAAACTCGGCACGATGCGTCCCCCCACCAGCATGACCAGGCCGATCAACGCTGCAATGCCGATACGGACGCCATAATTGGCGCTACCGTAAAGGATTTCCTCGGTGTGGAAAACGATATTGCCGGCAATCAGTACGCCGAGCATGAGGAGGACGCGGAGATTGCGCCAATTATTGCCGGCAATGATTTCGCGCAGCGCGATTGCTGCGAATATCACGAGGAACGCCACGTCGATCGCGGCCGCGATCCATTGACCCCAAATGGCCGAGCCGGCAATGGCCACGCGGCCGGTCAACCACAGCGCGAAGAGCCCGGCCAGCGGATAGCCGTTGACCGGAAGCCGTCCGGTCCAGTTCGGAATTGCGGTGAGCAGAAAGCCCGTAACGGTCGCCGCGACATAGCCGTAGATCATCTCGTGGATGTGCCAATCAAGCGGATTGAACGCAGTCGGTAGCGACAATTCACCGAAATATTGCGGCAGCCAAAGTGCAACGCTCAACGCGGCCCACGCCGCCCCGCCCAGAAAAAAGGGTCGGAAACCGTACGAGAAAATCGCCGGACCGGCATATTCAAGGCGACGTTGAAGTGCGGCCGGCGGGTTCATCACGAACCTCTAAACCATGATCCAGTTCGATTAAGTCGGGTCATGGTCTGGCTTGTTTGTTGGTCGCATCATCTTGTGAAAACCGGTGACCGGTTTTCGGGTCATTCTCTATCGCTCTGGCTAGTGCCCCATCCCCGACATTACCTGACCGTTATAGATTTCAGGATTCGGCGGGCCTTCAACGCTCAAAATGCCGACCAGTCCTCGCTCCATTCTGGCCAGCGCATGATCGACTATTGTGTAATTGCCCGGCACCTTGGTCTTGAACTCGGTGATGACCGCGCCGCCGGGTGCGACGCTTACGGTTTGAATACCTTCGAGTGGCGGCGATTCCAGCCCGCCAAGCGTATAAACCTTGTCGAATATTTCGCCGATCACATGGAACGATGACGTGAAATTCGGACCGCCGACGCCGAAGAAGATACGCACCGTGTCGCCGACTTTCGCTCGCAGCGGATGCAGTTTCGTCAACGCGCCGACCGATCCGTTGAAGACGAAATATTCCGGATGTTCGTTCAGCAGCTTCTCAACGCTAAACTCCGCGCTGCCACGTTGGCCATAGGGTACGTCGGTATAGATTTCGCCCTGCATCACGTAGAATTCACGATCGACTTGCGGGAGGCCGTTTTCCGGCTCGACCAGGATGAGGCCGTACATGCCGTTGGCGATGTGCTCGGAAACCATCGGCGTTGCGCAATGATAGACGAAAAGACCGGGTACCAGCGCTTTCCACGTCATCGATTTTTCATGACCAGGATCGACTTGGAGCGCGGCGGCGCCGCCGCCCGGTCCGGTGACCGCGTGGAAATCGACCGAATGAATCATTGCGCTGTCGGCGGAGTTCTTCAAGTGAATGTCGACGGTGTCACCGACGCGGATGCGGATGAACGGTCCGGGAACCTTGCCGTTAAAGGTCCAGTAGCCGAACGTGGTTCCTTCCGCCAACCGTCCCTCGACTTCCACGCTGAAGAGGTCGACGCGGACCGTCCGCGGTTCACGCTTGCCGATGGGCGGCGGCAGATCGTCCGGTTCGCGCGAAATATCGGCCTCGACGAGGGTCTGCGGCGCAGGCCGGGCGGTGACGATGAATTGCCCCTGCATGCCTGCCAGCCGGTGCCCTGGAACGCTGCAAAAATAAATGAAGTCACCGGATTTTTCCGCGCGGAAGGCGATGGTGGTGCTTGCACCCTTCCCGGTGACGCGCGGCGACTTGCTGTTTTGATCGGGAAAGACGATGTCGTGCTCCGCGCCTTCGCCGTTGATCAACGTAAGTTCGACCACCTGTCCCTCGGCGGCGGTCAGCACCGGATTGACTTTGCCATCGATGGCACCGCCGACGCCGAGATAGACCATTCGCCCATCCGCAATGCCGGATCGCAAAGTGTATTTGGCGTCTGACGAATATCCGACGTCCGCGCCGGGTGCGCCTTGCGATCCCTGGTTTGCCAACGCCGGAGGCGTTTGTTTTGCTGCTGCCGGCGCCTGTTCTTGGGCCGCCGCCGTTTGAGCGGCGGTTGGCGGAGTGGCGAAGTAGGCGACGACGTCGGCACGATCATGCTCGGTCTTGAGACCCGGGAACGGCATTTTGTTTCCCGGGACGACCTTCTGCGGATCGCTCAGATAAGCGTCCAGCGTCTTGGCATCCCAAACGATATTCGCCTGTTTCATCGCCGGCGAATAATTGTAGTTCGGGTCGGATCCGGCCTTGCGGCCCATGATCCCGGCGAGCGACGGTCCGAGTATCGTCTTGCCCGGTTCCATTGAGTGGCAGGCCTGGCACTTCCGGAACACAAGTCGGCCGGCGGCGGCATCGCCGCCGGCTGTCGGCATCGCGGCCGCTGCCGCCGGTACGCTGGTTTGCGCCGCGGCGACGGCCTTAGTGTGATCCATCGCGTGACCGTGAGATGGAGGAACAGCAGGTTCGGCCGCGGATCGTTGTACGCTCGCGGCGGTAACGGGCACCGCAGGAGACCGCGATGGCTCGACGGTTCGGGCGGCAGGTGGAGGCGCCGGCTGCGGAGTCTGAACAGCGATTTCAGACTTGGCTGAGTTGCCCTCTTGAACTGTTGGAGCGGCAGCCGATGGAGAGGGCTGGTGTGAGGCGAAGAAAAAGCCTCCGCCAATCAGGCACGCAGCGATAACAACGATATACCAGTCGCGCAGCTTCGCCCA
>Ga0335078_10000754_pt1 | contig 49472 bp, 48 predicted proteins | sample Lox_Sample_32_FD_206711 | JGI IMG/M metagenome (GOLD analysis project Ga0335078, IMG submission 206711) | Soil microbial communities from Loxahatchee National Wildlife Refuge, Florida, United States - Lox_Sample_3.2 | ecosystem: Environmental > Terrestrial > Soil > Wetlands | place: USA... | reverse complement strand
GCGACAGCATCCGCCTGTCCCAGGCCCTCGCCGGGAAAGGAGTGATGCCCCTCAGCAGCTAACCCCCAAAGCCCGTCTGGTGGCCGCCACCGGGCAGATCTGGTGGCCACCAGCGGGCAGAACTCACAGCCGCCACCGGGCAGTTCCTAATGTCCGTTGACATGAGATACCGGCCGGGCTGCATAGTCCGTTCCGATCTCTCTGCGCAGGCCGTCCGCACCCCCGCAGCGGACGATTGCGCCGTTATCCCGTCGCATGGCGCAGTACTGCCCGGCCTCAAACCAGATCTCGTAGGCCGCCCCCCAGTGCCCGCGCAGGTCGGCCACGGCGGCCTCGCGGATCTTGGCTAACGCCTCATCCATCGGTGGCCGCCGCATCCCGCAGCCACCCAGCTGCCTGTGCCAGCTCAGAGGATAGGGAATCGAGCTGCGTGGCCAGCCTGCTGTAGCCGGACTTACCAGCCGTAACCAGCCCAGCGTCTACATCGGCCAGCCGCGTGCTGATCGTGCCCAGATCCGTCACGGCCTGGCGGACGGTGCCGAGGCTTGCGTGCAGCGCGAGCTGCCGATCGACGGGGGATTTCGGGTCCATGTCGGTAGCATAGGCTACCCGACTATGCTCGACTACCCTCGACGGGTCACGACGCCCCGTGATCATGGGCGTGAGCTGCCGGGTACGTTCCAACTCGTGGAAGATCCACGGGCGTATGTCCGGATCGCGGCCCAGGTGCGAGACCGCATCCGGGCCGGTGAACTGCGCCCAGGAGAGCCAGTGCCGTCGATAACCACGATCGTCCAGGAGCAGGGCGTGGCCAGGCAGACGGCCGGGAAGGCGCTCCGGCTGCTGGAGGACGAGGGTCTGGTCTACCGGGTGCCCGGCCTTGGCTACTACGTGGTCGACCGCACAGCGGAGAGCTGATCCACCCGCGGAACGTAGGCCACTCTTCGAGCGGCGCACCGGCCGGAACCGCCGCCCGACCGGGCTGGGCGACGAAGAGGGTCTGGGCGCTCATCACGACGACGCGATCCTCTCCCTCTGCACCCTCCAGGGTGGTTTCGGCCCGGACCAGCCAGACGCAGCGGTGGTTTGTGACGGTGGACGGGCATCGCCCACGGCAGCTTCGTCGCCAACAGCAACTGTCGCAGGAGGCACTGGCGAGCCGGGCCGGGATCAGCGCCGGCACCGTTGGTCTGTTGGAGCGCCAGGCCCGTCCTGTATGCCGAGGTCGTACCTTGGCCCGGCTCGCCGCGGCGCTAGGAACGCAGCCCGCCGCCCTCATGCCCACGTCGCGGTAGACGCACCACCCGGGGTTCCCGGTGTAAGAGTGCCGCAATCTGCGGCACAGAATGGCAGCGGATGCTATTAATAATCACCGTCTGACTCTCTCGGACTTGGGTTTCGGGTTGCATCTGTGCGATTTGATCCCTTGCGTCAGACCAAATCCGCAATAGAGTCGAGCGAGATATACATAACCTATGGATAGCTCTGGACCGGCGCGGTCCAGAGCTGCATCATGGAAGATGCTGGCCGGGTTCGCAGCAGGGTGACCGGGCGCGGTCACGCAGGCAGCGCTGGATGTGGTGCCCCGTCGTACAGGGCCTGACGAAGGCGGTAAATAAGCCGGGGAAGCTGACAGGGGATTGGCTGCGCTGGCAGGCAACTGAGTCTCTGGCGATCGTGGGTGACCGTTCCTGATGATCGGGAAAGTGGTTCGCGGATCAAACGTCGCAGGACTGCTGCGTTATTTGTACGGGCCAGGCCGGGCGAATGAGCATACGGACCCGCACCTGGTGGCTGGGTTCGGAGACCCGCATGAGCTGGAGCCGGACCGACGGGCGGATGGGTCGCCGGATCTCCGGCGGCTGACTGGGCTGCTCCATCTGCCGTTGGCGCTCGACCCGTTTGGCGGGTGCGAGAAGCCCGTGTGGCACTGCTCGGTCCGGGTCGCGCCGGGGGACCGGATGCTGTCCGACGAGGAGTGGGGCCAGGTCGCGGCCTCCGTCATGGAACGGACCGGGTTCGCGCGTCATGATGACGAGGCCGGGGTGCGGTGGGTTGCGGTCCGGCATGCGCCGGATCACATCCATCTCGTGGCGACGCTCGTCCGTCAGGACGGAAAGCGGCCGAGAACCTGGAATGACTTCTTCCGGGTGCGGGAGGCCTGCCGGGGCGCCGAGCGGCGGCTGGGATTGCAGACCACGGCTCCCGCGGACCGCACCGCCGCGAAGCAGCCCAGCCGCGCCGAGACGGAGCAAGCGCTCCGGCGCGGGTGGCGCGAGCCACCCCGGGTGTCACTGCGCCGGGAAGTGTGCGCGGCGGCGGCCGGGGCGGGTTCGGAACGGGAGTTCTTCGCTCGGCTGGAGCAGGCCGGGGTTCTCGTCCGGAAGCGGCACAGCACGATCAACCCGCGTGAGGTCACCGGGTACGCCGTCGGCCTGGCCGACCATGCCACCAGAGACGGCGCAGTCGTCTGGTACGGCGGCGGGAAGCTAGCCCCCGATCTGACCTTGCCTAAGCTGCGCGCTCGCTGGGTCGGGCCAGCCGGCGAAGGCCTCGGGCAGCCGGTCCACGGCGCGATGGCGCGCGCTGTGCTCCGGGGCCAGGTCACCGCGGCGGCGGAGGCGGCCCGGGACGAGACCGGGTTCTTCGCCCAGTTGCGCGAGATCGGCGTGCTGGTGCGGCTGCGGTACAGCGAGATCAACCCGGGTGAGGTCACCGGGTACGCGGTCGCGTATCCCGGCTACACGGACCGCGACGGCGCGGTCAGGTGGTACGGGGGAGGGCGGCTGGCCGCCGGGCTGACTATGCCCGGGCTGCGCCACCTCTGGGAGCAGGAGGACACCGGCGCCGGATCGTTCCGGCTCAGCGGGCCGGAACGCGACGCGTTCTACAGTCACGCCGCCCAGCAGGCTGCTACCGCTGCGGAGCAGATCCGGCGCAGCGCCGCGAGCGACCCGCCCGCGGCCGCCGATGCGGCCTGGGCGGCAGCCTCGACCTTCCACGCCACAGCCCGAGCGATCGGAAACCCGGCGCCGCGGGACGTGGCCGACGCCTACGACCGCGCGTCCCGGATGGCTCACGGGAAGATCCCGCAGCGGACCGCCGAGGGGGACGGGCTGCGCGCAGCTGCCCGGCTCCTGGCCATGGCGGGCAGTCCAGGCGACGGCAGCACGCCGGGAGCGGCCCAGCTGACCCTCGGCCTGGTCCGGCTGGCCAAGGCGGTGGGCGAACTGCGCCAGGCCGAACAGCACGCGGCGCAGGCCGCGGCGGCGCGGCAGGCCGCGGAGCGCCTCCACGCCAGCCTCAGCCAGGCGAGGTCAGGCGTTCCCGCGCCAGTCGGGACACAGCAGCCACAGCAGTCCCGCACTGCCCGCCGGGCGCGAGACATCGCAGGCCTGGACTTCCCGGCCCCGCTGCGGCCCGGCCAGCACATGCCGGACGACAGCCTCATCCAGTCGCGGCCACAGTCGAGTCCAGGACCCACACGCCGCCCGCCCAGCCGCGCCGGGCCGGGCCGCTGACAGCACCCCAGCTCCGGGTTCCGGCGGCCCGAAATTCCGGGTCGCTCAGTGCCGCCCTGGTTCAATACATGCCGCCTGACCGTGGCACGTCCTGTTGACAAACCGTTGACAAATGATCAAGAAGGCCGGTCCCCGTCCCCGGGAACCGGCCTCTGACCTGCGCAAACTGGTGGGCGATACTGGGATTGAACCAGTGACCTCTTCGGTGTCAGCGCGTGTCCGGTCACGGGCGATCTGCCGCAGGCCGGGCAGGGTGACCAGCGGAGCTGGCAGGTCAGGTGGGACGGGCCGACGGGGCTGTCTCGGTTGACCTGCTGGTTCGGCGCCGTTTCGTTGCGGTGTCTCATTTGAGTTGCCTGGCCAGCGTTGTATTGGACCTGGTGCCGGCGAGTGCCTGTGGGCATGGGCGGCCCGGGGTGTGTTATGCGTGCGGGCCGGTCTCGTCGGGGTGGCCTGGGTGCCATTCGAGGTCACGGCGGAGCCAGAACAGGAGCTGGGGGTAGCGGTCGGGGTGGTGCCCGGGGGCGACCCGCCGGCGGAATTCGTGGTGGAACTGCTGGCAGTCGGCTGTCTTGCGGGACAGGACGATGGTGCGCCAGTACGGGCTGGCGAGCATCGCGGTGAGCGCCACGGTCTCGGGGTAGGCGGCGGCTTCGCTGATCGCTGCCCCGGGCTCGGTATCGCCCGCGGCGGGGTGCAGGCGGGCGTCGCGGTTGGCGGTATAGCCGGGGGTGGTGGCCAGGGCTGCCCAGATGCCCTGCGCGGTGTGGAACGCGGCACGGCTGGCGGGCCGGCCGCGCTGGCGCACGATCCGGTGGTGGCGGATCTGGGCGTGCAAGATGTCCGGGCATGGGCTCAGGCTGGCCTGGTCATGCCAGTGGCTGGTGCCGTTGCCGATCCATAGCTGGTGGTGCAGGCAGACGTTGACGTCGTGGGTCGCCCATACCTCGGCGATACCGGGATCTGCGCCGCTGGCGGCGGTGCAGCGCCAGCAAGGTGGCCGGATGTCGTTGAGGAAGGTTTCCGGGATCGGGTAAGCGCTGGCGCCCTGGGCCGCTGCGCCGGCGCCGGGCTGGTAGTGGCGCAGTTCGGGGAGGGCGTGCAGCAGCGTGGTGGCGGGGTGGCCGGTGAGCGCGGCGAGGTGTTCGAGTTCGCTGGTGCTGTCGCCTGGGCTGGCGAGGGCGTCGAGGTCATCGGCGCTGATGTGGTTCGCGGCGGCGAGGCGGGCCAGGTAGGAGCTGCGGGTTTCCCAGCGCAGCGGGGGGAGGGTCCGCGGCAGGCGGGGTGGCGGCAGCGGCCAGCGCGGGGTCATCCGGGTGCGCGGCGGCCGGTGGTGGCGGATTCGGCGGCGTAGTCGAGCGGGATGGTGTCGAGCAGGGGCCGGGTGATGGCCTCGCTGCCGTCGAGGATCGCGCTGATCGCGGCGGCGCGGGTGAGGTGGGACAGGCTGCCGATCATCCCGCCGGTGCGCTGGTGCAGGTAGCGGGTGAGCCCGGCGAGGGTGCCGGGCTGGTGGTGGTGCAGGCGGAGGGTGTTTTCCAGGGTGGCGATCAGTGCCTGCCATTCAGGGTTGCAGGGGAACGGGCCGGTGCGGATCAGGGTGCACCGGCCGGCGAGCTGCTTGCCGCGGACGCCGGTGAACAGGCCGCAGCGTTCGACGTTGATGCCGGCGTAGACGAACGTGGCGGGCAGGTGCTCAGCGAAGTACTTCAGGTGGTCAGAAAGGTCTTCGCCGGCGAGGGTGGCCAGGTTCATGTTGTGGATCTCATCGACCAGGACCAGGTCGACCCGGGCGTCGATCATGACGTGGCAGACCGCGTCAGCGATGTCGGTGGTGGTGTCGCGGCGGGTGACCATGGGCAGGCCGAGGAAGCGGGCGAACTCCATGGCCAGCTTGCGTGGGGATCCTTTGGGCGGGGTGGTGACGTAGACGACCGGGATCCGGTCGCTGCCCGGGTGGCGGGACCGGATCCGCAGCTCGTGGGTGCGGCCGAGCTGCTTGATCGCGGTGGTCTTGCCGGTGGTCCAGTCGCCGGCGACGATCAGCCCGCGGCGGGCGCTGATCTCCCGCTGGTTGAGCAGGGCCAGCAGCCGGCCCTGATGGCTGACCTGGCGGACTGCGGACGTCGAGACGACCACGAGCTCGGAGTGGTAGCGGCAGCGGGCCTCGTCGTAGATAACCCGGTCAGCGCCGGCCAGTGCCGCCCACGCCGCGTCGTCGAGCAGGTCGAAGGCAGCGGGGTCGGCGTCAACGAAGCGCCGCCACCCGGCCAGCGTCGTGGTCGGGTCACGCCGCTCATCCGCCTGGCTTGCCGGAACGTTTACCACCACTGCTGTGCCTCCTTCCGGGCGTCGAACACCTCCAGCGGGATCACCTCCGCGGCTTCGGTACCGGCCGACCCACCCGGCTCATCGCCGGGAATCTCATCCCGCTGGCTGCCCGGGGGCGGGCACGGGGCGGCAGGCAGGAGGGATGGTGCCGCCCGGGTGCGGGCGGCCACCTGCCGGTCCCGCTTTCCGGGTTTGCCCGGCTGCGGGGCGGCGGGCCCGCGGCTGGCCCGCTGCAGCAGCGCGGCCGCGGCGGCGGCGATCTCGGGCTCGGCGGGGTTCGCGCCGCGTTCCCGCAGCCGGGCCAGGGCGTGGTTCCACGCCAGTTCCCCGAACGGCGCGGGCATGCTGCGCAGGTGTTTCCAGAACAGAGTGATCCAGCCGCCGTCGTGGTGGTTGCGCACCCAGATCCGGGAGATGTCGTAGGGGTCGTAATGGACCTCCCACAGGTCCCTTTTCGCCTTCACTCCCGAGGGCTGGCGCCGGAACGGGTTGAGTTCCTCACCGTCATAGACCCGGTGGCCGATCTTTATGCCGTAGGCGTTGACCGCCCGCCAGGCTGCGGGCAGCAGCTCGACGTAGTCACCGGCGGACAGGGCCACCGGGACATAGCCGGCCGCCTCGATCAGCGCGGCGTACCTTTCGTTCGGGGTGAACGCGCGGCCCGGCACGGCTGGGTCACGCAGCCCGTCGTGAGGCCGGTTCTGCCAGATCGCGACGATCCACTCATCCAGCAGCTCCTGCAGTTCGGGCAGCGACCACAGCGGCTCACCCCCCGCACCACGCCCGCGGTATTCGGCGCTGCGGCCCAGGTAACCGGAGACGAACTGGCTGAACAGCGAGGCGACCGATTCCAGGGCCCGTTCGATATGCGGTTTGTCGGTCGGCGTGCCGGGATGAGCGGGCTGGAAACTGACGCCCAGGCTGGCGCACGCCGCCTGGAAGTTGGCCGACACGAACACCTTGCCCTGATCGCAGACGATCATCTCGGGCACGATCACCGGCCGCGCCGCGGCGTGTTCCAGCCGCTGGTCCAGGGCGAGCAGCCGCCGGTAAGGCAGCACCGACCGGGACATGGCCAGCGCGTGCGCCCAGCCTGGGCGCATCGGCTCCGGGGTGGCTGCCCGGGCCAGCAGCAGGGAGGCATCCACCGACCGGGTGGCCGGCCGCAGCACCGCCGTGACCACAGTGCGCGTGGCCAGGTCAATCATCCCAGTGAGCTCGGCGCGGCCGGTGACGCCGTCATCCAGCCGCACCAGCACGTCCAGGGGCGTGGAGTCGATCTGCACCAGCTCACCCGGGCGGCAGGCCGTGACCTGGCTGAACGGCGTATCAGGCCGGTTCGCCAGCGACCGGCGGGTGCGCGCCGACCCGGTGGCATGCCGCCCAGCGGCCATCCTGGCGAACAGCCGGTAGAACCCGGACCGCGACGGCATGGCAACCACCCCGGGCCCGTGTTCCCCGGCCAGGATCTGCTGAACGTGCCAGTAGAAGTAACTGACGGTGCGGGTCGAGCGGTCAGTCCCCTCGCTGATCGCCTGTTCCAGCGCTTGTGCCACCCGCGGGTCGGCCCGGCCACGGGCCGGCCTTCGCGGTGCTGCCCGCCAGTCCACCACCCCGGCGATCCCGCGTGCCTGATACCGCCGCCGTTTGCGGTTCACCGTGTGCACGCTAACCCTGGTGCCGGTCAGCCCGGTCAGTTCCGCAGCCTTGGCCGCGTCCCGTTCGGCCAGCGTCCGCACCGCCGGGTCATACTCCGGGCGGGGCCGCGCGCCCGCGGCGGCGCCGGGCGGCAGCCCAGTGAGTACCTCGGCCAGGTGCCGCTGCCACCAGGCCGCTTCCTCTACCGCCCGGGCCGGGATGCCGTTCAGCAGCCCAGCAGGCAGCAATGGGACCGGACCGTGATCACCGGTGCGCCCGAAACTGGCATCGGCGAGCAGACAGGGAAGCTGGACCACGCTCGTCGTGCCTTGCTCGTCAGCAAGCCGCACCAGCGTGCCGGACAGCCCCGCCACGACATGAGCAGCGCCAGCGAACCGGACCCGGTCACCAACCCTCAGCACCCCACGCCCCGGCACGCTCACCGCCACCCCTCCGCCGCCCGGCGGACCACGGTCCGCGGCCCCAGCAGATCCGCCGCCAGGTCCGCGGCCAGCACCCCCCGCCACATCAAGTGGAAGAGCACCGGCAGCACGCCCAGCCGGTCACCGGCTGCCTCCGCAGCCGCAAACAGCGGCGCAGGCACCCCGAACGCCGCCATCACGGCGTCAGCGATGACCGGCTGCAGGCAGCGGGGATGCCGGTAAGCGGCAAGCCACCGCACATTGGCCGCGAGCACGACACCGGGCCCGCCGGTCCTGCGGAACACCCAGCCGGCCCGCCCGCAAGCGTCCTCCATGACCGCGAACGACTCAGCGGACCGCGGATCGACCAGGCCATCAGGACGTACATCCACGACCACACCGCAGCCGTCCGCCCGGCGGGCGAAGAAATCCGGGGCATGCCGGCGCTCACGCTGCCCACCAGGCCAGCACAACCAGAACGGCTGGGATGAGAACGCGGCGACCCCGGGGTCGAAATCCAGCATCATCGCGACGTCACGCTCGACCCAGGACTCATAGCCCACATGCCGGCCCGTGGTCGCCGACCACCACAAACCCGCGAAGCTGGCCTGCCCCTTTAACGAGGGAAACGCCCGCACCGGCCGGGCGAACTCAAACGGCGTGCAGCAACACGACATCAGTGAACGCCGGCACCGGCCCTCGTCCGCGCTGATGAACTCGACATCCAGCGCTGGCACGCAAGCCCGGGCCGTCACCTCAGCGCCGCAACCAGGCATCGTCTCACCAACAGCCAGCAACCATACGCTCAGCTGCCAATACGTCATCTAACGTTACTGACCGCCACCGCAAGCCCCGGAACGACACGCCCACCATGAGCACGCCAGGCAAGGCAAACAGCCACGGCCCGGCACATACACCGGGACAACCCACACCACCCGGCACATCAGCTGAGACACACCCACGACCCGCCCGGCAGATAGATCGCGACCAGCGTGCTAACCAGACCAACTCAACCGAGACACCCGGCAGATGGCGTGAGACAGGACAGCGCGGAAAAGCCTTCCTGGCCAGTGGCGTGCCGATGGCCGTTCAGGGTATAAATACCCAGGTAGAACGGCTAACTGGTGCCGTCGGGGATCGCCCGATGTTCGATAGTGCCGCCACATCCCACGGTCAAACCACGGTCAAGCGATCGTGGTGTAAGGAGTCATGGGGTACTCACGCAGCCGGCCCGGCCAGGACGGCAAGCCGCGGTACACGGCGTACTACTGGGACCTGCGCGGCCGCGAATGCTCGGCCGGGACGTTCCGGCGGAAGAAGGACGCCGACCGTGCGTGGCAGGCCGCCGAGGCCCGGGTAGCGGAGGGGCGCGCCACCGATCTGCGGCGCGGGCGGCAGCGGTTCGGGGAGTACGTGAGCGACATGGCTGCCCAGCCACGTGATGGAGTTGAGTACGCGGCAGAGCTACACCTACGTGATCAACAAGTACCTGCTGCCGGAGTTCCGGTCGCTCCGGATGATCGAGATCATGCCCGGGACGGTCCGGGACTTCGTGCGCAAGATGCATAACGACGGCGCTTCGCCATACGTGGTCGACAAGGCCCGCACCATCCTGAGCGCGATCTTCACGACCGCGCTCAACGACCAGGTCATCTTCCTGCACCCCTGCAAGGGCGTGAAGGTGCCCCCAGCACCGAGAAAGCCGCTGGTCGTCGTGACGCTTGAGCAGTTCGACGCCATCCATCGGGCTCTGCCCGACGCGATCTCGCGGCTGCTGGTGGAGACTGCCATCGAGAGCGGGCTGCGCTGGGGAGAGCTCGCCGAGTTGCGCGCCGGGGATCTCGACTTCGCGACAGGCATCCTGACTGTGAGCCGCACAGTCGTGGAGCTGGATCCGAAGTTCCACCCGGACGGCGGGCGGTTCCTCGTCAAGCCCTACCCGAAGACCACGAAGTACCGGCGGTTGAAACTCAGCCGCCAGGTCGTCGCCCGGATCTCTGCCCATGTCGGCGAGAGGCGTCTGGGAGCCGACGACCTGCTGTTCACCGTGCCTGCCGATCCGCCGCCGCGGCTGGTGGTATTGCCCGATCCTGAAACGCTCGGCCGGACCGAGCCGAACGGCGCCGGCCGACGGTACCGGCACGGGACGCTGACCGGGTACTCGCTGGGCAAGTGTCACTGCGAGCATTGCAGGGCCGCCTACGCCCACTACCGGGCGGCGCGCCGTCTCGAGGGGAAGGACGACCCGCGGCGTGGAAGGCCGATTGACACCGACGGCCACATTCCGCGCGGCTGGTTCCGTGAGCGTGTGTGGAAGCCGGCGCTCGCGGCCGCCGGGATCGATCGACGAGTCAGGATTCACGACCTCAGGCACGCTCATGCGTCGTGGTTGCTATCCGGCGGCGCCGACCTCCAGGTGGTCAAGGAACGCCTCGGCCACGGCAGCCTTCGCACGACCGAGAGATACCTCAACTCTCGGGAGTTGCATCAGGCGGGCGGAGAAACCGCAGGTCACCAGGTCGCGATGGTCTTGGAATAGCGGCCAGGGTCATCAGCCCGTGGCTGTCTGACCAGGCATGTCTTTGGAGCGATCCCTTCTGATGCTGGATCCGCCCGCCGGACGGTCGAGGCGATCGGAGGGTTCTGTTCAAGCGCACCGAGGAAGGAACGGGGTTGCGGTAGCTGGACTCCAACTCCCGGGCAGCGCATTCGGACAGTTCCGATACCCGACTCCGCCAGTACACACCCTGCCGGACGCTGACGAGACCGCACTCGATGCCCTCGCCAAGGTGCGTAATCGACGAAGCGCAGGACGAGCCTGCTAGTGGTGGTGTGACTCCGGAGACACCATCCGGCCCGGGTTCAGGCACCGCGTCAGGGGCGGGGATGGTCGTCGGATATCCAGGGCGCTTGCAACTCGACCATGCGCCGGGTGGCGTAGTTCATCTCCGCTACCGTCAGGCGGAGTCGGTACCACAAGCACCGGAGCCGTTCGCGGCCGGACCAGGAGACCGACTGCTCCAGCTGCCGCCTGTGGACGAGGTCTGCAGAGCCGGGGGCGGGGCTCGCCATGGCTGCCATATCCGGTGCGGGCAGGCCGCCCGGGTGTTCATCTGGTGTGGGGGGATTCCGGGGCATTGTGGTCTCCTTGGTGGCTTGGCTGGGCTTTGCCGGGCCGCCTGCATGAGCTCACCCGGGCGGGGATCGTGGCTGGCTTCACTGTCGCGGGCGGCGGAGGTGTTCACCACGCATGACCGCCCACAAGAGGGCCCACACGACAGCCCACAAGAAGCCGCACGCTCTGCGTTCCGGGGGTGGGCGACGTCGGCGCGGGCCCTGCGGACTGCTGCTGGCGCTTTCGGCCGTCGGCTCCGGTAGGGCCCGGTCGCGGTGCCCAGATACCGCAGGATGGAGGCTGACTTGTGGTGGCGGGACATGGCGGGCGTGGCTGGGCCTGCGTACTGTTGGGCCAGGACTGGTTCCGCCCGGTGCCGGTGGCCGTGGCGGACAGGTTGTGAGGGGACACGGGATGGTGGCCGAGCAGCCTGCGCTTTCTTTTGCCGGGCTGCTGCGGCAGCTGCGGGCCGGGGCGAAGCTGACCCAGGAGGAGCTGGCGGCGGCGGCAGGGGTGTCCGCGCGGTCGGTCAGCAACTTGGAGCGGGGCGTCAACCGCACCGCGCACAAGGACACTGCGGTGCTGCTGGCCGGGGCGCTGGGCCTGACCGGGCCGGCGGCAGAACTGTTCGTGGCGGCGGCCCGCGGCAACGTCCCGGCAGGACAAGTCCTGGCGGCCACCAAGGGCGCGGCGCCGCAGCCGGGAGCGGTGACCGGTTCCCCTTACCGCGGGCTGGCCGCTTTCGGGGAGCAGGACGCGGCGTTCTTCTTCGGCCGCGAAGCGGCCACCGGCCAGGTGCTGGACCGGATGTCGCGGCTGCTAGCGGGTGTGGGGCTGCTGGTGGTGTCGGGGGTGTCGGGGGCGGGGAAGTCGTCGTTGCTGCGGGCGGGTGTGCTGCCGCGGATCCGGGCGGATGGGCTGGCGGCCGCGCCGGGGGCGGCGTCGTGGCCCTGCCTGGTGTTCACCCCGACCCACGCGCCGCTGGATGAGCTGGCGCTGCGGGTGGCGGTGCTGGCGGGAACCGACGCGTCCGCGGTGCGGCGGGGGCTGGATACCTCGCCGGAGGGGTTCACCCTTCCCGCGCGGCAGGCCGCCCTGGCGCGGCCACCCGGGCCGGCTGGGGATGGGGATGGCTCCGCGGCTGAGGGCGGCCAGCCCTCGCCGCAGCGCCGGTTGCTGCTGGTGGTCGACCAGTTCGAGGAGCTGTTCACCCAATGCGCCGATGAGGGGCAGCGGCGGGCGTTCATCACCGCGCTGCGGGCGGCGGCCACCGCCCGGCACGGCCCGGATTCGACCCCAGCGGCACTGGTCGTGCTGGGTGTGCGCGCTGACTTTGAGGCCCGGTGCGCGGACTACCCGCAGCTGGCCGACGCGGTCCAAGACCGCTACCTGGTCACCGCGATGACCGGGCGGCAGCTGCGGATGGCGACCACCGAACCAGCCAAGAAGGCAGGCTCCGGCGTCGATGACGACCTGGTCGAGACCCTGCTGGCCGAGGTGCGCACCGGCCAGCCCGGGACCTTCGGCGCGGGAGTGCTGCCGTTGCTGTCACACGCCCTGGACCAGGCCTGGCGCAGCCGGACCGGAGAAACCCTCACCCTCGCCGATTACGAACGCACCGGCGGCATCGAAGGTGCCGTCGTCGGCAGCGCGCAGCACGCCTATGACCGTCTTACGCCCACTCAGCAAGTCGCCGCCCGGCAGGTGTTCACCCGGCTGACCGCCACCAGCGCCGAGGGCGTGGACTCCGCCGACCGCGCCACCAAGGCGGAACTGACCGAAGGCAAGAGCCCGGCCGAGGCCCAGGACGTCGAGACAGTTCTGGAAGCCTTCGCCGCCGAACGACTGCTCACCCTGGCCGCCGGCACCGTGGAGATCAGCCATGAGGCGCTGCTGACCGCCTGGCCGTTGCTGCGCGACACCTGGCTGGCCGACAGCCACGCCGACCGGATCGCCCGCACCCGGCTGCACACCACCGCCGCCGAGTGGGCACGCCACGCCCGCGACCGGTCCTACCTTTACAGCGGCAGCCTGCTGGCCGCAGCGACCGGCGCCGCCACCCGGATCGGCGCCGACCCCGGCCGCCACCCGTCGCTCAGCCAGACCGAGCGTGACTTCCTCCACGCCAGCGGCCAGGCTCACCGCCGGGCCGTCCGCCGGCGTCAGGCAGTGATTGCTGGCCTGCTCGCCCTCACACTGGTCGCCGTCACCGCCGCCGGGATCGCCGTCCACAACGCCGCCACCGCCGCGCGCAACGCCGCCAGCGCCCGCCACCAGCATGCCGTCGCCCTGTCCCGCCAGCTCGCCGCCGAAAGCCTCAACATCGATAGCACCAATCCCGTGACCGCGCGTCGGCTCGCCGTCGCCGCCTGGGCCGTCTTCCCCACCAGCCAGGCCGCGTCCGCGATCACGACCCTGCTGGCCGAGCAACAGCAAAAGGGCATGCTGCCCGCCGACCCGTACAGGGTGTGGGCGGTGACGTTCAGCCCCAGCGGCAAGCTGCTGGCCACCGCCGACTCCGACGGCACGGTGCGGCTGTGGGACCCGGCCACCGGCCGCGCCGTCGGCGCGCCCCTGCACGCCACCGCCCGGCACGGCGTGTACGGGGTGGCGTTCAGCCCCGATGGCAAGCTGCTGGCCAGCGCCGGCGGCGATGGCACGGTGCGGCTGTGGGACCCGGCCACCGCCCGCGCCGTCGGCAAGACCCTGCACGCCAGCGGCCGGACCACCGCCCGGTACGGCGTGCGCGCGGTGGCGTTTAGTCACAACGGCAAGCTGCTGGCCAGCGCCGGTGCCGATGGCACCGTGCGGCTGTGGAACCCGGTCACCGGCCGCCGCGTGGGCACGATCCTCCACGCCAGCGCCCGGTGGGGCGTGTTCGGGGTGGCGTTCAGCCCCGATGGCAAGCTGCTGGCCAGCGCCGACGGCGATGGCACGGTGCGGCTGTGGGACCCGGCCACCGGCCGGCCCGCCGGCGCGCCGATCCCCTCCCGCATCGGCCCCTTTGGCGGCCACGGCGCGGTGGCGTTCAGCCCTAACGGCAAGCTGCTGGCCATCAGCAGCGGCGATGGCACCGTGCGGCTGTGGGACCCGGCCACCGGCCGCCCCGCCGGCCCGCCCCACCAGACCGGCGCCGTGTACGGCGTATACGGGGTGGCATTCAGCCCCGACGGCAAACTGCTGGCCACCGCCGACGCCGACGGCACCGTGCGGCTATGGAACCCGGCCACCGGCCAGCCCGCCGGTCCGCCCATCCAGGCCGGCAACACCTTCAACAGCGTTTACGGTGTCGCGTTCAGCCCCGGCGGCAAGCTGCTGGCCAGCGCCGGCTCCGGCGGCACGGTGCGGCTGTGGAACCCGGCCACCGGCCGCCCCACCCACGCGCCCCTCCACGCCACCAGCAACCAGTACGGCGTGAACGGGGTGGCGTTCAGCCCCGGCGGCAAGCTGCTGGCCAGCGCCGACGGCGACGGCACGGTGCGGCTGTGGAACCCGGCCACCGGCCGCCCCACGGGCGCGCCCCTCCACGCCACCAGCAACCAGTACGGCGCGCTCTGGGTGGCGTTCAGCCCCGGCGGCAAGCTGCTGGCCAGCGCCGACAACGACGGCACGGTGCGGCTGTGGAACCCGGCCACCGGCCGCCCCACCGGCGCGCCCCTCCACGCCACCAGCAACCAGTACGGCGTGAACGGGGTGGCGTTCAGCCCCGGCGGCAAGCTGCTGGCCAGCGCCGACGGCGACGGCACGGTGCGGCTGTGGAACCCGGCCACCGGCCGCCCCGCCGGCGCGCCCTTCCACGCCAGCGCCCAGAACGGCGGCGTTCACGTGGTGGCGTTCGGCCTCGACGGCAAGCTGCTGGCCGTCGGCGGCGGCGACGGCACGGTGCGGCTGTGGAACCCCGCCACCCGCCGCCGCGTCGACGTTCTTCAGACCGGCACCGGCCCTAATACCGGCGTGTGGGCGCTGGCGTTCAGCCCCAACGGCAAGCTGCTGGCCGCCGGCTGCGGCGACGGCACGGTGCGGCTGTGGAACCCGGCCACCGGCCGCACCGTCGCGACCCTCCACGCCACCACCAGCAGCGTCTACGGCGTGCACGCGCTGGCGTTCGGCCCCCACGGCAAGCTGCTGGCCACCGGCGAAGGCGACGGCACCGTGCGGGCGTGGAACCCGGCCACCGGCCGCCCCGTCGGCGCGCCCCTCCAGACCGGCACCGGCCCTGCCGACGCCGTGGGGGCGCTGGCGTTCAGCCCCAACGGCAAGCTGCTGGCCGGCAGCAGCGGCGACGGCACCGTGCTGCTGTGGCAAGTATCGCTATTCGCGCACACCTATGCGCAGCTGTGCGCCGACGCGGGACCACCGACACCGCAAGAATGGAACCACTACACCTCCGGCGAACCGCAGCCAAAGGTCTGCAGGTGAACGCCCCAGACCCCCGGCGGCCACCGCCGCTCAGTCCGAGGTCGCCAGCCCGTCTTGATATCGGTTCCTGACCATCGCCGGGGCGCTGACCGCAGTCAATGACGTCCTGATCGGCGGCACACTTGACCCGCAGGACAGTACGGGAGCGCTCGCGGCGTCGGCGCCGGTGGGGGTGATCACCGGCACCGGTGCGGGGCGGCCAAGCACGACCGGGATGGCGGCTACGCGCGCTTCCGGAATGATGCCTCTCACCTCGCTATCGGTACGGTGATGCGTGCATCGGGCTGCGTGAATATACGTGCCTGGGTACCGGCATGCCCGCACAGCCGCTGACGTGCTGGAGTAAGCGTCGGATGGCGGGTCGGCCAGCCGGCGGCTCAGGCCGCAGGCGCGACGCTTATGTCGAGGGTGATGGTTTCCGCGTCGGTGTCGTAGTCGCGGGGGTCGCCCTGGAGCGTGAAGTTGATGGCCGCGAGGCAGTCCTGCATCGTAGGTCTGGCTGATCTGCTCGGCATCGATGCCCAGCGACGCTACGAAGCGGGACAACTCGGCCTGCACGGCCTCACCGGGCACGCCGTCCGGCACCATCCGCTCGACCTCAAGGAATACGCCCAGGCCGTCGAGCTCATCCACGCAGAATGCCATGTCGCCGAGGCTGCCGGTACGCCGCATCTTGACGATCCGGACGGTCGGGCGGAACCCCATCGCGACTACCGCACGGTGCATTTGATCACGGTCCGCGACAGCCGTCTCATGCTCCTCGCACGACAGAACGTTCTCAGCTGGGCGCTTCAGCGTGAAGACATGTCGGCCGCCAACGGTACGCAGGCGGGCAAAGGGCACCCCGCGCCTGTCGTCGCCATACGCCCAGCCATCAGGCGCGTACGCCTGATCGTCCTGGCAGAAGGGTACGCCCAGCTCGATACCACGCATTTTCAGCGCCGCGAGAAGCGCCCCGAGGTCCCGGATCCGGTACTTGACCTCGACCTCGCGCACCGTGCCTCCCTGTGGACCCTGAAGCATCGCAGCCCGCCGGCTGTCACCTTGTCACGCCCCACCTAGCTCCGCCCGGATGACTCGCCGGAGGCAATCGAAGCGGACCCCTATGCCACGGTCGCCGAAAACCCGCCCATTCCCGGTGGAGGGACTTCCATGATGAACCGCGTTCGCGCTTTGCTGGTCGCACGCACTTCCCGCAGCACCTGCTCGGCGTGGTGGGCGGGCAGCCAGGCGTGGTCGTGGTCGATACAGATGCGCTGGTCTTCCTCGAACGGTGTGCGGCACATCGCGCAGGCGCACTCCTGCGTCTCCAGCATCTGGCCGAGCCGCTCCGGGGTCAGGCCCATGCGCTTGAGCTTGTACGCCTGGTTCCAGCGGGACCTGGCCTCCGGGGAGTTGAGTGTCTGGCCGACCCGGCGCTGCGTCAGCCGCGCCCTGCGGTCAGCCAGGGCTGGCGGTGTACGGCACTCTCCTCCGTGGCCGGGCATCCGTCCGCAGAAGTTCCTGGCCCGAGGATCCACAGGCCGCACCGGTCGCCCCTAGGCTGGCCGCTTGCTCACACGGTGCTTACCCACCCTCGTCAGCCAGAGCCCGTGGGATGCATCAACACCCTGCGGGCTCGCTTTTCGTGGGCGATGCTGGGTTCGAACCAGCGACCTCCTCCGTGTCAGGGAGGCGCGCTCCCACTGCGCCAATCGCCCTCTGAGCTGGGCTAACCGCTTCTTCCCCTGGTTCAGGCCACTTCTGTGACCCCAACCAGTGTCCGAACCAGTGCCCGCTATGAAATTTTCAAGAAACCTGGCCCTGACCTGCTGCGCCTGGCTCAGCTGTCGCTTCGGTGCGGCAACCAAGCGCTCTCGACTGAGCTAACCGCCCGCGAGGCGGAGACGGGAATCGAACCCGTGTACAGGGCTTTGCAGGCCCTTGCCTAAGCCACTCGGCCACTCCGCCAGCTCCAGGCTCCCAGTCCGGGACCCATGGGGTGGAAAACCAACCGAGAACCGAAGCGGGCCTGCGACCCTGCAGCACGGCATCCGGCGCCTCCGAGCGGACGACGGGATTCGAACCCGCGACCCTCACCTTGGCAAGGTGATGCGCTACCAGCTGCGCTACGTCCGCATGCCCGGCCAGACCGGGCGGTCACCCGCCCGCCAGGCGGGTGTGCGCTCTGAACTGTAGCCGATCCTAGCCTGCGAGCAAACTCCGCCCCGGCGGCGTGGCGCCCGGCCGGCCAGCCCCCGGCCCGGATGTCTGCCAGCACAGCCAGCAGCCCAGCGGCCCGCGTGTTTGCCGGCTTGCGAAGCGGGACAGCAGGGGAGAGATGGGAGGTAACCATGAAATCTAAGATCATCGAGGACGCGGACGTCGTGACCTATGTCGTGGTGTGCGATCCGGGCGATGAGGCGGTCGCCACGCTGCAGCAGTTCGCCCGCTCCGAGCAGCTGGAGGCGTCGCAGGTCACCGGGGTGGGCGGCTTCGAGCGCGCTGTCGTGGGCTGGTTCGACCGCCAGACCAGGAAATTCCGGCACATCCCCGTCGACGAGCCGTCCGAGGTGCTGTCGCTCATCGGTGACGTGGCCGAAGGCGAGGACGGGCCGAGCTTGAACCTGCACGTCGTGCTGGGCATGTCGGACGGGACGACGCGCGGCGGGCACCTCATCGAGGGGCGCGTGTTCCCCACCCTGGAGGTCATCGTCACCGAGGCCGCGGCCGAGCTGCGCAAGGTGATGCGCCCCGACGTCGGCCTCGCGCTGATCGACCTCGACCGGTCCGAGGCGTGACCCCGATCCTCAGCTGAGCTCGCCGACCTGGTCGGCGTAGTACGTCACCTCGGCCACGTGCTCGGCGATCTCGCGCAGCGTCCAGGCGCCGGGCAGGGGCACGTCCCAGGCCGCCGCCCCGCGCTCTGGGTAACGCAGCACGTACCACCCGGCCGAGCCGGCGCAGCCGGGAGCAGGCCTCCGCGTAGTCGAGCCCGGTGAACCGGGCCCGGTCGGCGTCCAGCGTGACCAGCCGGCCGTGCCACTCGTCCGGGATGGGCCCGGACCCGGCCAGCAGCGCCTCGGCCTCGTGCGGGTGACCGGTGAGGTGATCACTTATTCTGCGCAACGCCTTGTACGGGGTCCATGCGCTCGGCCGCCCGCCGGCCGTCCGGGCCATGGGACGGCCATCCCAGGCGGGCCCGGTCGCGGCCAGGCCCAGGCACCGCTGGACACTGTCCAGCACGAGCTGCCCCGGGTCCGGTCCGTCAGCCACCCTCCGACTCTGGCCGGCCGAAACTTAGGCGGCACCGAAGTATTGCCGTCGGCCGGGCCCGGGCGGAAAACCATTGGCCCCGGGCCGGGTTACTCAGTTAGCTGGGGGCATGAACCTGGAGCAGCTCGATCTGGCGGAGGGCGCGGCCCAGATCGGCGCCTGCTATGAAATCTACCTGGCCGGCCAGCCTATTGACGATCCCCTTGGCCCGGTCATGTCCCGCCCGGTTCTTCGCCGGCTGGCTCACCCTGGGCTGGCACCAAGACCCGCAGGAAGTGTGGCTGGCCCGGGACGGCGCGGGCACGCCCCGCGGCTGGTACCTGCTGGGCCTGCCGCGGCGGGAGAACCAGCACCTGGCGGGGATCTCGCCCACGGTGCACCCGGGCCACCGCCGGGCCGGCCTGGGTACCGCGCTGGTCCGGCACGGGGCGGCCCGGGCCCGTGAGTTCGGCCGGACCGTGCTGACCGGGGATGCGGCGGTGGGCACGCCCGGCTCGGGCTTCGCCAGCGCGACCGGCGCCCGCCCGGGCCTCACCAACGTCGGCCGGGTTCTCCGGCTGGCCAGCCTGCCTGCTGAGCGGCTGCCCGCCCTCCGGGCCCAGGCCGAGCAGGCGGCTCACGGGTACGCGCTGCTGACCTGGGACGGCCTGGCGCCCGAGGACCTGGTCGCTGGCCTCGCCGCGGTCAACGCGTCGGCCATGGCCGACATACCACGGGATCCCGGGCAGGAGGCGCCGCGCTGGGACGAAGCGCGGGTCCGTCTCGATGAACACCGCTCAGTCGCCCAGGGACTGCGCTGGTACACCGTGGGCGCGCGGTCGCTGGCCGGCGGCGAACTCGCCGGTTACACCCAGGTCGCCGTGGACCCGGCCACGCCGTCCTGGGGCTTCCAGCTGCTGACCGCGGTGGCCAGGCCGCACCGTGGCCACCGGCTGGGGCTGCTGGTCAAGGTGGCCATGCTCGGGCTCCTCGCTCAGCGCGAGCCCCAGCTGACCCAGATCATCACCGGGAACGCGGACGCGAACGAGCACATGATCGCCATCAACGCCGAACTCGGTTACCAGGTGCTCGACCACTGGCAGTCCTGGGAGCTGGACGTGGAGCGGGCCCCGGCGGGCGCACCGCAGGCGATCGGGTCCCCCCGGGCGGCCACTGGGCGGTAACGGGGCAGCCGGGCCGCCTGGGCGTTCGGCATAAGGCGGTCAGCGGTGCCGCTGAGCGCGCAGCACGGTCTCGTGGACGGTCACCAGCCGGCCGTCCTCGGGGTGCGGGGTCTCGCGGCCCGGGGCCGCGTTGGTGACCACGTCCCAGTCCGCCGGGTCGAGCAGCGCGGCGACCTCGTCAGCGGTGAAGAACAGGTCGGGGATCGGCGGCCGGGGCATGATGCCGATGTCCGAGGGATGGTGCCCGACGATGAGCAGCGTGCCGCCCGGCCGGACCGCGGCGGCCAGGTGGCCGAACGCAACGTCCCGCGACCCGGTCGGGAAGTGCATGTACTGCGCGGACACCAGGTCGTATTCATCCTGGCCCGGCTCCCAGCCGAACAGGTCCACCGGCCGCCATTCGGTACGGGCGGCGATCTCCGGGCCGGCCGCTTCAGCATGCCCGCGGGCCCGGTCCAGGGCGACGGTCGATATGTCGACCCCGGTGACCTGCCAGCCCCGCCGGGCCAGCCAGATGGCGTCCGCGCCCTCGCCGCAGCCCGCGTCCAGCGCCCGGCCGGGGGGCAGGCCGGCCACCTCGCGGACCAGATAAGGGTTCGGGTTCCCGCTCCACAGCGCGTCGTGGCTGCGGTAGCGCTCGTCCCAGAACGCCTCGCTGAACATCTCGGCCACCTGGGCCTCGTCGTACTCCCCGCCCGCCCCGTGCCCGTCGCTGTGCCCGGCCACCCACAACCACCTCCAGCCGACCGATTGTCGCCTGCGAGCATGCCCGCTGGACCGCCGGTGGTGCAAACGTTGTTGCCGCGCTGGCAAACTGAGCGGATGGACGATCTGGGCCCGGTGCTGGCCGCGGTCGGGCCCCGGCTGCGGGCGCTGCGCGCCGAGCGCGGCCGCACGCTGGCCGAGCTGTCCGCGGCGACCGGCATCTCGGTCAGCACACTGTCCCGGCTGGAAGCGGGCCAGCGGCGGCCCAACCTGGACCTGCTGCTGCCGCTGGCCCGGGCGCACGGCGTGCCGCTGGACGACCTGGTCGGCGCGCCGCCCACCGGGGACCCGCGGATCCACCTGCGGCCGGTCGCCGCGGCCAACGGCGAGACGTTCGTGCCACTGACCCGCCGGCCAGGTGGCGTGCAGGCCTACAAGCTGGTCCTCTCGCCCAGCCGGGGCCAGCGGCCGGAGCCCCGGGTGCACCAGGGCTACGAGTGGCTCTACGTGCTGAACGGGCGGCTCCGGCTTGTCCTCGGCGACCAGGACCTGGTGCTGGTGCCCGGCGAGGCGGCCGAGTTCGACACCCGGGTGCCGCACTGGTTCGGCACTGCGGACCCGGAACCGGTGGAGTTCCTCTGCCTGTTCGGCCGCCAGGGCGAGCGGGCGCACCTGCGGGTCCGGCCCCGGGCCGGTGAGTCCCGGGCCGGTGAGTCCCGGGCCAGCCGGTCGCGCTGACCCCGGCCGGCTTCCCGGGACCCAGGCTCACCAGCGCCCGGCCGTCTCCGGCTTCATCCGCCCGTAGTCGTCCTCCACCGCGGACGGGTCGGTGAAGAACGGGTCGGGCTGAATCCGGGCCGGCCGCTGGCCCCGCCAGCGCCGGCTGACCCTGCTGCGCAACCACGAAAACATGAGCTGACCTGCCACTTCCTGTCGGGGATTTAACGACTGTAGAAGTGGCTGAGCAGCGGCTACGATCCAATCGCGTGGCAGGAAAACAGACCAATCTGGCCTGGGAGACGCTGCTCGACGTGCCCGCTCCCGGCACCCGGCGCGAGCCGCTGCCGGCCCGGCTGGCCGGGGCGATCCGGGCGGCCATCCGGGACGGGCGGCTGCCGCACGGCGCCGCGCTGCCGCCCAGCCGGACGCTCGCGGCCGACCTGGGCCTGTCCCGCTGGGCGGTGACCCAGGCGTACGGGCGGCTGATCACCGAGGGGTACCTGGCCGGGCGGGCCGGCTCGGCCACCCGGGTGTGCTGGACGCCCCAGGCGCACGAGGACCCGGCGCGGCCCGCGGCTACCGCCGAGAAGCCACCGCGCCCGGTTCGCTACGACCTGGCCTACCGGTCTGACCAGCGCGCGTTCCCGCGCCGCCGGTGGGTCGAGGCGATCCGGGTCGCCGCCGAGACCGCCCCGTTCGACCAGCTCGACTACGCCCAGGACGGCGGCCACCCCAGGCTGCGCGAGATCCTGGCCGCGCACCTGAACCGGAGCCGGGGCGCGGCCGCCGGCCCCGGCACGCTCTCGGTCTTCGCTGGCGCCGGGCAGGCCATGGCCCAGGTCTCGCACGCGCTGCGTGACGACGGGAACACGGCGATCGGCATGGAGGACCCGGGCTCGCCGCGGCTCTGGCAGGGCGCCCGGGCCGCGGGTCTGGACCTGGTGCCGCTGCCGGTGGACGACGACGGCCTGGTGGTGGATGCGCTGCGGGACCACCCGGGGCTGCGCGCGGTGTGTGTGGGCGCGGCCCGGCAGATCGCGTTCGGCTACCCGCTGGCCGCGCACCGCCGGGCGGCGCTGCTGGCCTGGGCCCGGCAGGTCGGCGGCCTGATCGTGGAGGACGACTACGACTCGGAGTTCGGCCACGAGGGGCCGGTGCCCTCCGTGCTGCAGGGCGCCGACCGGGACCGGGTGGCGCTGCTCGGCTCGATGACCCGGACGCTGAACCCGACGGTCAGCATCGGCTGGGTGGTGGCGCCGCGGCGGCTGGTCGGCCGGGTCCGGGCCGGCCGTGGTGTCCCGGTCAGCCCGCCCGCGCTGAACCAGCTGGCCCTGGCCCACTTCATGGAGTCCGGCGCTTACGACCGGCACCTGCGCGCCTCCCGGCAGCGGTTCCGGGCCCGGCGGGCCGCACTGGCCGGCGCCCTGGCCCGCGAGCTGCCCGGGTACCGGGTGCGTGGCGGGCAGGCCGGCCTCGACCTGCTGCTCGACCTGCCCGCGGGCACCGACACGGCGGCCATCCTGGCCGCGGCGCGGCGGCGGGACATGCGGCTGGGCACGCTCGACGCCCTGCGGCTGGTCCCGGACCCGGGCGCGCCCGGCCTGCTGCTCGGCTACGGCAACCTGAGCGACCGGCTGGTGGACGAGGCGGTCGCGGTGCTGGCCGACATCCTCAGCCAGGCCGGGGCGTCACAGCACTGACCAGGTAATGGCAGGCTGTCAGCCATGCGAACTGTGATCGTCACCGGCGACGCCCTGACCCTGAACGATGTCATCGATGTCGCGTACGGGGATGCGCGCGCCGAACTCGGCCCCGGCGTACCCGCCGTCATGCAGCCCAGCCGGTCCGTGGTGGCTGAGGCCATCGCGGGCGACTCGCCTGTCTACGGGGTCAACACCGGGTTCGGCGCGCTGGCCGACACCCGGGTCGGTGAGCAGGACCTGACCCGGCTGCAGGGCGCCATCATCCGGTCCCACTCGGCCGCCACCGGGCCGCCGCTGGACGACGCGACGGTGCGCGCGCTGCTGCTGCTCCGGGCCCGCACGCTGGCGGCCGGCTACTCCGGCGTCCGCGACGACCTGCCGCGCCGGCTGCTCGAGCTGCTTGGCCTGGGCCTGCTCCCGGTGATCCCGGGCAAGGGCTCGGTCGGCGCGTCCGGGGACCTGGCCCAGCTCGCCCACCTGGCCCAGCCGCTGATCGGCGAGGGCCGGCTGCGCGGCCCCGGCGACCCGCTGGCCGGCCGGCCCAGCGCGGAAGTCCTGGGCGAGCACGGCATCGCGCCGCTGCGGCTGGCGCCCAAGGAGGGCCTGTCCCTGGTCAACGGGACCGAGCCGATGCAGGCGCTGCTCGCGTTCTCCATCCATGACGCGCTGATGCTGGTCCAGGCGGCCGACCTGGCCTGCGCGCTGTCCATCGAGGCCCTGCTCGGCACCGACCGCCCCTACGACGAGCGGGTCCAGGTCATCCGGCCGCACCCGGGTCAGCTGGACAGCGCGGCCAACCTGCGCGCGCTGCTGGCCGGCTCGCCGCTGCTGGCCAGCCACCGGCACAGCCGGCACGCGGTGCAGGACGCGTACTGCCTGCGCTGCGCGCCGCAGGTGCACGGCGCGGTCCGGGACGTGCTGGCGCACGCCAGGCGGGTCATCGACATCGAGCTGGGCTCGGTGGTGGACAACCCGGTCGTGGTGCCGGACGGCGAGGTGATGACGACCGGGAACTTCCACGGCGAGCCGCTCGCGTTCGCCGCGGACATGCTGGCCATGGCGCTGGCCGAGCTGGCCAGCATCAGCGAGCGCCGGGTGGACCGGATGCTGGACCCGGCGTTCTCCCGCGGGCTGCCGCCGTTCCTGGCCCCGGAGGCGGGCACCAACTCGGGCTTCATGCTCGCCCAGTACACCGCGGCGTCGCTGGTCAGCGAGAACAAGGTGCTGGCCCACCCGGCCAGCGTGGACACCATCCCCACCTCGGGCAAGCAGGAGGACCACGTGTCCATGGGCTGGACCGCGGTGCGCAAACTGCGCGAGGTGGTGGCCAACGTGCGCACCTGCCTGGCCGTCGAGACGGTCTGCGCCGCCCAGGGCATCGACCTGCGGGCCGAGATCGCCGCGCCCAGCGAGCCGTTGCGCACGGTGCACGCCGCCATCCGGGCGGAGGTCCCGATGATGCTGGTGGACCGCGAGGTCGCGGAGCAGCTCTCCGTGGTCGACCGGTTGCTGCCCACGCTGGTCGGCACGGCCAGCGCGGCATGCGGGACGCTGCGCTAGCGTCGGCCGTGGCGTGGTGACTGAAGGGGTACGGCGGAACGGGCGGCGGTGTGGCTGAAGCGGTATGGCTGAACGGGACGCTCGTCCCGGCCGGGGAGGCCCGGGTGTCGGTGCTCGATCACGGGCTGACCACGGGCGATGGGGTGTTCGAGGCGGCCAAGGTCACGGGTGGGGTGCCGTTCGCGCTGACTAGGCACCTGGCCCGGTTGCGGGCCTCGGCGGCGGGCCTGGGCCTGCCCGACCCGGACCTGGCCCAGATCCGGGCCGGTGTGGCCGCGGTGCTGGCGGAGGCCGGGCGGCCGGACCGGGCCCGGATCCGGATCACGGTGACCGCGGGGGAGTCCGTGCTCGGCTCGGCCCGGCCGGACAGCCTGGCCTCGGCCGGGCTGACCACGATCATCGCGCTCGGCCAGCTGGCCGGGACGCCGGCCAGCTGCGATGTGGCCCTGTTCCCGTGGCCGCGCAACGAGCGCGGCGTGCTGGCTGGCGTCAAGACCACCTCGTACGCGGAGAACGTGCGGGCGCTGGCCTACGCCCGGGAGCGCGGTGCCGCCGAGGCCATCTTCGGCAACCTGGCCGGGAACCTGTGCGAAGGCACCGGGACCAACGTGTTCGTGGTCACGGGCGGCCGGCTGGTCACCCCGCCGCTGTCGGCGGGCTGCCTGGCCGGGGTGACCCGGGGACTGCTCGTGGAGTGGGCCGGCGTGGCCGAGGAGGACCGGCCGCTGAGCTCACTGGCCGGTGCGGAAGAGGCGTTCCTGACCGGGACGACGCGGGACGTCCAGCCGATCCGGCTGGTGGACGGGGTGCCGCTGTCCGCCGTGCCCGGTCCGCTGACGCGGCAGGCGGCTGAGATCTTCGCCAAGCGCTCCGCCGAGTGTCTGGACCCGTGAGGAGCCGGATTCCTGGGCCCGTGCGGCCCGTGCGGCCCGCGCGGCAGGGGATGCAGTCCGGCCGGGGATCAGTCGCGGCGCAGGATGGCGTCCAGCTCGCCGTCCAGGTTGATGAACTCGCCTTCCCGGCCCGCCGGGATGACCTGGAACGTCCGCAGCAGGAACCCGGCCAGCGCGGTCAGCGGCGCCTCGAAGTGCGCCTGGCCGAATGGTGACGACAGCGAGATATTGAGCACCCGCTGCCCGGTGGGCGTGTCGGCCGGCCACACCCGTACGTCGCCGTCGCCCGCCGGTTCCGTCATCCCGCCGGCCAGCAGATCACGGGCGAAGATCCACTCAACCGGCTCGTCCATACCGACATGAAAAGCCATCCGGATGGCGTACGGGTCCTCGGCACGGTAGTGAAGACTCGCCGTGAGCGGAACGCCATCATGTTCTGGAACCACGAGTCTGAGGCCGAGCTCGGCTGCGACGGTGTTGCTGCTGTTCATTGCCTCGCCAAACCTTTGCCTTGTCTGATCCCGGAACGCCGGGCTTCATCCATCCAGCGCTGCCGTCTCACAGGGTGACAGGGCACGCAGGCGCGAAAGTCTTCTCCAGGAGGATTCCGCGAACGCTGCCGTCACTAACCTCGGTCACCATACACCAAATCAGCCGTGACCTGGGCAAACGCTTCTCGGGGCTCAACGCAATCATGACCCAGCCCTGTTCCTCTGACCAGGAACAACACGCTGTGATCTCGGTCTCAGTAGTATCACGGCAGAATTTTCGCTGCGCATCCCTCGCGCACCTCCGAAGCACGTTCAGATTGCGAACAGTCGTGCTTTGTCCGATCGGGAAGCATACAGGCTTCCCGGCGGCCTGCACTACCCCAGCCAGCTGTAGTTTCGCGTGGTAGCAGACGCGATCGCGACAATCACTGACTTATTGCGCGAGTGCCGATTATCCGTATTGAAAGGGGCAGCGAGCTGACGGCCGGCAGCGGCCGCATGGCTGCCCGCGGGGCGTCGGCGGCCGCGGTCGGCGGCCGCGGTCAGCGGTCGCGGTGGGAACTGGCGGCCGCGGTGGGAACTGGCGGCCGCGGTGGGAATTGGCGGGCGCGGTGGGGAACTGGCGGTGGCGGGATGGCGGTGTATGCGTTCCGGCCCCAGTTATCCCATCAGGCGCACCAGCCCCTGGTTTATGCTCACAACTTTCACTTGGCACGCGTTCGGTACCGCCAATTCGGGACAAATCGGTCGGATGACCGCACCGGAGACGTGAAAAGAAGCCAGCCACCGAAGCCAGTCGGCGGGGTCGGCCGGCCGGGGGCCCACGGGTCGCGCGTGGCACGGCCGGCGGGCCATGAGCAGCGGGCCGGGCCGCCCCGGGCGGGTGCGGATACGCTAGTCTGTGTTCGCCCGCCAGCGGTCGGCTGTACAACGGCCCGGCCAGCTGGAGGGCGCCACCCCGGGCGATTGGCTCAGTGGAAGAGCGCTGCGTTCACACCGCAGAGGTCGCTGGTTCGAACCCAGCATCGCCCACGAATGCAGGCGAGCACGCAAAGTGCTGGCGCCGTGCCGGGCAGGCGGCGCGTTCGTGATGCTGTGCACCGGGTGAACCGTTCGCTGGGCAGCCCGGCATGCGGTTCAGGGGAGTTCAGATTTACCGGCTGTCGGCCGTGCCGAGCCAGGACTTGAGCGCACCAATGATCTCGCCGCTGGCGTTGGTGCCCATCGCGGCCGCGTCGGCGGGCGGTGGCCAGCTGACTGACCTACATTCCGGTGGTCTGCCAGACTGGGGGCATGGACGAGGCCAGAGCAGCAGTGCTGATGGAGGAGTCCGCTGCCGTGCTCAGGAAGGCCGGGGCGCGGTTTGCTTACCTGCACGGCAGCCACGCTACGGGGCAGCACCGTCCGGATTCGGACATCGACATCGCGGCGTACTTCGGCGGCCAGCCGCCGAACGCGTTCGACATCCTGCTGCCGCCCGGGGTGGATCTCCTGGTCCTCGACCACGCTCCCTTGGAGCTGGCTGGGCGGGTAGCGGTGGGTGGCAAGCTGCTCTTCGATGATGATCCCGTCAGCCGGGTCCGGTGGGAGGCGACCACCAGGAAGATCTACTTCGACGAGCTCCCGCGCATCACCCGCGCGCACCGGGAGTTCGCCGCCAGTGTCACCCGCGGACCTGGCTAGCCCGTGATAGACGAAGATCGGGTCCTGCGGCTGCTGCGGAGCATTGCCGACGACACCGCCGTCCTCCGGCAGGAGACGGAGGCCAGCGAGGAGCGCCGCCGGGATCCCATCTGGTTGCGCGGCATCAAGTACACGTTCGTAACCGCCATCGAGGCCTGCGTTGATGTCGCACAGCACATCTGTGCCACGGAAGGCTGGGGGCCGCCGGCTGATAACGGTGACGCCGTCCGGTTGCTCGGTGAGCATGGCGTCCTTACAACCTAACTGGCCACCTCGATGCGCAAGGCGGTTGGCTTCCGCAACGTGCTGGTGCACGGCTAAATCGAGGTCGATGACGAGATAGTCGCAGGCAGGCTGAAGAGCCTGAGCGATCTTGACGAATTCGTGCGTCAGGTAGCGGCCTACGTCACCCCGCGACCTGGGCCATAGCTTCGCCCATGCGGTTGCGGGCCCAGCGGCGGGAGGTCTTGCCGAACATGGCGGCGAGCTTCCGTTCGGACAACGGCCTGCCTCCTCGACACTGGCCCGCGAGGCGGCCACCGCCGCGCGGTCGTTGGGCGCCAGGCCGGTCCACCGAATTTCACCTGCTGGTCCGCGGTCCCCTCGCTACCCGCCGGGTCCAGGTCCGGCATCCGGACCAGCCGCAGCTCAGCCGGTAGCTGGTCCGCTGGCTCATAGTGGTGGACCGCCGCTGGCTCGCGGACCACCGGGCCTGCGGCCACGGCCCGGATAAGCCACAGCAGGAGCTCGTAGCTGCCCACAAGGCTGGCGGCGGGCCAGGCGGCGACGGCCGCGCCGACCGGGCCGTGGGACCAGCCGTGGGCCACGTTGGCGGTCTGGGTGGCCAGTATGCCGAGGGCCAGGAGCCACCGGGCCAGGCCCGGCACCGGGAGCCGGTGCCGGGCCGCGTACAGCACGACCATCGAGGACGAGTACACCAGCCCGTCGATCGTCGCGGGCTCCAGCCGCGCGGTGATCCCGGTCTCGCCGTGGGCCCGGACCACCTCATACGCATGCAGGTAGCTGACATACGCGGCGATGCCTGCCACGCCCACAACTCTTCGCGCTACCTTTCGCTTTGCCTGGTCCAGTAAGTGAGGTTGGCGCGGTGGGTCAGCGTGTGGGGATGCTCGGGGCCAGATACCCGCTCGCGGATGGGCAGTAGCGCTGCGTACTGGTCGCGGGCCCCGACCGGATCTCCCGCCTCCCCGGTCCAGCCGGCGAGGTTGTGCCTGACGGCCAGGGTGTCCGGGTGCTCTGGGCCGAGGACTCGCTCGCGGATCGGCAGTAGCGCGACCAATTGGTCGCGGGCCCGGGCCGCATCCCCTGTCTGCCCGGTCCAATAGGCGAGGTTGGCACGAGCGGTCAGGGTGTCCGGGTGCTCTGGGCCGAGGACTCGCTCGCGGATGGCCAGTAGCGCGACCAATTGGTCGCGGGCCCGGGCCGCATCCCCTGTCTGCCCGGTCCAATAGGCGAGGTTGGCACGAGCGGTCAGGGTGTCCGGGTGCTCTGGGCCGAGGACTTGCTCGCGGATGGCCAGTAGCGCCGCGTACTGGTCGCGGGCCCCAGTCACATTCCCTGTCTGCCCGGTCCAGTTGGCGAGGTTGGCGCGAGCGGTCAGGGTGTCCGGGTGTTCAGAGCCGAGAACTCGCTCCTGGACCGGCAACAGCGCAACGATCTGGTCGCGGGCCTCAGCCGGATCACCCGCCTCTCCGGTCCAGTAGGCCAGGGCAGCGCGGCCGGTCAGGGTGTCTGGGTGCGCTGGGCCGAGGACTTGCTCGCGGATGGCCAGTGACGCTGCGCACTGGTCGCGGGCCCCAGGTGGATCGCCCGCCTCCCCGGTCCAGCGGGCGAGGGCGGCGCGGGCAGTCAGGGTGTCGGGGTTTTCGGGGCCGAGAACGCGTTCTTCGACGGGCAGCAGCGCCGCCAACTGGTCGCGGGCCCTAGCCGGATCGCCTGCCGTTCCGGTCCAGCCGGCGAGGGCGGCGCGGGCAGTCAGGGTGTCGGGGTTTTCGGGGCCGAGAACGCGTTCTTCGACGGGCAGCAGCGCCGCCAACTGGTCGCGGGCCCCGGCCGCATCCCCCGCCTCTCCGGTCCAGCGGGCGAGGGCCGTACGTGCAGCCAGGGTGTCCCGGTGCTCGGGTCCGAAGGCTTCATCCTCCTGGTAGGCTCCAGCGATCAACCGAAACAGGTCGCGGGCAGCTAGATAGCTGCCGCTATGGCCGAGGTAGCTCGCCATCTGCCGCATGCCGAAGCTGGCCAGGCCGAGCACCGCCCGGGCGTGCGGCAGCAGCGGGGCACACAACGGCCACGTCGATGGCAGGTCGGTAGCGCTAGGGATTGAGGCCCTCACCAGAGCCGCAGCCGCCTGATCCCATGCGCGAGCGGCAGCTGGGGATATCTGGCCGCGGGTAATGGCCTGGACCAGGCGGTGCACCAGCACCAGGCCGTCACCGGCCGGGGTGACCAAGGAGTAGCGGCGTAGGGCGCTGATTGCATCCCCGGTGGCGATCGGGTCACCCAGAAGCGGTCCCAGGGCAGCAACGACGCTCAGGTCAAGCCCGGCGACGACCTGACCCTCCGAAAACAGCAGAGTCCACGGCACCGGTTCGGGTGCCAGGCGGGCCAGCAGCCGTAGCAGCCCTGCGGCAGCGGGATTTTCGTCCGCCAGCCGTGACAGGGCCAGGCCCAGAGTGGCGGCCACATCCGCTGGGTGGCCTATGGCTTCGCCGCGGGCCAGCAGGTCCGCCTGGCGTTGCCTGAACATCGACAGGTACCCGGTCAGGGTGGCCTCGGTCGCCTGGATGTAGGCGGCGGCCTGCTCCAGCCCGAGCGGCAGCCCGCCCAGCCCCTCGGCTAGCCAGACAGCAGCCCGGTGATCCGGGTCGCCGGTCCGGTTCACCAGGAAGCCCGCCGCGACCTCGGTGTCAAGAACCGGGACCTCCACCGCCCGCCCCGGCGCCCATACCGCGCTTTGACTGGTGATCAGTACCCGGCCCCTGCCCGCGGGAGGCAAGAACCTCTGCACCGCCTCCTGCCCGGGGGCGTTGTCGAACACCAGGAGCCACGCCGCCGGAAACGCGGCGAGCACTGCATGGACCGACGCCACCGGGTCCCGGACATCGAGCAGATCTCGGACGCCGAGCTGGGCAGCTAGGCGGCTGAATTCGGCGGTCAGCGCCGTAGGGTCCTCAGCTGGGAACTGCCATGCCAGTCCGACCTCGGCCAGGTGCCGGTGCGCGTACTCCATCGCCACGCTCGTCTTGCCTGCCCCGCCCAGCCCGCATAGAGCGACCACACGTGGCCAGCGGCCATCGGTCACTGATAGCCGGGCATCCAGCTCCGCTAGCAGGTCCTCCCGGCCAACCAACCACGTCGGCCGGGGAGGCAGCCAGACAGGCAGCCATGGGACTTCATGGCGCTGCTGTACAACCTGTCCGACCGCGGTGCCGAAGTGGCTGGCCACCGCCGATCCGGGCCCGAATGGCCCGGAAGGCCCGGGCCCGGCTAGCTGGCTGCCGGGCCCGGGCGGGTAGGGCCCGGCAGCACCACATCTCCGTGGATCACGCCAGCCGCAGTTCCCCCACGGTCTGCGCTGATATTCACATCCCGCCCGGCCGCCACCGCCTGATCAGCAGCGGACACCGTCCCAGCAGGCAACTGCGCCGCGATCTCCTCCACCAAAGCGCGCAGCTGAGGCTCCACCGAGGGGTCTTCATCCAGCAAGTCCGCGAACCGGTCCTCCCACCGACGCGCCAGAGCGGCGTGCACCTGTTCGAGATTTGCGCCTGGCGCAGCTGTAAGTTGCTGGCGAGTCTCGGTCAGCCAGCGCTCCACTACTTCGGCTTTCTTGGGATTGCCCCAGGCCAGCAGCCGGGCCACTTTATGCCGGGCCGTCTCCCACACATCAGTGAACGCCGCGGCCGCTACCGTCTGCCCGGCGAATCGCGCCAGTGCCATTAATCCCTCCGGCAGCATCCCAGCCTCCTTTTCGCGGCCTGCGACCCAACCATTGCACCGCGCAGCCACTCGTATCACCCAGACGGAACGGAAGCTAGTGCCGCAGCAGGGAACGTTCGCCCGCTTTGCGCGCGAGCGGGAACGAGTGTTGCCGGAACGGATTCAGGTTCGTGTAGCGGGTCGGGTCAGGCGGGGTCAGGCGGTCGGCGGCCCTCAGGCACGCAGCGCGTTCAGCGTGATCATCTGGTTGGAGCCGGATCGGTCCCAGTCCACCACCCCGGAGTGATAGTGCTGGCGGGTAGTTTCCACCGGCAGCCGCCGGGTTGGCGGCGCCATAGGCCTTCTCGCTCGTGATGGGCGGCCAGCGCGACGTCCTGCGTCCGCGGCCGTGCCGATTGGATATCTCAGCCTTGAGCGGGCCGGAATGCCGCCTGCAAGACGCTCAGGGACCGCAGGAAGCTGTCGGCTGGCGTGGCGTCGGGGTCGATGAGCTGGTGGAGCCGGAATCCGTCCTCCATGGCCAGCAGCATGGCGGCCAGTTGCTGCGGGTCGAAGGGCCCGCCGTGGGTGCTGGCGAGGCCGGTGCCTTCCACGATGTCGCAGATGAGCTGGCGGCGTGCCTGGAGAAACTCGCCGGGTTCCGGGCGGTATTCCGCGGCACGGGCCGCGTAGAGAAGGAGTTCGAGGTGCAGGAGGGGGGAGCGGCCGAGAGGGTCCTGCTCGCGGCGGTCAACTTCCTGGAGTGCGGCCAGGAAGTCGTGCGGGTCCCGGTGGCGGGCAAGAAGCTCCAGATGCCGCCTGGTGGTCTGCTCGACGTGGTCGGCGAGCATGGCGGTGATGAGTTCGTCCTTGCCGCCGAAGTTTGAATAGAACGCGCCGCGTGTCAGTCCTGCTGCGGAGGTGATCGCCTCCACGCTGGCAGCGCCGATTCCCTGCTCGGCGAACACCGCCGCGGCCGCCTCGAAGAGCTGGTGGCGAGTCTCCTGTCGGGTGGGCCGGATGCGGGGTCTTGACATGGCTAACACGATACAGCATTGTATCTATCCAATACAACCGTGAATCGAATCCGGCCTGGGCGGTCGCCGGCAGCGCACGGCACCCGGCGGCGGGGAGGAGGCAGCGGTGACGGCGGCGCTGGAAGCGGCCGGCCTGGTGAAACGCTTCGGCGCCACGGTGGCGCTCGACGGCTTCGACCTGAGCGTCTCGGCAGGGGAGATCGCCGGGCTTGTGGGGCACAACGGGGCCGGCAAGACCACCTTCGCCCGGGTGACCGCGGGGCTGGTGAGACCGGAGTCCGGGACGGTCCGGGTGGCGGGGATGGACGTGGCACGGTCCGCGGCGCGAGTCCGGCCGCTGCTGGGCCTGGCGCCCCAGGAGCTTGCCCTGTATCCGACGGCGACGGCACGGGAGAACCTCGCCGTCTTCGCCGGGCTGTACGGCATTGGCCGCCGGGAGGCGCGGCGCCGGATCATGCAGCTGGCCGGATCCCTCGTGCTCGCCGATGTCCTGGACCGGCGGGTGCGCGACCTATCAGGCGGCCAGCAGCGCCGCCTCCAGGCGGCGACGGCGATGGTGCACCGTCCCCGGCTGCTGCTGCTCGACGAACCGACCGTCGGGGCCGACCCCGTCACCCGCGACGCGCTGCTCGGCGTGGTACGCGCCGCCGCGGCCGACGGCGCGGCAGTTGTGTACACGACGCACTACCTGCCCGAGCTCGACACGCTGGATGCCACCCTGGCCGTCGCCGGCCACGGCCGGATCATCGCCCGGGGCGACCGGGCGGGGCTGCTGGCCACCGTTCCCGGCCACGCAGTGGTCGACTTCGACCGGCCGCTGCCAGCACTGGCGGCTCCTGCGGGCAGCCTGGCCGAGGTCTGCCGGGACGGCAGGAGGCTCATCCTCACCGCTCCTGACCCGGCGTCCGCCCTGGCCCCGCTGCTGGCCGCTCATCTTGACGCGGTGGCCCACCTGCGGTCCATCGAGCTGCGCCCGCCGACCCTCGATGACCTCTACCGCCACCTGGTGAACTCATGAACCGGCTACCCGGGATCCGGCTCGTAGCCGAGATCCGCCACCAGACGGTCCTGATCGCCCGTGACCCAGGCCCGATGATCGGCTACGCGGTCATGGGACTGCTCCTCATCACCGCGACCCGGCCCCTCTACGCCGCCCTGGGCCGCCTGATCCCGGCATCGGCGGCAGGCGGGATCGACCAGGCGGCCGCGGGGATGGCCGTCATGTTCTCGCTCTTCGCCCTCAAGGTCGGCGCCGCGCACCTGCTCAACGAGCGAACCTGGCATACCTGGGACCGGCTCCGCGCCAGCCCGGCCAGCTTCGCCGAGATCCTCGCCGGCAAGGCCCTGCCCATCTTCACCGCGATCGCCGCCCAGCAAGCCCTGCTCTTCGGGTTCGCGACCGCCGCCTTCGGACTCCACCCGCGCGCCGGCTGGTGGGCACTGGCGGTGTGCGCCCTTGCCTGGTCCGCCTGCGTCCTGTTCCTGGGCTTCGGCGCGTCCACCCTCGCCCGCAGCCCGGCGCAGCTCAACGCCGCGGGTGACATCTTCGCGCTCCTCACCACCATCCTGGGCGGCGCCATCGTCCCCGTCACCCTCCTGCCCGGCTGGCTGCACGACATCGCCCCCGCATCCCCCGGCTACTGGGCGCTCGACGCCTACCGCTGCGCGCTTACCGCTACCCCCTCCCAGCTCGGACGGCCGTTTGAGATGCTCGGCGTCTTCGCACTTGCCGGAGCCGGCATCGCAGGCCTCATCGGCGTCTGCCAGAACCCACTGGCTCTCCCTTTCGGCCGTCATCGCCGCCCGCAGTAATCGCACGCCAGCGAACCCCAGCCATACCTCCGCGCAATGTCAACGACCCGCAATGCCCAGGGCGCCGCTGTCAGCGTACAGATCAGCGCGCGCTGCCGGAGAACACGCGGGGATAGACCGTCCAGAGAAATGCAGGATCCATGCGTCCCGCCCGCCTCAGGCCGTGTTTGCCCGCTCGACGATCCGGCGCAGCCGGGGGTCGGCAGTGTGGCGGTTGCGCCAGGCGATGTAGCAGCGGATCATGCTGCCCTGCTCGCGGTGGGTGGCGTGGCCGGTGCCGTTGAGGGTGAACTCGCGCAACGCGGTGAACTGACATTCAAGGCGGTTCATCCACGAGGAGTTCGTCGGCGTGTAGGCGATCTCGGCGTTGCTGGCCGCCGCCCACCGCCCGACGCGCTTGTCCTTCCGGGTGGACAGGTGCGGGCTGTAATTGTCGCAGACGACCGCGATCCGCACCTGCGGCGGGTGCAGGCTGCGCACGTACCGGCAGAACTGGAGGAACTCACCGCGCCGCTTGCGCTTCTTGATGTGCCCGTACATCGTGTCGGTGCCCAGCTCCAAGGCGGCGAACAGGTGCCGCACCCCGCCGGTGCGGTGATAGGTGGCCCGCAGCCGCCACTGCCGGCCCGGCCGCGGCTGCAGGTTCAGCGGCCCGAATTCATCCACGCAGACGACCACGTCCGGGTCGCCGGGCCCGGCGGCCGCCTCGCCGTCAGCGATGGCGTACAAGTGGTCCACCCGGGCCTTCTTGGCCGCATAATCCGGGTCGGCGGAGGCCTTCCAGGTCTTCACGGCCTGAAACGAGACGCTCTCCGCGCGCAGCAGCTCCCGCAGGCCCTCGTGGGAGATGTCCTCGACCAACGCCCTCAGCGACCAGGAAGTCAGCCAGCTTGGCCAGGCTCCACCGGGAAAACGGCAGCCCGCGCTCGGCCGGCCTGGACTTGGCGATCTTCTTGATCTCCCGCCGCTGGGCCAGCGTGAACACCAGCGGCCGCCCGCCCGCGTAGCGGGGATACAGCGACTCGAACCCGTCGGCGTTGAAGTTGTGCAGCACGTCCCGGACCCGGTCCTCGCTGGTAAAAGCCAGCCCGGCGATCTGCGCCACGCTCATTCCCTGCGCCGACCACAGCACCATCTGCGCCCGCCGCCACCGACCCCGACCCGGGGCGCACGATCCTTTTCAGGCGATTGCCCTCGTCATCGCTGATCTCACGTACTTGCACCCGTCCAGCCATACCCGCCAGTGTGACCCGGCCAACCCGCACCAGGAACCCCCGGGACGCCCCGCCTCGCCCGTTGAAAACGGGGCAAACGTAGGCGGCTACGGCACCAGCTCACCCACCTCGGTTGCCCAAAGCCCGCGGGCCCATGAGCAAGCAGCGCCGCCGTGGCTCAGCTGCAGCGCGGGCGGCTGACGCTGCAGGGCGGCCCTGCGGGATACCCGGCGGTGCCGGCCTCGATCAGACCTCAGTTAGCGTCTGGCGCACCCTGACGGCGACGCTCAGACAGCGATCCTCGGCGGTGGCCCTGGTTCAGGCCGACGACTGCCGTTCGCGCACGGGTGAGCCTCCGGTATGCGAAGCCCACGGAGCTACGGCTGCCTAGCCCCGGGACTCCATCTCCAGACCATCCGGCATGCCCGACTGCGCAGAGGTCATCATGGCCATGAATGTGCCACTGCCGCCGGGGCCTGCCTCCAGGTCGCGAAGCTGGCCTTCCAGGTATGCCCTGAGCCTGCTGCGGTATTCGCGCTCGAACGTGCGCAGGTCATCGACTCGCCGCTCAAGCTCCTCACGCTGCTGGACCAGCGAGCCCATGGCCTGACGGTGCCGATCCTGCGCGTCCCGCTCCAGGCCTTCCGCGAAGGCCCGCGCCGCACTGGTGATCTGCTCCGCCTGGCCCTGGGCCTGCCCCAGAATCTCGTCCGCCTCGCGCCGCGCACGGGTCAAGGTCTCCTCCGCCTCGCGCCGCGCATCGGCGACCGCCTGGTCAGCGGTCTGCTGCGCGAGTGCGAGCACGCGAGTCACGGCACCGATGCTGTTGTCGCTAGGCCGGCCCGTCATGGTGCCGATGTCGTTCCTGGACATGTCCGGTACCACACGTTCGGCCCGACGTTCCGGTTCTTGCAGGGGTGGCGCGGTAAGCAACAACTCCGGCTCTGGGTCCCCCAGCGGCGCGGAGAGCCCCGCCATCGGAATCTTGCCCCCACGCAGGCTCTCAGCCAGCTTCGCCCGGAGTTCTTCGTTCTCCCGGAGCAGCCGATCCAGCTCGGCCTCGACCTCGTCGAGGAAGGCGTCCACCTCTTCCTCGTCATAACCGGGCCGGAGCCGGGTGGTACTGAACTGCTTGTTCCGCACATCCGGGGGCGTCAGGGGCATGTCTTCTCCTAGGCGGCGGGAGTACGCACTCCGAAAATAGTGTGCACCCTGTTGCCTTGGCCATGACTAGTGGAGAATCCGACCGTCCGGATCTGGAAATCGACATCGCGGCGTACTTCGGCGGCCAGCCGCCGGACGTGTGCGACATCCTGCTGCCGCCCGGGGTGGATCTCCTGGTCCTCGACCACGTTCCCCTGGAGCTGGCTGGGAAGGGGCAGGCTGCTGCCGGTTCCGCGGTGAGTAAGGCGCGAGCTCGGGGGTAGCGCCTTGCCTCTCCACGAAGGGAGCTGGCATGTGGGTTTTCCTGTCCCGCCGGCTGCGGACCTGGCTGCTGATCGCCGTCGCGCTGCCGCTGGCCCGGCTGCTCGTCCATCGCCTGGCCGTCTCCGCTGACCGGCACGACGCCCGTTCGGCCAGGCTGCTGCGCCGCGCCGACTCCGCGGTGACCGCCGCATCGCAGCGGACCGGGCGGAGGGCGAAGCGCTGACGGGCACGGCTACCTCGGCGGTGCGCACTTCCTGCTCGCGCTGGCCGCCGCGGACACCCCGGGCGGCGCGGTGCCAGCCCTGGCCGGCGCGCGCCGGGAGGCGGCCGCCCGGCACGCCACCCAGGTCAGCCCGGGGCACCTGGCCCTGGGCCTGGTCGCGGTGCACGACGGGCCGGTACCGCCCATCCTGGCCGCGCTCGGCGTGCCCGTCCCTGCCCTGCGCGGCGCGCTGCGGGCGCGCTTTAGCCCCCGGCCATCGCGCCGACGATCAGGTACGGCTCGGTGCCAGCCACGACCGGTTCCGGCAGCGGGTCGTCCGGCGGCTCGTGGGACAGGTCCTGCTGGCAGGCGAAGAACCGGACGAACGCGCGCCGCTTCCCGCTGCGCTGGTCCCGGATGGTGCCGCGGAGCGCCGGGTAGCTGGCCTCCAGCGCGTCCAGCACCGCCCGCTGGGTAACCGGTCCGGGCACCTGGACGTGGACCTCGCCGTCCACCCGCGCGAGGACACGCAGGTGGGCGGGGAGCACGACCCGGATCATGACAGTGTCTGCACCTCGACGGACAGTACCGCGGGCAGGTCGCGGACGATCGGCGCCCAGCTGTCCCCGGCGTCGGCGGACACGTACACCTGCCCGCCGGTGGTGCCGAAGTACACCCCGCAGGAGTCCAGCGAATCGACCGCCATGGCATCGCGCAGCACGTTGACGTAGCAGTCCCGCTGCGGCAGCCCGGTGGTCAGCGGCTCCCACTCGTCGCCGCCCGCCTTCGAGCGGTACACCCGCAGCCTGCCACCGGGCGGGAAGTGGTGCGAGTCGCTGGTGATCGGCACCACGTACACGGTGTCCGGCTCGTGCGCGTGCACGTCGATCGGGAAGCCGAAGTCGGTGGGCAGGTTCCCGCTCACCTCGTGCCACGAGCCGCCCGCGTCGTCGCTGCGCATCACGTCCCAGTGCTTCTGCATGTACAGCACGTCCGGGCGGGCCGGGTGCTGCGCGATCCGGTGCACGCAGTGCCCGACCTCGGCCGCCGGGTCGGGGATGCCCTCCGAGTGCAGGCCCTGGTTGACCGGCTGCCAGGTGACCCCGGAGTCGTCGGAGCGGAACGCGCCCGCGGCCGAGATGGCGGCGAACATCCGCCCGGGTTGCGACCGGTCGAGGATGATCGTGTGCAGGCACATGCCGCCCGCCCCGGGCTGCCAGGACGGCCCGGACTTGTGCGTGCGCAGCCCGGGCAGCTCGTGCCAGGACTGCCCGCCGTCGGTGGATTTGAACAGCCCGGCGTCCTCCACCCCCGCGTACACCGTGTCCGGGTCGTCGAGCGACGGCTCCAGGTGCCAGACCCGGGCGAACTCCCACGGGTGCGGGGTGCCGTCGTACCACTGGTGCGTGCCCGGCTCGCCGTCGTAGCAGAACTCGTTGCCGACCGGCTGCCAGCTCGCGCCCCCGTCGTCCGACCGCTGGACCAGCTGGCCGAACCAGCCGCTGCTCTGCGACGCATAAAGCCGGGACGGGTCAGCCGGGGAGCCTTTGAGGTGGTAGATCTCCCATCCCGGGAAGTACGGCGCGCTGACGTCCCACTGCTCCCGCTTGCCGTCCGAGGTCAGCACGAACGCGCCCTTGCGCGTGCCAACCAGCACCCTCACGCTGCTCATGACCACTCCATCCGGAACCGCCGGGTGGCTGTCCGCCCGGCGCTGGCCTGTGTTGACATCCGGGCTATCACGGCCCGCCGACGTTATGACGGCCGCCGCGCCGGAAATTCATCGGTCAGCCGGGCGGGGCCAGGACGGCATGGTGGGCCCGGGCCCGGCCGCCGTGGCGGCCCGCGCTACTGAACCGCTGCCCGGCCACGCGGCATGCGCCAGGCCGGGCGGTGTGGTGAACTCTGCTCGTGGCCCAACTCCTGCTCCAGCTGACCGGGGCCAGCCGGAGCTACGGCGACCGTGCCGCGCTGTGCCCGACCGACCTCTCGGTGGCGGCCGGGCAGTGCGTGGCGGTGCTCGGGGTGAACGGCTCAGGCAAGTCCACGCTGCTCCGGCTGGCCGCGGGCCGGGACCGGCCGACCACTGGCCAGGTGACCTACGCCGGCCGGGTGATGACCGAGGACGACCTGGTCGCGCGCACCGAGATCGCCGTGGTCGGCGACCTGGCCAGCGCGTACCCCGACCTCACCGTGCGGGAGCACCTGCTGCTGGTCGCGGTGGCGCACGGCGCGGGCCGGGCGGCCGGCGGCCAGGTCGACCGGGCGCTGCAGGAGTGCCGGCTGGACGGGCACCGGGACGCGCTGCCCGGCTCGCTGTCCAGCGGCCAGCTGCAGGCCCTGCAGCTGGCCGCGGTGCTGGTCCGGCCGCGGCGGCTGCTCGTCCTCGACGAGCCGGAGCAGCGCCTGGACCCGGGCGCCCGGCGCTGGCTGGCCGGGCTGCTGAGCGGGGAGAAGGCCGCCGGGGCGGCGCTGCTGGTGGCCACCCACCACACCGAGCTGGCCTTGGCCATCGCCGACCACGCCGTGGTGCTCAGCGACGGCGCCGTGATCGCCGAGGGGCCGCCGCGGGTCGCGCTGGCCGCCGTCCAGTGACCGCCGTGCCGGGCCCGGTGGCCGTCCCGGACAGCACCGGGTCGACGTTTGCCCTGCTCCGCGAGCTGCGCCGGGGCCGGGGCCGGAAGCAGGCGGCCAGCATCGCGTTCTGGATCTATCTGGGGCTGTTCACCGCGGCCGTGTGGGGCGGCTCGCTGATCGTCGCGGCCTACCGGGCGCTGCGCCACCCGCCGCCGGCCACCGCGGCGTCGCTGCGCTGGCTGCACGCCACGCCCGCCGGGCTGACCGCGCTGGCCCTGCTGGTGCTGCTGGCCCTGCTCCGGGACGCGCTGTGGCGCGGCCCGGTGACCGTGCCGGGCGCCACCGTGGACTGGCTGCTGGGCACCCCGGTCCACCGGGACCGGCTGCTGCGGCCCAGTTTCCGGCGGTCCGCGGCCGGGATGGTGCTGGCCGGCGCCGCGGTCGGCATCGTGCCCGCCGCCACGCTGGTGGCGCTGGGCCTGGGCGGCCGGGACGGCGGTGACGTGCTCCGGCTGACCGGGACCGGGATGCTGTCCGGGGCGCTGCTGTTCGCGGTGGGGGCCGGGCTGGCCGGGCTGGCCGAACGGTACCCGGTGACCTGGCCCTGGGTGCGCCGCGCCACCCCGGTGGCGGTGGCCGCCGCGGCCGGGCTGGCCGGCCTGGCCGCCTGGGCGGCGCTCGGCGCGCTGCCCGCCGCGGTGGGGGCGGTGGTGCTGTGGTCCGGGCCGTGGGGCTGGGCCGCCCAGGGCCTGACCGCGCTGGCGGCCCACGGGGCCCAGGCGGCGCAGCCCGCGCCGTGGTGGCCGGTGGGCACCGGGCTGCTGGCCGTGGCGGCGCTGGCCGCGGTGGCCGCCGCGCAACGGGCCGCGGCCGGGGTGCCCGCGGCCGCGCTCCGGGCCCGGGCCCGCACCCTGGGGGCCATGTCCGCGGCCGCGCTGAGCATGAACACCCGCGGTGTCGCCACTGCCTACACCGCGGCGGGCAGCCGGCCGCGGCGGGCCCGGCTGCGCCTCCCGGCACCCCGGCGGCGCCACCTCGTGCTGCTCTGGCGCGACCTGCTCGCGCTGGCCCGGTCCCCGTCCCGGCTGGTCGCCGCGGTGGCACTGGCCTGGCTGGCCGTGGGGCTGATCGCGGTGGCCAGCCACGGCCGTCAGGTGTCCCTGGTGCCGATCGGCTGCGCGCTCATCCTGGGCTACCTGGCCGCCGCCTGGCTGTGCGAGGGCGCCCGGCTGGACGCGGATGACCCGCGCCGCTCAGCCCAGCTGCCGTTCCGGTTCGAGTCGCTGGCCTGGTGGCACGCAGCGGTGCCGTGCCTGGTCCTGCTGGCCGCGGCCGGCCTGCCGGCCGTCGCGGCCTGCCTGGCCACCGGGGACCCACGGCCGCTGGCCCTGCTGGCCGTGTCCGTCCCGGTCCTGGTGGCCGGCGCACTGGTCAACGTGTTCCGGCCGCCGCTCACGCCGGGCATGTTCGCCGGGGCGGAGACCCCGGTCGGCAACACCGCGGTGCTGAACATCATCTTCTGGTACGCCTGGGGCACCCTGCTCGCGGTGGTGCCGATGACCGTGCTGCTGTCCAGCGCGATCCGCTCGCCCGGCCCCGGCTCGCTGGCCCGGGCAGTGGTCATCGGTGCCGGGCTGGCCGCCGTCCTGGCCGCGTACGCGGCCCGGCGGGCCGGCGGCCTGCGGACGGGCTGAATTCGGGGTATAACCGCATGGTGACACAGCAGCCAGCCGGCCACCGGGCCAGGATCGTGGTCGGGGTGGACGGGTCAGCCGAGTCGGTCGAGGCCCTGCGCTGGGCGGCCCGCCAGGCCGAGCTCACCGGGTCGGAACTGCGGGTGCTGACGGCCTGGGAGTACCCGTCGTTCTACGGCTGGGCCCCGGCCAATCCCGGCCAGACCGATTTCGCGCACCTGGCCGGGCAGGCCCAGCAGGACGCACTCGGCAAGGTGTTCGGCGCAGACCCGCCGGACTGGGTGCAGGCCCAGGTCACCGAGGGGCCGACGGCCCGCGCCCTGGTCGACGCGGCCGCGGACGCGGACCTGCTGGTGGTGGGCTCCCGCGGGCACGGCGGGCTGGCCGACGCGGTGCTCGGCTCGGTCAGCACGTACTGCGTGCACCACGCGCGCGGGCCGGTCACCATCGTCCGGCCGGGCTGAACCCGCCGCCCGGCTCAGGGCCCGGTGGCCAGCGTGTACTGCACCTCGAGCTGCCCGGGGGAGCGGTTCGCGGTGATGGCCACGCTGTCCCCGGGCAGCAGCGCGTGGTCGTCGACGATGGGCAGGCCGGCCGCGGTGAAGCTGACCCGGTGGCTGAGCAGGGCCGGGGTGCCGGCCGGCCGGCCCAGGTCGGCCGCGTCGGCCGGGCCGAGCAGCACCGGGGTGATGGTTTCCGCCGCCCGGGTCACGGCCAGCCCGTGCTCGGCCAGCACCGTGTACAGCCCGCGCTGGGCCAGCTCGCCGGCGTCGAGCGTGCTGGGGCTGTCCGCGCCCGGCCCGTCGGCCCGGGTCAGCTCGGCGGGCAGGTACGAGGTCTGCACGATCAGCGGCTGCCCGCCGGCTAGCCGGAGCCGCCGCAGCCGCAGCACGTCGCCCGGGCCGCCGAGCCGTGCGTCCACGTCCTGCGGGGCGGTCACGATCCCGGCCGCCAGCAGCCGGGTGCTGATCTCGGCGCCCTGGCCGGCCAGGTCGGTGGCGAAACTGCGCAGGTGCCCGACGTCGGAGGCATACCGCTGGGCGACGAACGTGCCGCTGCCGTGCCGGGTGCCGATCAGCCCGTCGTCGGCCAGCAGCTGGAGGGCCTGGCGCAGCGTCATCACGCTGACGCCGAACTCGGCGGCCAGCTCGCGCTGCGCGGGCAGCGGGTGGCCCGCGGGCCACCGGCCGCTGCTGACCCGGTCCCGCAGCTCGGTATAGATGCGCAGGTACTTCGGCTGCCGGCCGGGCGCGCTGCGGCGGCTCCCGGCCAGCAGGGCCTGCCCGCTCCCGGTGCGGGTCACCGGCGTGCCCCGTCCACCGCGGCGCGCAGCTCGCGGACCGCCTGGCCCACCTCGGTCACGGTCGCGCCGTCCAGCACCCGGCGCATCAGGGCCGAGGCCACGATCACCCCGTCGGCGTGCCGGGCGATGTAGCTGACCAGGCTGGGCCGGCCTGATGCACGGGCCGCGCCGAGGGTGGCCTCAACCGCGCCCACGGGTGAGCTCCTTCAGGATGGCGGCGTCCTTGTCACCGCGCCCGGACAGGGTGACCAGCACGGCCGGCCCGGCGGGCAGTTCCCCGGCCCGTGCCGCACGCCGCAGCCAGGCCAGCGCGTGGGCCGACTCGAGGGCGGGCAGGATCCCTTCCGCGCGGGCGCACCATCCCGCCGCGTCGACCGCCTCGGCGTCCGTCACCGTGTGGTACTCGGCCCGCCCGGCCGCGGCCAGCCAGGCGTGCTCCGGGCCCACGCCTGGGTAGTCCAGCCCTGCGGAGACCGACTCGGCCTCGAGGATCTGCCCGTCGGCGTCCTGCAGGAACCGGGACGCGCAGCCGTGCAGCACCCCGTCCTGGCCGCCGGTCAGCGCGGCCCCGCCGGCTGCTTCCACCCCGACCAGCCGGGCCGTGGTGTCCGCGAAGCCGGCGAACGTCCCGGCCGCGTTCGAGCCGCCGCCCACGCACGCCACGACCACGTCCGGCACCGGGTACGGCAGCCGGCCGGCCGCGGCCAGCGCGGCGCACTGGGCCCGGGCCTCATCGCCGATGACCCGCTGGAACTCGCGGACCAGCCATGGGTAGGGGTGCGGGCCGAGCACCGACCCGATGCAGTAGTGCGCTGAGCCCGCCGTGGTGACCCAGTACCGCAGCGCCTCGCTGGTCGCGTCCTTGAGCGTCCGCGAGCCGGACGACACCGGGCGGACGGTCGCCCCGAGCAGTTCCATCCGGAACACGTTGAGCTCCTGCCGGGCCATGTCCCGCTCGCCCATGAAGACCGTGCAGCCCAGGCCCAGGTGAGCGGCCACGGTGGCGGCGGCCACCCCGTGCTGGCCCGCGCCGGTCTCGGCGATCAGCGTGGTCTTGCCCATCCGGCGGGCCAGCAGCGCCTGCCCGGCCACGTTGTTGATCTTGTGGCTGCCGGTGTGCGCCAGGTCCTCCCGCTTGAGCAGGACGGCCACGCCGAGGTCGGCGGACAGCCGGGGAGCCATCGTCACCGGGGTTGGCCGGCCCGCGTACTCGGCCAGCAGCCGGTCCAGCCCGGCCCGGAAGCCGGGGTCGGCCCACGCGGCCCGGAACGCCGCCTCCAGTTCCTCGCACTCCGGGATCAGGGCTTCGGGGACAAACTGCCCTCCGTACGGCCCGAACCGGCCCGCCGGGCCCGGCTCGCCCAGCGCGGCCCGGCGGCCCGCGGTTGTCCTGGCCTCGGTGGCGGTCGTCGTGGCCCCTAGAGTTCTAGAAGAGATGCGTTCTAGAAGACTAGCACGCCGGGCGGGTCAGATGTCGGCCGGGCGGACCACCTCGTAGTGCGCGGACTCGGCATCGAACCGGCTGAGCAGCCGCCGGGCGGCGGGCGGGACCACGGCGGTACGCCCGCCGGGCCCGGCGAACGCCTCGACCGCGGCCCAGTCCGGGAAGCTCATCAGCGTGACGAACTCGACCTCATCACCCCCGGTGTCCCGGCGCAGGACCCGGGGACCGCGCAGCCCTACGATGCCGCGGTTGGCGATGCCCGGCCCGATTTCCTCGTCCAGCAGCCGCTGGTACGCATCGGCGTTATGGGCGCTGGTCCAGCCGTGCCAGATACGGACGATCACGATGGCGTGCCTCCTCCAGGAGAATGACAGTGTGCTGCTTTAGCGACAGTATACTGTCATTATGAAGGAGGACACGGCGCAGGCGTACCGGCTGCTGATGGCCGAGGTGTACGAGCTGGCCGGCCGGTCCCGCGGAACCAGCGCGGCGATCGCGCGGCGGTACGCGCAGACCGCGGCCGGCTGGCACGTGCTGAGCGTGCTGGAGGACAGCGACGTCACGGTGCCGGGCATCGCCCGCCGCCTGGGCCAGGCCCGGCAGAGCGTGCAGCGGGTGGCCGGCGGCCTGCTGGCCGCCGGGCTGGTGCAGGCCGTCGCCAACCCCGATCACCAGCGGTCGCCATTGCTCCGGCTGACCGGGGACGGCCGCCGCCTGCTGCGCACGCTGAACCAGGACGCCGCGGCGGACCGCACCGCACGGCTGGCCGCGGCCGGCCTCACCACCGGACAGCTTGACCAGGCCAGACACGTGCTCCGCAGGCTGATCGGCGCGCTGGGTGAGTGACCGGTTCGGCAACCGAACGGCTGGCCGTTTCTTGCTGGTATCGGTGCCGGATAAATCTTGTGCGGGCTGCCCGGCCTGGCGCATCATCGCCTCACGGGCAAATCCGGGGTAAAGACACCGGCAGGAGCGGGAGGCCGCGGCCGGCGGGAGGTGCTGATCAGATGACGGCAGGCACGAGCGAGAACGGGCCGCGCAAGCTGCACCGGAACCTGAGCGTCTGGGAGGCCATCGGCATCTCACTGGCGCTGATGGCGCCGTCCATGGCGGCCAGCATCAACCCCCAGGGCACCGCGACCACGGTCGGCCGGGCGGTGCCGATCGCGTTCGCGCTGGCTTTCGTGGGCGTCCTGCTGGTGGCCTACACGTTCGTCCGGCTGACCCAGCGGTTCCACCATTCTGGGTCGGTCTACGGGTTCGTCGGCGCCACGCTCGGCCCGCGCGCCGGGGTGATCTCCGGCTGGGCGCTGACCGGCACGTACATGTTCTACGCGGTGGTCACGTCGATGGCCGGCGGCCGGTTCGCGGCCAACTTCCTGAACAGCCTGGGCTGGTGGCACAACCCGCCCGCGTGGTCGGGGTTCCTGCTCGGCGCCCTCGGCATGCTGATCGTGTGGTGGCTGGCCATCACCCCGGCCCGCGGCGGCACCCGGGTGCTGCTGGCCGCCGAGGGCATCACGGTGGCGCTGATCGTGGTGGTCATCGTCATCGTGTTCGCCAAGCTGGCCGGGCACACCGCCCCGCACCACCTCGGCGTGGACTGGTCGGTGCTGCGCCTGCCGGCCGGCATCCCGCTGTCCACGATCTTCCTCGGCGTGGTGTTCGGCTTCCTGTCCTTCGCCGGTTTCGAGGCCGCGGCCACCCTGGGCGAGGAGACCAGGCGGCCCAGGCGGGACATCCCGCGGGCCATCCTCGGCGTGGCCATCTTCGGCGGCATCTACTTCTTCGTGGTCACCGCGGTCGAGGTGATGGGCTTCGGCACGTCGGCCCGAGGCGTCACCGAGTTCATCAACTCGACGTCGCTGATCGGCGACCTGGGCACCAGCTACGTGGCGTCCTGGCTGGGCACCATCATCACCGCGGGCGCGATGATCTCCGCCTTCAGCTGCGCGCTGGCCAGCACGGTGGGCGCCTCCCGGCTCACGTTCGCGATGGGCCGGGACGGGGTGCTGCCCGGCCGGCTCAGCCACGTCTCGGAGCGGCGCCGCACGCCGGTCGTGTCCACCGCGACCATCGTGCTGGCCGTCTACGTGATCATCGCGTTCACCTGGTTCGTGCTGCGCAGCAACCCGTTCACGCTGTTCCTGGAGAGCGGCACGATCGGCACGCTGATCCTGCTGGTGGTGTACATCCTGGCCACGATCGGCATGGTCCGGCTGGTGTTCTTCTCCGGGGACCGCACCATCCGGCGGTGGGAGCTCGCCATCCCGGTGCTCGGTGTGATCGTCCTGGGCTACACGCTGTTCCGCAACATCTGGCCACTGCCGACCGGCGTCGCGTGGTGGGGGCCGGCCGTGACCATCGCCTGGTTCGTGGTCGGCATCGCCTGGGTGCTGGCCCGGCCCGCGGCCACCCGACGGGCCGGTGAGCAGCTCACCCGGGCCGAGGGGCTGGCTGGGTCTGGCGCGGCCGCCGCGGAGGAGGCCGCCACCCCGGTGAGCTAGACCTGGAACTGCTTGAATGATCCCGCCATGTACCTGCGGCACGTGGCCGGGGACAGCCACGCGTTCGTGTACCGGGAGGACACAGGACCATGCCACGGCCATTCAGCCCATCGCGCGGTGACCAGGAACGTGCCGCGGACGAGACCCGGGCACAGGAACTGCAGCGGCATTTTGCTGACGAGATCAGCGCCGTGGCGGTGACGTTCGTCGACCACAGCGGCGCGGCCCGGGTCAAGGCCACACCGCTGGCCAGGCTGGACCAGGCGGCCCGCACCGGGCTCGGCTTCTCCCCGGTGCTCGACGCGTTCGACAGCCTGGGCGGGATCAACCCGGCCTCGCCCCTGGACAAGCCGGACGGCGACCTGCGGCTGGTCCCGGACCTCGACTCGTTCGCCGCGCTGAGCACGCCGGCTGGCTGGGCCTGGGCGCCGGGCGACCGGTTCTGGCAGGACGGCCGCGTCTACCCCGGGGATCAGCGCTCGTTCGCCCGGGCCCAGGTGGCCGCGGGCCTGCGCCAGGGCATCACGGCCCGGATGGCGTTCGAGGTGGAATGGATGGCCGGGCTGGACCAGGACGACTTCCAGGCCGCCGTCCGCGGCACCGGGTACGGGCTGGCCCGGCTGCTGGACGGGGCCGGCTACGCGCGGGACGTCCTCGACAGCCTGGAAGCGGCCGGGGTGCAGGTCCTGCAGCTGCACCCGGAGTACGGCCCCGGGCAGTTCGAGGTCTCGGTGGCCGCCCAGGACCCGGTGTCCGCCGCGGACACCAACGTGCTGGTCAAGCTGATCATCTCGGCGGTCACCGCCGAGCACGGCTGGCGCGCCGCGTTCGCGCCCGCGGTGCTCACCGGCAACGTCGGGAACGGCGGGCACCTGCACGCCAGCTTCTGGAGCGACGGCGAGAACCTGCTGGCCGGCGGCCCGGGCCGGCACGGGCTGACCGAGCGCGGCGAATCGATAGCCGCCGCCCTGCTGGACAGCCTGCCCGCACTGCTCGCCATCGGCGCCCCGTCGCCCGGCTCCTACCTGCGGCTGCAGCCGTCGGTGTGGGCCGGCGCGTTCCAGGTGTGGGGCACGGAGAACCGGGAGGCCGCGCTGCGCCTGATCGAGGCCGGCCCGGGCGACCCGGGCACCGCCAACCTGGAACTCAAGTCCTTCGACAACAGCGCCAACCCGTACCTGGTGGTGGGCGCGGTGCTGGCCGTGGCCCTGGCCGGCGCGGACCGGAAGGCCACCCTGCCCGCGGAGGTCAGCGGCGACCCGGCCAGCCCGGGGGCGGCGCAGGCCAGGCGGCTGCCCGGATCGCTGGCCGAGACGGTCGCCGCCCTGGCGGCCAGCGCGGACCTGCGGGCCGCGCTGGGCGACGAGCTGCTGGACGGGTTCCTGGCCGCGCGGCGGGCCGAGATCGAGCTAGCGGCGGGCAAGTCCGGTGAGGACATCATCGCCCAGTCCCGCTGGGTCCTGTGACCGGCTGCGGCCGGCTCAGGTGTTGCGGCCGCGGGCGGTAACCGGCCAGACGTCGACGACCTGCCCGTCCTGGGCCACGTAGACCGAGTCGACGAGGTTGACCGCCGTGCAGACGTGGTTGGGGAACACGGCCATCTGGTCGCCGGCCTGCGGAGCGGGCTGGCTGGCCGGGTGGCTGACCACGGCGTGGTGCTCCCACAGGCCGGTGATGACCGACACGGGGAAGTCCGGCAGCAGCCCGTGGCCGGGCGCCCAGGCGGGCCGGTCCGGGCCGAGCACCTTGGCCCCGGAGTCCAGGATGAACCGGCCGTCCGCGGGCACCGACACCACCGTGGCCAGGACGGCCAGGGCCACCTGGTCCACCGCACAGGTGCCGAGCACGACCTGCTGGGCATCGTTGAACGCGTACACGCCGGGGCGCAGTTCGGTGACCGGGCCGTCGTTGGCCGGGCCCAGGGACAGCGCCGCGGTCGGCGTCGAGCCCCCGCTGCGCACCGGGCAGGGCAGGCCGGCCGCGGCCAGGCTGTCCGCCGCCGCGGCCAGCGCGGACGACTCGTCGGCCGCCGCCGGCCCCGGCGCCCCCGGGGCGTAGCTGTGCCCCGGGGGCGTGAACACCCCGGCCACCGGCAGCCCGGCGGCGGTGGCCGCGGCCGCCACTACGCCCGCACCGGCCGGGAGCACGCCGCTGCGCCGCAGCCCGCAGTCCACCTCGACCAGGACCTGCGACGGTGACCCGGCCAGCGCGGCGGCCAGCCGGTGCGCTGCGGTGGCCGAGTCCACGCCGACCGACAGCCGGACCCGGCCGGCCAGCTCACGCAGCCGGCCGGCCCGGGCGGCATCGGCCCAGACCGGGTAGGCCACGAAGATGTCGGGCACCCCGGCGTCCGCGAACGCCTCGGCCTCGCCCACCGTGGCCACCGTGATGCCGGCCGCGCCCAGGGCCAGCTGGCGCCGGGCTATCTCGGCCGACTTGTGCGTCTTGACATGCGGCCGGAGCGCTATCCCGCGGTGCGCGGCGCTGTCCGCCATGGCCCGTAGGTTGGTGTCGAGCGCAGCGGTGTCCACCACCACCGCGGGCGTCGGCACCGCGCCGGGCGGCAGCTGCCACCGGCCGGGCACCCGGCGGCTCAGGACGGCCGGGCCGCGGAACCGCCGGCCACCTCGTAGGACCACAGCTCGCTGGAGATGCCGGCCGGCTGGGCGGCCTGGCCGCCCGCCTGGTCACCAGCC
>Ga0335078_10000753_pt1 | contig 49487 bp, 40 predicted proteins | sample Lox_Sample_32_FD_206711 | JGI IMG/M metagenome (GOLD analysis project Ga0335078, IMG submission 206711) | Soil microbial communities from Loxahatchee National Wildlife Refuge, Florida, United States - Lox_Sample_3.2 | ecosystem: Environmental > Terrestrial > Soil > Wetlands | place: USA... | reverse complement strand
TCGCGAACTCGGTGAGCAGCTTGCCCGCCATCGAGGGGTTGATCAGCGACTGGCCGCCGTGCACCGCCCGGACCGCCTCGGCCACCTCGTCCAGCGGGATGTCCTTCAGCAGGTAGCCGCTGGCCCCCGCCCGGATCGCCTCGAACAGGTCCTCTTCCTCGTCGCTGATCGTCAGCATGACGATCTTCGCGCTCGGCGCGACCTCCTTGGTCGCCCGGCACGCCTCGATGCCGCTGATCTTCGGCATCCGGATGTCCATGAGCACGACGTCGGGCAGCAGCTCGCCGGCCACGGCCACGGCCTCGGTCCCGTCGCTCGCCTGCCCGACCAGATCGATGTCGTCTTCTTCTTCAAGGACCATCTCCAGGCCGCGCCGGAACAGCGCATGATCATCAGCGATCAGCACCCGGATGGGTTCGGTGCCCCTGCCTCCACCCGGCTTTTCCGTGTACGGGAGGCTCCCGCTCTGCTCTGTGCCGGGGGGACTCGCCTCCCCCGGACCCCCCCGCGCTCCCTCTGGCCCATCCCCCTTGACTGACCGCCGAGCAGCAGTCACCGGCCTGTCGCTCATGGCGCTCACTTCGTTGCCTCCCTCGGGAACACACCGCCCGCATCCCGCCTCACCAGGCAGCCAGGCTTACCTCGATCGCCCGCGTTCGTCATGTTGATCAGACTCTTGCCGACCCGGGGCCATGATGCAAGCCGGGCACCATCCCATCAAACCGTGCCCGGCTTGCAACGCGAAATCGCGGCCGGGGCATTCCGGCCCCGTCAGCTGAGAATTACTCCTCGACCAGGCGTATCACCCCGTAGTCATAACCACGACGACGGTAGACCACGCTGAAGCGGTCGCACTCGCGGTCGTGGAACAGGTAGAAGTCGTGACCGACGAGTTCCATCTCGAGCAGGGCCTGGTCGATCGTCATGGGCCGGGCCGCGTGCACCTTCTCGCGCAGGATCAGCGGGCCGTCGCCCTCCATCTGGATGGGGACCAGGCCGCTCTCGTGTTCCGGCCGGTCGGAGTCGTCCGCGTCGCCGGCCTGCGGCCGCGCCGCTGCGCTGCCGTTCACCGGCGAGGGGGCCGTCAGCGGCACGTAGCCGGTGAAAGACGGGTCCGCCGGCGACGCGGCGGCCAGCACCCCGGGAGACCGTACCGATACGGTGTCCTTGACCTTGCGCCGGTCGGCGGCCCGGCGGAGCCTGGACTCGAGCTTGGCGAAGGCGAGGTCGAGCGCCGCGTACCGGTCATCCGCGGCCGCCTCGGCCCTGATCGCGGGACCACGGGACCGAATGGTCAGCTCGACGCGTTCACGGCGGTCAGACTGCCTCGGGTTGCGCTCCTCGGAGACCTCCACGTCGATCCGCACCGCCTTCTGGTCAAGCTTCTCGAGCTTGGCTAGCTTGGCGACGGCGTGCTGACGGAAACGTGCCGGGACGGTGATGTGACGTCCTCTGACTATGACTTCCATCTCGATCCCCCTTCCAGTCCGATTCTGCCCAATCCGATGGAGCCTGACCCGATTGAGCACTGTCTGCGTGCGGCGGGTGGCACTCGCCCGGCCGACCTGGTCTTCGACCCCACATTCGCCTGCTGAGGGGTTCGCGGCCAGTCTGTAGCCACTAGTGCCCTTCTCCCGGTCCGGGAGACTCGGTATCCCCCGGCGAGGCAGGACTTACTCCTAAGCCGCACCGTGATCAGTCGACGAGAAGTCGCCTTACGTGGGCCGTTTCGCCTGCGGCTGGCATCGGCTTGCCCGGCGTGGCGCCCCGGCAGGGAACCACGCCCGGCGCAACCACGGGCCCGGGCGAGTGCCATGTCTGAACGCTAGCTCGCCGGAGCGCGAATGTCAGGAGGGACTTGTAGGCGACTAGTCGCAAATAGTTACATAAAGACTGCGTAACGTGGGCGTGAGCACGAAAAGGGTGGCTGACGGCGGTGCCGCGTCGCGGGCGTGAGCGCATGACGAGGTGCTTACGGCGGTGCCGCGTCGCAAGTGTGAGCGCTTGAACAAGGCGCCTGCGGCGGCGGTGCATGCGGGAGCGGGCGCGGCTAGGACTGCGCCGTGACCGGGGAGACGGGCACCTGGAAGGCCGGATTCTGGCCACCGCTGCCGAGCGGCTGCCAGGGTCCCGCCAGGCTCGCCGAGACTTCCATCCGGCCGCCCGTCAGCCCGACCACCAGGGCGTTCTGGGAGCTGTTGGCGGTGATGGATATCGCGCCGGACAGCACGCCGGGCAACTTGGTGGCCGGCTGCCCGTCCACCGGCACCTCCCACAGCATGGTCCCGTTGGCGGTGCCGTCGAGCACCAGCAGGTCGTCGGCGTCGTACCAGGTCAGCGCGATCGGATTGGCGACGTTGGCCCCCCGTTGGACGGCCGGTCCGACGGACATGCCCCGAAGGGGACTGGTCAGCTGGCCGGAGGCGGAGGACGGCGCGCCGTTGTCGATGGCCGCGAGCTGGAGTTCGGGCCCGGAATCGGTCTGCACGATGGCGGCCACCCGGACGCCGTCGGGGGCGATGCTCAGGCCGGTGAGCTTCCCCGGGAATGAATTGGGGATCTCGACAAATTTGTTGTCGCCGGCCTGCGCGATCACCGAGGTGCTGTCACCCTGGGTTACCCACAGGTAATCCCGGCGGTCCCAGCCGATCGCGGTGACGCCCGGCATGCTCAGGGCGCTGGCAGGCTTGGCACCGCCCGCCACCCACACATCCACGGCGTTCCCGTTCCGCGACACGCCGGCCGCGTACTTGCTGTCGGGCGACACCGCGATCATGGACAACGGGGGCACGCCGCGGGGCTGCGGCGGCGGCATGGCCGGAGAACTGGCCAGCACCGAGGACTTGCAGGACTGGCTGAGGGTGGCCGCGCTGGTCCGGCTGAAGACCGGGAGGACCATGCCGATGGACCCGGAGGTCACCTGGGTCTCCGAGGCGCATCGCGACCAGGCCTGCCCGTTGGCGATGTAGTAGAAGGCCTGCGAGTTCGCGGCCGGATACGGGTTCTTGCAGCTGTACATGGCCAGCTTCTGCGCCGGGCTCTGGACGCCGATGCCCGGGCAGGGGGAGTCGGTCGGTGTCCACGGCTTGCCGTTGATCTCGAGCTGGACCGCCTCGATGTTCGGCGGGGCGGCCCGCTGTCCGGTCAGGGTCCAGACCAGCTGGGCGGAGATCTGCTCGCGGGTGACGGCACTGGTGCCCGCCACCGCCGCCCCGGTCAGGTTGACCGTAGCGGTGGTCCCGTCGACGGCCACGTCGATCCCCGTTCCGCTGGGAAACTCGGTGATGGCGGGGGGGATCGGGTTGGTCTCACTCTGCAGCCAGCCGGTCTGCGGGTTCTTGAGCAGCGCATTGACGAGGTTGCTCACCAGCGACGCCGGCGAGGTGCCGGCCGGCACGAACACCGCGTCGGGCACCAGCACCTCGCCGGTCGAGTCGAAGAAGTACAGGTCCTGCGGCTTGTAGACCTTGGCGAAGGTGGGCTGGGTCAGCATCCGGAACGCGGGCGGGTTCGTGATCAGCCAGTGGTGGCCGACCTTGACCAGCCTGGCCTGCCAGTACCCTCCCTGGCCCCCGTCACGGCTCTGCTGGGCCCCGACATACTGGCCGGTCCCGTTGAACGACGCCCGCACATGACCCGTCACATCGACCGTGGCCTGCCGACGGTCCTCGCCCATGACGGCCTGACCGGGCACGTCGACCTGATCGACCACCTGGACCGACCAGCCCGGATCCCAGGCCTTGCTGGCCGAACTGACCAGGTATTCCTTGGCGATCGCCGAATAGACCGGGTAGCTGGCGCTCGCGTTCAGGAATCCCTCCACCACCTGGCTCGGGCTCCAGCTGGCCTCGGGTCCCGCCGGGATCGCCCCGATGAAGTCGGAGTCCGGCGTGGTGTTCTGCGGAGTGGCGCTGAACGTGCCCGGCGAGCCGCTGTTGGGCATGCCCACACAGCCCGCCACGGACGCGGCCACGGCGGTCACCACGAAGGCCCGGCGGGCGCGTGCCAGCCACCGGCGCCCGGTCCCCCGGCGCCCGCTCTCCCGGCGCACTGTTTCCCGGCGCACTGTTCCCCGGCGCACTGTTCCCGGGCCCAGGCTAGCCATGCGAGATCATCCCGGTGATCTCGCTTGCGGGGTAGGGACCCGCGTTCAGGCTGGTGAGGATCTCCGCCTCGTCCGGGCCGAGCGGGAGCGGCGAGCCCACGAGTTCCTGCCCGGCTACCCGGGGCAGGGTCAGCCGGAACACCGAGCCCTTGCCGGGTTCTCCCCAGGCCTGCAGCCAGCCGCCGTGCAAGCGCGCATCCTCCAGGGAGATGGCCAGGCCCAGACCGGTGCCGCCGGTGGCGCGAGCCCGCGCCGGGTCGGCCCGCCAGAAGCGGTCGAAGACCTTCTGCTCCTCGCCGGGCCGCAGCCCCACGCCATAGTCCCGGACCGAGACGGCGACCGCGTCGCTGTCGATGGCAGTGGTCACCACCACGTCCTTGCCCTCGCCGTGCTCGACCGCGTTCACCAGGACGTTCCGCAGGATGCGCTCCAGCCGGCGGCGATCCGCCTCGGCGAAGCACCCGGTCGCGGGCAGCCTGAACTCGATGCGGCTGCCCCGGCGCTCGGCTAGCTGCTGAGCATCGTCGGCCGAGCGCCGCACCAGGTCGCACACGTCCAGGAGCTCGGTGTCCAGGGTGGCCGCGCCCGCGTCGAACCTGCTGATCTCGAGCAGGTCGACGAGCAGCGACTCGAACCGGTCCAGCTGGCTCTGCAGTAGCTCCACGGACCTGGCCTCGGCCGGGTCGAGATCCTCGCGGGACTCGAAGAGCAGATCGGCGGCCATCTTGATGGTCGAAAGCGGCGTCCGCAGCTCATGCGACACGTCGGAGACGAACTGCCGCTGCACGTTGGAGAGGTTCTCAAGCTCGCGGAGCTTACCCTGCAGGCTGGTCGCCATCTCGTTGAAGGAGGTCGCGAGGGCCGCGAGGTCGTCCTGGCCGAGCACCTGCATGCGCTCGCCCAGGTGCCCGGCCGACAGGCGCTGCGCCGCCTGGGCGGCGTGCCGGACGGGCAGCACCACCCACCGGGTCACCAGCGACGCGATCGCGGCCAGCAGCACCACGACCGCCAGGCCCACGCCGACCAGGATGCGCTGCACCAGCAGCAGGGTCGCCTGCTGCTGGGTGAACGGGAACACGTAGTACAGCTGGTAGTACGGGCCGAGCGGCACGCCTACGGCCAGGGCGGGCACCGTGGTGCCCTGGCCCGAGTTGTAGACCAGCGTTGTCGGCTCAAAGCCCGGCGGCACGGAGTGCTTGTTGTCGTACCGTTCGCTCTTCTGCTCGCCCGTCACCTTGGTGATCAGGGTCGGCGGGATCGTCGCCGCGATGTTCACATCGGTCTGGCCGACCCAGTGGACGATCGGGGGAACGATGTAGGTCAGCTGGATGAAAACCAGGTAACTGCCGGTGCTCCCGCTCGGCTGCTGCAACATCCGGGCCGTGGTCGTGGCCACGCTCACCACGGTGGCCGTGTCGGTGGGCGGCGCCGGGGCGAGCACGTTCACGCTCGACAGCCCGAGGGCGGACGTCCGGCCGTTCCTGACCTGGGAGTCCGCCGCGTTCTCCGCGTTGGTGAGCAGCCCGGCCGCGATCGACTGGATCAGGAAGAAGCCGAGCACCGCGATGACCAGGACGGAAAGGACCAGGGTGGTGGAGACTACCCGCAGTTGCAGCGAGCGGTGCCAGCGGAGCCGGACCTGCGCGACGACACTGCGCTGCCACCGGCGCCCGGCCCGCAGCCCGCGCTTGACCCGGACGGGCAGCCGCCGGATGACGGCCCGGCCGAGGGACGACCGGCGGAAGGCAATGATCCAGCTACGCTGCCTGCTCGTGCGTGCCGATGCCACCTTCATGAACCTGGGCTCAGCCAGGCCCCGCCTTGTAGCCGACACCGCGTACCGTCACGACGATCTCGGGGTGCTCGGGGTCCTTCTCGATCTTCGCGCGCAGCCGCTGCACGTGCACGTTGACCAGCCTGGTGTCCGCGGCGTGCCGGTACCCCCAGACCTGCTCGAGCAGGACCTCCCGGGTGAAGACCTGCCTCGGCTTGCGGGCCAGCGCGACCAGCAGGTCGAACTCCAGCGGGGTGAGGTTGAGCGTCTCCCCCTCGCGCTTCACCGAATGGCCCGCCACGTCGATGACGATGTCGCCGATCTGGAGCATCTCGGGCGCGGGCTCGTCGGTCCGGCGCAGCCTGGCCCGGACCCGGGCGACCAGTTCCTTGGACTTGAACGGCTTCACGATGTAGTCGTCGGCGCCGGATTCGAGGCCAAGGACCACGTCCACGGTGTCCGTCTTCGCCGTCAGCATCACGATCGGCACTCCGGACTCGGCGCGGATCTGACGGCACACGTCAATTCCGTCGGAGCCCGGCAGCATCAGGTCGAGGAGGACCAAGTCGGGTCGGGATTCCCGGAACATCTCGACCGCCTTGTCGCCGTCGGAGACGAAAGTCGGCTCGAACCCCTCACCGCGTAGCACGATCCCGAGCATCTCGGCGAGGGCGGCGTCGTCATCGACGACAAGCACACGTCCTTTCATGGGCCCCATCGTTCCATGTGATTGACTCTGCGTGGACGCAGGCTACCCCCATTTACCAGCTGCGGACACCGGTTCAGGGATAGCTTTTCCGGCACCAGGGTAAATCAAACGCAAATGTGCCGGGACCGAACGGTCCGTAGCCGGAGTGGCTTGGGCGCGCCAAAGGGGATCTGCGGGTCAGGGGCACGGGTGAGCGGACAGCAGTCAGGGGGGCCTTGGCCTCCGACGGTGGCCGGGAGGAAAGTTTCCCTAAGGAGCGGATCTTGATGGCTTATTTCAACCGTTATGATGTTACACTGATACGGCTATAACCGTCACGATGTGACATTGATCCGGCCTGTATTTGGCGCGTGCTGGTGAGCGAGCGACACGAGAGGCGGATGGTCCGGCGGCCGGCTGGGGCCTGGGAGAGACGGTGATTCTGGTCGGTACTTCGGGGTGGCAGTACCGGGACTGGCGGGGCACGTTCTACCCGCCGGGCGTCCCGCAGCGGCGCTGGCTCGAGTACTACGCGAGCCAGTTCGCCACGGTCGAGAACAACGGGACCTTCTACCGGCTGCCGGCCCGGGAGACCTTCGCCAGCTGGCGCGACCGGGTCGGCGACGACTTCGTGATGACCATCAAGGCCAGCCGCTACCTGACCCACGTGCGGCGGCTGCGCGACCCGGCCGAGCCGGTGCGCAGGCTGCTCGACGCCGCGGCCGGGCTCGGCGGCCCGACGGGCTCGGCTCCCCCGGATTCCCGGGATTCCGGGGGTCTCCGGGGTTCCTGGGGTCCCTGGGGCGGACCGGTGCTGCTGCAGCTGCCGCCGGACCTGCGGGCCGACCCGCGGCTGCTGGATGAGTGCCTGGGCTGTTTCCCGCCTGGCGTCCGCGTCGCGGTCGAGCCGCGGCACGAGTCGTGGTGGACCGGCCAGACCCGGGACGTCCTGGCGGCCAGGAACGCCGCCCTGTGCTGGGCGGACCGGCAGGGAACCGCGGTCACGCCGCTGTGGCGGACGGCCGGCTGGGGATACCTGCGGTTCCACGAGGGCGACGGCGGCCCCTGGCCGCGCTACCGCGAATCCTCGCTGCGCGCCTGGGCGGACCGGATCGCGGCGACCTGGGCCGAGGGCCTGGACGTCTACGTCTACTTCAACAACGACCAGGGCGGCGCGGCGCCCCGCGACGCCGCCGCGCTGGCCGGCGCCGTCGTCCGCCTAGGTCGCGCGGTGAGCAGGACCGGGGCGTGATGGCGGCTCGTTCGGTCCAATGATCTTGACCTTGTGTTTTTGTAAAAATTCGCGTCATGCAAGAACCTCCCGCCCACCTCCCTTCCCCCTTCTTTGCCGCCCGTGCGACAGGCGCCGGCCGCTCGCGCAGGCCCTGCCTCCACGGGGGTCGACCCCCCTGGCACCCCCCGCAGGAAGGCCTGCACTCGCGGCCGGTCTTGCATAGCGCTCCTTCCGTCTTTGTCAGCGGCCGGGGCTAGAGTGCTGCGCATGACGGAGCCGTTGCGCAACATCATCGACGAGGGCTGGGCCGAGGCGCTCGAGCCGGTGGCCGGCCGGATCGCCGCGATGGGCGAGTTCCTGCGGGCCGAGCTGGCCGCCGGGCACCGGTACCTGCCCGCCGGGGAGAACGTGCTGCGGGCGTTCAAGCAGCCGTTCGCCGGCGTGCGGGTGCTCATCGTCGGCCAGGATCCCTATCCGACGCCCGGGCATCCGGTCGGCCTGAGCTTCTCGGTCGCGCCCGAGGTGCGCCGGCTGCCGCCGAGCCTGGTCAACATCTTCACCGAATACTCAGCCGACCTCGGCTACCCCAGGCCGTCCAACGGGGACCTGACGCCGTGGAGCGAGCGCGGCGTGCTGCTGCTGAACCGGGTGCTCACCGTCCAGCCGGGCAAGCCGGGATCGCACCGGGGCAAGGGCTGGGAGGAAGTGACCGAGCAGGCCATCCGGGCGCTGGCCGGGCGGAAGACGGCCCGGGAACCGGCCCGGGAACCGGCCCGGGAACCGGCCCGGGAATCGGCAGCGCTGGTCGCGATCTTGTGGGGCCGCGACGCGCGGACGCTGGTGCCGCTGCTCGGCGGCATCCCGTGCGTCGAGTCGGCGCACCCGAGCCCAAATTCGGCCCATAACGGATTTTTCGGCTCGCATCCGTTCAGCCGGGCCAATCATCTCCTCGAGCAGCAGGGCGCCGAGCCGGTCGACTGGAAGCTGCCCTAGCCGAGCCGCCTGGGAGCAGCCCGAACGCCAGCTTCGTAACACCTGAGTGATAAGATTACTTATCTGCTTTCGGGGGCAGTTCTACCGGTCTTCATGGCCTTAGCTGAAGAAAAAAACAGGGGAAGAACGCGTGAACGGGCGGGTACCGGCACAGTGGAACTCAGGCAGGTAGGAAACAACCAGCAGCCAACGTCAGGCCACCAGCACTGGCTGAGCCGTAACCGGCTCCTGGCCGCAAACGGGGCATTCACCGTCTACGCCGTCGCGCTGGCCGTAGACACCGGGCACGCCGACCGGACCTGGGCCATCTGGGCCGCCGTCGGATACGGGGTCACGACGCTCATCATCTGGCTCACCCGGCACAAGAACGTGCCGCTCATCTGGCCGATGCTGGTGTCGCTGGCGGGCGCGCTGGCCGCGCCGGTGACCTGGCTGGTCACCCGGGTGGCGCCGACGCCCGAGGTGCAGGTCATCTCGAGATCGGCGACGCTGCTGCTGCAGCACGGCACCCCGTACCTGGAGCAGGGACAGCTGGCCACCTGGCTGTCCTACAACCCGTACCTGCCGGTCATGGCGGTGTTCGGCATGCCCAGGGCGCTGGGGGCGACCGGCCTGTTCGGCGACCCCAGGCTGTGGCTCACCGCGGTGTCCATCGCGCTGATCGGGACGGCGTTCGCGGTCGCGGCGCCGCACCGGCGCTGCGACTCCTGCCGGTACAACATCGCGCTGTCCACCGTCTTCTTCGCCGCGTCCCCGGTGATCGCGTTCCCGCTGGCGGTCGGCATCACCGACCCGCCGGTCATCGCGCTGCTGCTCCTCACCCTGGCGCTGATCGCCCGCCCCTCGGGCCTGCTCCGCGCGGCGGCGGCCCTCGGGGTCGCGTGCGCGATGAAGGCGACCGCCTGGCCCGCGGTCCCGGTCTTCACCGCGATGCTGGCCGCCCGGGACGGCGCCCGGTCCGCCTGGCGCTTCCTCGGGGCCACGATCTTGGTGGCCGGGGTGCTGGCCGTCACGATGGCGCCCGCGGCCCTGGTCGACCCGTACGCGTTCCTGCAGAACACCGTGCTGTTCCCGCTCGGCCTGACCACGCACAAGACGCCGGCGGCCAGCCCGCTGCCCGGGCACCTGCTGGCCATGACCGGGATGGCGGGCCACTGGGCCGCGGTCGGCCTGCTGCTCGCGGCCGGGTTCGGCTTCGCCGTGTCGCTGATCGTCCGCCCGCCGGCCGACGCGCGGGCGGTGGCCTGGCGCCTTGCGCTCGGGCTCGCGGTGATGTTCACGCTGGCGCCCGCCACCCGGTGGGGGTACTTCGTCTACCCGCTCGGGCTGGTCGGGTGGATCTACCTGACCCGGCAGGTCCCGGCGGAGCCGGACAAGGACGGGCCGACGAAGCTGCCGGTGCCCGCGGGGGCCGGGAGCAGCGCCTAGGAGCCTGGGGCACCTTCGGCGGGACCTAGGAGCCGATGCGCCAGGACTCGCGGTAGGCCAGCTGCGCGGCGGTCAGCGTGTCGATGGACGTGCCGGTGGCGGCGAGCACCAGGGCGGCGGCTTCCGCGTCGATGCCGGCGGGCACCTCGTGCACCCCGGCCGGGAGCTTGTCCCCCGTGCTGCCTGAGGTCGCGGCCGCGAGCCAGGCCAGGGCGAGCGCCTCGACCCCGAACGCCAGGTCCATCACCTCGGGCGGGTGGCCCTCGGCCGCGACCAGGTTGACCACCCGCCCTTCGGCCAGCAGCAGCAGGGTCCGGCCGTCGCCCAGGTCGTAGGCGTCGACGTGCGGCCGCACGTCACGGTGCACCGCCACCGCGAGCCCGGCCAGCGCCCGCACGTCAATCTCCACGTCGAAGTGCCCGGCGTTGGCCAGGATCGCGCCGTCGCGCATCACCGCGAGGTGATCCGCGGTGATCACGTCGACCGATCCCGTCGCGGTGACGAACACCTCGCCGAGCGGCGCGGCCCGGGCCATCGGCAGCACGCGGAAGCCGCGCAGCGACGCGTCCAGGGCCCTGACCGGATCGACTTCGGTCACGATGACCTGCGCGCCGAAGCCCCGGGCGTACTCGGCCACCCCGCGGCCGCTGGCCCCGAACCCGGCCACCACCACGGTCTTGCCCGCCAGCAGCGTGTTGGTGGCGCGCAGGATGCCGTCGATGGCCGACTGCCCGGTCCCGCAGGTGTTGTCCACCATGCGCTTGGTCGCGGTGTCGTTGGCCGCGATCACCGGGAACGCCAGCGCGCCCTCGGCCGCCATCCGGCGTAGCCTGATCACGCCCGTGGTGGTGGATTCGCAGCCGCCCAGGACGTTCGGGAGCAGCGAGGCGGCCCGGGTGTGCAGCGTGTTGACCAGGTCACCGCCGTCGTCGATGACCAGGTGCGGGCCGTCGGGGGCCTGGGCCAGGGCCAGCTCGATATGACGGTAGTAGCCCTTGCGGTCGACCCCCGCGCGGGCGAAGACCTCGATCCCGTGGTTCACGGCCAGGGCGGCCGCGATGTCATCCTGGGTGGACAGCGGGTTGGATGCCGCGAGCGAGACGGCCGCGCCGCCCGCTCGCAGCAACCGCACCAGCATCGCGGTCTCGGCCGTGATGTGCAGGCAGGCCGCGATGCTGAGCCCCTCGAAGGGCCGTTCCTCTTTGAACCGCTCGTGCAGGGCGGCCAGCAGGGGCATGACCCGTCCGGCGTAACGGATGCGGGCCTCGCCCTCGGCGGCGAGTCCCGCGTCGGCGATGTCAGTAACGGTAGTGCTCCGGCTTGTACGGGCCGTCGACGGTGACGCCGATGTAGTCCGCCTGCTCCTTGGTCAGCTGGGTCAGCCGGACGCCGAGCGCGTCCAGGTGCAGCCGGGCCACCTTCTCGTCCAGGTGCTTGGGCAGCGTGTGCACGCCGATCGGGTACTCGGTGTTCTTGGTGAACAGCTCGACCTGGGCGATCACCTGGTTGGTGAAGCTGTTGGACATGACGAAGCTCGGGTGCCCGGTGGCGTTGCCCAGGTTCAGCAGGCGCCCCTCGGACAGCACGATGATCCCGCGCCCGTCGGCGAAGTTCCACTCGTCCACCTGCGGCTTGATGGTGAGCCGGCGGACGCCGGGGAGCTTGGCCAGGCCCGCCATGTCGATCTCGTTGTCGAAGTGGCCGATGTTGCCCACGATCGCCTGGTGCTTCATCCGGTTCATGTGCCCGGCGGTGATCACGTCGCGGTTGCCGGTGGCGGTGATGAAGATGTCCGCGCTTTCCACCACGTCTTCCAGCGTCGCCACCTGGTAGCCGTCCATGGCCGCCTGCAGCGCGCAGATCGGGTCGATCTCGGTGACGATGACCCGGGCGCCCTGGCCGCGCAGGCTCTCCGCGCAGCCCTTGCCGACGTCGCCGTAGCCGCACACCACGGCGACCTTGCCGCCGATGAGCACGTCGGTGCCGCGCTTGATGCCGTCGATGAGCGAGTGGCGGCAGCCGTACTTGTTGTCGAACTTGGACTTGGTCACCGAGTCGTTGACGTTGATCGCGGGGAACAGCAGCGTGCCGGCCCGGTACATCTCGTACAGCCGGTGCACGCCGGTGGTGGTCTCCTCGGTCACGCCCTGGATGCTGGCCGCGGCCCTGGTCCACTTGCCCGGGTGGTCGGCCAGCGAGTTGCGCAGCCGGTCCAGGATGATCACCCATTCCTCGGGGTCATCTGCTGACGGGGAGGGCACCCCGCCGGCCTTCTCGTACTCGGCGCCCTTGTGCACGAACAGGGTGGCGTCCCCGCCGTCGTCCAGGATCATGTTGGGGCCGTCGGTGCCGGGCCAGGTCAGGGCCAGCTCGGCGCAGTGCCAGTACTCCTCGAGCGACTCGCCCTTCCAGGCGAAGACCGGGATGCCCTTCGGGTCGTCGGGGGTGCCGTCCGGGCCGACCGCGACCGCGGCGGCGGCGTGATCCTGGGTGGAGAAGATGTTGCAGCTGGCCCAGCGGACCTGCGCGCCGAGCGCGGTCAGCGTCTCGATCAGCACGGCCGTCTGCACCGTCATGTGCAGGCTTCCCGTGATCCTCGCGCCGCGCAGCGGCTGGCTGGGCGCGTACTCGGCGCGCACCGCCATCAGCCCGGGCATTTCGTGCTCAGCCAGCTGGATTTCCTTGCGCCCGAAGGCGGCGAGCGAAAGGTCGGCAACCAGATACGGAGGCTGGTCCGCGGACATGCGTACTCCCTAAGTTCTTTCGGCTAAGTTCTTTCGGCTAAGTTCTTTCGACCGAACGGGTGATGGTGCTCGTGTCGCTCACACGCTACGGGACTATGAGGGGTCGCCGCACTTTTTCATGGGTGTTCTTGACACGAAATTGTTAGAATTGGCCTTCATGCGCATCTCGGAGGCCGCGCGGCGGCTCGGCACGTCGGCTCGCATGCTCCGCTACCGCGAGGATCTCGGCCTCCTGCCGCAGGTCCGCGACCCGCTGCCGTGGCCGCCCCGGCCGGGTGCGGTGGCGGCCGGGCTCCCGGGGCCGGGTGCGGTGGCGGCCGGGCTCCCGGGGCCGGGCCAGCCGCACGGGCCGTCGCACCGGCAGTTCAGCGAGGCGGACCTGGAGGCGGTCGCCGCCGCGCTCGAACTCGAGCGCCGCTACGACATCAGCCCGGCGTCGCTGGCGTTCGGCCTGCGGGTGCTGGCCGAACCCGCGGTCCGGGCCGCCGTCGCCGACCTCGGCCGGCGCCTCGGCCGCATCCCGGCCACGCCGGGCCGGGCTCTCGATTTCGAGAAGGAACGCGCCCTGCGCCTGCTGTCCCGCGGCTGAGCGCGATCAGGAATCACTCATCCGGGGGCCAGCGGTCATCACTTGGCTTCCGAGCGAAGGCGGTCGGCCATGCTCGACATCACCTGCAGGGCGAACATCGGCGTCTCCTGGACGAGGAAGAGGAACGTGTTCCGGTCGATCACCGCCAGCTTGGCGTCGGTCACCGCGACAACCGTCCCGCTTCGGGGGGATCGGTCAACGAGTGCCATCTCCCCGAACGTGTCGTTGGGGCCAAGCCTGCGAACCGCGCCATCGGACCGCCGGAACTCCACCTCCCCTTCGACTACGCCGAACATCTCTGTCCCGCTCGCTCCCTCCTCGAAGATCACCGTGCCGGATGGCACATCTCGGACGGTCTTGGCGTGGGCAAACAGGCCCGGAACCGGCATCGGAAATCCCCCTCTGTCGCGTATTTCGCCCGAACTGACCTGGGGTTAACTCCTAGTATGTCCCAGCCGGGCCGCCGTCGCCGACCTCGGCCGGCGCCCCGGCCGCATCCCGGCCACCCCGGGCCGGGCTCTCGACTTCGAGAAGGGCCGGGCTCTCGACTTCGAGAAGGAAGGCGCCCTGCGCCTGCTGTCCCGCGGCTGACCGCCACCCCTCCCTCCCTCCCTCCCCGCACCTTCTTCCTGCTACAGCCGCAGCGTCAAGCCACCATATACGAATATAAAGGCGAATTTCATGATCACGAAGGATCTGGTACGGCTACCAGTACCAGATCCTTCGTGATCATGGGAAATCAGCTGTTCTGGAGTACTCAGCGGCCTGGCCAGCGTGGCTACGGGACACTAGCGTGACTGCGGGGGCTCGCCGCTGCCTCCCGGAATGCCTCACTGATCCCGTCAATCCCATCCGCACCACGTCTGCGTTTCTCAAGAGGCACGCCTGGCTAGGGCTGGCAGGAGCCAGATCCGTGCTGGGTAGCCGCGGGGCGGGCGGGTATCACCGATCCCTTGTGCACCATCAGGCCCGCTGGTGCTGCGGGAGCGGGGTGTCGGATCCGCTGGTAAGGCCGGGGGGCGGGATGCGGGGTCGCCGGGTGGGGCCGGGGCGGGGTTCTCGGGGTTGCGGGGGTTCCTGGGTCCGCTGTCGTCCGGCGGGCTGGGTGAGTGGGCGCGCTCGGCGGCGCGGATCGACGGGTCCGTCTGGTCGGCCAGGGACGGACGGTAGATGTCCGGCTCCAGGTAGATCGTCGTGGCTATGGGGACGGCCGCGCGCAGCCGCCCTTCCGCGGTGTTGATGCCCGCCGTGAGCTGCGCGGCGGAGTCGGTCTCCCGGACCGCGACCTTCGCGGCGACCAGGATCGAGTCGGGGCTGATGTGCACGGTCCGCAGATGGATGACGCGGACGAGTTCCGGTCCGTCCTCCAGCGCGGTGACGACCATCCGCTGTACCTCGGGACTGGCGGACTCGCCGATCAGCAGGCTCTTCATCTCCACGGCCAGGATGGCCGCGGCCGACCCGAGCAGCAGGCCGATGGCCAGCGAGCCCGCGCCGTCCCAGCGGCCGTCCCTGGTCAGCACGGCCAGCCCCACCCCGGCGAACGCGAACACCAGGCCGATCAGGGCGGCCGTGTCCTCCAGCAGGACCACGGGCAGTTCCGGCGCCTTGCTCCGCCGGATGAAGCTGCCCCAGTTGCGGTCGCCGCGCACGGCGTTCGCCTCCTGGATCCCGGTGCGCAGCGAGAACCCCTCGAGCACCATCGACAGGCCGAGAACGGCGAAGGCCACCCCGGCCGACTCCACCGCGTGCGGGTTCAGGATCTTGTCGATGCCGTCGTAAATCGAGAAGGCCGCGCCGACGGTGAACAGCATGACCGACACCACGAACCCGTAGAAGTACCGCTCGCGGCCGAAGCCGAACGGGTGCTCGTCCGACGGCGGCCGGATGGACCGGCCGCGCCCCACCAGGAGCAGCACCTGGTTGCCCGTGTCGGCGACCGAGTGCACCGCCTCGGCCAGCATCGACGCGGACCCGGTGATCAGGAAGGCCGCGAACTTCGCCGCGGCGATGCCGAGGTTAGCGGCCAGGGCGGCGAACACCGCCCTCATCTCACGCCAGGAAACCCGCCCTCGCATTACTCGATCCGTGCCTGCAGATCCTGGATCGCCACGGTCTGGCCCGGATCGATCCCGGACGCGATGGCCAGGTAGACGCTCGCGTAGTCGGTCAGCTGGATGACGCCGGCCAGCCGCACCAGCGGATGCTCGCCGTCCATGGCCAGCTCGGACAGCCCCACCGCGCGCTGCCCGGCGAGTTCGGTGACCGCCGCCCGCTGCGCGCCGACCCGCTGGTCCTCATCCGGGTCGGTGATCAGCACCAGGCGCAGCGCGGTGAAGCCGCTGGCCGGTTCGGTCTCCTCGTAGTCCAGGTCCCAGCCGGCCAGATCGGGTCTGTCGTTCGGGCTGGCCAGCGGCGAGCCCGGCTCCTCCTGGCCCCGCGCGGACAGCCGGGACGAGCGGGGGGCGAACGGCCCGTCGAACGCGGCGACCTGGTGGTTTGCCGCCTCGGGCAGCACCCCCGCGATCGCCGGGTACTTGGCGTTCTCGTTGAGCTGGCTGGCGAACCGGCGCGCCGCGACCCCGCTCAGCACGGAGGTGCCCCAGACCATCGGCAGCGCGCCGACCAGGTCCAGGGCCAGTGACTTACCCGGGTTGACGAACGACTCGCTGGCCGGCCGGCACTGATGGGACACCTCTTCCAGGCGGGTCGCCGCCAGCTCGTAGACGTCCGGGCCGATCCGGGCCACGCCCAGGCGCTCGGCGATCACCAGCAGCGGGACGGCCAAGGCCCACAGCATCGACCGCGGCAGGGTCGGCTCCTGGGGGACGACCGGGACGAACGGGGCGCGGGCCTGCTCCGCGATCCGGTGCAGCGGGGATCCTCCGGTGCCGACGCCGGCCAGCCGGCAACCCCGCCTGGCCGCCTCGGCCGCGATGGCCAGCGTCTCCGGGGTCGTGCCGGAGCAGGACACCGCGATGACCGCGTCCGCCGCGCCGACCCAGCCCGGCAGCCGGCCGGCCCGCGGGACGACCACCTGGACCGGGCTGCTCAACCCGGTCATGGCGTTGAGCATCTCGCCCGCGACGCCCGAGCCGCCCATCCCCGCGACGACGATGGCGCGCGGCCTGCCCTCCGAGGCGAAGGCCGACAGATCGGTCTCGGCGCACGACCGCAGCGCGGTGCGCACCTGGGCCGCCGCCGAGGCCACCTGCCGGAGCATGTCCCCAGGATCGGCGGCCTCGATGACGTCGGGCGTGTCGAGCCGGTCCGCGGCCAGGACGAATTCCGCGCCGCCCCAGCCGTCCAGGTCGTCGCTCACTGGCTGTCCGGGCGCCTGGCTTCTTCGACCAGCAGCACCGGGATGTCGTCACGAACCGGGTAGGCCAGGCCGCAGGTGGTGCTGGTGCACACGAGCTCGCTGGCGTCCTCGTCGACCCGCAGCGGCGCGTGGCATTCGGGGCACGCCAGGATGTCAAGCAGCCAGCTGTCAATCTTCATGGATTCTCCTATTCGGAACGGCCTGCGGTTCCCCTGACCACGCCGAGCACCTCATCGCGCAGGGCGGCCATGGTGGCTTCGGTGTCCGCCTCGACGTTGAGCCGGAGCAGCGGCTCGGTGTTGGACGGCCGCAGGTTGAACCACCAGGTGCCGGTGCTGACGGTGAGCCCGTCGAGCTCGTCGGTGCTGACTCCGGGCCGGGCGGCGAACGCCCGCCTGACCCGCTCGGCCGAGGCGGCCTGGTCCGCCACCTCGGAGTTGATCTCGCCGCTGGCCACGTACCTGGTGTACTCCGAGAGCAGCCGGGACAGCGGCGCGGGCTGCTCGCCCAGGGCGGCCAGCGTGTGCAGCGCGGCGAGCATACCCGAGTCGGCGAACCAGAAGTCCCTGAAGTAGAAGTGCCCCGAGTGCTCACCGCCGAACACCGCACCGGTCCGCGCCATCTCGGCCTTGATGAACGAGTGGCCGACCCGGGTGCGCACCGGGACGCCGCCGCCGGCCGAGACGATCTCCGGCACGGCGCGGGACGTGATCAGGTTGTGAATGATCGTCGCGCCCGGCTCGCGGGCCAGTTCCCTGGTCGCGATCAGCGCGGTGAGCACCGAGGGCGAGACGGCCTCGCCGCGCTCGTCCACCACGAAGCACCGGTCGGCGTCGCCGTCGAAGGCGAGCCCGATGTCGGCGCGGTGCTCGGTCACCGCGCGCTGCAGGTCGCGCAGATTCTCCGGATCGATCGGGTTGGGCTCGTGGTTCGGGAAGGTGCCGTCCAGGGTGAAGTAGAGCGGGATCAGCGTGATCGGCAGCCCGTCGAAGACCTTCGGCACGGTGTAGCCCGCCATCCCGTTGCCGGCGTCCACCGCCACCGTGAGCGGCCTGATCGAGGAGATGTCGACCAGCTTCCTCAGGTGGTCGGCGTACCCGGAGAGCAGGTCCCGCCGGGTCACGGTGCCGGTAACCGGGGCGGGTACCGTCCCTCGTTCGGCCAAATCCCTGATCTGGAGCAGGCCAGACTCGATCCCTACGGGCTTCGCTCCGGCCCGGCAGAGCTTGATGCCGTTGTAGCGGGCCGGGTTATGGCTGGCGGTGATCATCGCGCCGGGCACGCCGAGGTCGCCGCTGGCGTAGTACAGCATGTCGGTCGGGCCGAGCCCGGCGGCCACCACGTCGGCCCCCTGGGACACCGCGCCGCGGCCGAAGGCGTCCGCCAGCGGGCCCGAGGAGACGCGCATGTCGTGCATGGTCACGACCGTCTGCGCGCCGGTCACCTTGGCGAACGCCGCGCCGATCGCCTCCGCCACGCCCTCGTCAAGCTGATCGGGCACGATCCCCCTGATGTCGTACGCCTTGAAGATGCTCGCGAGATCACCCAATGCGGGACCTGCCCTCCCGTGACACGGCCGGTGCCGCCCTGACCGTGCGGCACTCTGCCGCGGCACCGTGTTGATGGCACTATGTTGACGACGCTGTGTTGACGACGCTGTGTTGACGACGCTGTGTTGACGACGCTAGGCCGACGGCACTGCCGAGCCTATCCGTCCTGCGGCGGCCCTGAGCGCAGCACCCGGAGGTGGCCCCGGCGGCCGACCTCGACCCCCTGCCCCACGGGCTCCTTCTCGGGCCGCGGCGGGGGCGGCACCTCCATCACCGCGTTCGCGAGCGCTTCCAGGTCATCGGCACGGTCCTGGGCCGGGTCCACGGGCAGTCGCACCACGTCCCAGCCGCGCGGCGCGGTCAGCCGGGCGGCGTGCTTTTCGCACAGGTCGTAGCAGTGCGGCTCCACGTAGGCCGCCAGCGGGCCGAGGACGGCGGTGGAGTCACGGTACACGTAGGTCAGCGTGAAGACGGGAGGATGCTTGCACGCGGTGCGCGAGCAGCAACGAGAACCCACCAGCCCACCTCGCTCACATCACCCTGGGACCCATGTCCCGGAACCCGGGACGACGTCGGATACAACCGTGACGGTATCTGTCCGCGGGCGGTAACGCCACCACCCGCGCCTCGCGCCGCGATCGTGTCGTGCTACGCGCGTCTCGCCCCGGCTGGCACGCTATCCGGCGCACGTCGCGATCGGATACGCTCGGTGACTGTGCAGACCGGCGAAGGCGGCCCCAGACCAGGCTCCGGCTCCGGCCCGGGCCCGGGCTCAGGGCCGGGCCCGGGCCCCGGGCCCGGTTCCGGCGCCCGGCCGCGACGGCGGGACCGGCACGGGCGCGGGCTGCGGGGGCGGCTGGTGCCGCCCGGCGTCCCGCTGTACCGGAGCCGGTCCCAGCAGTTCGACGACCTGGTGCTCGAGGCGGTAGCGCGGCTCGAGCCACGCTGGGAGACCGAGCTCGCCGAGGTGGAGTTCGCGGTCCAGGAAGTCCCCGACGCCGACACCATCGGCGACGACGGCGTGCCGCTGGCCCGCATCGTCCGCGGCTCGCCCGACACCAGGGACCCGGGGAACCCGGCCACCGGGCCGCGCATCGTGCTGTACCGCCGTCCGCTGCTGGCCCGGGCCGAAGACGAGGACGAGCTCAGCGAGCTCGTCTTCGACGTGGTGGTCGAGGAGTTCGCTGAGATCCTCGGGGTGGACCCGGAGGTCATCGACCCCGGCTACTGAGCTGGCTGCGCCAGCCGGGGGGCGACCCCCGGGTCAGGGCGAGATCGCGGTGTAGGAGTCGCGGACCGGGGGCAGGCTGATCGTGGTCAGCGCGCTGAAGGCCGGGATGATGGAGACGATGGTGTTCTGGCCCTGCGTTTCCACCCGGGCGGCATAGAGCAGCCCGGATCCGGCCAGCGGCGTGATGACCACGGCGAACGCGGATCCACGCCGGGCGCCCCGCGGTGCCGTGACGGGCGCGACCAGGGTGTGCCCGGCCCGCACCGGCACCACCTGGCTGCCGGTCACGCTGGCGCCGCCCGCACCCTGGCTAGCCGAACCGGGGCCGCCCGCTCCGGCCTGGGCGATCTCGGTCAGGCGGACCCGCGCCGCCCCGGCCGGAGCGGACAGCACGACCGAGGCGGCCAGACCCGACCCGCTCGTGTTGCCCGCGATGACGGCTTGCTCGCTGATGGGCGCCGTGGCGGCGGTGAAGGCGCCCACGCCGCTACCGGGGACCAGCACCCCGGCGGCGACCGGGACGTTCGAGGTGATCTCGAGCGCGGCCGCGGTGCCGCCGAGCGGCGTGAGGGCCGTATAGGTGGCCGACTCTCCGGGCAGGTCAGCCGGTTGCGAGCCGAACGGGCGGTAGCTTCCCTGCGGGGTGATCGCGACCACGTTCACCTTGGCGCTGGCGGTCCCGGGGACGGCGAGGAAGAGACCCGCGGTGCCGCCGGACGGCGGCACGCCGGGGATCACCAGCCGAGTGGACGGCGTGGCCGCGCTGGGCAGCCAGCTGGCGGTGCCGCCGTGGGACGAGCTCTCGGAGACGTCGGCGGCCACCCGGCCGATGCTGGTGCGCACCTCGATGGCGACCACGCTGGACCCTTTGGCCATGGAGGACAGGGATTCGGTCACGGTCTGGTGCGGCGGGACCGTGATCCCGTTGCCGTTACCCGCCTGGGCCCGGCCGGCGTCGGTGATCACGTTGACGTCCACGCTGGCGGCCAGCGAGTCGATGTTCATCAGGTCCAGCTGGATCTGGGCCGCGCCGTTCTGCTGTCCGGGTCCCACGAACCAGATGTCCGAGCCGGGCTCGCCGCAGCGGATGCTGGCCAGGCCCGAACTCTGCGCCAGTTCGGCCTCCACGGCCTGGGCCATGGTTCCGCTCGCGGCCACTGACCAGCCCTCGGCCACCGAGCTGCCCTTCTTGTCCGTGCTTACCCCGGCAGGCACGGTCAGCAGGGAGAGCACGCCCGGGCTCTGTGCCAGCACGGGGCTGGTCGCACGCAGCGGCACGCCGGCCGGCGGCAGCGCGGTCAGCTGCACGCGTCCCGCGTTCGCGGTCGCTGGAGCGTTCGCGGTCGCTGGAGCGTTCGCGGTCGCTGGAGCGTTCGCGGTCGCTGGAGCGTTCGCGGTCGCTGGAGCGGCCCCGGTACCGGCGGGACGGGCGATCAGCGCGACCGGGCCCGAGCCGCTGCCCGGGGCGGGCGGACAGGCGCGGGCGGCGGAGGTGACCGCGACCTGCCGGGACACGGTGGCGGCGGGATCGGGGCCTGGCGCCGCGGGATGGTCCAGTTGCGCGGCGCCGGCGATGGCGCCGAGCGCCACCAGGACCACCCCGGCCGGTATCAGGCGGACGGCCCTCATGACAGGTCACCGTGCTCTTCGGGCTGGTCCGCGGGACCGCCGCGCCGCCGGCGCGGCGGCTTCCCGTGCCGCGCCGCGTGCGCGCCGCCGCGCCCGCGCCGCGGCGCCGCGGGTGCGGGGTCATGATGGGGCGCGGTGCCGGTGCCGCCCCGCGCGCCCTGGCCCAGCCCGGCCCAGGGCGCAGGCCCCTCCTCGGAGACCGGCGTGGCGCCCAGCGCGGGCCCGGCTCCGTACGACGGCGGACGCGCCGTTCCGACCGCGGCCGGATACGCGGCGGCCGGCCCGCCGTGGTGTCCGGCGCCTGCCGGGGCGGCGGACTCGGTGCCGGCGTCCACGCCGGGCCAGGGCTCGGCGTCGGGCCAGGGGGGAGCGTCCGGCCAGGAGTCCGCGGCGGACCGGGAGTCCGCGGCGGACCAGGGCTCGGCGGCGGACCGGGAATCTGCGGCGGACCGGGAATCTGCGGCGGACCAGGGCCCGGCGGACCCGTACCCGGCATCGTCACCGGAGTCGAACGGGGAAGCGGCGACCACCGCGCCGGATCCGCGGTCGGCGCCGATGTCGTCAGCGTCTTCGGCGCGGGTGACTCTTCCGGCACCGACGTCGGCCAGCGCCACCTGCGGCCGCCGCTTGCGGCGGGCCGACCGCGCGCCCTCGGTGCGCTCCCGGCGCCGACCCGCGGCGGGACTGGCACCGGAGTCCGGGCCGGCCCCGGCGGCGGCCGGCCCGGCGACCGACGACCGGGTGCCGGGCAGGGCGAGCGCGAACGCCACCAGCAGGGCGGCGGCCTCGGTGCCGAGGCTGACGTCCCTGGCCGTCTGGTTGCGCGCGATGACCAGGCGGCCGCCGCCCGGGGGAAGCACGAACCCCTGCGCCCAGCCGTCCACCGGCGCCGCCAGCGGCGTCAGCGGCCTTCCGTTGAGGGTGGCGGACCAGCCGCCCGCGGCCTCCGCCAGCACCAGGGTGCCCGAGGCGCCCGGGGTGAGGACCGCGTTCACGCCGACCGGCCCCGAGGGGACCGGTACCGCGGTGCCGTCGGCGCCCAGGACGCGGATCCGTGCCACCGTCCCGGAAACCTGCCATAGGTCGTACGAGGGCGCCTGGGTCAGCGACTGAAGGCCGGCGGCCGCGTCGAGCTGTGCCGCCAGCGCCTGGCTGATCGGGCCCGGCAGCAGCACGTAGCCGATGTCGAACTGGCTCAGCGCCTGCCCGGTGTCTCCCGCGTCGCCGCTGCCCGCGGCGGTCAGGGAAGCGACGGTGCTTTCCAGGGCGTGCGTTGAGGAAGCGGTCTCGGCCAGTTCGGGCTCGCCGAGCACGGGGTCGGCATCGCGCAGGACGGCGTAGGACAGCGTCCGCCCCTCCTGGCGGAGCACCAGCGTCCTGGTCCAGTCCGGGCCGGCCGACGAGGCCGCCACGAAGGGAGGCAGGATCTGCGAGCCGACCGCGGCCACCGGGCCGCCCAGCCCGTCAGCCAGCCAGTACCCGGCCGCCAGCGCAGGCGCCGAGACCGCCACGGCCAGGCCGGCCACGGTCACGGGGACGCGCCAGCCGGTGCCGAGCCGGCTCGCGGACCGCCCCGCCACAGGATCCCCGGTCCCGCCCAGGGCCCGGCCGAGCATCTCGATCAGCGGTGTGGCCGCCAGCAGGAGCCCGGCCGCGGCGATCGCCATCGCGAGGCCCGGCCAGGCGCTGACCGGGGCCCCGCCCTGCGGCGGCGTCACCTGGACCTGGCTCAGCCCGAGGGCCATGACCAGCCCGCCCAGCGCGATGCCCCATCCGGTGTACACCAGGGCGATCCGCCGGCGGATGAGCAGCGCGCAGAACGCGGGCAGCACGAGCCCGGCGGTGACCCAGGCCGGCGGCAGCCCGGGGCCGCCCGGGCTGAGCAGCAGCAGCGACTCCGGCCGCAGGCGGGCGGCGGCGAGCCCGGGCCTGACCAGGCCCGCCTCGCCGAAGAACGCGGAAGGGCTCGTGACCAGGTGGAAGGTCCACGGTATGAGGAGGACGGCAGGCACGACGGCGATGATCGCGGCGTTGACGGCGGTCTGCATGCCGAGCCAGCGCCAGGCGGCCGCCGCCGCGAGCGCGGCGATCACCGCGACCGGCCAGGCCAGCGGCACGAAGGCCGCCACGATCGCGGTCAGCAGGCCGGCCGCCCAGGCGGCCCGGCGGGCCGCCCGCGGGGGCCCGGCCAGCACCCGCCCGATCATGATGCCGATCAGCGGAAGCAGCACGAAGGCGGTCGCGGTGCCGATCCGGCCGGCCGCCACGGCGCCGGTGGCCACCGGGAGCAGCGCGTAGCTGGCCGCGATCCAGATCCTCGCGGCCAGCACGGGCGTGAGGCGCCGGGCGGCGAGGAACGCCGTGACCCCGGCCGCGGGGACGCAGCCGAGCAGCAGCACGTCCGTGGCCAGCCAGGGTTTGCCGCCGAACAGGGTGGCCAGGGCGGCCATCACGGCGACGTACGGCGGGGTGCTCGCGGCCGAGCCGATGCCTGTGTCGTGGTAGCCCGCCAGGTACTCGTGCCACAAGCCGGCCGCGCCGCCCCAGGCGGGCGTCAGTGCCCCGCCGCCGAGCATGCCGGAACCTGAGAGCACCGGGCCGGTCAGCGACCGCTCGGCGACCAGCGCCACCACGGCCAGGCCCGCGAAGAGCAGGACGCCCGGGCTGGTGAGCACGCGCCGGATGACCGAATCGGTGGCCGGCAGCGGCAAGTCGTCAGCTGGCTCGTCCACCACCGCGTGGTGCAGCCCGCTGCTTTCGTAGCCAGCCCCGCGGGACAGCAGGGCCATGGCCGACTCGGCGAGCCGGGCCAGCGGCCTGCCGCGCGGCAGCTGGCCGCGCAGGACCGCGTAGCCGTGCTTGCGGTCGGCGCCGCGGCGGCGCCGCTCGCGCCAGACCAGCACCGGATGCCGCAGCAGCCAGCCGACCGCGGCGAGATGGGCCGCCGCCTTGCGCTGCTGCTTGGTGATGAGGAAGTACGCCGCGCGCACCAGGGACCCGGCGACGCAACCGCCCAGCACCCAGAGCATGGGCCAGAACGGCAGGTTGACCGCGAACACGTACAGCGCGCTGCGCCGGTCGAGCATGCGCGGGTGGCCGCCGGTGGCGGGCGTCTTGCGGATCTGCCTGGCCGAGAGCTCGCGGTGGTACACCACCGCGTCGGTGATCACCCGCACCTCCTGGCCGGCCGCGTGCGCCCGCCAGCAGAAGTCGATGTCGTCGCGGAAGAGGGGCAGGTTGCGGTCGAAGCCGCCGAGCTTATCCCAGACGTCACGCCGGATCAGCATGCCCGCCGAGCTGACCGCCAGCACGGCCCGGTTGCCGTCGTGCTGGCCCTGGTCGATCTCCCCCGGCTCCACCCCGGTGAGGCGCCGCCCCGCCCGGTCGGTGGTGATGCCCGCCTCGCGCACGACCCGCCGGTCCGACAGGTCCTTCAGCTTGGGACCGAGGATCGCCACCGACCGGCTGCGGCCGGCCGCGTTGAGCAGGTGCTCCAGGGCGTCGGGGGCGGGCTCGCAGTCATCGTGCAGCAGCCATATCCACTGCGACCCGCGAGCCCCGTCGGCAGGCCCGCGGGCCGCGGGGTGCTGCAGGGCACGGGCGACGGCGTCGCCGTAACCGGTTTCCGGGTCCATGCCGAAGACCGCGTCCTGGCCGAGGAGTTCGGTCAGCGTCGCCCCGCTGCGGTCCTGGCTGCCGGTGTCCACCCCCACGACGCTGTGCACGGGATGCGTCTGCTCGCGTACCGCGTGAATCAGTCCCGGCAGCAGCCGGGCCCCGTCGTGCGCGACGACCACGGCGGTAACGACGTGACGGAGGGGCGATGCGTTCTGTGACAAGGGTCCTGTCAGGTGGCCTGGGCGACGGCGCCCCGCACGGCTACCCGCCCGGCAAGAGCGCGTGGACTACGTGAACGGCAACCCCCGGCGCTCACGACAGCACTAAAGATACACAGCCGGAACTCACGCAGCGGGGTGAACGCACGATGTCCGGCCGGCTAGCCTGCCTGGCGCTTCAGGCGGCGCCGCTCGCGTTCGGACATGCCACCCCAGATACCGAACCGCTCGTCATGCTCGAGTGCGTACTCCAGGCACTCGGCACGGACTTCGCAGCTGCGGCACACCCGCTTGGCTTCCCGAGTCGATCCGCCCTTTTCCGGGAAGAACGCCTCCGGATCCGTCTGCGCGCACAGTGCCTGATCCTGCCAGCCCAGTTCGTCTACATCTTCTGGACTGACGAAGACCTGCGCCAGCGGGACGATGACCTCAGTCATAGCGCATCCTCCCTCCCCACTCGGGGCCCCCGATCCTCGCCTACTCCCCTGTCAGACGAGAATCACACCAATGAAATTACACCCGCGTGTCTTGCTTCAAGTCAAGCCGAAAAGTGTGATAGGGGCCCCCTGTTGTCCGGGATTCGAGATAAATTACCCAGAGTATAAAGAGTGACCACGCTAGGTCACAATTGTTGGCGGCGCACCGGCACCGGTGGCCACTCCCGGCTCAAGCGGGCCGGCGCGGGCGCGTCTCGCCGGGGTGCGCGGGCCCCCGCCCCGTCTCGCGGGGCCGGTGCGCCACAAGCCCCACGGGGCGCGTCCCGCCCGGGGGCGTGGGCCCCCGGCCCCGGCGGGCGGGGCCGGTGAGACCTGCCACACTTTACAGTTATGCGCATCACCGTGCTCGCGGGCGGCGTCGGCGCCGCCCGCTTCCTCCGCGGTCTGAAGCGGGCCGCGCCCGACGCCGAGATCACCGTCATCGGGAACACCGGCGACGACATCACCCTGTTCGGCCTGCGGGTCTGCCCGGACCTGGACACCGTCATGTACACCCTCGGCGGAGGCATCAACGAGGACCAGGGCTGGGGGCGGGCCGGGGAGACCTTCAGCATCCGGGCCGAGCTCGCCGCCTATGGCGCGAGCCCGGACTGGTTCACGCTCGGTGACCGGGATTTCGCCACCCACATCCTGCGCAGCCAGCTGCTGGCGGCCGGCCAGCCGCTTTCCGACGTCACCGAGGAGCTCTGCCGCCGATGGCAGCCCGGGGTGCGGCTGCTGCCGATGTCCGACGACCCGGTGGAGACCCACGTCGTGCTGGCGGGACCCGAGGCCCCCGGGGGGCGTCCCCCCCGGAACCAGCAGGGCCCCGGCGAGCGGCGCGTGGTCCACTTCCAGGAGTGGTGGGTGCGGATGCACGCCGAGACGCCCGCGGCGGAGATCATCGCCTCCGGTGCGGCGCAGGCCCGGGCGGCACCCGGCGTGCTCCATGCCATCGAAGCGGCCGACGTGGTCCTGTTCCCGCCGTCCAACCCCGTGGTCAGCATCGGCACCATCCTGGCCGTGCCCGGCATCAGGGAGGCGGTCGCGGCCAAGACCGCGGTGGGCGTGTCGCCCATCATCGGCGGTGCGCCGGTGCGCGGGATGGCCGACGTGTGCCTGGCCGCGATCGGGGTGAAGACCTCGGCCGCGGCCGTGGGCGCGCACTACGGCCCCGGGCTCATCGACGGCTGGCTCGTCGACGACCAGGACAAGGCGGCCGCTGACGACCCGGCCCTGGCCGGGCTCGAGGTCCGCGCCCTGCCGCTCTACATGCGCGACCTGCCCGCCACCGCGGCGATCGCCCGCGCCGCGCTGGACCTGGCCCAGGAGCTCCGCCGTTGACCCGGCCAGCGGTCACCGGGCCAGCGGTCACCGGGCCAGCGGTCACCGGGCCGGGGATCACCGGGCCGGGGGTCACCGGGCCGGGGGTCACCGTCCTGCCGGTCGCCGGGCTGCCCGAGATCACCGCGGGCAGCGACCTGGCCGCGCTCATCGCCGAGGCTGCCCGGGACCTGCGCGAGGGCGACATCCTCGTCGTCACCTCGAAGATCGTGAGCAAGGCGGAGGGCCGGGTGGTCGCCGCGGACCGCGAGCAGGCCATCGAGACGGAGACGGTCCGGGTGGTCGCCCGGCGCGGCGCCACCACCATCGCGCAGACCAGGCACGGCCTGGTCCTGGCGGCGGCCGGGGTGGATGAGTCCAACACCACCCCCGGGACCGTGGTGCTGCTGCCCGAGGACCCGGACGAGTCGGCCCGGCGGCTGCGCAAGGCGCTGCACCACCGCACCGGGCTGCGCCTCGGCGTGATCGTCAGCGACACCATGGGCCGGCCGTGGCGGGCCGGGCAGACCGACAACGCCATCGGCGCGGCCGGGGTGATCCCGGTGCGTGACCACCGCGGCGAGGCGGACACGTTCGGCAACATCCTCGAGGTCACGGTGGCCGCCGTCGCCGATGAGATCGCCGCTGCCGCGGACCTGGTCAAGGGCAAGACGTCGCACGTCCCGGTCGCGGTGGTGCGCGGCCTGGCCTACCTGGTGACCGAGCCGGACGGCCCGGGCGCGCGGGCCATCATCAGGCCGGCCGACGAGGACATGTTCCGGCTCGGATCGGCAGACGTGCCGCTGGCCCGCCGCACCATCCGGGCGTTCACCGCCGAGCCCGTCGATGCCGGCGCGGTCCGCCGGGCCGTCGCCGCCGCGCTGACCGCTCCCGCGCCGCACCACAGCGAGCCGTGGCGCTTCGTGATCGCCGAAACGGCCGCGGCCCGGACGCGGCTGGTCGATGCCATGCGCGAGGCCTGGATCGCCGACCTGCGGGGGGACGGGTTCACCGAGGAGCAGATCACCCGCAGGCTCCGCCGCGGGGACGTGCTGCGGCTCGCACCGCTGATCATCGTGCCGTGCCTGGTCACCGACGCGGCGCACGACTATCCCGACGAACGGCGCCGCCGGTCGGAGCAGGCCATGTTCACCGTGTCGATGGGCGCGGCGGTGCAGAACCTGCTCGTCGCGCTGGCCGTCGACGGGCTCGGCTCGGCGTGGATCTCCAGCACCCTGTTCTGCCAGGAGGTCGCGGCCCGGGCGATGGACCTGCCGGATGGCTGGCGGCCCATGGGCGCCATCGCCGTCGGCCACCCGGCCGAGCAGGCCAGGCCCCGCCCGCCGCGCGACCCTGGTGACTTCATCCTGACACGGTGAGGACGGGCAGTGAGGACGGGCGGTGAGGACGGGCGGTAAGCGCTCCTCAGCCCGCGCCCGCCGTGAGGAGCGGCAGGCCGGAGCGGACCGTCGCGCAGACGCCGTCGCTGGCGGCCGCGGCGGCGCGCCGTTCCTCCGGGACCTCGCCGTAGGTGGTGGTGCGCTGCCGCATCGGGCGGCCGAGGGGCTCGGCGATGGCGTGTAGCTGGCTGATCGTCTTGTAAGACCCGTGGTCCGCGCCGGCCATCCGGCTGATGGTCTCCTCCATCAGCGTGCCGCCGAGGTCGTTGGCGCCGCCCCGCAGCGCGTCGCGGCAGCCCTCGTCGCCGAGCTTGACCCAGGAGCACTGGATCGAGCCGATCGCCCCGTGCAGCAGCAGCCGGGACACCGCGTGCACCGCCCGGTTCTCCCGCCTGGTCGGCCCGGGGCGAGCCAGGCCGGCCAGGTAGATGGGGGCGTTCTCGTGGATGAACGGCAGCAGCACGAACTCGGTGAAGCCGCCGGTGCGCCCCTGGATCGACCGGATCACCCGCAGGTGGCCGACCCAGTGCGCGGGCGTGTCCACGTGCCCGTACATCATCGTGGCCGAGGTCGGCAGGCCGAGCTCGTGCGCCGTGGTGATCACCTCGATCCACACCGAGGCGGGCAGCTTGCCCTTGGTCAGCACCCAGCGCACGTCGTCGTCCAGGATCTCCGCCGCCGTCCCCGGCAGCGAGCTGACGCCCGCCTCCTTCGCCCGGACCAGCCACTCCCTGATCGGCAGGCCGGTCCGGGACGCGCCGTTCACCACCTCCATCGGGGAGAACGCATGGACGTGAAGTTCCGGGCACCGCCGCTTGACTTCGGAAGCGATTTCGAAATATGCTGTCCCCGGCAGGTCGGGATGGATGCCTCCCTGCATACACACCTCGGTGGCACCGGCATCCCACGCCTCGGCGGCGCGGTCGCCGATCTGCCGCAGGGAGAGGGTGTACGCGTCGGCGTCGGTGCGGCGCTGCGCGAACGCGCAGAACCGGCAGCCGGTGTAGCAGACATTGGTGAAGTTGATGTTGCGGGTCACCACGTAGGTGACGTCGTCGCCCGCCACCGCGCACCGCAGCGCGTCGGCGATCCCGGCCAGCGCCTCCAGGTCCGCCCCGTCCGCGGACAGCAGGGCGATGGCCTGGGCGTCGGTGAGCTTGGCCGGGTCGCGTTCGGCCTGCCGGAGGGCGGCGGCGACATCGCCGCCGGACAGGACGGCGGGGACCCCCGGGGCACTGGAGGCGGCACCGGGGACGGCGCTGGGGGCAGCGGCGCCGGGGGCAGCGGCGCCGGGGGCAGCGGCGCCGGGGGCAGCGAGGCTGGAACGGTGGCCAGGGGCACGCACGCCACTCCGTTCGGCAATCTCATCCCAGTCGCCGTAGACCTCAGCGAAATCCGCGCGCCGGTCATGGGTGCGGCCGGTGGTGTCGATGGTCACGTGCAGGTCGGTCCGGCCCATCTCTTCCTGGCCCCAGCCGCCGTCGGGTTCCTGCCACGGCAGGCCTCGCGGCATGACGCCGTCGGCGGCCAGGCCGGTCGCCGGGTCGGCCAGCGCCGACACATGGGCGGCCAGCCGCGGGTCCAGCCACGGCTCGCGGAGGTAGGGCGGGTAGATCGTCAGCCGCTCGCGCAGCGTGAAGCCCGCCCGGGCGGTGCGCTCCGCGAGCTCGTCGATGGCCGGCCAGGGACGCTCGGGGTTGACGTGGTCCGGGGTCAGCGGGGAGACGCCGCCCCAGTCGTCGATGCCGGCCCGCAGGATGAGGCCGTACTGCGCGCCGACCAGGTTGGGCGGCGCCTGGATGCGGGCCTTGGCCCCGAGCACCAGCCGGGTCACGGCGATCGTCGCGGCCAGGTCGTCGAGTTCGGCGTCCGGGACGTCGCGCATCTTGGTGTCCGGCTTGGCCCGGAAGTTCTGCACGATGACTTCCTGGACGCCGTGGTACTCACGGGCGATCTTCCTGATGGCGAACACCGACTCGGCTCGTTCGGCCAGGGTCTCGCCGATGCCGATGAGGATGCCCGTGGTGAACGGGACGTTGCAGCGGCCCGCGTCCTCGAGCACGCGCAGCCGGACGGCGGGATCCTTGTCCGGGCTGCCGAAGTGCGGGCCGCCTTTCTCGGTGAACAGGCGGCTGGCGGTCGTCTCCAGCATCATGCCCATGGACGGGGCCACCGGCTTGAGGCGCTGGAAATCCTGCCAGGTCAGCACGCCCGGGTTGAGGTGCGGCAGCAGGCCGGTTTCCTCCAGGACGCGGATGGCCATGGCGCGGACGTAGGACAGGGTGTCGTCGTAGCCGTGCGCGTCCAGCCAGTGTTTCGCTTGCTGCCAGCGGTCCTCCGGCTTGTCGCCGAGCGTGAACAGGGCCTCCTTGCAGCCCATGGCCGCGCCCTGGCGGGCGATGGCGAGCACCTCATCAGGTTCCAGGTACAGGCTGGACAGCCGGTGCGGGACGGTCGCGAACGTGCAGTAGCCGCAGCGGTCCCGGCACAGCCTGGTCAGCGGGATGAAGACCTTCCGCGAGTAGGTGATGACGGCGGGCCTGCCCGCGGCGGCCAGGCCTGCGTCCCTGGTCCGGCCGGCGTAGCTCAGCAGGGTCTGCAAGTCCTCGCCGCGGGCGTGCAGCAGGACGGTGGCCTCGGCCAGGTCGAGTGGCTTGCCGTCCCTGGCCCGTGCCAGCGCCCGGCGCATGGCCGACGTCGTGATCGCACCGGGCACCCCGGAAACCCCGAAAGAACCTTGGGCCTTACCGGCCTCACTGCCCTCCTTCGGCCCTTCGGCCTCGCCGTTACCAGAGTCGCCACGGAAATCGCTCATGCTCGCACTTTACGCGTCAAACTTCGCGCGATCGCGGGGCCCCCGCTGGGAGCGGCGAGGCTAGAAGCCGCGGTAGTCGCGGACGGGCATGCGCGGGCCGCGGCGCGGGGGGCCGCTGCCGCCCAGCTCCAGGAGCCTGGTCACCCGGTAGCGGTGCCCGGCGTAGGGCGCGAGGAGCTCGAGCATGCCGGCGTCGTCGGTCTTCCGGCGGGCCAGCGTCCAGCCAACGACGTTCGGCAGGTGGTAGTCGCCCACCGATACCGCGTCCGGGTCACCCATGGCCCGCTGCCTGATCTCGGCCGAGGTCCAGGGGCCGATGCCGGGCAGCGACCGCAGGCGGCGGTCCGCCTCGGCCGGGTCCAGTTCCAGCGCCTGCTCCAGCCGGTCCGCGACCGCCGCGGCGGTGATGATCGTCCGGGCCCGCACGCCTTCGACGCCGGCCCGGTGCCAGTCCCAGGAGGGAATCCGCGCCCAGGTCCGGGGGGACGGGACCACGCGCATCCCGGCCGGAGCGGGCCCCGGCGCCGGCTCGCCGTACGTCAGCAGCAGGAAACGCCACGCGCGGTGGGCCTCGCGGCCGACCACCTTCTGCTCCAGGACCGCGGGCACCAGCGCCTCGAAGACCCGCCCGCTGCGCCCGACGCGCAGCCCCGGGTAGCGCAGCGCGAGCTCGCCGACCACCGGATGACGGGCGCGGAACCCGGCCCGGTCGTCGTGGAAGCCGAGCTGGGCGGGCAGGGTGTCCAGCAGCCAGCCCGCCCCGGGCCCCCAGGCCCGGCCGGTCACCACCGCGCGGCGCGGCCCGGCGCCGGGGCTGACGCGCAGCGTGCCCGGGCCCGCCGGGGTCAGCGACGTGCGCCAGACAGCTCCGGCCGCGTCCGTGCGGTAGGCGGGGTCGCCGCCGCCGCGGCGGTGCACCGACAGCGTGAGGGGCACGTCGAGCGGGAACGGCACCGGCCACTCGCCGGCCAGCCCCGGGTCCGCGGTCACGGCCGCGTCTCCGGTCACGGCCGCGTCTCCGGTCACGGCCGCGTCTCCGGTCACGGCCGCGTCTCCGGTCACGGCCGCGTCTCCGGTCACGGCCGCGTCTCCGGTCACGGCCGCGTCTCCGGTGACGGCCGGATCCGCAGCAGGGGCCGGGTCGGCGATCATGGCGGGTCCGCAGCCACGGCCGGGTCCGCGGTCACGGCGGTCACACGTCGGAGGAGAAGCGGATCGAGGTGGGCTCGAGCCGCGTGCCCGGCCACACCCGGATGCCGCGGGCCAGTTCGTTGCCCGGGCCGATGTACGCGCCGTCGCCGACCACCGCCTCGTCGAGCACGGCGCCGGGGGCCACCACGGCGCCGCGGCCGAGGATCGAGTCGCGCACCACGGCGCCCTCCCCCACGGCGGCGGAATCGAACAGCACGCTGCCGAAGACCGTCGCCCCGGCGGCCACGCAGGCGCCTACGCCGACCACGGTCCCGCCCGACACGTCCGCGCCGTCGGCCACCGAAGCGTCCGCCAGCACCAGCGACGGCCCGGACGGTCCGGGCACCGCCGGGGCGGGCAGCCGCCCGAGCACCAGGTCGCAGCAGCCGCGCACGAACGCCTGCGGCGTCCCCACGTCGAGCCAGTACGCCGGCTCGTGGTAGCCCATGACGAGCGCGCCGGCCTCGATGAGACCGGGGAACGTCTCCCGTTCCACCGACACCCGGCGCCCGGCCGGGATCTGGCCGATGATCTCGCGCCGGAACACGTAGCAGCCGGCGTTGATCCGGTTGGTCGGCGGGTCCGGCGTCTTCTCCAGGAACGCGGTCACCCGGCCGGACTCGTCCGTCGGCACCACGCCGAACCGGGACGGGTCCGCCACCTCCGCCAGGTGCAGCGTCACCGCGGCGTCGGTCTTGGTGTGCAGGTCGATCTGCGCGCCCAGGTCGTGGCCGGAGAGGATGTCGCAGTTCAGCACGACCACAGGGTCCGCGGCGCCGCTGCCGCGCAGCGAGCCCGCCGCGTTCCTGATCCCGCCGGCGGTGTCCAGCGGAACCTCTTCGGTGACGTAGTCGATGGACAGCCCCCACGCCGAGCCGTCACCCAGGACCGAGGCGAACATCTCCGCCTTGTAGCAGGTCGCGAGCACCACGTGGGTGACGCCGCCCGCCGCCGCCCGGGCCAGCAGGTGAGCCAGGAACGGCACGCCCGCGGTGGGCAGCAGGGGCTTGGGCGCGGACAGGGTCAGCGGCCGCAGCCGGGTGCCCTGGCCCCCGACAAGGACGATCGCCTCAAGTGGTTCACGCGGCATGAGAGATGAGGTTACACGGCGCTTACATCCGCGGCGGTCTGTTCGACCGCCCGCCGGTAACAGGCCAGATGCGCCTCGGCCGAGGCGGCCCAGGTGAATTCCTGCGCCCTGGCGTAGCCGGCGTCGCTGAGCGCCTTGCGCCGCGGCGCGTCATCCAGCAGCGCGCGGAGGGTGTCGCGGATGCTGTCCGGGTCACGTTCGGTATAGGCCACCGCCTCGCCGCCCACCTCGGGCAGCGAGGTGCAATGCGTCGTCAGCACCGGCGCGCCGCACGCCATCGCCTCCAGCACCGGCAGCCCGAACCCCTCCCCGCGGCTCGGGAATGCCACCACCGTGGCCCCGCCCAGGAAGCCGGGCAGGTCGGAGAAACGCAGGTAACCGGGGCGGATCAGGCGCAGGTGCGGCGGCACCGAGGCCACGGCCGCGTCCACCTCCTCGCTCCAGCCCCCGCCGCCGCCCAGCACGAGCGCGGGCGGGTCGTCGATGTCGGCCACCGCCCCGGCCCAGCCGGTGATCAGCGAGGCGACGTTCTTGCGCGGCTCGAGCAGGCCCAGGAACGCCACGTACGGCTTGCCGTGCAGGCCCAGCCGGTTGGACACCGCCGTGACCTGCTGCGGGTCGGGCCGGTGGAAGAGCCTGTGGTCCACGCCGTGGTAGGCGACGTCGATCTTGGTCGGATCGGCATTCAGCACCCGCTCCAGCTCGTCCCTGGTCGCCTTGGACGGCACGATGAGCCGCGCCGCGCGGCGCGCGGCCGTCCGGATCGCCGACTTGAAGAACATGGCGCCGACCGGGCTGTACAGCTCGGGCTCGGTGAAGAACGTGACGTCGTGCACCGTCACCACGGTGGGCCGCCCCGGGCGCAGCGGCATCGAGTAGTAGGGCACGTGAATGACGTCGGCGCCGACCTGCTGGGCCACCACCGGCAGCCCGCTCTGCTCCCAGGCCAGCCGGGCGGACCGGTGCGAGAGCGCCGTCGGCCCGGCGACCACGCGCGCCCCCGGGGCGAGCCGCTCGTATCGTTCCTCGTCGGCCCGCTGGCAGACGACGGCAAGATCCGCGCCTGCGACGTCGAGCGCGCCGATGAGCCCGTCAACGTACCGGCCGAGCGCCCCCCGGTCGGCTGGCACGTCAGTCGCATCAACTAGTACGCGAGGTGCCACGACCGCACTTGCTCCTTCCCTGGGCCACCCGGGCAGGCAGGCTGACCAGAGCTCACGTCAACCTCACGGCCCCGGCACGCCTTCGTGGATGTCCCGTCAACTATGAAGCCTACGCCCTGCGCCAAGTCACCGGTTAGCAGTTCCCCCCTGGCTGGCCGCGGGCCGTCCCTGGCGGCTCTCCCTTTCTGCCGCAGGCGATCCCGCGCGGCGGGCACGGACGAGCACGATAGCGCCGCCGTCACCGCGCGCGCCGCGGTCCGAGGCGGCGACCAGCGGCAGGGCAGGCGCGGCCGCGTTGAACCCGATCTTGCCCCCGTAGGCCGAAAGCCCCAGGTACATCCGCTGCGCCCATTTTGCCCGAAATTGATACTGATGCGTGATCATGTCGAGCCCGCGCGCGGCGAGCAGCCCGGCCAGCTCCTGGTGGGAGTACGTCCGCTTCACGTGGTACCGCTCGCAGTGCGCCCGGTACAGCCGCGGCCATTGTCCGGCCAGGGTCAGCGCGTCGGCGGACATGACCAGCTCGCCGCCCGGGGCGAGCACCCGGGCCATCTCATCCAGCGCCCGGGCGCCGTCGTCGAAGTGCTCGATGGCGCAGACGGACATCACCCGGTCGAAGCTCGCGTCGGCGAACGGCAGGCTGAGCGCGTCGCCCTCGACGAGCGCCGGCGGCGCGCTGAGCTGGCTCCCCCGCGTTAGCTTGGCGCCGGCCAGGTCGAGCGCGACCGCCCACGCCCCGCGGCGGCGCGCCTGGGCGGCCCAGTACCCGTCACCGCCCGCCACGTCGAGCACCCGCAGGCCGCGCAGGTCCTCCCCCAGCCAGTCCAGCAGCGTTCGCGCCTCACGGTAGCGGCACACGTGCACTTCGTGACCGGCTACGGCCACCGCGTCAGCAACGTTCATGGGAAAAATCTATTAGGCCGAACGAGTGGCGTGCGTGCTCTTGGCTCCGCCGCGTGCCTCACGGGGGCGCGGCCCCGGTGAGTGCGCGGCCCCGGTGAGTGCGCGCCCCGCTCCCGCGGGGGCGGTGCATGATCGTGGCCAGAAATGGCCGCATAAGGGCGCAAACTGGCCACGATCATGAAACTGGGGAGGCGGGGCGCGGGGCGGGGGAGCTCAGCAGGAGGGGACGGAGCGGCCGGCTTTGAGGTCTTGCAGGTAGGTGACGGCCTGGTTCAGGGTGCTGACCTTGACCAGGCGCAGGCCCGCGGGCACGGCGCCCTTGGTGTCCGCGCAGTTCGACGCGGGGGTCAGGAAGATCGTCGCGCCCGCGTTGCGCGCGCCCGCCATCTTCTGCTGGATGCCGCCGATGGGATCGACCTTCCCGCTCGCCTCGATCTCCCCGGTGCCGGCGATGAACTTGCCGCCGGTCAGGTTGTCGCTCGTCAGCTTGTCGATGATGCCCAGGGCGAACATCATGCCCGCGCTCGGGCCGCCGATGTCACCCACGCTGATCTTCACCGTGAACGGGAACTTGTACTGCTCCTCGATCGCCACGCCCATCACCGGGCGGCCGCCGGACTCCTTGGTCCCCACCTGGACCTGCTGGGCCTGGCCGTCCCTGGAGATGGTCACGGTCAGCGGGCTGCCCGCCGGGTGCGCGCGGATCAGGCTGGTCAGGCTGTTCTGGCCGGTCACCGGATGGCCGTCCACCTCGGTGATCACGTCCCCGGCCTTGAGCACGCCGTAGGCGGGGAAGCCCTTCTCGGCCTGCACCACGACCACCTTGGTGGAGTAGGGGATGCGCAGCTCGGTCAGCGCGGCGGCGGTCGCGGACTGCTGCGAGCCGGTCATCTGCGCGGTGTCCTGCTCCTGGGTCTGCTGCTGGGTCTGCCCGGCCGGGCAGATCTCGCTCTCCGGCACCACCGCCTCGTGCGGGTTCAGCCAGGCCACCAGGGCGGTGAAGATGTTGAACTGGTTGCCCTGGCAGCCCTGGTAGCTCACCGTCACCAGATTCAGGTGCCCGTCGGTGGCATGCGTCGGGTGGCCCGAGATCGTGATCAGCGGCTGCCCCGACGAGTCCTTGCCCAGCGTGTTCAGCGTGGGCCCCGGCCCGAGGATGACGTAGGGGACCGGCACCAGCACGGCGACCGCGATCGCCACGGCCGTGCCGACGGAGGCGATGAGCAGCGTCAGGGAGCGTCGGGACATGCTGCGAAGACTACGCACGGAATCTGAGTATTCCCGGCATCACGGACTGCCCACCCACTCGGCCGTGCCGTCGGCGAACCGCTGGTGCTTCCAGATCGGCACCGAGGCCTTCAGCATGTCGATCAGCTCCCGGCACGCGTCGAACGCCTCCGCCCGGTGCGGGCAGGACACGGCCACGACCACCGCCAGGTCGCCGATGGCCAGGTCGCCCACGCGGTGCACGGCGGCGACCCCGATGACGGGGAACTTCCCGGCGATATCCTCGGCGACCCGCCGGAGTTCGTCCGCCGCGGACGGGTGCGCGCTGTACGACAACCCGGTGACCCCCCGGTCATGGTCGGAATCCCGGACCGCCCCGGCGAACAGCGCGATGCCGCCGGCCGCGGGGTCGGCGACCGCGGCCCGGACCTCATCGAGGGACAGCTCGGACTCACGCACGGCGATCAGGCGGATAACGCTCACGGACCAACGTTACCCGGTGCCCGGTTACCGGGGCTCGCGCCAGGACCGTTCGGCCTCAATGAGACCGGCGACGGCGGGTCACGGGTCCGTGCGGTGGCGGCGGGCGCGGCGGATGATGGCGGCGGTGCCGATCGCCGCGACGGTCGCGCCCGCGGCGGTGATCGTTACCTCCTTGCGCGCGATCCGGCGGCCGGCCAGGGCGTGCCTGCCCTTGCGCTGATCGAGCAGGACGCGCAGCACCTCCTCGTTGCCGAACCCGGGGCGCCAGCCGGCCGCGCGGAGCGCGGCGCAGTCCACCACCCAGGGGTACACCACGTAGCGCAGGTCCACGGCCGGCGCCGGGGTCACCCCCACCCGGTGCAGCCGCTGGGCGGTCCCGAACGTCAGCCGGGCCGGCAGCTCGATGCTCTTCAGCCCGCTGATCCGCTCGACCTCGTCCTGCTCGAGCCAGCCGTCGCAGCCCACCGCGAAGTCACCGTCGATCCCGCCGCGCACGGTGAACTCCAGCGCGGAGACGAGGTCGTCGACATGGCAGAACTGCCAGCGGGGCGCGCTGCCCTTCACGGTGAGCAGGCGCGGCGCCTCGAAGTGCCTGGTGACCAGCGTGTCCACCGCACAGGGGTCGGCCCCGACCAGGGCAGCGGGCCGCACCACGGTCACCGCCATGCCCGGGTTGGCCCGCGGCGAGCGGCGGGCGAGCTGCTCGATCTCCAGCAGGTCCCCGGCCACGCTGCTGTCGGTATCCGCGGCGAGCGGCGAGTCCTCCGGCAGCGGGACCTGGTTGTCCGGGCGGGCGCCGTAGACCATCGCGCTGGTCACCAGCACCACGCGGCCGACCCGCCCGGCCGCGGCCGCGGTGAGCACCGTCTGCGCCCCCCGCACGTTGAAGGCCCGCCGCGATCTGGCGTCGGAGTCGGGGGCCAGGTCATAGTCGGCGTGCACCACCACGTCCACGCCGGTCAGCCGGCCCGCCAGCGCCGGATCCCGCACGTCGGCCACGCGCCAGGTCACGCCCGTGATGTCACCCCGGCGGCCGTCGATCGCGATCACCTTCTTGATATCGCGCGACGCGGCGAGCCTGACGGTCAGGGCCCGCCCGATGCCGTGGGCCGCACCGGTAACCGCCACCACGGGCATAGGCTGGTGCTGTATGTCACTGCGCTCGTGGCGAACCGGCCGGCGGGCGTTTGTCACAGCGCGCTACTCCCGAGATAACGTGACGGTCATGACCCTTCCATCCTGCCTCAGAGCCACTGATGTCTGATCGCCCGTTCGGCTTCGGCCTGCCCGACAAGCCGGAAGACCAGGGTGGCCAGGGGTCTTCGGGCTCTTCAGGGTCTTCGGGTTCCGGTTCGGGCGGGACCCGCGGACCGTCCGGCCCGGGAGGCGGCGGCCCCGGCCAGCCTGGCGGGTTCCCGGGTCAGGGCGCCGGCGGGCCGATGGGGCCGTTCGGGGCGATGGGCGACCCGCAGCAGTTCGCCGACGCGCTCCGCCAGTTCGCCGACATGCTGTCCTACCGCGGCGGCCCGGTGAACTGGGACCTGGCCAAGAACGTGGCCCGGCACGCGATCGTGGCGGCCGGCGACCCGAGCGTCCTGGACGCGCAGCGGCGGGAGATCACCGACGCGGTCCGGCTGGCCGACCTGTGGCTGGACGAGGCCGCGGCGTTCCCCTCCGGCATCCGCAAGATCGAGGCCTGGAGCCGGTCGGAGTGGCTCGAGGCGACCTTCCCCGTCTGGGCGAAGCTCTGCGATCCCATCGCGGCCAAGGGCGTCGAGGCGATGAGCGGCATGTTCACCGCCGATCCCGCCCAGCTCGGCGAGGACGCCCCGGAGGAGCTGCGCCAGGCGCTCGGCGCCCTCGGCGGTGCCGGCGGTCTCGGCGGCCTGGCGGCCATGATGCGCCAGCTGGGCGGGGCCATGATCGGCAGCCAGACCGGCACGGCGGTCGGCGAGCTCGCCCGCGAGGTGATCGGCTCCTCCGATATCGGGCTGCCGCTCGGCCCGGAGGGCACGGCCGCGCTGCTGCCCGCGGGGGTGGCGGAGTTCGGCCAGGGACTGTCCGTGGACGCCGGCGAGGTGCGGCTCTTCCTGGCCCTGCGGGAGGCCGCCCACCAGCGGCTGTTCGCGCACGTCCCGTGGCTGCGCGCGCACCTGCTCGGCGCGGTCGAGCAGTACGCCAGCGGCATCACCGTCGACATGACGCGGCTGCAGGAGGCGACCACCGAGATCGACATCACCAACCCCGATGCGCTGCGCGAGGCGCTGTCCGGCGAGGGCCTGTTCCGGCCCGAGGACACGCCCGCCCAGAAGGCCGCGCTGAGCCGGCTGGAGACCGCGCTCGCGCTGGTCGAGGGGTGGGTCGCGACGGTGGTCAGCGCGGCCGCGCGGGATCGCCTCACGCACGCCGACGCCCTGGCCGAGGCGATCAGGCGACGCCGGGCCACCGGCGGCCCCGCGGAACGCACCTTCGCCACCCTGGTCGGCCTGGAACTGCGGCCGCGGCGGCTGCGCGAGGCGGCGACCATCTGGCAGGGCCTGACCGAGGCCCGGGGGATCGACGGCCGGGACGCGCTGTGGGCCCACCCGGACCTGCTGCCCGCCTCCGACGACCTGGAGAACCCCGGCACGTTCGTGCACGGCCAGCCCGAACTGGACATCTCGGATCTCGAGGACGGCGGCGACTCGGCTCCCAAGGACGCCGGCGACAGCGACTGACCCGGGATCATCACTCCCCGGAGCCGCCTGCCCACTGTCTGATCAAGTAAATCTTGCCGTGATCTAACTTGACCTAAATCGATGCCGCAAAAGGCGCCGAACTCACGTGATCATGGCAATAGCCCCGCCCCGGGATTGCCGACCCACGCCGTTCCGCCCCAATTGGATGAATTTACCGCGAAAAGGTATGCCTGACCGGGCTGGGGCCGCATGATGGGAAGCCACACAGGGCAGGAGTCCGGCATGGACCATCCAGAGCACACCGATGTGGTCGTGATAGGCCTGGGCCCGGGCGGCGAATACGCGGCCGGGACGCTGGCCGAAGCGGGGCTGCAGGTAACCGGGATCGAATCCCGCCTTGTCGGCGGTGAATGCCCGTACTTCGGGTGCGTGCCTTCCAAGATGATGATTCGCGCCGCCAATCTCATCGCCGAGACCAGGCGGGTCCCCGGCATGGCCGGAGCATCGACGATCACTCCCGACTGGTCACCGGTCGCGCAGCGGATCCGCGAGGAGGCCACCGATTACTGGAACGACAAGGTGGCGGCCGACCGGTTCACCGGCAAGGGCGGCCACCTGGTCCGCGGCCACGGGAAGATCACCGGGCCCCGCGAGGTGACGGTGAGCGGCGCCGAGGGGACCCGGGTCCTGGCGGCCCGCAAGGGCATCGTGATCAACACCGGGACCGCGCCTGCCATCCCGCCCATCATGGGCCTGGCCGGCACCCCCTACTGGACGAACCGGGACATCGTGCAGGCCGAGCGGGTACCCGAATCCCTGATCATCCTCGGCGGCGGGGCCATCGGCGCCGAGTTCGCCCAGGTGTTCGCCCGCTTCGGCACCGCCGTCACCGTGGTCGAGGCGCTACCGAGGCTGGTGTCGTTCGAAGAGCCAGAAGCCAGCGCGCTGATCGAGCGGATCTTCGCCGCCGAGGGGATCAGGGTGTGCACGGACGCCCCGGCCGAGCGGGTCAGCCATAACGGCAAATGCTTCACCGTTCACCTGGGTAATAGCATCCACACCGCCGAGCAGTTGCTCGTCGCCACCGGGCGCCGGGTGGACCTGGCCGGGCTCGGCGTCGCCGCGGCCGGCCTCGACGACAAGGCACGGACCATACCGACGGACGGATGGATGCGCGCCGCGGACGGGGTGTGGGCCATCGGCGACGTGACCGGGAAGGGCGCATTCACGCACATGTCCATGTACCAGGCGGACATCGCGGTCCGCGACATCCTCGGCCAGGGCGGCGAGCCCGCCGACTACCGCGCGGTGCCGCGGGTCACGTTCACCGACCCCGAGGTCGGCAGCGTCGGCCTGACCGAGGAACAAGCCAGGGCGGCCGGCCTGCGGGTGCGCACGGGGACGACCCAGGTGCCCTACACGGCCCGGGGCTGGATCCACAAGGCGGGCAACGACGGGTTCGTCAAGGTGGTCGAGGACGCCGAACGGTCGGTGCTGGTGGGCGCGACCTCAGTCGGCCCCTGCGGGGGTGAGGTCCTGTCCGCCCTGCAGGTCGCGGTGCGGGCCGAGGTGCCGGTGGCCACCTTGCGCAATATGCCGTACGCGTACCCGACGTTCTACCGGGCCATCGAGGACGCGCTGGCGAAGCTCAACGGGGCCGGGTCGTCATGACACACCGCCCGGCCGTGGTCGCCTTCGACGTGATCGAGACGCTGATGTCGCTGGAGCCGCTCCGCGAGCGGCTCACCGAGATCGGCCAGCCTCCGCACCTGCTCGAGGCCTGGTATACCCGCACCCTGCGAGACGGCATGGCCCTGTCCGCGACCGGGGACTTCGCGCCGTTCAACGACGTCGCCGAGGCCGCGCTGCGCGGGCTCACCAGCTACACCATCAGCGACGAGCAGGTGGCGCAGGTCATGGCGGGATTCAGCGAACTGCCCGCCTTCCCCGACGCGCTGCCCGCGATCACCACCCTCACCGATGCCGGCGTGCGGGTGGCCTGCCTGACCAACGGGTCCGCGTACATGACCTCGTCGTTCGTCAACCGCACCGGGCTCGGGTCGCTGGTGGACCGGGTGGTCTCGGTCGGCGAGGTCTACCGGTGGAAGCCGTCGAAGGTGGTGTACCTGTACGCCGCCGAGGTGCTCGACGTGCCGCCGCAATGGATGGCGCTGGTCGCGGCGCACGACTGGGACTGCCACGGCGCCAAGCGGGCCGGGCTGATCACCGGCTGGGTGAGCCGCAAGTCGGGCGGCTTCGGCGCGCCGTTCGAGCCGCCGGACGTGGTAGGCGAGGACCTCACCGAGGTCGCCGCCAAGTTGCTCGCCCTGGAATAGCGGCCTGCCGCCGGGACCAGTCTGCGCCGCGGCAACCGCAGGTGCCGGCCCGTGGCGCCCGCCGCGGCGCCACGCACCCCCCGGGGGTGTTTCATGATCGTGGCCAGAAATGGCCCTATAAGGGCCCAAACTGGCCACGATCATGGAAGCTATGCATGGCTATTCGAATTCTAGGCGTTTTGTTCTGGATATCACGGTTTATGCGGAAGGCGGCCCGCCTGGGGCGGGGCTGGGCGCGGCGGGCGGCCTACCGGGCGGCGAGGGACGCCTTGCCGGTCCAGCACGGCGGCGACCCGGCGCTGGCTGATGCCGAACCGGGCGGCGCAGCCGTGCAGGCTCAGTCCCTCGTCGCGGTAGGCGGCCACCACAGCCTGGTCCTCGACGCCGGCGCCGGGCCGGCCAGGAGGGCGGCTCATACGCGGGACAGGACGCCGGCCAGCGGGCCGGGTACCCGGGTCAGGTCGAGCGCCGCGGCGAGCACGTGGCCGTAGCGGATCTTCCGGCCGGAGCGGGTGCCGAGGAAGCGGCGCAACTGCTGCTCGCGGGTCCGGTTCCGCTGAGCCGGCTGCCTGGTGAAGGTCTGGAACGGCCTGGCCTCGCCCTGCGCCTCGATCAGCTGCTCGACCCGGCGGACGCCCAGCGCGCGGATCAGCTCGTCTTCCAGGTCGGCTACGCAGACGAAGAAGCCGAGCCCGGCCAGGTCGAGGGGACCGACCCGGCCCGCTCCCGCCGGGCCCGCTCCCGCCGGGCCGGCTCCCGGCAGGCCGGCTCCCGGCAGGCCGGCCTCGGGGCCAGCGGGACCATGGAACCCGGCCCGCTCCAGGCCGCGCCGGAAGTCACGCTCCTCCCCCTCGTCGCACAGGCCCGCCAGCCGGACGCCGAACCCGCGCGGGCCGAACAGGCCGAGGAAGTGCCCGATGTTGGTCGCGCCGCCCATCGGCACCACGAAGACTCCCTCGCCGCGCAGGTCACGGCCGCGGCGGGCGGCCAGGGTCTCCAGCGCGGCCCGGTCGCTCATGCCCTCGACCAGCACGACGGCACACGAACCCGGGTCGTCCCGGGCCCGCGCCACGGCGGCGGCCAGCGCGGCGCGGCTGCCGCCGGCCGCTTCGGTCACCGCCGCGAGCGACTCCTCGTCCACGCTCCCAGTGTCGCAGCTCGATTTGCCGGCGATCTGAGGGGTGATAGCACCCGAAATCGCCGGCAAACCGGGGCGGGATGGCAAGCTTGGTTCCGGGACGGAGAATCAACTGTCATGCAACGCAGCACCGATCGCATCTGCACCACGCATGTCGGCAGCCTGGCCCGGCCGCCCGCGCTGCTCGACCTGATGAAGGCGGCCGCCGCCGGGCAGCCGGTCGATCCGGCCGAACTCGCCAGGCAGGAGCGGCTGGCCGTCACGGACGTGGTGGCCCGGCAGCGCGCGGCCGGGCTCGACGTGATATCCGACGGCGAGCAGGCCAAGACCGGGTTCTTCGCCTACATCGGCGAGCGGCTGAGCGGCTTCGAGCCCCGGCCTGGCCGCGACCCGCTGGCGGGATTCCGGGCCGAGATCGACAGCTTCCCCGAGTACTACGAGCAGTACCTCAAGGGGGCGATGACCGGCGGGATGGCGGCCCCGGCCGTGCCGCTCGGCTGCACCGGGCCGGTGTCCTACATCGGGCACGAGCGCCTGCGCCGCGACCTGGACCTGCTCCGGGCGGCGGCCGGCGAGGCAGGCCCTGACGCGGTGTTCGTGTGCGCGGTGGCGCCGAGCGGGGTGGGCGGCAACGAGTACTACCCGACCGAGGCGGACTACCTGGACGCGGTGGCCGACGCGCTGCACGAAGAGTACGCGGCCATCGTGGCGGCGGGCTTCACCCTGCAGATCGACGACCCGTTCCTCACCGACGTGTTCAGCTACCACCCCGGGACCAGGGCGGAGAAACTCGAGAAGGCGCGGTTATACGTGACCGCGATCAACCGCGGCCTGCGGGGCATCCCGCGGGAGCGGGTGCGGCTGCACACCTGCTACGGCATCAACGAGGGTCCCCGGGTGCACGACGCGCCGCTGGCCGACTACGTCGACATCTTGTTCACGATCCAGGCCGGGGCGTTCTCCTTCGAGGCCGCCAACCCGCGGCACGAGCACGTCTACCACGTGTTCGAGTCGGTCAGGCCGCCGCAGGACGCGGTGCTGCTGCCCGGGGTCATCAGCCACGCCACCAGCATCGTCGAGCACCCCGACACCATCGCCGACCGCATCGTGCGGTTCGCCGAGCTGGCCGGCCGCCAGAACGTGGTGGCCAGCGCCGACTGCGGCTTCTCGTCCCAGGCCACGTACACCCCGGAGATCCACCCCACGATCGTGTGGGCCAAGTTCGAGGCGCTGGCCGAGGGCGCCCGCCGGGCCACCGCCCGGCTCTGGCCCTAGCCCAGCCCGTCGAGGGCGCCGGCGTCGTGGCGGGGGTGGCCGCCGACGATGGTGGCGAGGACTTCCAGGCCGGCGATGCGGTCCGGGCTGACGGCGGTGGGGTCCTCGGACAGGATCACCAGGTCGGCGAGCATGCCCGGGGCGATGGAGCCCTTGACGTGCTCCTGGCGGCTGGCGTAGGCCGACCCCCAGGTCCAGGCGCGCAGCGCCTGGTGGGCGGTGATGGCCTCGCCCGGGTTGAACGGCGCGCCGGAGGCGGTGCGCCGGTTCACCATGTCGGCGATGCCGAGCAGCGGCGCCCCGGACACCACCGGCCGGTCCGAACTGCCCGGCAGCACCATGCCCGCCTCGAGCAGGGACCGCTGCCGGTACAGCCACTCCCCCCGGGCCGGGCCGACCGCGGCCAGCATGCCGTCGCCGAGTTCGGTGGCGAAACGGCCCTGGGGCACGGGGACCACGCCGAGTTCGGCGGCCCGGGCCACCTGCCGGGGCTGGACCACGGCGAAGTGCTCGATGCGGTGCCGCGGGTCGGGCCGCGGGTACTCGGCCAGCGCCCGGTCGTAGGCGTCGAGCACCACGTCGATGGCCCGGTCGCCGATGGCGTGGGTAGCCACCTGCCAGCCGGAACGGTGCGCCGCGATGATCGCGGCCTGCAGGTCGGCCGCGTCGGCCTGCAGGTAGCCGGATCCGTCGGACCCGGCGTACGGGTCGTGCACCGCCGCGGTCCGCCCGACCAGGGAGCCGTCGGCGAAGATCTTCACCGGGCCGAGCCGGATCCAGTCGTCGCCGAAGCCGGTCCTGATGCCCAGGTCGAGCGCGGCCACCAGGTTGTCGCCGGGGTGCGCGCCGAGCGGGTGCAGCACCTCGCCCGCGGTCATCAGGTCGACCCGGACCCCCAGCCGGCCCTGGTCCCGGGCGGCGGCGTAGGCGGCCAGCTCGGCCGGGCTGTGCGCGACCCAGCCGCCGCCGATGCCTGCCTCGGTGCAGCTGGTGATGCCCTCCTTGAGGTACTCCGCGCTGGCCCGGGCGATGGCGTCGGCCAGCTCGGCCAGCGGGTACGGGTAGACCAGGCTGCCGACCAGGAGCTGGGCCCGTTCCTCCAGCAGGCCGGTGGGACGGCCGCCGGCGTCGGTGACGACCCGGCCGCCGGGCACTTCGGTGGCGGCGGAGTCCACCCCCAGGGCGGCCAGGACCGGGGTGTTCACCACGCACATGTGCCCCGAGGTGTGCCGCAGCCAGACCCGCCGGCCCGGCGCGGCCCGGTCCAGGGCGTCCCGGTCCGGGTGGGCGCCGAGCTTGTTCTGGTCGTAGCCGGAGCCGATCACCCAGTCCCCTGGGGCGGTCGTCTCGGCCCGGCGGGCGATGGCCGCGTACAGCTCGTCCAGGCTGCCGATGGGCGGCGAGCCGATGTCGACCTCGCTCAGCGACATGCCGAACCCGACCATGTGGTTGTGCGCGTCGTGGAACCCGGGCAGCACCGTGGCCCCGCGCAGGTCGACCACCCGCCCGGCCCCGGCCGGGCCGGCGCCCAGCGCCTCGATCCGGCCGCCGGCCATGGCGACCGCCGAGGCCCGCGGCCGGGCCGGATCCATGGTCAGCACGTTGGCGTTGACCAGCGTCAGGTCGGTCACGTGAGCCCCGGCGTCACTGGCCGGCCAGCAGTGCCGTGATCGGGGTGCTGGCGAGCCGGTAGCGGACGACCCGGCCCTCGCGCTCGGCGATGACCGTCTGGCTGGCGCGCAGGTAGCGCAGCGTCTGGGACACGGTGGCGTCGTTGATCCCGGTCGCGGCGGCCAGGTCCGAGACGCTGATCGGCCCGGCGGCCCTGATGCAGGTCAGCAGCGTGAGGCGGGTCGGATCGGCGAGCACGGCGAACTGCCGGGCGCGGGCCTGGATCACCTCGGGGCTATCGAGGGCGGCGATGGCCTGGCAGATCCGTTCGGCGTCGATGACCCGGTGATCGGACCGGTCCGCGGGCAGCAGGTGCACCGCTTCAGGATTCCATAACCGGGCGCACCTGGCGTAACCAACGCCACGGCACGCACAAATCCGGAAAGCTGATCATCTGATCAACCTTGACGACGGCCACGGCGGCCCGGTACGTTGACGATGCCCGCGGCCCAGCCGCGGGTGGCAGCCAGCCCAGCGAAGTCCGGCCAGCGAAACGTCTGGAGAACCCGGCACTGTCCCGCAACGGTGAAGCCCCGGCCGGGGCCCGGGGGTTTGTCCCCCCGCAACTTGCAGAACCCGGCCAGGGACGAGTCCGGTCGCCTGGCCTGGCCTGCCGGCGAACGCCAGTCCTCGGGCGAAGGGCGGAACGCATGCCGGGCGGCAACACGAGCGATACAGGCGGCGCGAGCGGTACGGGTGGTACGAGCGGTGTCGGCGGGGCGCGCGCTGCGGGCAGTACCGGCGGCACGGGCGGCCGGGGGCGGCTGCGGCGGATCCGCGCGGAGCTTTCCGGGCGCGAGTGGGCCCAGGTCGCCGCGATGTTCGGGTTCATCCTGGCCCTCAACGCCGCGGGCTGGGGCATCTACACCCTAGTCGTGATGCCACACCACTTCGACTACCGCGGGGAAGGCGGCAGCCCGGGGCTCGGCGTCGGGCTCGGCGTGGCCATCACCGCGTGGTTCCTCGGCTTCCGGCACGCCTTCGACGCCGACCACATCTCCTGCATCGACAACACCACCCGCAAGCTGATGGCCGACGGGAAACGGCCGCTGAGCGGCGGGTTCTTCTTCTCGCTCGGGCACGCCTCGGTCGTGATGGCGGTCGGCGCGGGCATCACCATCGCGGCCAGGGCGGTCTTCGGCGCGGTGGTCAACCCCGACTCGGCCTACGAGACAGCAGGTGGCACGGCCGGGACGCTGGTCTCGGCCGGGTTCCTGTACCTGATCGCGCTGCTGAACCTCGTCGTGCTGGCCGGCATCTTCAAGGTCTTCCGCAACATGCGCCGCGGCACCTACGACGAGGCCGAGCTCGAGGCCCAGCTGCAGGCCCGCGGGCTGATGTACCGGTTCTTCGGCCGGTTCATGAAATCGATCCGGCACCCCTGGCAGCTGTACCTCGTGGGACTGATCTTCGGCATCGGCTTCGACACCACCACCGAGGTCGTGCTGCTGGCTGCCACCGCCTACGCCGCGATCCAGGGCCTGCCCTACTACGCCGTGCTCGCGCTGCCGTTCCTGTTCGGCGGCGGCCTCATGCTGTTCGACACGCTGGACGGCCTGTTCATGAACTTCGCCTACGGCTGGGCGTTCGCCCGGCCGGTCCGCAAGGTCTACTACAACCTGGTCATCACCGGGCTGTCCATCGGCGCGGCGTTCATCATCGGCACCATCGAGATCCTCGGCGTGCTCAGTGACGAACTGCACCTGAGCGGCGGCTTCTGGGACGTGCTGGCCAACTTTGACATCAACACCGCCGGATTCTGCATCGTCGCGCTGTTCATCGCGGTCTGGGCGGCGGCACTGGCCTACTGGCGGCTCGGGCGGGTCGAGGCCCGGTGGACCGCCGGCGTAGAGAAGTGACCCGGCGAGGGCGGGTACCGGACTGCGTTATTACGCACCTGGCCACCGCGGGTCGGGTTTACCCCCGGGCGGATGGCCGGGTTTTCCGCATTGCCGTGAGCCCGGCCGCTGGATACGCTGCTTTCAGTGGCAGCGCACCGCCTGCCCGCTTCCGAACCGTCGACGGCCCGCGCCGACGATGGTGACGAGGACAAGGGTCCACGACTCGCGGGCTTTGTCCGCCACGCCCTTTCGTCGCGGCGGGCTTATCTGGTCATGCCATTCATCCATGGCGGGCAGACGCGGGCCGACCCGCCGGGAAAGAAATGATCATGACTCAGGACAAGGCGCGTAAAGCCGCCACCCGCCAGCGGATGGCCGAAACCGGCGAACCCTACAGCGTGGCCAGGCACGCCGTCGAGCAGGAAGCCGCGGATCGCGGCGCCGACTATGGCGCCGGGCCCGGGGACGGCGCCGGAGCCGGGGACGGCGCCGGCCTGCGGGAGCGCGTGGAGCGGACGCGGCAGTGGGCCGAGGAGGCCCAGGAGCGGGCCGACCGGGCGCAGGAGCGGGCCGAGCGGGCCGAAGAGGCGGCCGAGCTGGCGAACTCCGCCGCCGACATGGCCGCCGAAGCCGCCGACCTCACCCGCGGCTGGGCCGACGAGCAGGAGCAGGAGCAGGCGCACTGGCGGGCCGCCCAGGCCCGGGCCGCGGCCGAGGAGGCGCGGCGCCGGTTCGAGCAGGCCGAGCGGGAGGCCGAGCGGGCGCAGGAGGCCGCCGAGCGGGCCAACGTGGAAGCGGACGAGGCCGAAGAGGAAGCCGACGAGGCCGAGGACGACGGGGAGTACCCGCACCGGCGGGTGCGCTACCGCGGCTGGACCGGCCCGGGCCGGGTCCCGCCGCATCCCCCGCACCCGCCACATCCCCCGCACCCGGCTCACCCCTCGCATCCGGGGCGTCCCGGGCGCCCGTACCGTCAGGACCCGCCCAGGGAGCCCGCCGACTCGCTTCCGGACCGGCTCGGCCAGGTCCTGCAGCGGTTCGACCAGCTCAGGCAGCGGGCGGACGAGGTGATGAGCCAGGCCGAGCGGATCTTCAACCTGGCCGGCAGGCAGGCCTCGCGGCCCGGGGAGACGGCGCAGACCGGCGAGGCGGCGCGGACCGGCGAGGCGGCGCGGACCGGCGAGGCCGCGCAGACCGGCGAGGCCGCGCAGACCGGCGAGGCCGCGCAGACCGGCGAGGCCGCGCGGACGGACTGACGCGTTGGGCGGCACCGCCGCCGCGGGCCCCGGCTCGCGGCGGCGGCCGAGCCGGAGTACTACGCGCGGCTGCACGAGATCCAGCCGGAGCTCGCCAA
>Ga0335078_10000752_pt1 | contig 49489 bp, 44 predicted proteins | sample Lox_Sample_32_FD_206711 | JGI IMG/M metagenome (GOLD analysis project Ga0335078, IMG submission 206711) | Soil microbial communities from Loxahatchee National Wildlife Refuge, Florida, United States - Lox_Sample_3.2 | ecosystem: Environmental > Terrestrial > Soil > Wetlands | place: USA... | reverse complement strand
GGAGCATCGTCGGCGACAGCCCGGAAAAACAGTTGGCGCGAGCGGTACGACGCGTGGGTAAGCGTCTGACCGTCGAACCGACGCGCAAAGCGACGCTGATTACCGTCACTTACAAGTGCTCCGATCCGCAACAGGCGGAGCGCGTCCTCCGCGCCTTGGGTAGCGCGTACCTGGCGCGTCACCAGCAAGTGCTTCGCCCCCCCGGACAGGTTGGTTTTTTTGAGGAGCAAGTGGGACAGGCGCGGCACAACCTGGAGGACGCTCAGCGGCGGCTCATGGATTTCACCCGTGAGGAGGGGATCGTCTCGGCTCCGGTCGAGCGCGATGCCACGCTGCAGAAGCTCAGCCAGGCCGACGCCGATGAGCGCCAGACACGGGTTTCCATTACTGAGACGACGGAACGGATTCGGGCTTTGGAGGCAAAACTCAGCTCCCTGCCGGAACGCACCGTGACCGAGATACGCAATTCCGATAACCCTGAGTTGATGGAGAAAATGAAGTCTCGCCTGCTGGATTTGCAACTCGGGCGCACCGAACTGCTGACCAAGTTCGAGCCTTCGTATCGGCCGGTGCGGGAGTTGGATCAGCAGATTGCCGAAGCCCAGGCGACGATCGCGGCGGAGGCTCAGGCGCCGATTCGTCAGCAGACGAGCGACAAAGATCCGAACCACGAATGGGCCAGCTCCGAACTGCTGAAAGCGCAAGTGGAGATGAAAACGCTCGCGGCGCACGCGATTGCGGAGAGCGCTCTGCTGGCCAGCTATCAGGAAGCGGCGCGACGCCTGGGAGACCGTGCCATTGAGCAGGAAGGGATGATGCATGACCTGGACGCGGTCGAAAACAAGTACCTGCTCTATCTGAACAAGCGCGAGGAAGCGCGCATCGGCGACGCCCTGGACCAGGGCGGCATCCTGAATGTGACCATCGCGGAACAGGCCACCATCCCCGCCCTGCCGAAGCTTTCACTTCTTAGCTTTGGCTTGATTGGGCTAGTGTGTGGGGGAACCGTAAGCGTCGGATTGGCTTTTGTCGCGGATTATTTGAATCCCGCATTCCGGACTCCCGACGAGGTGATCGCCTATCTGGGATCGCCGGTGCTGGCTTCGCTGCCACGACGGATCTCATAAGAGGACGAATTTCATTTTCTGGGGGCGTATCTGTGAGCATGCTAGTGGATTTATTTCCGAAGACGGCCGAGGGTGAGATCTTCGAAGGGAAAACCATTGAGGCGGCACCGGAGAGAGACTTTCCGCGGCCGGCCGATTGGAATCCGGATGCTTTCGCCGACGACCAGATCCGCAGCCTGGTGCGGCAGTTGTTCCTGCCGGGTTGGCCAAAGCCTGCTCACCAAGTCATGTTCAGCCCCGTGGATCGCGAAACCGACATCGGCGGCATTTGTCTGCAGGTTGGGCAGGTGTTGTCCACGCAAGTTTCCGGCATCACCTGCGTTGTCGAGGGCAATTTGCCTAACGCCAAACGAAGCCGCATTCCCGAGGATTTGCATCCGGTTTGCGGCCAGAAGAAGTTTGGCGAGCTGCGAGATTTGTCGCACCAACTTTCGAGCAAGCTTTGGCTTGTGCCGAGCGAGGTCTTTCTGGGGGAGGCGGAGGATGTATTTTCAGCCGCGTGGTTGCGCGTGCGTCTGGCCGACCTGAGCCTGGAATTCGATTACACCGTGCTCCAGGGCCCGGCCACCTCCTCGTGTAGCGAGGCTGCGCTCATGGGTCATCTTTGCGATGGCGTAGTCCTGGTCTTGGAAGCGAACTCCACACGCCGCGTGGCTGCCAAGAGAGCCAAGGAGAAGTTGTTTTCCGCTAACGCCCGGCTGTTGGGAACGGTGCTGAGCGAGCGCGCATTTCCCATCCCGGAGGTAATTTATCGCAAGCTCTAGGAAGACTCCGGCCCGGGTAGGCACACCGGTAAGCGGTCGAGACTGGCTGCGGAAAGGTTGGGAAGGCGAAAGCGCTTCCCACCTACGGTCGTTCCGATAGTTTCTGAGGATGATCTGTGGAAAAGAACCGAAAAATCAATTGGGACTCAATCGGCGGAGCCTTGCTCTGTGCACCGTCACCGCGATGAGTGCGGCGCCCAAGCTAGCCGTTCTCAGCACGATCGAGGCAACGCAGTGGTACGCGGTTCAAACGCGATACCGTTTCGAAAAAAAGGTCACCTCCCATCTTCAGCGCAAAGGGCTGGATACTTTTCTCCCTCTCCTCGAACAAGTTCACGGCTGGAGCGACCGTGAACAGCCGATACAGATTCCGTTGTTTCCCGGATATACCTTTTCGCGCTTCGATCCGCATTCCAAGAGCCGGCTGGAGATTCTGCGGACTGAAGGAGTGCTGGATGTGATCAGTTTCAACGGCAATGCGGCTCCCATTCCCGCGAAACAGATCGAGGATTTGCGGGTGTTGCTGGCTCACAGAATCCCCTGCGCCATTCATGCTTTCTTGAAGGTGGGTCAAAAAGTCCGGATTCGTGGTGGTTGCCTGGACGGACTTGAAGGAATACTTGAGGAAAGTGGCAGCAAGCATCTGGTGATTTCGCTTGAGAGCATCCACCGGTCCGCAGCCATCAGGATTGAAGGGTACGAACTGGAGATGATCTAACGTGTCGTTGCCTCGGCTCACTAAGAAGTTTCCCAAGCTTGAGATTTCGTCGCCCGCGAGGTTAATTCCTGGCAGCCGAGCGGGGGCAGAAAATGCTTCCCGCAAGCAACCTGTTTCCGTAATGACGGACGGGAGTCCACGGGTGAGCCACTCGGCTCTCCAGTTTCCCGCACCGCCGCCAAGGAATTTCCTGAAAGGCTTTCCGGAAGGGCTGCTTCCGAGACCCTCGGTGCGCGGGCAGCGTTGGAAGCTGGCAGGGCACGTAAGCGCCGACTTTCTGGCGGTAGGGTTGGATTTCGTCGCCGTCGGTTACCTTGCTGCTCTGGCGGAATGCGCTGTGCACGCGAATCCCTCGCTCTTGCTGCATCCCCTTGCGTTTCCCAAATCTGCATGGGGGTTCTTATTGCTCTATGGCGCGTTGTTCACTCTTATGGGTTACTCAGAGCGGCTGTACCAGCCGGAAATGGTTCGTTCGCCCCGCCAAGAGAGATGGGTTCTGGGCAAGACCATGTTCTGGTCAACCCTGCTGGTGGTTGCGGCCATGAGCGCGGAGGGTCATCTGATTTCGATCGGCGTGTTAGCAGCGAGTGCGCCTGTCAACTTCCTCATCATGCTGGGATGGAGGAATCTGCGGCGGCGTATCGCGGAAAAGCGCGCTCAACACGGCCTGGATATGCGCCACGTCCTGATGATTGGCGCTGGCCCTGTGGGCCGAAGGATAGCCGCTCACTTCGGCAACGATACAGTGGACAAGAGGCTGATCCTGGGCTTCCTGGACGACGACGAACCCATCGAAGGCGATGTGCGCGGGCGAATCGGGGATCTGGCCCACATTGCCCGCACCGAATTTGTGGACGAGATCATCCTCACTGCTCCTCAGCAGCTCGACATCGCGCAGACGGTGATCGCCGAGGCAAGGCATCACCACATTGACGTGAAAGTCATACCTGACCTTTTTGGAGCGGAGCCGGAATCGGTGCTATTTGAGAGGTTTGGCAATTTGCCGGTCTTGACGCTGCGCCAGGAACGAATCCCCTGCGTTGGTTTGTCCGTAAAACGTGCTGCCGACACCTTGGTTTCGGGGATCGGCCTGATTATGGCTTCGCCCCTGCTGGCGGCGATCGCACTGGCGATCCGCCTGGATTCGCCCGGGCCGATTTTCTATCAGGCGGCGAGAGTCGGACTGAAGGGACGCCGTTTTCGCTGCTGCAAGTTTCGCACCATGGTCGGCGACGCCGACTGCCTGAAAGAACACTTGCGCACGCGCAACGAACGTCAGGGACCATGCTTCAAGATCACTGACGATCCGCGCATCACCCGGGTGGGTCGTCTGTTGCGCCGTTACAGCCTGGATGAACTTCCCCAGTTATGGAACGTGCTGAAGGGCGAAATGAGCATGGTCGGCCCACGGCCACATCCGCTCGATGACTTCGAGCAATACGAGTTGGAGGATCTGCAACGTCTGGAGGTCACACCGGGACTCACCGGACTTTGGCAGGTCACCGCACGGCGCGATCCCTCATTCCGGCGAAATATGGCGCTCGATCTCGAATATATCGAAGGCTGGAATTTCTGGACCGACTTGTGGATCTTGTGCAAGACCGTATCTGTCGTGCTGCAGGGGACCGGCGCATAACATGGCGGCTGACGGCAGTGTCGCACGGGTATCGGGAGCAGGCGCATTTGCCGGCGCAGTTCCAGCCTTATTGCGACCGCTTCACGCGATGATTGTCGCGCCCTCGCTTCTTTTCGTCGTCACCTTTGGGCTGATGCTTTTCCACTCGCCGGATTTTCACTTCTACTCCATTGACCGGGTCGGCTTAGGGTTGCTGATTTTTGTGGTGATCCTGCGCGTTTCGGTGCTGCGGCTCCCGGTGCAATTTGGCGGGCCGGTTACGTGGTCAATGCTGGCGATGCTTCTGCTGGCGTTCTCCGGAGGGTTAGCGCAGGGGAATGAAGCCGAGACCTGGAGCCTGTTCGCAGCCAAATGGCTGGTGCCCTATGCGCTGTTTCACCTGGCCGCCCTGGTCTTCGACGATGCCGCATCCTTGCGTCATTTTGAAATCTTCACACTGATTGCGTTGGCCTACCTGAGCCTGATTGCGGCCTTCTTTTTGTTCGATCTCAAGAGCTTGATCTTCCCCCGTTTCATTCTGGATGAAGGCCTCGGGATTCACGCGGATCGCGCGCGCGGACCGTTCTTGCAGGCGGTCGCGAATGGAGTGACTCTGAACCTGCTCGGCCTGATTGCCCTGGATTCGTTCCGCCGCGGGCGATTGCGGGCCGTACCGGCTCTGTTGCTCTTCACGGCGTTACCGCTGGCGATCCTTGCGACCAAGACACGCGCCGTCTGGCTGTCATTTGCCGGTTCGATTGCCGTCTTGCTCTTCTCTTCACCCAGCCGGCGATTGCGGCGCCTCTGCGTGTGCCTTGGGGGTGCGGGCGTTCTGGCCCTGGTCTTGTTCGGCCTGTTTGCCGATCCCAACACTACCATGGGCGACCGCCTGGAAGAACGAAGCCCGGTTACGTTCCGCCTGGCAGTTTACGAGGCCGGATGGCAGATGTTTTTGCAAAAGCCGGTAACAGGCTGGGGCGCAACCGCCATGCAGTCGGAACTTTCAAGCCGCATCAGCGAATTCCACCAGGAGCAGTTTTTCTTTCATAACACGTATCTCGAAATTCTTGTGCAATACGGCCTGATCGGGCTGGCGCTGTATGCCTGGATTGTGATTGATCTGTTCCGCATCGGCCGCCGGCGAGATGGAATCGAGTTTTCACCTCCCGGAACTCTTCTCGACGAGCCGTTTCGCAAACTCTGGCCCATGCTGGTCGGAGTGTACCTGGTGAATGGCTCTCTGGTGGTTATGAACTACCAGTTTGTGAACGGATTCTTATTCACTTTAGCCGGCATGTTGGCAGCACAGAACCGGCGGAGCGAGTATCCGCAAGCGGATCGGCAATATGTCTTCGCCAGCTGACGTTAGCGTACTGCCCGCAATCGGACTCGCGGCGGCGCGGGAACTCGATACCGTGCAAACTCCGGAGGATTCGACCCTCCCATCGGCCACTCTTCGTGGCGGAGCTTACCTCGTAGGGCGGTACGGTCTCGGCGTTATGGTCAGCATTGGAAACATGCTGGTGATGACCTGGTGGATCGGGCCGCACGCCTATGGCGTGTTTGTGACGGCGATCGGATTGGTGGCGTTCCTGGCCACGGTCGCGCGAGGGGGAGTGGACACTTATCTTGTCCGCCATCCGGATGCTCCGGATCAGGTTATGTACAACACGGCGACCGCGCTCATCCTGAGCGCCTCCGCCAGCCTGGGGTTGTTGGCGGCTGCGGCCACACCCCTGCTGATCCGCTGGTACGGCAGCCGGGAATTTGTGGCGCCCTACCTTGTGCTGCTGTTGACAGTGCCGATCACCGCATTCACCGGCGTGCCCATGGCCAAGCTGGAGCGCGATTTGAACTTCCGCAGCATCGCTGGAATCGAGCTCTCCGGGCAAACCCTTGGCTTGCTGTCAGCGATCCCACTGGCGTGGGCACATGCGGGAGTCTGGGCGCCAGTGGCGGGACTGGCAGCGTGGCAGGTTCTCACGCTTGTGGCCGCCCTCATCGCGGCGAAACTGCACCTTCGCCTGCAATGGCATGCCGCCGAGGCGCGCAGAATGCTGGCGTTCGGAATAGGAATGACGGCGTCCATGCGCGTCTGGCAATTGCGCACGCTGGTAAATCCTCTGCTGGTCGGCCGCTTTGCCGGAGCCGAAGGCGTCGCGTTCGTAGCCCTGGCATTGCGAATTGCGGAAGCGCTGGGGACCTTCCGGTTGGCGGCCGGCCGCATGGCGATCGCCGCGTTGGCCCGATTGCAGGAACAGCGCGACGAGTTCCGCACTCTTCTCGAGCGCGCCCTCTATCTCCAGGTCATTACCCTGGGGCCGCTGTTGTGTCTGTTTGCCGTGCTCGGTCCGTTTGTTCTGCGGCACATCATCGGAGTCCGTTGGACGCCCAGCCTCGTGGTCTATCCCTTCATTGCCGCCGGTGTGCTGGTCAACTCCGTCTACAACCTTCAGGCTTCGGCGCTATTCGTCGTAGGAAAACAGTGGACTGTCATGGGTTCCTACACGACGCACGTGCTGGTGCTGGGCGCAGCCACCGTGCTTTTGTTGCCGCACTTTGGCATTGCCGGCTACGGGTGGGCGGAATTGCTGGCCTGCAGCGCTTATTTCCTGATTCACACCGGACTGGCGGGAACGGTTCCGATTTCTTATCGCAAACTGATTCCCTGCGTGGCGGCTTGCGCGGCATTGCTCTTCTTACCTGCCATCTCGCACAACCTGCGCAGTTTCGTGGCGAAATGACTGCAATTTCCAGGAACACTCTAGTGCCCACCGTCGCCTACCTGACGAACATATTCCCCTCGCCCGTTGAACCCTATGTGATCGACGAAATTCGCGAACTGCGCAGGCGCGGCGTCAACGTTCTTCCCTGCAGTGCCTGCCGGCCTACGATTGGGCTCGACGACAACTTAAAGTCTTTTGCCGACGAAACCCTCTTCCTCCAGCCGTTCCGGTTGACATTGCTGATCCGGGCCGGTTGGTTGTGCCTGACAAGATTTTCTCTTCTGAAGGAGTTCTTTTATCGCCCCCTGTGCCAGGGCACCGAAAAGCCAATGCGCCGCCTAAGCGCCATTCTGCATACCTGGTTGGGAGTGTACTTCGCATTGCGCCTCGAAGCACACCAGGTCTTGCATATTCACGTCCATCATGGATATTTCTCGTCCTGGGTCGCGATGGTGGCTGCCCACTATCTCGGCATCGGTTTCAGCCTGACCCTGCATGGCTCCGACCTTCTGCTGCACGCCGCCTATCTCGACACCAAACTCAAGCACTGCAAGTTTTGCCTGACCATTTCTGACTTCAACCGGCGTCACATTTTGGAGCATCACCACGTCGAAACTTCGAAGCTGGTCGTGCAACACATGGGTGTCAATCCGCGGGAGCGTGAGATCCCTCGCTCCAACTCAGTCGGCCTCGATCTCATCCTGCTGTCGGTCGGTCGGCTGCACGCCGTGAAAGATCATGCCTTCCTCATCCGGGCATGTCGTGAACTGAAGACTCGGGGCCTGCGATTCGCTTGCCTGATTGCGGGCGATGGCCCGGAACGCAGCCACTTGGAACGATTGATTCGCGACCTGGATCTTCAGCCCCAGGTTACGCTGCTCGGGCACGTGCCACGACCTCGGATAGACGCCTATTACGCCAGCGCCGACCTGGTTGTGCTCACCAGCCGCAGTGAGGGCATTCCGTTGGTTCTGATGGAGGCAATGGCCCATGGCAAACCTGTGCTCGCCCCTGCCATCACGGGCATTCCCGAACTCGTCTTGCACGGCGAGACCGGCTTCCTTTATAGCCCCGGTTCCCTCCAGGACTTTGTGTCCAAGGTGGAATCGGTGCGCAGCTCGCAATCAGTCCTGACGCCCTTGTGCCGAGCGGCGCGAAGACATGTGCTCCACCACTTCAACCGCGAGAAGAATCTGGCGGCATTCGCTGATCTGTTTATCGCACGGCTTGGTCAAAGCGCGGAAAGATTCTATGAAGATCCTGTTCTGCAATAAATACAATTTCCCTTTCAGCGGCACGGAAGTTTACCTGTTCGAACTCATGGACCTGCTGCGAGAGCAGGGACACGAAGTGGCGCTGTTTTCCATGGAAAACCCGCAGGGTGAGCCCACGCCCTACGATCAGTACTTCGTGCGCCACATTGATTTCAAGAGCCCGGCTCATGGGCCATTGGCCCAAGCCGGCCTTGCGGCGCACGCTGTTTATTCTACGGAGGCACGCCACCGCCTGAGCGAAATGATTCGCGTCTTTCAGCCAGACATCGCTCATGTGCGCAACATCTATCACCACCTTTCGCCTTCGATATTGTGGGAGTTGAAGGCGCAGGGTGTGCCGGTTCTTTATCACCTGAATGACTTCAAGATACTCTGCCCTGCTTACAACTTCGTGGTGAACGGGCATACCTGCGAACAACCCTGCACCGGGCAGTTCTGGCGAAGCCTGTTCCGTGGCTGCTATGCCGGACCGGCTTCGGCATTGGCTTTAGTCGCAGAGGCGCATTTTCATCACTGGCTGAGAACCTATCCCAAATGTGTGGATCATTTTCTGACACCCAGCCGGTTCGCCAAGAAAATGCTGGCGGAGAACGGATTCGACGGCGACAAAATCACCGTCCTGCCTCACTTCCAGAAGCTGCCGGAGAAGATTCCGGCGAGCGCGGCTCCCGATGCTCCCATTCTCTATTTCGGGCGGCTGTCGGCCGAAAAAGGAGTGGCCGATCTGCTGCAGGCAATGCGGTTGCTGCCCGAGGTTCGACTGCAAATTGCCGGCGACGGGCCATTGCGATCGGAGCTTGAGAATCTGGGCCGAACATTGCAGATTAACGTCGACTTTACCGGCCACGTGCGTGGCGCGGCGCTGGATCAACTGATCGCTTCCTCGCGTCTCACCGTGTTGCCATCGCGCGCCTATGAGACGTTGGGCAAAAGCATCCTCGAGTCCTATGCCTGGGGACGGCCGGTGGTGGCTACGGATTTGGGGTCTCGGCGCGAATTAGTTTGCCCTGGGGAAACCGGGCTTCTGTACGAAGTGGGAAACGTGCTGCAACTGGCGGAAGCGCTGTCCACATTGATAGCAAATCCGCGGATGACGGCCGAAATGGGTGCTGCCGGCCGCCGCCTGGTGGAGACGCAACATACTCCAGCCGCGCACTGCGAGGCGATCACCCAGCTTTACGAAAGCATGCGGCGGCCGGTTCCCCAAGCTCACCTCCTTGCCCCCCAGGGAAAAAAACTGCGGGTAGCCTTCATCGGAGCCCGTGGAGTGGGCGCCAAGTACAGCGGCATCGAAACCTATTATGAAGAGGTGGGTGAGAGGCTGGCTGCGATGGGGCACGAAGTCACCGCTTACTGTCGGACCTATTTCACTCCGGCGCAGCCGATGTACCGGGAAATGCGGGTTGTGCGCCTGCCCACGATCCGCTCCAAACACCTCGAAACCGTGCTGCACACTCTGCTGAGCAGCATTCACGTAATGTTCAGCCACTGCGACGTCGTGCACTATCATGCGTTGGGTCCGGCATTGTTTTCGCTGTTGCCACGGCTGTTTGGAAAAAAGACCGTCGTGACCGTTCAGGGATTGGATTGGCAACGGAAAAAGTGGGGCCGAACAGCCTCCTTAGTCCTGCGCCTCGGAGAGGTCGCATCGGCCCGGCTGCCAAACCGAACCATGGTGGTTTCTCAGGTTCTGCAGGAGCGTTACCGCAGACGATTCGGCTTGGAACCATCGTATGTTCCGAATGGCACCGTGATTCGTGCCCTCAGAGCGCCGGAGACAATTCTGGAGTGGGGGCTGGAACCGAAGAATTACGTCCTGTTCCTGGGGCGATTCTCTCCCGAAAAAAATTGCCGCCTGCTGATTGAAGCTTTTGAGCATCTCGAGACTTCGGCGAAGCTGGTTCTGGCCGGGGGATCGAGCTATACGGATATTTATACGCAGGAATTGCTTACGCACCGCAGCAATCGCATCGTGTTTCTTGACTGGGTCGCGGGGAGTGCCCTCGATGAACTGCTCACTAACGCCGCCGTATTTGTTTTGCCCTCGGATTTGGAGGGCCTTTCCCTGGCTCTGCTCGATGCCATGGGCGCCGGCGTTTGCGTGCTGGCGAGCGACATCGCGGAGAACATCGAGGTTGCCGAAGGCGTAGGCTTTACCTTCCGCCGCGGCGATGTGCAGGACTTGGAGCGCATGCTCCGCCTGCTGCTTCTGGACACAGAAGGACGGGAGGCGGCCGGGCGAGCTGCCCAGCAACGAGTTCGCGAGCGCTATCTATGGCCTGGAATCGCCGCCCAGGTGGACCAGCTCTATACCGGACTGATGCAGCGGAAGCCCGTCGCCAGCGTCAGGCCTGAGGCCGTGATGCCGTTCAAAGCGAAGGCAAAGCCTCCCCACCGCGCCGCGTAGGCGGGTTATTTTCATTCCAGGCCGCACGCCCGGGTGTCATGCGCGGCGAAAGAACAGGCGCGGCTGTTTCTGCGGAGCTTTGCTCTGCCCGAACCGCCAGGGCGGCTCTTCGCACCCGCGCACAACCCATCTTCTGAAAACCAGGGAGCGACTTGCCAAATCATAGGTCTTTGTAGATAATAATTATTATCGTTCAAGAAATGCTCGCGCCCTCCGATTTCCGAGTCCTGTGTCACCGGCACCGCCTGGCCGCCACCCACCAGCGGCAGGTGATTTACAACACGGTGATAGCTTTGCCGGGGCACCCGAGTCCCGAGGATATTTATGAGCGGGTAAAGAAGAGCATTCCGTCTATTTCTCTGGCGACGGTTTACAAGAACCTTCGCACGTTTTTCGACAGCGGCCTCTTGCGGGAAGTGAGCCTGCATCACGGATCGCTGCGAGTGGAGTCCAACTTTGAACCACATCATCACCTGGTGTGCGTGCGCTGCAAGTCGATCATGGACCTTGAAGAGGCGCGCCTTGAGCCCCTGCGCCTGCGCAAGAAGCTTCCCCGCGGGTTTCAGATAAAGCGCATCACGGTAGACATTCTCGGCGTATGCGCATCGTGCGCTCCCTCGCGGGCGCGCAAGAAGAGAGCTTGAAAATTCAATTTTCTTATCAGGAGGAAAGAAAATGTTAGCTGTAGGAGAGAAGTTCCCATCATATTCGCTGACCGCCACGGTCAGCATTGAGAAGGACCCGCAAAAGGCTTTCAAGACCATCACCGACCTCGATTACGCCGGAAAGTGGAAGCTGTATTTCTTCTGGCCCAAGGATTTCACCTTCGTCTGCCCGACCGAAATCACCGGCTTCGGCAAGCTGGAGAAGCAGTTCCGCGATCGCGATACGCAGATTCTGGGCGGCAGCACTGACTCCGAGTGGGTGCACCATGCCTGGCGCACGCATCACCAGGATTTGAAAAACCTGCCGTTCCCGATGCTGTCCGACATCAAGCGTGACCTGTGTGGCCAGTTGGGCATCCTCGATCCACAGGGAGGCGTGGCACAACGGGCAACGTTCCTTGTTGACCCTGATGACGTCATCCGCTTCGTTTATGTTACGGACGGCGCGGTCGGACGCAATCCAGACGAGGTTTTGCGTGTGCTCGATGCGTTGCAGACTGACGAACTCTGCCCGTGCAACTGGCACAAGGGCGAGGCAACGCTGCAGATCGCATAAATTTCAACCATGAGATGCTCCCTGGGCCTCGTGCCCGGGGATGCCTCCTCTTTTGCTTCATGTCGGGTGAATCGCAATGAATCTGAACGAATTGCTGGAAACAGTTCCCGCTTATGCGCGGGATTTGAAGCTCAATTTTTCCACTCTGACTCAACAAGTCGAGCTGACGCCCCAACAGATATGGGGAACGGTGGTCGCTTCGGCGGTAGCCTCGCGCAATCCGGATCTGACCCAGGCAGCTCTGGCGGAAGCTGCTGGCCATCTTCCGCCCCAGGCCCTCGAAGCGGCGAAAGCCGCCGCGGCCATTATGGGCATGAATAATGTCTTTTATCGCTTCATGCACCTGACCACAAATCAGAACTACCGCAGCATGCCGGCGCGGCTGCGCATGAATATCATCCGGTCGCACGGTGTGGAAGCCGCCGATTTTGAGCTGTGGTGCGCGGCCGTGTCAGCCATCAATGGCTGCTCGGTGTGCGTGGATTCGCACGAGAAGGCGGTCCGGGAAAAAGGTCTCACCGAAGACGCGGTGCTGGCCGCCGTGCGCCTAGCTGCGGTGATACACGGGCTGGCCGCGGTGCTCGATGCGGAAAAAGTGACCGCCGCGCAGGCCATCGGCGTTTGAGCTGAGCTGCGAAGGGGAACATGCGAGTTACGGTATTCGGTGCAACTGGGCTGCTCGGCCAGGCCTTGATGCGCGAATGGCAGCATGACGAAGTTATCGGGCTCAGCTCGAAGGATGCCGACGTCCGCAAATTCGAACAGGTTCGCGCGGCGGTCGAGCGGACGCACCCCCATAGGATCGTGCTGGCAGCGGCCTACACCGATGTGGACGGCTGCGAAACCCATCGCGAACTGGCCTTCGATGTAAATTCCCGCGGAGCCGCGAATGTGGCTCAGGCAGCCAAGCAATTCGGCTCCCGGCTGGTTTTCGTCAGCACCGATTATGTTTTCGACGGCGTCAGCGAAACGCCATACGAAACCGACCATTCGCGCGCTCCCCGCAGCGTTTACGGGCGCTCGAAAGCGGAAGCTGAGCAGCAACTCGGCGAGATACTGCCCGATTGCTGCATCGCCAGAACCTCGTGGCTGTTTGGCGCCGGCGGCAAGTGCTTTCCGGACACGATTCTGAAACTCGCAGGGACACGATCGGAGATTGATGTCGTGGACGATCAGCGTGGCTCTCCGACCTACTCCGTGGACCTGGCGCGAGGGATTATTCAGCTATGCCGTCGCGATGCCACAGGCATTGTGCACCTGATCAACTCTGGTGACTGCACCTGGTTCGACTTCGCGCAGGAAATTGTGAAGCGTGCAGGATCAACAACCGTGGTGCGGCCAACCACTAGCGAGAAGTTTGTGCGTCCGGCGCCGCGGCCGAAATACTCGGTGCTGTCGCCTGCGAGCGCTCAGAAATATGGCATCGAGATGCCGTCGTGGCAGGATGCCCTGGGGCGGTATCTGATCGAGCGACAGGACCTCAGGGGCTGAGGCCTCTGGGTTTATGGCAACTCTATGGCACGATTGAAGTCGCGCCCTTCCCAATGCGCCGGTATCTTGCCGGCGTCCCGCCGGCCATTCCGATACTCACCGCGCTCGTCGCGAGCGTAGCGGCACGATTCACGAAGCGAAGCGTCAAACGTGCGCGGGCGAGGACGCCCGCACACCGCCGGAAAAACTGCTTCCCCGCACGAGCGAGACGCTCGCGCCTACATGCTAGTCGTCGTCGTTGGGATCGGGAGGCTCGTAGGGTTGACGCAGGAAGTAATCGGCGTGCAGCGGCGCCTGGATAGTGTGGAACTCGCGCGGTTTCTGCCCGAAATCAAAACAATCGCTGAGGTCGTCCGAGTAGACATCCCCAAAGCCCAGCGATGGCAGGTTGAACTGCGTCTCCACAAACTTGATGATGCTGCTGAAATCGTGATTCACTTCCGACACATAACCCATCTTGGCGTAAGGCGAAATCACCAGCAGGGGCACGCGGAACGAATACATATACGAGTTAAGGATCGGAGGCTTTACGTGGTCATACCAGCCGCCCCAATCATCCCAGGTCACGAAAATCGCAGTGTTGTTCCAATACTTGCTGTTGCCGACGGCATTGACCACCGACGCAATCCACGAAGGCCCGGAACCGTTGTTCCCGTGCGGATGATCGGAAGAAGATCCCGTCGGTATCACCCAGGTCACGGTTGACAATTTGCCCTTGGAAATGTCGTTCAGCACATCTTTGGGACTTGGGATCACATTCGCCCACATTTTCCCATGATAGATGTGATCAATGACGTTCGGACCGGTCCAGATGTAGCTCAGCGTGTTGGTGTAATACTTCCAGGTCAGATTCTGATTCTCCAGAAGATCCATCAGGGTCTGGTGTTCGAAGCAAGGATACACGGGCATATTTTCCTGGCCGAGTTCGTTGATCAGGATCGTATATACATAGCTCGGAACCCCGCAGCCCGCGTGGCCGGCTGGCTTATCGATTCCAAAGGTGTCTTCGCCATCGAACAGGCTCGTGTCCGGGGCAGGCGCGGACGTCGCCGCGATGATGAACTGATGCGCCGGATAACTCGGTCCCTGGTTGCTTTGGAACATGCGGTCGCCGAAAGCATACTGCTCGGCCAGGTCGAAGTAAGGTTGCACATCCTTGAGGGGAACATATTTGAACTGCATGTTCGGCGGGCAATGGTTGCCGCAATCTCCCGGGATCAGGTCGGCGCCGTCCATCCGGCCGTTGTCGTACATGTGAATGAAGTCGGGATGATAGTGGTTCAACGTGTAGTTGTTGGCCAGCGGATTGGGCCCGAGCTTGATCTTCTTGCCCTTCGAATTGATGCCGTAATCGGCGGTGTCGGCGCCCTTCAGACCGTGGAACAGGTTATCGGTCGAGCGATTCTCCTGCATCATGATGATGACGTGCTGGATCGGACTGCTGGTAGTCAAGCGTGATCCGGCCAGGTCCGCAGGCTGCGGGCCGGCGAAGGCAAAAGAACCAAGAAAGGCAAGCAGGAGCACAATCACGATCGAGCGCACAGACACAGGAGCCTCCACGGAGATTGAACTTACATAGGGAGAGGAGCGCGACAGCCTAGTGAAAGAATCTAACCCAGAGACTTGCTGATTGCAACAGGCATAGCAGCTATTTTTGAGCGTGTGCGCAACCCACAAATGTGCAATTATTTGCAGCTCTGAACCCATTTCGGCGCTTGGTGACATTGAGCTGTGATCGCTGCCCTTGTGAGGCCTACCTGCCCCAATAGCATAGCGGCGACCCGAGAAATTCCTAATCGGACGTCGAGCCTCTTCAGGAGTCCCTGGGCTGTTCTATTGGGCCCAGCTGTCGAAGCATATTCCTAAAGGAGAAAGGGGATTGCGATGACAAAGCCATTCCGTGGTATTGTGTTCTTGCTGCTGGCCGCATTCGCGATGATGCGGTCGTTTTCCCCACGGAAGTAGGGTTGCTTCATTAGGCGCTCAATGCAGGTTTCACCCCAGGAGTCAAAGGACAGTCCCGTGAAAATGAATTTAGAGTTCGCTCTCAGGCTGGCCGTGCTGGCGCTGATTCTTGCAACCAGCGGCAGCGCATGGGCAGGTTCCGAGAAGGTTTTGTACCGTTTTCACGGAAGGGACAGGTGGGGCGGGGGCGGGGGCGGCAGCCTGATCCTTGCGGTGGCCGTGACAGGTAGCGCCTCGGCGGCACCCAAGTACAAAATCCTGCACGCCTTCACGGGAGGGAAGGACGGCGGTGGGCTGTTTGGTAACCTCTTGTTCGACGCTTCAGGCAACCTCTTCGGAACCACATGGGGCGGGGGCAAGCACATTTACGGTACTGTGTTCGAGTTAAGCCCGTCTTCAAAGGGTCGCTGGAAGGAAACGGTCCTCTACAATTTCTGCTCGGTTCGATCCAAGCGGAGCGTTTGCGCGGACGGTGCAGGCCCATCGGCTGGCTTGGTCTCCGACGCGGCGGGCAACCTGTTCGGCGTCGCCGCCGGAGGCGGGCCATCGGATCAAGGTGCGATTTTTGAGCTGTCTCGGGCCGAGAGGAAATGGGCCTACCGCGTACTGTACGATATCGCCGCGCCAGGGGGTCTCGTGACCGATGGGATGGGAAGCCTCTACGGTTTTATCGGCCCTGGGGAGTTCAAACAGGGAGCGGTCGGCGAGCTTTCGCATCGGACGAAGGGGTGGACCTACACTGTGCTCTACAGCTTCGACTTTTACAAGGGCGACGGCTGGACCCCTGAATCCGGGCTCAATTTCGACTCCAATGGTAACCTCTATGGCACCACTGAGTTCGGCGGCAGCGGCGGTTTTGGCACCGCTTTTGAGGTCAGCCCGCCCAACACGCTTGAGGTGGATGCAGGCTGGGACGAGCACATCCTACACCAGTTCCCCGCGTTTCAGGGTGATGGCCAGTACCCGTATGGCGGATTGATCGCGGACCGTGTTGGCAACATATATGGCACAACTGAGAGCGGAGGAAACTGTGCGGGCTGTGGCATTGTGTTCTGCTTGACGAGAGATCAAGATGGCATTTGGCAGGAGACGATTCTGCACAAGTTCTCTGCGCCGGCGGACGGACAGAATCCGATGGCCACGCTGGTCATGGATGGAGCGGGGAACCTGTACGGCAGCACGGCGGGTGGCGGGAACGGACAGCAGTATTGCCCTGGGGGCTGCGGCGTGGTCTTCAAGCTAACACGGCAAAGCCAGGGGTGGAAATACACGGTGCTGCATCGGTTTAACGGGACAGATGGCGCTGGCCCTCAGGCAGCCCTGATCCTTGACAGCAAGGGCAACCTCTATGGGACCACGCAATATGGCGGCTCCGGCTACAATGGGGTAGTTTTCGAGATCACGCCGTAATCTCCCTTTCAGCTCCGCAGGATTCCTCGCGAGCTTCGCGGTGACAATGCGAATGTGAAGCGCATCCCACAGAGGTCTCGAAAATCGCGAGACTCGTCGGGGCGCCTGCCTCCCGACAAGCGATCCTGAATGGTCCGAAATCCCATGTTACTTTCGTCCCGTTTCGGGCGCGAAAATCACCGCCCAACGTTTGACGCTGCTCTCATTCTGTCTTTACACTCAGATGGTGATGCCGACGAATCCCGGAATCGGAGCAGAAATTCTAAATCACGGCATCTCACGATAAGGTCAACTTGAGCCCCACCGAAACCACGAGCGCGACCAAGCGGGAGATCGAGGTCGAAGTTCCCGCCGAAGAAGTGGCCCGCGAAACCGAGACCCTGGTCCAGAAATATCAGAAACTCGCCCGCCTGCCGGGATTCCGCGCCGGGCATGTACCCCCAAGCATCATCCGGCAACGCTTTGCCGAAGGCATCAAGAGCGACGTGATGGACGCACTCATGCCGCGCTACATCCGCAAGGAAACCGACCGGCTTGGCCTGATGCCGGTTTCTGCCTCGCGAATTACCGACGTGCACTTCCATGATGGCGAACCGCTGCGCTTTAAGGCCAGCTTCGAAGTGCTGCCTCCGATTCAGGTCGGAGGCTATAAAGAGTTGCGCGCCGATCATGCGGAAACCTCCGTCACTGATGAAGAAGTGGAAGCGTCGCTGAAAAATCTGCAGGAACGGCGCGCCAGCTTCACCGATGTGACCGGCAGCACGCTCGCTGACGGAGATTTCGCGCAGGTATCGCTCGATGGCCAACCCAAAGACGGTGAAGGCAAGCCGGTGCACATGGATGAGGTTCTGGTGGAGGTCGGCGGCAAAGACACGATGCAGGAGTTCACCGAGAACCTGCGCGGCGCATCCGCCAGCGACGAACGCACGTTTGACGTGACCTATCCGCAGGATTTCGCCGATCAGCGGCTGGCGGGAAAGACGGTCGCCTATACGCTAAAGATACATGCCGTCAAGCAGAAGAATTTGCCGGAACTGAACGACGAATTCGCGAAGGGGTTGGGCGAATTCGCCGATCTCGCGGATCTGCGCAAGCAGATGCGCGAAAGCATGGAAGCGGAGCGAAAACATACGGCCGAGCGCGAAGCCAAAGACAAGTTGGTGAACGAACTGGTGAAGCGCAACGATTTTGAACTGCCGGAGGCGCTACTCGAGCGGCAGATCGAAGTGCGCCTGGAACGCGGGCTACGCGCGCTGGCGGCGCAGGGCATGAAACCCGAAGACATGAAGAAGATGGACTTGAGCCGGCTGCGCGCCGGGCAGCGCGACCAGGCGGCGCAGGAAGTGAAGGCTTCGCTGCTGCTGGAAAAGATTGCCGAGGAGGAAAAAATCGAAGTGGGCGACGAGGAGATCGAACGCGAGGTGCAGGCGCTGGCGCAGCAGTCGAAACAGACGCCGGAAGCCATCCGCGCGCGATTGACACGCGAGGGGGCGCTGGATAGAATCCGCAGTAGAATTCGCAACGAGAAGACCCTCGATTTTCTGTATCGCCAGTCCGCGTAGCTTGGCCACTTCGATCCTCCCCCTGCAGAAGATTCTGTCGGTGGGGCAGAGTGTGAAAGGGTAAACGTGAACGATCCAAAGATGATGCTGGTGCCCATGGTCATTGAGCAGACCGGGCGCGGGGAGCGGGCTTACGACATTTACTCGCGGCTGCTGCGCGATAACATCATTTTTATCGGCACACCGATTGACGACAACATCGCCAACCTGGTCATCGCTCAGATGCTGTTCCTGGCGCAGGAAGATCCCGAAAAAGACATTCAGCTTTACATCAACTCGCCCGGCGGGTCCATTACGGCCGGCATGGCGATTTACGACACCATGCAGTACGTTAAGAACGATGTGACCACGATCTGCATCGGTCAGGCCGCCAGCATGGCGGCTTTGCTGCTGGCGGCGGGAGAGGCCAAGAAACGTTTGGCCCTGCCCAATTCGCGCATCCTGATTCACCAGCCTTCGATGGGCGGCCTTTCGGGTCAGGCCACCGATATTGATATTCATGCCCGGGAAATTTTGCGTATGCGCGAGATTACAAACCAGTTGCTGGCCAAACATAGCGGGCAGAAGCTGGAAAAAGTGGAAAAGGATGTGGAGCGCGACTTCATTATGAACGCGCAGCAGGCTAAGGAATACGGAATCGTAGACGATATCATTTATAAGACGAGATAGAGGTTTTTGGCCGGCCTTGCCGGCTACATTTCTGGAAGTCTCGGCGAAAAAACGGTCTCCCGCTCCCCACGGGTCCAAGAGCGCAATCGAGCCGGGAGGATTAGGTCCAAAAAGGAGTAAGCCGAGTGAAAAACAGAACTGGCACTGAGGAAATCCTACGCTGTTCGTTCTGCCACAAGTCGCAGGACGCCGTGGCCAAACTGATTTCGTCGCCGAGCGACTATCCCCGCGCCTACATCTGCGATGAATGCGTGGCGGTCTGCAACTCCATCCTGGAAGACGACCGCGCGGCGACACCGGCCGCCAGCACGCCCAACCAACTGCCCAAGCCGCAGGAGGTCAAGACCTTCCTTGACGAATATGTCATCGGACAGGAGCAGACCAAGAAGAAGCTCGCCGTAGCTGTGTATAACCACTACAAGCGGATTTATATGAACCGGCAGCGGGCGAGCGATGGCATCGAACTGACCAAGTCGAACATCATGCTGATCGGTCCCACGGGCACCGGCAAAACGCTCCTGGCGCAGACTTTGGCCCGTATGCTGGATGTGCCCTTCGCCATCGTGGACGCAACCACGCTGACCGAAGCGGGTTATGTCGGCGAAGATGTCGAGAACATCATCCTGAAACTCTTGCAGGCCGCCGACGGCGATGTGGGGCGGACCCAGACCGGTATTATCTACATTGATGAAGTTGATAAGATCGGGCGCAAGGATGAGAACCCATCCATTACCCGCGATGTCTCCGGCGAGGGCGTGCAGCAGGCACTGCTGAAAATTCTTGAAGGCACCATCGCCAACGTTCCGCCGCAGGGTGGACGCAAACATCCGCACCAGGAATTCACTCCCGTAGATACGACGAATATTCTGTTCATCTGCGGCGGAGCGTTTGTTGGCCTGGAGAAGATTATCGGCCGGCGCGTGGGCAAGAAATCGCTGGGATTCAAAGTCGGCACGGAAGGCGAAGCCGACGAGCCGGTCGCCGCCCGCAAGCGCAACTTCGAGTTGCTCAGCGACGTGCAGCCGGAAGATCTCATCAAGTTTGGGCTGATCCCGGAGTTCGTCGGCCGCCTGCCGGTGGTGGGCGTTTTGGAGGATCTCGACGAGTTTGCCCTGATCGAAATCCTCACCCGGCCCAAAAACGCCATCGTCAAGCAGTATCAGAGGCTGTTTGAATTTGAAAATGTGCGCCTGAAATTCAGCGACGAGGCGCTCAAAGCCGTAGCCCGGCAAGCCATGGCCCGCAAGGTCGGCGCCCGTGGTTTGCGCATGATTCTAGAGGAGTTAATGCTCGAATTGATGTACCACCTGCCCAGCCAGAAGAAAGTGAAGGAATTTGAAGTGACACGGGAAATGGTGGAAAAACGCAGCGTTTCTCTGGCCATGATGGAAAAAGCAGGGTAAGCTTCTAAAAGGCTACTAGCTCCTAGCTGCTAGCTTGAACCGAGCGCAGCCGTACGCAGCTCGAAGACCCTGAGAATAGGAGCTAGCAGCTAGAAGCCGCTTTTCGGAGACTCAGTGACCACACCCAAGGAAAAATTCGAAACCAAGAAGTTGCCCATGATGCCCATCCGGGATGTGGTCATTTTCCCCCATATGATGACGCCGTTCGTGGTAGGGCGGGAGTCGAGCGTGCGTGCGCTGGAAGAGGCGCTGGCTGCGGACAAGAAGATCTTTCTCGCCACGCAGCATGACGCCAGCGTGGATGAACCGAAGCCCAACGAGATATACCAGGTAGGCACCGTGGTCAACATTGTGCAGAGCCTGAAGCTGCCCGACGGCAACATCAAGGTTCTGGTGGAAGGCATTGAGCGCGGCAAGATTCTGCAAGTTACCGAGACCGAGGGTTTCATGCAGGCTTCGGTCCGACTGGCGCGTTATGCCACCGAGGGCAATCCGCAGATCGAAGCGGGCATGCAGCGGGTGACGTCACTGTTCGAGCAGTACGTGAAACTGTGCCAGTCGCTGAATTACGAGACCATGATCGCGGCCGTGCGCATGGAAGATCCGGCCAAACTGACCGACACCATCGCCGCCAACCTGCAGCTCTCCATCGAAGAGAAGCAGGAACTGCTCGAGATTTTTGATCCGGCCGAGAGAGTCAGCCGTATAGGCGACGTGCTCGATATCGAAATCGAAAAGCTCAACATGGACCGCACCATCCAGTCGCGGGTGAAGCGGCAGATGGAGCGGGCGCAGAAAGAGTACTACCTCAACGAGAAGATCAAAGCCATTCAGAAAGAGCTTGGCCGCGGAGAGAAGAGCGAATTCGACGAACTGAAAAAGAAGATCGAATCCTCCGGCATGCCAAAAGACGTCCGCGACAAGGCAATGCAGGAACTGAAAAAACTCGAAGCCATGCCGCCGATGTCAGCCGAATCCACGGTCTCGCGCAATTATCTGGACTGGCTGCTGGCCGTGCCCTGGAAGAAGCGCTCGAAAGAAATCCGCAACATCAGCCGCGCCGAGAAAGTTCTGAACGAAGATCATTATGGGCTGGAGAAAATCAAGGAGCGGATTCTGGAATTTCTCGCCGTCCGTCAGTTGGTGAAAAATCCCAAGGGTTCCATCTTGTGCTTTGTTGGGCCTCCGGGCGTGGGCAAGACCTCGCTGGGCATGTCCATTGCCAAGGCGACGGGACGGAAGTTCGTGCGCATGTCGCTCGGTGGTGTGCGCGACGAAGCCGAAATTCGCGGTCATCGCCGCACTTACATTGGCGCTTTGCCGGGCCAGATCATTCAAATGATGAAGAAAGCGGGCACCAAGAACCCCGTTTTCATGCTCGATGAAGTGGACAAAATGTCCATGGACTTCCGCGGCGATCCTTCCGCGGCGCTGCTCGAAGTGCTTGATCCAGAGCAGAACTACATGTTCGTGGATCATTATCTCGACGTCGAATACGACCTGTCGCAGGTCTTCTTCATCGCGACCGCCAATGTCATTCACACCATCCCGCCCGCGCTGCAGGACCGCATGGAAGTATTGCGTCTACACGGTTACACCGAACCGGAAAAGGTCGAGATCGCCAAACAGTTCCTGGTCAAGAAGCAAATGGAGCAGGCGGGCTTAACCGAGAAGAACATTAAGTTTTCCGACGAGGCTCTGACCGCCCTAATCCGCTCCTACACACGAGAGGCGGGCGTGCGCAACCTGGAGCGCGAAATCGGCAACATCTGCCGTAAGGTTGCCCGCAAAGTGGTGAAGGAAGGCGAGGGCTACAACGTCGGCATCACGCAGGAGAACGCCAATGAATTCCTGGGCGTGATCAAGTTCCGCGACTCGCTGGCGCACGAACGCAGCGAAATTGGCCTGGTTACCGGCCTGGCCTGGACTGAAGTGGGCGGCTCGATCCTGAGCACCGAAGCGACGGTCGTGGACGGCAAGGGCAAGCTGACTCTCACCGGCAAGCTGGGCGATGTAATGCAGGAATCGGCGCAGGCGGCAATGTCGTACGTCCGCTCCCGGGCGGCGCGGCTGGGACTGTCGCGTGACTTCTACCGCAGTCTCGACATTCACGTACATGTGCCCGAAGGAGCGATTCCGAAGGACGGGCCTTCCGCCGGGATTACGATTGCCACCGCGATTGCCAGCGCGCTCAGCAAAATTCCCGTGCGCCGTGATCTGGCGATGACCGGCGAGATCACCTTGCGCGGAAAAGTACTGCCCATCGGCGGGCTCAAGGAAAAGCTGCTGGCGGCGCATCGCGCCAACCTGTTTGAAGTGATTCTCCCCAAGGACAACGAAAAAGATCTTGCCGAGGTTCCGGAGAATCTGCGCAATGCCATGAAGCTGCATTTCGTGGACACGATGGATCAGGTGCTGGCGGTCGCGCTCGAACAGCCGCTACCCGTTGTGGCAGATGAAGCGGCACAGGCCATCGCGCCGCCCCTGCCGCCGGCGCCGACGGAAAGTCCCGCAGCGCATCAGTAACTTGAGCATGTCATCCTGAGCGGGCGGCGTGATTCGCTTCGCGAATCGTGCTGCGAAGTCGAAGAATCCCTACTCCGCACTTTCACGAAGAAATTCGCGAGGCATTCTAACCACGAACCCGGAGAGGTCCGGCCGGAGTTCCCAGCGACGGCGAGGCAGCCAGCGGATGCCCTTGCTACTCCTCTCCCGGCCTGCTCTACAATAAGAGGCAGATGGCCTCCGAAGCGGCGCGATCGCGAATACCCATCAAAGGCACGGCTGCCCTGATCATCGCCGTGGCGGTGGTCGTAGTTCTGCTGATTTCCTTTCCCGCCTATCGCTGGTTTTTCCTGATCAGCGCGGGAATCGGCGTGGCCGTCGCCGGCCTGCTCTTTCTGTGGCACAAGTTGCGTCCAATCCGCGAAGAGGACGTGGAGAACAAGACACCGCTGGGATTGCGGTAGCTGCGTGTTGCCCAGGTCTTGCATCCAAGTGGCATCCCACTGCACACTGTTTTATGCGTGTCCTGGCGCGATTCATGACCGCGGCGACCGACGCCAACCACTTCCCCGCTCCGGTGCTGCCGGAAGTCGCGTTCCTCGGGCGCTCGAATGTCGGAAAATCGAGCGTGATCAACTCGCTGGTCGGCGCCAAGCTGGCCAAGACCAGTTCCACGCCGGGCCGAACCCGAAGTATTAATTTTTTTGAGCTGCGCTGGGCGGGCAGGCCGCAACCGGAACTGATCTTCACCGACCTCCCGGGCTACGGATACGCGCAGATTTCGCGCGAGATTTCCAGCCAGTGGCCCAGCTTCATTGAGCCATATCTTAAAAGTCGCCCTACCCTTGCCCTATGCCTAGCACTGGTGGATGTCAACGTGCCGCCGCAGGAAAGCGACAAGCAACTCGCGGAATTCCTGAACTCGAGCGGGCGGCCGTTCCTGATTGTGGGCACAAAGAGCGACCGGCTGTCGGGAAATCAGCTGCGCAACTCGCTGCACGCGCTAAGCGAGGAGTTTCCGCAGGCCCGGATCGTCCCTTTTTCCGCCCGCAGTGGCGCAGGCCGCGAAGAGCTGTGGCAGGAGATTCGCACTGCCGCGCAACAGCGCCGTACCTGAGTAGATACCCGAACCTGTCCTATCCGGGGGAATCTGGTTGAATTCGTTATCATGGGAAAACTCATGGCCATATACCTGATCACCGGAGTTGCTGGCTTTATCGGATCGGCGCTCGCCAGAGCCATGCTGGAGCGGGGCGACCAGGTCCGCGGCCTCGACAATTTTTCCACCGGGCGGCGGGAAAATCTCGCGCAAATTCAATCGCGCATTGATGTGCGCGAAGCCGACTTGCTCGATCTGAACGCCGTCCGCGAGGCCTGCCGAGGGGTTGATTACGTTCTGCATCAGGCCGCCATTCCGTCGGTACCACGATCCGTCAAAGATCCGCTGGAAAGCAATCGCGCCAACGTTGACGGGACGGTGAATCTGCTGGTCGCTGCGCGCGATGCCAAGGTCAAACGCGTCACCTATGCTGCTTCTTCCTCCGCCTATGGCGACACGCCCACGTTGCCCAAGCACGAGGAAATGATTCCGAATCCGATCTCGCCGTACGCTGTGGCGAAACTGGCCAGCGAGCACTACATGGCGTCGTTCTGGCGATGCTATGGACTGGAGACAGTCTCTCTGCGCTATTTCAACATCTTCGGGCCGCGGCAGGATCCGACTTCGCCGTATTCGGGCGTGCTGGCCAAGTTCATCACACTGATGCTGCAAGGCGAGCAGCCTACGATTTTTGGCGACGGAGCGCAGAGCCGCGACTTCACTTACGTGGACAACGCGGTGAAAGCCAATCTGCTAGCTTGCCACGCGCCCGCCGCCGAAGTTGCCGGCCGGGTTTTCAACGTTGCCACCGGCACTCGCATTGACTTGAATGAGACTTTTCGCGTGCTCAAGAAAATTACAGGCTACACCGGCGATGTCAAATACGGCCCGGAGCGCGCCGGGGATGTGAAGCACTCGCTGGCGGACCTGTCGCGATCGCAAAGGCATCTCGGATACACGCCGACGGTGCAGTTTGAAGAAGGCTTGCGCCGCACGGTGGAGTGGTATCGGGAGCAGGAAGCATCGCCCGCGCACTGACCCTATTCGCGGAAAAGACCATCCACGAGCGGTCTGCGACCATCGCGCGTTCTCCATTACCTTGGTGATCTGTGGAGGCACAAAACCCAAGCATAGAGTTGCTGTATGACGCTTTCGTCCCTGGTAGTTTCCCGCGATTGGCCTGAAGTCAGCGTGTTGGAATGTGTTCTCGGAGGTCTTCACATCACGGTGGATGTTGAACCGGAACCGGCGCGTGCTCGCGCCAAGCTGGCGAAATCAAAAATTGACGCGCTGATTGTGGATTGCGACCTGCAAGGCAGTCACAGTTTTCTCGATGAGCTGGAAAACTCCACCAGGACTGTGCCCCTGGTTATTTTTGGCAGCGCCGGGCGGCGAAACAAGAACGCCAGTGCGCCGTTCGTGTTTGAAAAACCGATCTCGGTGGAACAGGCCGTGCGCACGCTTTCAGCCGCGCGCAATATGATTCTCGATGGCAGGCTCCGCTATCATCGGCAGTCGTTGAATCTGCCCGTATCAGTGACGAATGGCTCAAAACGGAAGCTCGATGCGCGTCTGCTCAACCTCAGCCAAGGGGGGGTGGGAATTCACCTGCATGGACAGGCAACTCTCGCCGGTACGGTGGAGCTGGGATTTGCCCTTCCCGGCAGCAAACATTCTCTGAAGCTTGAAGGTGAGATCGCATGGACCGATGGCCAGGGCAACGCCGGCATTCGCTTTGTGGAAGTGAACCGCCGGGTAAGGCAAAACCTCCAAATCTGGCTGGCGCAGCAATACCTCACTCAGTAGCCGGCAACAGTCCCAGTAGTTGGTCCACAATCGAAAATCAGGATGCAGTACGGTGTTCCACTGCCGCGGCAGGCGGGACGGCAAGGCGGCGGTCGCGATCCCAGTTCATTAAACGATCGATTTCGTAGCTGTAAGGACCGTAGGCGCGGAAGGCCTTTTCGTCAAACAGGCGCTTGATACCGCAGCCCAGGCACACCTGGTAGGAACAATCTTTATAGCGGACGGGCCAGCTCATCTTGCCATGCCAGCAGCCACGAAAGATGACTACGCCGATACCTGCCAGCCCGGTGGCCAACAGACCGAGGGGCCACAGTTTGCCCGACTTCTTTTTCGTCTCACTCACCGACCACAACCTGTAAGTCGTTCCAGTTGCTAAGGATACTGCCGAATTGGCGGGGTTGCAATGAGTTTCGGAACTGCTTGAATCGCAAGCACTTTGACGGTCTTACCAAAGAGCATTGTGGGGTTGCCCACCTTCGTGCGCGACGAGATTATTGCGCGCTGAACCAATCCCTTGTAACTTACGATTAAGTGCACCGCGGATCACCGTTCCGCTGTATCATGGTGCATTTTTGAATCAGCCTTCGCCACGGGCATGAGCGCAAATCCGAACAGTGCGGGACTGGAACTGGTCGCGGCAGCGGATTCAGTTTCGGAAAGAAAAGCTGCGGTTTCGCCGTATGAATCGCGGCATGAGGCGCTGCAGGCCCTTCTCGCCTTTTCTTCCCTGCACGAGCACATTCGCCAGCGACGCGCACAAGAGCAACTCCACGGCGCGTCTGAATATTCCGATTCGTGGCAACTTGAACAGTTCGTGCTGGACGAAGTGCTGCAACTGGTGGCCGAGCGCGCTTTGGCGATTACCGGAGCCGAAGGGGTGGCGATTGCCCTGGCCGAAGGAAATGCCATCGTCTGCCGGGCGGCGGCAGGCAGTATCGCTCCGGATGTCGGCGCGACTCTGGATCCGAAGTCCGGATTCTCCGGCGCCTGCCTGGTCTCGGGCCAGATTGTGCGCTGCGATGACCCGGAAAATGATCCGCGAGTGGATTTGCAGGCTTGCCGCCGTCTGGGCACACGCTCTATGGTGGCCGTTCCACTCTCGGCAAAGCAGACGGTCGTGGGTTTGCTCGAGGCCTTTTCCAGCGAGGCCTATGGCTTCAATGACAGCGACGTGCGCAGCCTGAATCTGCTGGCGGAACTGATTCTCTCAGCACTAAGGCCGGAAGAAGAAAACCGGCTGGCGGAAATTTCGCAACGGGTTGTGCCTCCGGCGCCCGTGGTTGAGGCAGTTCCTATCGAGATGGCTCCGGCCCCGTCCCCTCACAGCGAAGAGCCGAGCATCACTGAAGTTTCCGAACCTTCACCAGCACGGCCAGTTCCTGCTGCGGCAACACAACCGGAAAAAATCGGCTGGCCAGGTCTTTCTGTAGTGGTCGCGGTGGTTATGTTTGCGGCGGGACTGGGAGCTGGGCTGTGGTGGATGATCCGGCAGCATCCCACGGCGTCGGTGGCGAAGCCGCGCCAGAGTGAGGTGCTGGTAACACAACAGCCTCCGCCTCCGCCGGCGCAGAATGCAGCGCCCCCTGTGACCGCGCAAGACATAGATTTGCCCATGCCCGCGACTGCGGAAGAAGCAGGGGTGTTGCCCGAAGTTACCGGGATTCGGCACTGGTCCTCTGCCGACGCGAGCACGGTTGTGGTTGATCTGCAGGATCAGGTGCAGTATGAGGCTCACCGCCTGCAGAATCCCGAGCGCATTTATTTCGACCTTCACGACACCAAACTTGTGAGTGCGCTCTCCGGAAAAACGATTGTTGTGGACGATGCCCTGATCCAGCAGGTTCGCGTGGCGCAGCCGATCGCCGGCGTGACGCGAGTGGTCCTGCAAACCAAAGCCGCGTCCGATTTCTCGGTGAGCCTGGAAGCGAATCCGTATCGCCTGGTGATCGAAGTGCGGAAGCTGGGAAGCCCGGCGCAGCCGAGAGTCAGGGTCAATCTTTTTTCTTCTCCCAGTGAGACCGCGGCTCAGGCAGCTGCCGACCCCAAGGACCTGGTTTCGGACGCGAGCAAAGCCCCATCGAATCTGCCGAAATTCCGAATTGCGCTCGACGCCGGCCACGGCGGCTGGGACCTGGGCACGGTCGGCCGCAAAGGACTGCTCGAAAAAGACCTGGTGCTCGATATCGTGAAACGGCTGGGCAACCTGATCGAGCGCCGCACCCGAGACCAGGTAATCTATACGCGGACCGATGACAGCTATCTTGCGCTGGAAAAGCGGGCGGAGATAGCGAACCTGGCGCGCGCCGACCTGTTCCTTTCCATTCACGCCAACTACAGCGACTTCGCATCGGCGCGGGGAGTGGAGACGTATTACAGCAACACATATTCCTCCATCAGGGCGAGAACTGGCGACGATGCGGGAAAACCGGAATTGCAGAATGTAAATTGGACCCATGTTGACATCCGCGAGCGAGTCCATGAGTCGCGGCGCTTTGCCGCCAGCGTGCAACATTCGCTCTACGGCACTCTAGCGGAGAAAAACCGCGGCCTGCGCAATCGCGGCGTGAAACAAGCCGGCTATGTTGTTCTGACAGGTACCTCGATGCCAGCGATTCTGGCTGAGGTTTCGTTCGTGAGCAGCCCGGACGACGAAAGCAATCTGCAGAGTTCGACCTATCGCCAACGCATTGCCGAGGCTCTTTATCAGGGCCTGGCACGCTACACCGCTGAATCCGACGGGATGAAAGCGCGAGAGAACACCGTCGCGCTCGCCAAGCATTAGTCCGCTATCATCTCAGTTGTTGCGACACCCGCCGCCGACGAAATGCACGACTTCCAGACGGTCACCCTCGGAGAGATTCGTTTCGGACCATTGGTCGCGGGGAATGATGTTGCCATTCAGTTCCACGGCAACGCGATCCTGCTTCATTCCCAAGTGCTCGACGAGGTTGGCGAGCGTGAGGGGACTGTCGAAGTCACGGCGATCACCGTTGATATGGAGTTGCATGGCAGCGAAATTTTCTCAGGATACGAGAATGAGAGCAAGTACGGCCGCGACAGTCGAAATCGGTTGAGAGGAGAAATCAACGACTCGCCATCCTGGGCGAAGTGAGGAATCTGCTGTTTGGGCGACCTCGGCGAAAAGCAGATTCCCTGGCACGCCCTCGCCGCGCACGCGTGGCGGCGTGCGGCTCGGAATGACAATGGAATCGTCTGAGCGGGCTGGGAATCCGCGTTCGGCAGGCTGCGCGTCGGCTACGCTTCCACTTTGCGCAGATGAAACTTGCGGGTGGCGGTGCGGCCAGAATAGTTGGCTTGCACGAGAATCGCGGAATCGGGCAGAGCAGATTCGTCTACATCAATCTTCATTTCTGCGCCACCGTCCAATCCGGTAACCACCTGGGTGTAAAACGGTGCAGCATCGGCGCGGGCAAAGCGGACAGTCAGCCGGGCGCCCTCGGCTCCAGCGCCGCCATCGGTCACGCGCAGCCGCAGGACAAGCTGCCGGTCAGCATGAACCGAACCGGCGTTGAGCCATTGCACATCAAGTTCTTTAATCGCGGCAAGGGACTCCGCTGTGTCGCGCTTGTCGAGAACCGAATCGAGGCGGCCATCGCGGATGGAATCGAGCACCAGGCGATGCTGATCGCGGAGGGTTTGCTCTTTCTGCTGGTCAGAGAAGCCGGCTTCGGAGGTTTCGTTCCCGTAGGGCGTGGCGCGCTTGCCGATGCAGCGCCCGCGGACGAACACCTGCGTCTGCAGTAGACGTTCGCTCTCGCGTGCTTCGCTCTGCACGTGGTAAATCGTGTCTTCGTGCTTAACGTCGGTATTGAAGCCAAAGATCATGTTTCCTGCCCACCACGGCTCTGCCCAGGTCACGATTCCCAAATTGTTCAACCACTCCCACCCTCGCTTGACACTCCCGGCAGCGAACTCTAACCTAGAATGTTTACTGGTTCTTGGCTGCGAATTATATATACCTCCTCTATGCCCGACAATTACTTCGCTCGTTACCTGCCATTATTGATTCACTTCATGGTAGCAGGTGCGCTGGCAACTGCCATCGTGGTGCTTTCCTGGGTAGTGGGCTACCGGCGGCCGACCCGGGCCAAAATGGCTCCCTACGAGTGCGGCATGATGCCGGTGGGCGACGCCCGCCAGCGCTTCTCGGTGAAGTTTTACCTGGTTGCCATGCTGTTCATCCTGTTCGATGTGGAGGCCGTCTTCCTCTATCCCTGGGCGGTGATCCTGCGCGACCTCAAAATGTTCGGTTTTTGGGAGATGCTGGTGTACATCGGCATCGTGCTGGTCGGCTATTGGTACATCTGGAAAAAGGGCGCGCTCGATTGGGGATCAGGCGCGGCGCATCGAGGTGAAATCTGATGGCGCCTGCGATCACGGATCTGGAGCAACTCAAGGGGCATCCTGCGATTGCGCGGCTGCTGCAATGGAACTCAGCCGCTGTCCAGGGAGCCAAGTTTGACCACGACGAGATGAGCATCTACGTGGAACGGTCGTTCATCCGCGAGGCCTGCGCTCTGCTGCGCGACGATCCTGGCTGCCCCTTCAACTATCTCTCCGACGTGACTTGCGTGGACTGGTTCCCCTCGGAGCCGCGCTTTGAAGTCGTCTACCATCTGCTTTCGATTTCCAAAAGAGAGCGCGTCCGTTTGAAAGTCAGGTTGGACGGCGATAGCCCGGCGCTGGAATCGGTGACTCCGATTTGGCCGGGGGCGAATTTCTTCGAGCGTGAAGTCTTTGATCTTTTCGGCGTTCGTTTCACCGGACACCCTTACCTGCGACGCATCCAAATGCCGGAAAATTGGGAAGGGCATCCATTGCGCAAAGATTATCCCGTGGAGGGTTATCGCTAGCCATGGCGCACATGACGCCTACGCCCGTGCTTGAACCCGCGCAGGATCGCACCATGATCCTGAACATGGGGCCGCAGCATCCTTCGACTCACGGCGTGCTGCGCGTGATCCTCGAGATTGACGGCGAGAACGTTGTGCGTATTATGCCGGATATCGGCTATCTGCACACCGGCATCGAGAAGACCTGCGAGGCGAAGTTCTATCAGCAAGTCGTGCCCCTCACTGACCGCATTGACTACTTGTGCCCCATGACCAACAACCTCTGTTATGTGTTGGCGGTCGAAAAGCTGCTGGGCTTGGAACTTCCGCCGAAGGCGCAATGGCTGCGGGTTCTGATGAATGAGTTGACGCGCATCAACTCGCACCTGGTGTGGCTGGGCACGCACGCAATGGACATTGGTGCGCTGACCGTATTCCTCTACTGCTTCCGCGAGCGCGAAGATATTTTGCGCTTGTTCGAAGCGGTGAGCGGGCAGCGCATGATGACTTCCTATTTCCGCGTCGGCGGAGTTGCGCTGGAGCCGCCGCTGGGATTTTTCGACCGTGTCCGCGAGTTCATCGGCCGCTTCCCTTCCAAAGTAGATGAATACGAAAACCTGCTGACCGGAAATCCCATCTGGCTGATGCGCACCAAGGGCGTGGCGCAGATTTCAGCGGAAGACGCGATTGCCTTGGGGGCAAGCGGACCGACGCTTCGTGGCAGCGGCGTGGACTTCGATTTGCGCCGCGACATGCCGTATTCCGGCTACGATAATTTCGAGTTCAACGTTCCGGTCGCCCAGGAAGGCGACGTGTTCGCGCGTTATATTTGCCGCGTGCGCGAACTGCGTGAATCGGCGAAGATCGTCCAGCAGGCGCTGGACGGCATGCCGGAAGGCCCGATCAAAGCCGACGCTCCCAAAGTGGTGCTGCCCGACCGCGAAAAGATGAAGACCCAGATGGAAGCCCTCATCTACCACTTTAAAATTATTACCGAGGGCTTCGCGGTGCCGGCGGGCGAAGTTTATCAGGCGGTGGAATCGCCGCGCGGGGAAATGGGTTATTACGTGGTCAGTGATGGGACGGCCAAACCGTATCGCGTCCACATGCGCGCGGCGTGCCTGGCGAATCTGCAGTTGTTGCAGAAGATGTGCGAAGGCAAGCTGATCGCCGATGTGGTGGCGGCGATCGGGAGTATTGACATTGTGCTGGGAGAGATAGACAGATAGCAATTTGTAATTTGGCAATCGGGTAATTTGTAATTTGACGACCTTGGAGCAGACGCGATGCCCATGGGACCCGAAGAGTTACGAAGTCGAACCAAAACGTTTGCCGTTCGCGTCATTGGCCCATGAAGTTCTCCGACCAATTCGAGACGCGTTTTGCCGAGATGCTCACGCATTATCCGACCAGGCGCTCCGTCCTCGTCCCGACGCTGCTGTACGCACAGGATGAGGTCGGATATCTCAGCGAGGAAGTGATTCACGAACTGGCCCGGCGTCTCGACCTGACCGATCTCGAAGTGCACAACGTGATCAGCTATTACTCGATGCTGACCACCAGGCCGCGGGGCAAATACAACGTACAGGTGTGCACCAATATTGCTTGTATGCTGTGCGGCGGCGAAGAACTACTGGATCACTGCAAGCAGAAGCTGGGCATTGGCCACAAAGGCACAACCTTGGATGGAACTTTTTCGCTGGAAGAAGTCGAGTGCATTGGCGCCTGCAGTTGGGCGCCGGCGGTGCAAGTGAATTACGCGTTCCATGAGAACCTGACGACAGAGAAAATGGACAAACTTCTGGACGAGTACAAGAAGAAAGGACTGCAGTGAGATTCGGTAATTGAGTAATTGCCTCAAGGCGTTCGATTGCCCAATTACCAAATTACACAATTGCAAAATTACTCAATTTGTATGGCATCTCTGGTTTCCCATCCCGACGAGGTAAAAGTCGTCTCGAAGCGCTTCGGGCAGGGCGCGACGGATCTTGATCGCTACCTGCAACTCGACGGCTATAAAGCTGTGCAGAAGGCGCTCGGAACGAAACCGGACGACATCATCGCGCTGGTGAAGGATTCCGGCCTGCGTGGGCGCGGCGGCGCCGGATTCAACACCGGCATGAAGTGGTCTTTTGTTCCCAAGCAGTCGCCGAAGCCCAAGTACATTCTGTGCAACGGCGATGAGAGCGAGCCGGGTACCTGCAAGGACCGCCTGATTTTCGAGCACGATCCGCATGCAGTGATCGAGGGCGTGGTGATCGCAGGAATCGCCGTGGGTGCGCGCAGCGGATACATCTACATTCGTGGCGAATATCGCTATTTGCTGGAGATCATGCAGAAGTCGATCAAAGATGCCTACGGGCGCGGATTTCTGGGCAAGAACATTTTCGGCAGCGGCTATGATTTTGACGTTTACTGGCACGGTGGCGCTGGCGCGTACGAGGTGGGAGAAGAGTCGGCGCTGATGGAATCGCTCGAAGGCAAGCGAGGCATTCCGCGCATTCGGCCGCCGTTTCCCGCAGTCGTCGGATTGTGGGGTGGGCCGACGGTTATCAATAACGCCGAGACTCTCGCCAGTGTGCCGCACATTATTTTGGGTGGCGCGGAATGGTTCGCCAAGTTGGGCACGCCGAAAAATGGCGGCACGCGCCTGTTCTGCCTCAGCGGACATCTCAATAAACCTGGCGTGTACGAACTGCCGATGGGCTACAACCTCAAGAAGATGATTTATGACGTGGGTGGTGGCATTCCCAATGGCCGAAAATTGAAGGCGGTCGTACCCGGCGGGTCGAGCTGTCCGGTGTTGGCGGCCGGTGAAATCGATGTTCCCATGGACTTCGATTCGCTGGCGAAAGCCGGGTCGATGCTTGGCTCCGGCGGCTTAGTCGCGGTAGATGATACGACCTGCATGGTGAAATTTGCTCTGCGCATCATGAAGTTTTACCAGCACGAAAGCTGTGGCTGGTGCATTCCCTGCCGCGAAGGAACCGACTGGCTGAAGAAGACGTTGACCCGGTTTCACGCGGGCGCGGGCGTAAGAAAAGATATTGATAACATTCAATACTTGTCGGAAAACATGCTCGGGCGGACATTTTGTCCACTGGGTGACGCGGCCGCTTTGCCCACGATTTCCATTGTGAAGAAATTCAGGAAAGAATTTGAAGATCACTTGGACGGCAGGCCGTGTCCGTTTGAACAGGCGGCCGAGGTGGAGCGGGCCCCAGTCTTGGCGTAACAAACCCGTCGCCCGTCGTTCTTGCGAACGGCCAAGGACGAACGACGAATTTATGGCTGATGTAAACATCACGGTCGATGGCAAGAAGGTCGCGGCTCCTGCTGGGACGCTGTTGATCGAAGCCTGCAAGAGCGTAGGCATCGAGGTGCCCTCATTCTGCTACTACCCGAACTTGTCTCTGCAGGGCGCTTGCCGCATGTGCCTCGTGAAGATCGAGAAAATGCCCAAACTGCAGACGGCATGCACGACCGTAATCACCGAGGGCATGAGCATCACGACTGAGAGCGACGAGATTCGGCAGGCACGCAAGAGCATGGTCGAGTTGCTGCTGGGCAATCATCCACTCGATTGTCCGGTGTGCGACGCGGGCGGCGAATGCGAACTGCAGGACATGACGTTCTCCTACGGCGCAGCCGAGTCGAAGTTCATTGACATCAAGAATCATCGCGAGGAGCAGCAGTGGTCGCCGGTGGTTTACTTCGACCGGCCACGCTGCATTCTTTGTTACCGCTGCGTGCGCGTGTGCGGCGAAGGCATGGACGTTTGGGCTCTCGGGGTGCAGAACCGCGGGGTGAGTTCGATCATCGCCCCGAATCAGGAAGACCATCTTGAGTGCGAAGAATGCGGCATGTGCATTGACATCTGCCCGGTGGGTGCGCTGACTTCGGGCGCGTATCGCTACAAGACACGCCCCTGGGAGATGAAGCACGTCGGCACCACTTGCACGCACTGCGCCGACGGCTGCAAAACCACGCTAGGCGTGCGGCGCTCCGACACAGGAATGGAAATCGTACGCGGCGACAATCGCGACAAAAGTGGTATCAATGGCGACTTCTTGTGCATCAAGGGCCGCTACGCCTTCGATTTTGCGCACCATGAAGATCGCCTGATGCAACCTCTGATCCGCAAAGATGGGAGTTTGACTCCGAGCACATGGGAAGAGGCATTCGAAGTGATCGGCAGACGCTTTGCGGAGATCAAAGGAAAGCATGGCGGGCAAGCCATAGGTGTTGTCGGCTCGACGCACACGACGAACGAAGAAAATTATCTCTTGCAGAAGTTTGCGCGGGTCGTGTTGCAGACCAACAATATTGACCATCACCGCACGGCAGACTTCCCTGCTTTCGCCGCGGCGCTGGCGGGAAAGCCGGATGCTACGGCCAGCATAAGAGATGTGTCTAGCGCCCCGGCGATTTTGCTGATCGGCAACAACCCCACGGAGCAGCATCCGCTGCTCGCATGGCAGATTCGCAACAATGTGCGACTGCGCCGCGCGCGTCTCTACGTGATCAATTCCCAACCGATCAAGTTGCGGCGGCAGGCGACAGTTTTTGCGCAGATTCCACCCGGCTCCGAAGGAAAGGTGGCTGCGTTTCTGGCTGGTGACGACCCTGCTCTCAGCGCGATTGTGAGCGATACGACTGGCGGGGACGCCTGGAATGCTCTGCGCGAAAAACTTCGCAACGAACAGAATCTGGCCATTATTTTCGGGTCAGAGCTGCGCGGTGGCGACATCGCTTCACTGGTGAAATTTGGCTCCGGAATTTCAGGCGCGAAGTTTGTCTGTCTCAGCGACTATGCCAACTCCCGCGGCGCAGCGGATATGGGCCTTTATCCTGATCTGCTGCCTGGGTATCAACCGGCGAATCAGGCCGGGATATTCCACGAAGAATGGGGATCCGTTCCGCAGGCGCGCGGGCTCACGCTGCCGGAGATGGCCGAAAGCGCCAAAATCGGCGATCTGAGAGCCCTTTACGTCGTGGGCGCAAACCCCGTCGAGCGGTTCAATATTGATCCGTTCGCATTTTCGGAATGCTTCGTCGTCGTACAAGATATGTTTCTGACCGAAACCGCAGGCATCGCCAACGTCGTCCTGCCGGCAGCGAACGCCTACGAGAAGTCCGGAACGTTCACCAACACCTGCGGAGATTTGCAACTAGTCAAGAAAGCTGGCGAAATCACGGGCACGAAATCCGACTTTGAAATGATGGTTCGCATCGCCGACGCCATGGGCTTCGAGGTTCGACGCCTGGTGCCGTTCGGACACGGCACACGCGCCGACATGGGCCAGTCGCGCGGCGCGCAATCGGGCGAGGCCGACCGGCACGGTGTGTGGCTGGAAGCGCATGGTCTGGAGCCGAAGATGAGTCCCTTTGACCCCATGGCGATCCTGGATGAGATTCAGCGGCTCGTCCCCGGCTACGATGCCTCGCGGATGAATATCCAGGCGGGCAATGACCAACATACGACTCTATCCGGCCCGGGAGCCTTGCACGATCCGGCGCTGATTCTGCCCGCGGACGACGATCTTTTCACTTCGGGCACGCTAGGGCGTTACTCGCGTACATTAAATTCTGTGATGGAAAACCGTCGTGCGCAACCGGCGGAGGAACTCGCCGCGGACTGAATAGTAGGGTCGCCGTCCTCGGCGGCTGTTTCACAGGCATCTCGCCTGCGGCCGATTACAAACGCAGTTTACAAGGACCATTTGAACGTCGAAACTTTCATCCTCGTCTCCGTCATCAAAATCGTCCTTGCCGTCATCGTTTTGCTGACGGCGGTGGCGTACACCGTATGGCTGGAGCGTAAAGTTGTCGGCCACATTCAGAACCGTTGGGGCCCCACCCGGGTGGGGCCCTTCGGCTTGCTGCAGCCATTGGCGGATGGAGTTAAATTCATCTTCAAGGAAGACCTCACGCCGCCTCACGTGTATAAACCGCTTTACATCGCGGCGCCGATGATCGCGCTGACCTTCGCTCTGTCTTCGATCGCGGTGATTCCATTCGGCAACACGATCTCGATCGGGGGAATTCAGACCCCGCTGCAGATTACCGACATTAACATCGGGCTGCTGGTCGTGCTGGGCATCACTTCGCTGGGCGTGTACGGCGTGGCACTCGCAGGCTGGTCGTCGAACAGCAAGTATTCTCTGCTCGGAGGCCTGCGCGCCAGCGCGCAGATGGTGAGCTACGAAATCGCGCTGGGGCTGTCGCTCATCGGAGTTTTGATCATGGCGGGCAGCTTCAGCCTGCGTGACATCGTAAACGCGCAGAGCGGGCATTTCTGGGGATTCATTCCACGCTGGAACATTTTTCAAGGTCAGATCGTGGCTTTCTTTATTTACCTGATCGCGGCGTACGCGGAAACCAATCGCGTGCCATTTGACCTGCCGGAGGCCGAGACTGAGCTTGTCGCCGGCTATCACACGGAGTACAGCGCCATGAAGTTCGCGATGTTCTTTATGGCGGAATACGCCAACATGATTACCGTCGCCTGTCTGGCATCGCTGCTGTTTCTCGGCGGATGGCACGGGCCGCTGTTCGGGCCGCCGATTTTGCAGGCCCTGTTGCCGCTCTTCTGGTTTGGCTTACGAGTATTCGTCTTTCTTTTTATTTATATTTGGGTGCGCGGCACGCTGCCGCGTTTCCGCTACGATCAACTGATGGCGTTCGGCTGGAAGTTCCTGTTGCCGCTGGCGATTGCGAATCTGGTGGTGACGGCATTGATTGTGGCGCTGAGAGCATAAGAACGAGTGGATAGTGAATAGTGGATAGCAAGTGCTTCAACTAGCCACTATTCACTCTCATACGCATGATCCATCTGACCATATTTTCGATCTTCGCCGTCATCTGTGTCGCGGGTGCGGTGAACCTGCTGGTGCAGCGGCATCCCATTAACGGCGCGTTGTCGCTGGTCGTGGTCATGGGATCGCTGGCAGTTGAGTATCTTCTGCTCGGCGCCGAGTTTCTCGCGGCGGTGCAGGTAATCGTTTATGCCGGCGCCATTATGGTGCTGTTTATTTTCGTGATTATGTTGTTAAACGCGGGTGTCGAGGAGCAGACCAAAGGCAGCCGCGTGGCGATCCTTCTTGGCATACCGGGGATGCTGGTGGGAAGCTTGCTTCTATCGTGGGTTCTGCTCGAACACTCCGGCACGCAAGCGGTAGCCGCCGGCGCGCTCCCCGGATCGCCAAGAGTAATTGGCTGGCTTCTGTTCCACGATTTCCTGTTGCCGTTTGAAGTGACATCGGTGCTGGTGCTGATTGCCATCATGGGAGCTGTGGTGCTGGCCGCGCGGCCTGAGGCTGCGCAGGAGAAAAGGAAAGGCTGATGGTACCGCTTTCGTATTACCTGATCCTGAGCGGAGTGCTCTTTGCCTGCGGCGTGACGGGCTTTTTGATCAAGCGCAACATTATTACGATTTTCATGTCCATTGAACTGATGCTGAATGGGGTGAATTTGTCATTCGTCGCATTCGCCGCGCAATGGCATGCGCTCAGCGGGCAGGTGTTCGTCTTCTTTGTGATGGTGGTGGCGGCGGCGGAATCCGCCGTTGGTCTGGCCATCATTATCGCCGTCTACCGCACGCGTGAAACCTTGAATGTGGACAAGGTGAACCTGCTCCGGTTATGAACTTGCACCTCTGGCTTATTCCGATTTTGCCGCTGGTTGGGGCGGCCATCGACGGCCTGTTCGGGCGGCGCTTTTCGCGCCAGACCGTCGCCGCCATCGCCCTTGGGGCTTGCGGCGCGGCTTTTGCCATGGCGCTGTGGGTTGCGGCGCGATTCTCCGCGCTTGAACTGCCGCACGTGGAAACGCTTGCCACCTGGATGCGTGCCGGCGGCTTTCATGCAGATTTCGCTTTTTACCTTGACCAACTCTCGCTCGTGATGCTGCTGGTCGTGACCGGCGTCGGCTTTCTGATTCACATTTATTCCGTCGGCTACATGTGGGAAGAGGGCGGATTTTACCGCTTCTTCGCCTACCTGAACCTGTTCATGTTTTTCATGCTGACCCTGGTGCTGGCCAGCAATTATCTGCTGATGTTCATCGGCTGGGAAGGCGTGGGGCTGGCGTCGTATCTGCTGATCGGATTCTGGTTCACCAAGGATTCGGCGGCATCCGCGGGCAAGAAAGCATTCATCGTCAATCGCATTGGCGATTTCGGATTTCTGATCGCTCTTTTTCTGCTGATCAAGCACTTCGGCTCGCTGGACTTCGCAACGGTGTTTTCCAGCGTTCCCGCTTTTGCAAATGCCGGGAACGAGCAGCTGCTCACGGCCATCGGGTTGCTGCTCATGGTCGGCGCCGCGGGAAAATCGGCGCAGTTGCCGCTTTACGTCTGGCTCCCTGACGCGATGGAGGGTCCGACGCCGGTTTCCGCTCTGATTCACGCCGCCACCATGGTGACGGCGGGCGTGTACATGGTGGCGCGCTCGCATGTGATCTTCGATCATTCGCCATTGGCCTTATCCGTGGTTGCCATGGTAGGAACCCTGACCGCTCTTTTTGCCGCGACCATCGGCGTCTGCCAAACCGACATCAAGAAAGTTCTTGCGTACTCTACGATTTCGCAACTCGGCTACATGTTCATGGCATGTGGCGTGGCTGCGTATTCAGCCGGTATTTTCCATCTCATGACACACGCGTTCTTCAAAGGGCTGCTGTTCCTGGCGGCTGGGTCTGTCATACATGCCGTCGGCGGCGAGCAAGACATGCGTAAGATGGGTGGCCTGCGCGACCGCATTCCGTGGACGTTCTGGACGATGACGGCCGCAACTTTCGCAATCGCCGGCTTCCCGCCGTTCGCGGGGTTTTTCAGCAAAGATGAAATTCTGTGGCAGGCATACTCTAGCCCATATGGAAGCTGGGTGTACTGGCTGATTGGCGTGTTCACGGCATTCTTGACCTCGTTCTATATGTTTCGTCTGTGGTTCATGACGTTCTTCGGGGAATATCGTGGTGGCGAGGCTTCCGGTCATGACCAACACTCGCGGACAGGAATGTCCGCGCCACACGCGCCGCATACTCACGAAAGCCCGAAGATCATGCTCATCCCGCTGGCGATTTTGGCAGCGCTTTCGGTGTGCGGCGGATGGATTGGCAGCGAACGCTTCGCGAAATTTCTCGAGCCTGCGACTGGTTCCCTGCCCGCCGTCGAGGCGGCATCCGAACATATCGGCCAAAGCAGCTCGGAGGTGCTTTTCACTGGCATATCCGTGGCAGCCGCGGTTTTGGGGCTGTATCTTGCCTGGCTGCTCTACCGCCGCCGTCCGGAACTTCCGAAGAAGATTGCCGCTGCGCTTGGCGGCTTCTACCAGGCCGTGCTCAACAAATATTGGGTGGATGAACTGTACGCCGTCTTGTTCGTGAAGCCGCTGGTGGATGGCTCCTCCAAGATCTTGTGGCATGGAATTGATCAGAACGTGATTGACGCCACACTCGACAACTCCGCCGAGGGCGCGCGCGAAGTATCCGATTCGATCCGCCACATGCAATCCGGCAACTTGCGCTCTTACGCTGGTTGGATCGCCGCCGGCGCCGCCGCCGTAATCGTTTACATGTTCTGGACGGGATCCCGATGACCAGCCTCAACAACTCAATTCTGTCGCTGGTTACATTCATTCCACTCGCGGGTGCACTTCTGTTACTTTTCTTCCCGCGGCGCGACGACGACATTCGCCGTTTCGCGCTCATCGTCTCCATCATCGATTTTGTCGTTTCCCTGCATTTGCCCGTGCACCTACGCCGCGGCCTGCCGGGATTTCAGTTCGAAATCGATCGCGTTTGGATCTCCAATCCCAACATTCATTTCCATATGGGCATTGACGGCATCTCCATGTGGCTGGTCGTGCTGACCACGTTTCTTACGCCGCTGTGCGTGCTGATTTCGTGGAAGGCGATCCATGGGCGGGTAAAGGAATTCTTCATTCTGTTGCTGGTGCTGGAGACGGCCCTCATCGGCGTCTTCGTCTCTCTCGATCTATTCCTGTTCTATTTTTTCTGGGAAGCCACGCTGATTCCGATGGCCTTGCTGATCGGCATTTACGGGCACGAGCGCCGGGTGTACGCGGCGGTGAAATTCTTCCTGTACACCATGATCGCGTCCATGTTCATGTTGGCCGGGATCCTGTGGCTCTACGCGAAAACCGGCACATTCGACTTCGTAACGATTCAGGCTGCAATCCGCAGTGGACAGATTGAAAACTTTGCCGGCGCTGCGCCCTGGCTCTTCCTCGGCTTCTTTGTCGCGTTTGCCGTGAAAGTCCCGCTCTTCCCTTTTCATACCTGGCTGCCCGATGCCCACGTGGAAGCGCCAACCGCCGGGTCGGTTCTGCTGGCCGGCGTCCTGCTGAAGATGGGCACCTACGGCATGTTGCGCTTCAACCTGGGTTTGTTCCCCGAGCAGTCGCGCGTCAACGCTTCGTGGATCATGGTGCTCGCGCTCATCGGCATCATCTATGGCGCACTCGTGGCGATGGTGCAGCCCAACATGAAGAAGCTGATCGCGTACTCCTCGATCAGCCACCTGGGCTTCGTCGTCCTCGGAATTTTCAGCTTCACCCAAGCTGGCCTCGACGGTGCAACGTTCGTCATGTTGGCGCACGGCGTCTCCACCGGCGCGCTGTTCATGTTGGCGGGAATACTGTTTGAGCGGCGGCATACCTATGAGATCGCCGAATTCGGCGGCCTGGCCACACCCATGCCTGTTTACGCGACGTTCTTTTCCTTCATCGTGCTTGCGTCTGCGGGATTGCCATTGCTGAACGGGTTTATCGGCGAGTTTCTCGTGTTGAGCGGAGCCTTCCGCGATCGGCCCATCTACGGCATTTTGGGAGCCACCGGCGTGATCTGGAGCGCTTGCTACTTGCTGTGGATGTATCAACGCGTCTTCTTTGGCAAAGTCAAACAGCCGATCAATCAGTCCTTACGCGATCTGAGCGGCCGCGAACGCACAGCACTGTGGCCAACTGCGGTTGCCGCGCTGATCATGGGTGTCGCGCCGCTGCTTTGGTTGAATGCCATCGATCCTGCGGTGAAAACCGCGCTTACACCATTCCAAACCGTCATCGTCAGCAAGGTGGTGGGCCGATGAACTCTGGCGTTCCCGTGCTTCCTCAAGCTGCCGATTACATCCGTGTTTTGCCTGAAATTGTGCTCTCGATCTTCGGCATGATCGTCATGGTCCTCGATCCCATGCTCGACCAAAAGCGCAGCCAGCGCACGCTGGGAACGATTGCACTCATTGGCTCGCTCGCCGCTCTTGCCGCAACGCTGCTTCAGGCACAGTATCCCGGCCTCGGTTTCTGGAATATGGTCCAGGTGGATAGCTTCAGCGTCTTCTTCCATTTTCTGGTCGCCGCGGTCGCCGCGGTCGTCATCCTCACTTCGTACGAATACATGCAGGTGCAGGAGATTCGCGCCGGAGAATACTATGCGCTGATTCTGTTCGGCGCGGTCGGCATGAGCCTGATGTCGTCCGCCGTCGAACTGGTCTTGATCTTCATCGCTCTCGAAATTTCCTCCATCTCGACGTACATTCTCGCCGGCTTTCGCGTGCGGGTTGCCATCAGTGCGGAGTCTTCCGTCAAATACTTCTTGCTGGGCTCGTTCGCCACCGCGTTTTTCCTTTACGGCGTGGCGTTGATGTTCGGCGCAACCGGCTCAACCAGTATCAAAGTCATCGGAGAAGCCTTGCGTTCGCAGCACGTGCCCGTGCTCGCCTACATCGGCGTTGCGCTAATGTTTGTCGGCCTCGCCTTCAAAGTTGCGGCCGCTCCATTTCATGTGTGGACGCCGGATGTCTATGAAGGCGCACCATCACCCGTAGTCGGATTCATGTCTACTGCCCCGAAGGCCGCTGCCTTTGCGGTCTTGCTGCGCATCATGTTTGAAGCCGACGCGCCCGGCCGCGTCTGGCTGATCTGGGTCGTGGCGGCGCTTTCGATGACCCTGGGGAACATCGGCGCGCTGGTGCAGGACAATGTGAAACGTCTCTTGGCGTATTCTTCCATCGCGCACGCAGGATATCTGCTGGTCGCATTCGCGGCCTTGCCCAATAATGGCATTCCGGCAGCTATGTTTTACACGGCTTCCTATGCCGCGATGAATGTCGGCGCATTCGCCGTGGTAAGCCACTTCGGAAGTGCGGGGGAACGCTACGTCACACTGGAAGACTACGCCGGACTGGGCCAGCGCTCGCCGCTTTTGGCCGCGGCCCTCACCATCTTTCTGCTCTCCCTGATCGGGATTCCCATCACCGGTGGCTTTGTCGCCAAGTTCTACGTGTTCAGCGCGGCGTTGCAGGCGAATCTGGTCGGGCTGGTGATTATCGGAGTGTTGAATAGTGCCGTAGCGTCTTACTATTACTTGCGCGTGATCGTAGTGATGTACATGCGCGAGCCGCGAGAAGAAACGCCGGTTTCACCGATTCCTCTCGGACTCGGCGCGGCGCTAGCGGTGAGTCTGGTGGCAACTATCTACCTGGGCATCCTCCCCGGACGCGTGTTGGATTATGCGGCGCGGTCGGTGGAACAATTGGCGCGCTGAATTCCCGACAAGCCGGGCGCGGTTGTTTCCAGCTGTGTTCCTGGTGTTACCGGCTGGATTCGGAACAGTAACTGCTCCGGGCTTGAACCACAGCATCTTTCTTTGTGCTTGAAAGCAGAATTCTGCGACAGCCTCCGGCATCGTCTGCCTGACTGGGCAAGTAGCTGATGTTGTACTGATTTCGAAGATCTTCTTCGATCGAAGAATAGATCTCATCCACGGCGAGTTTCTTGGAGACTTCAAATAGACGGCCGCCGGTTTCAGCGGACATCCGTTCAAGAACCTTCTTTCCATCGGGGAGGCTTTCCCCCTGCGAAGGCGGATAGCCGCGGCCGCCGCCGTGACGTCCCATGCCTCCACCCATGCCTGGACCGCCAGGGAAGCCGAAACCACCGCGATTGCCGCCGCCTTCGGAGGCGTCATCGTTCTTCGAGAAAATGGAATACAGCACAATATCGGCGCTCTGGGCGGCTTCCAAAGCGCCATCCAGCGACTTTTTGCTGCCCCGGTCTACCCCATCAGAAAGAAGAATGAGAATCTTCCGTCCGGGCTGCTTGCGCATCAGCTCATTCGACGCCAGGTACACAGCATCGTAGAGTTGTGCTTCGCTGCCATGGTGGTACCTTCCCCCGCCCCGGCCGCCGCGGCCCTGAGCGGAATCATCATCCGGAGAATTGCTGGTCGTTGACGATGCGATCTGCAGCAACGCCAGAGCTTGCTCGAGTTTCGGTCGCGACGGAGTGAAGTCCTGCAGCAGTTCGACCTCACGATCAAAGTGAATCAGAAAGGCCTTGTCGGTATCTTCGCGAAGAGTCGTATCCACAAAGGTGTGAGTCGCGGCGCGTTCGCCATCAAGCACACGGTTTTGTCTCGGACTGGTGTCGAAAAGCAGACCCAGCGCCACGGGCAAACCAGCCGCGCCGTTGCAAGCTTGCAGCGCTTCCGCGTGACCGTCTTCAGTGAGGGTGAAATCTTCCTTCGTCAAGCCAGCGACGGGCTTACCCTTCTTGTCGCGTACCACTGCGAGAATGTTCACTTCATGGGCGGCGTTCGGAGAGGCGCCCGCCGATTTATCGCCGGGGATGCCGGCAGCGGGATCGGCTTGCCGAGCCGATTGGGCGCCCGGGTCTGCCTTTGCCCGCGACCCTGGCGACAAGAACAGCAAGAAAGTGGCGCAGAACGCGACGACCCACAAGCGCACCCTGTGTCGAAACATAGTTCTTCCCTCGTCGCCGATGGACGCCGATATCATTGAGAACACCTTCACCGGTGGATTGGTTGCGACCGGCAGCGTAAAACTTTGTAAAGATGAAAGGCGACCGCAACCCATGATGATCCGACCACGATACGACTTCTCGTCATTGCCTCCGCAAATCGCGCAGATCTACGGCTGGCTCGAATCCGCCGACGACCCCGGCAAGCTTTGCCGCCCGCATGAGCACGGGTTGCCCAGTTCTTGTGCTTTTAGAATTGAAGGCTGAGCATGCCCTCGGCTAAGCGTTATCACATCTACGGATTTGGAGGCTTGTGTAGGGAGAGGATTTTTGGCCCTCGACGTGCCGTTCGTTTGCGTAGTAACGGTAACTGAAGTGACGGCGCTGCTCAGCGCAAGAGTGCCGATAGGATCATGAAGCCAGCCGTTCGCGCAAAGGAGTAGCAATGTCAGTAGCGGGCATTTCCAGCAGCAGTTTGTTTGATTACAACACGCAGAGCATCCAGAACAAAGTGCAGCAGTTTCGGCAGGAGTTTCAGCAACTCGGCCAGGATCTGCAGTCGGGGAGTCTGTCTGCGGCACAATCGGATTTTGCGACCTTACAGCAATCCGGACCACAGACGAATCCGACCTCATCGTCGCAGAGCAGTAATCCAATTGCGCAGGCGTTTAGCCAGCTTTCGCAAGATCTCCAGTCGGGGAATATCTCGGGGGCGCAGCAGGACTATGCCAAGATCCAGCAGGACTCCCAAACACAGGCCGGGCAAGCGCACGGTCACCATCATCATCATGGGGGCGGAGGGGGTGGGACGAGCGAGATCACCCAGTTGATGGACCAACTGGGCCAAGATCTGCAATCCGGTAACGTCTCCACCGCCCAGCAGGCATACAACTCCTTGCTGCAGGACTTCCAACAGTTTAGGCAGAATGGAGGAACCTCTTCCGCGCAGGCGTTGCCGCTGTCAAGTTCCAACGGCATCTCGGTCAACGCTTAGCCGTTGCAGAGACTGGCTTCGAGCATCCGGAGCGGGAGGAGTTCGGCAAGCCGAAGGCAAGGGAAATCCATTTCCCTCGTGTCGTCACTCAACCGCGACCGCGATATCCACATAAGAGAAGATTCGGGCCGCGAGCAGCCAGAAAGCCAGCGTCTCCAGCGCCGCAAGAGCGAGCGGGGACCACGAGGCCACACCGGGAGAGTCAAATGTTGACTCAACCACCTTCGCCGTCAGCGGCCAAACCGGAATCACGTAGGCCCACTGCGATCCCAGGAAACGTCCGGCGAGCGCCGGAACTCCCAGAACCGTAGCGGTTGCGCCCGCAGCCAGAAAGGGATTGAGGAAGGTCGAGCAAGTCAACGCCACCGTGCCCGCCAGCGTGCAGGCGGCGACCAGGCAGAGCATCAAATACCAGACTTGTGCGACGGGAAAGCCGGCTTCGCCCAGCGTCCAACTTCCCGTCACTCCCAAAGCGAGGCAGTAGATCGCCGAAGCCAGAGTCACCCCGATCACCAGGCCTGAGAGATACTGTTGGCGTCCGATTGCTTTGGACAGCACCCCCAGAATGCGCCGGGAGCGGCGCTCGTTGTAAATCGCGGAGCCGCCAAAAAAAATACTGAAGGCGACGACGTAAACCGCAATCCCATTGAAAACGAAAAGAAGGTCATCGCGCTCGTGGCGAATGTCGGTAACCAGCCCTAGAAATGCAAGCAGCAAGACCCAAAGCAGTAGAACCAGGATCGGCCAGCGCTGCTCGCGCACAAAGTTGATCGCAATCAAGACTACAGGTTTCATGGTTAGGCTTCCGAAGCGTCTGCCTTCGAATCCGACGTAGCTTCCAGGAAAATCGCCTCCAACGTGCGGCGAACCGGATTCATGCTGACAACCTCACCTCCGAGCGTCCAGACCCTCTCCAACGCCGCCCGCTGCTGAACGGAGGGCACAGCAAAGCTGACGATGCCGTCCCGAGTCAAGGCTCCGGGAAAGCAGGCTGGCACAACGCCGCGGGCTACAATCTCCGTTCGTTCGCTAGCCTGGAGAAGGTCGGCGGTCTTGCCCACCCGCACCAGCCGCCCGTGATGCAGAACCGCAACCCGGTCGCAGACCAACTCAACCTCGGAAAGCAAGTGGGAGCTCAGAAAGATCGTCTTCCCCTGTTCCCGCGTCGTGAGCAGAAGTTCGCGAATCGCCACCCGGGCCAGGGGATCCAAGGCCGATGTCGGTTCGTCCAGAATCAACAACTCCGGATCATTCACGAATGCTTGTGCCAAGCCTGCCCTCTGCAACATGCCGCGAGAAAACTTGCCGACATTGCGGTTCCAGTCGTTCTCCAGCCCCACGATCTCCAGTACCTCGCGAGCGCGCTTTTCCAGATGAGAGCCGTTCATGCCGTTTAGCGCGCCATAAAACCGCAGCAGCCATTGCGCCTGGCGATGGTACAGCGCAACATTCTCCGCGAGGAAACCAATCCGACGGCGGGTAGGCGCATGCCCGAAACGCTCACCCAGCAGGCGGCCGCGTCCACTGGTGGGCCGCATAAATCCCATGGCGAGATGAATTGCCGTGCTCTTTCCGGCTCCGTTCGGCCCGAGAAAACCAAAGATTTCTCCTGCCTCCACTCTTAGCGTGAAGCCGTCGAGAGCGCGCAGGCGGCGCGATGGGAAGCCGCTGCGATATTCCTTTGTGAGATTCTCGAACTCGAGGACCGGGGCCACTCCGCTTATTCTAGAATGAAGTGGTGCGGCGGAATGCGGTCCAGGTAAATTCACAGCTCTGCACAGCACTTTCGATTTGACAAGTCGCGCTCCTCCCGGCATGATGGATGCACGCCACAACGCGCATAGCGGAGGGTTTAGTATGGCACAGCTGATCAAGAGACTCTGGTTTGAGGACGAGGGTCAGGACATCGCGGAATATGCCGTCATGCTCGCTGTCATCCTGGTCTTAGTCGTCGGCACCATCCGGCTGATTGGCACCAGTTCCAACAGTGTTTTCTCCGAAGTTGCCAGCTCAGTCGGTCAATAAAACGCGGGCGAACTCTGATTTTCGGGAGGGCGCGCGGCTGCGGAATAGCCTCGTCTCATCACAAAGATGAGGCCACTCTGTAGGCAGTTGGGTTGCCTGCTTGAACGGCTTTGCCTCTACGATACCGGACGCAATCCGGGACGCTCAATCTTGTAAACCTTGAGCTTGTGGTAGAGCGAGCTACGGGGAATGCCCAACGTCCGGGCTGCGTTTTCCACGCGCCCGTTCTCCCGGCGCAGCACCTGCTCGATGTATTGCCGTTCTATCTCTTCCAGCGTGCGCAGCTTGCCGCTCGCTGTCAGATGCTGCTCGACCTGAATGTCGAAACGAAGATCTTTTTCTTCCAGAATTGGCTTGCCCGTTATCAGGACCGCCCGCTCCAGGACATTCCTCAGTTCGCGGATATTTCCCGGCCAAGAATATCCCTGCAACGCGCGCACCGCACCTTCGGTCAACCCAAGTTCCCGAGTGCCAATATCGGCCGCCAGGTTGGTCAGGATATGGGTGCTTAACATCGGTATGTCTTCAACCCTCTCGCGTAGAGGCGGGACGGTAATCGGAATCGTACTGATCCTGAAGTAGAGGTCGCCGCGGAACTGCTTGTCTTGGACCAGGCGCGCCATTACCTGATGCGTGGCTGCGATCAGTCGAATATCCACCCGGCGGTCACGCACATCTCCCAGCCTGCGAAATTGTTTTTCTTCGAGAACCTTCAGCAATTTCGGCTGCACCGCCAAGTCCACATCGCCGATTTCGTCGAGAAACACCGTTCCCCGATGCGCAATCTCCAGCAACCCCGCTTTGCTTTGGACGGCGCCGGTGAAGGCGCCGCGCTCATGCCCAAACAGCTCGCTTTCCAGGAACTCGTGCGACAATCCGCCACAGTTCAGATCCACGAAAGGCTCAGAAGCTCGCGGGCCATTCTGATGCATCCAGCGGGCGAGCACACCCTTTCCCGTGCCAGTCTCCCCCTGGATCAGCACCGGACTTTCGCTCGATGCCACTTTGTGCGCATATTCGGCCAACTCCTGGACTCGCACACTCCGGCCCAGAAAAGGATCGAGGGTCTGCCGTCGAAGTCTGGTTCTTTCTGCCAGTTGCCGGCGGTGGTTCCGTTGGTTCTCCAAGCTGCGCTGGATCACTATGTGCAATGTCGCCAGCTCGGCAGGCTTGGTAAGGAATTGCTCAGCACCCTGCTTGATCGCCTCCACCGCTAAATCAATGGAACCATATCCGGTGAGAATAATGACCCGTACCGTAGAATCGAACGCCTTCAGACGGGGAATCAGGCTCAGGGAGTTTCCGTCCGGCAGGCTGTGATCAAGCACGGCGACGTCGGGCCGTGCCGCGCGCCAGACCTGTTCCGCCTGAGCGCAGGTCGCGGCGGTGGTGACTTCATATCCTTTGTTCTCCAGATAGTCGCGCACCACATCACAGATCTCTTGCTCGTCCTCTACAATCAATACCTTGTCCTTATGCATTCAGGCTCCTGGGGAGAAGGGAAAAAAATAAAGCGTTGGGGGATACCGGCATCGAGACTTGGCGTGTCTTTTGCTTGCGATCGGTTGCCGGCCGGCCTGAGATCGCCGACACACCGATGAGAACCTGCGCGAAACTGTGACGGTAGAAATGGAGTCGCTGTGAGGCACCACGAGAACCTCGTGGGCAAGACCCAAGTGCGGCGTACGGCCAAACGGCAATTTTGCGCACACACATATCGGGAGAGGGCGCTGCCCTTCGGCCGCACGCCAATTCGTTGGTATCACAAGATCGCTGTGGTTAACGCCAAGCCGCGGACTTGTTACAAAAAACGAACAAAATCAGAGCGCCGGACTTTTACACCCGGGGGCAGAAATTTAGGCGATATCGAGGCCTTACGTGATTGCCGAAAGATTCCCGCCTTGCGGCTAAAAACAGGCGCTCGGGAATCATAGAGGTCGAGGAGGCGATCAAAACGATTACTGACAAAGGCAGCGACTCTCGGTAGTGTCCGGGAGCAAATTTACGAAATGCGGACTACGCTCGGCCGCATCCGCCGTGTGTTCCCGGCTGCCTTAGCCCACCAGTCCCAGGAATC
>Ga0335078_10000751_pt1 | contig 49535 bp, 39 predicted proteins | sample Lox_Sample_32_FD_206711 | JGI IMG/M metagenome (GOLD analysis project Ga0335078, IMG submission 206711) | Soil microbial communities from Loxahatchee National Wildlife Refuge, Florida, United States - Lox_Sample_3.2 | ecosystem: Environmental > Terrestrial > Soil > Wetlands | place: USA... | reverse complement strand
GATCGCCACGGGGCATCCTCCATCGTGAGAGTCCAGACAACCCTCCGATGGCACGGCTCTGCCCCGTGCTCAACTTTCCGACCGCCAGCGAAATACCCCCGACCTGCTCAGGATAAGATCCCTACCCGAAGAAACTGTTCTCTTGGCGATACTTGCGATCCAAGATCGCGCTCGTCGCGTTTGAAGTTAGGAATCCTGAGCTCCCCTGGTTCACGCGAGAGGCGATTGAGCTCCTCGACGCATGGCTACAAACCACATTTCGCGGATTCGAATGGGGTTCCGGTAGGAGTTCGCTCTGGCTCGCCCGTCGCATCGCGTCCCTGGTCAGCGTAGAACATAACAGGAGCTGGCATGAGAAGGTGTCGCAGCAACTCGCGAGCGCCGGCGTCGGAAATGTGGACTATCGCTTTGTGCCGGAGCACACTTATGTTGACGTCATCGAAGAGTTTCCCGACGAACACTTTGATCTCATCGTCGTCGATGGCCTAATGCGTGACAATACATTGCTACGGTCACTCGCGAAGCTTCGACGCGGGGGCTGGATTGTTTTTGACAACGCTAACTGGTACTTGCGCAACAGCCATCGGACACCGCACTCGCTGCCGTTCGGTGGACCCCCGGCATCTCCGGAATTTGAATTGGCTGAGCATATCATTGCGGGATGGTCAACGAAGTGGACTACCAACGGCGTGAATGAGACGCTCATCCTCGTTAAACCGGAGGCCATGCCGTCCTCGACGTAGCAAATTCAAGCGGCTGCGACCGCTCGTTCTCATCATGGCATTTTGCATTCGGGCAGGGGCGCGGCGGCTCCTCTCGCGACCATCTCAGGCCGACACCCTGCCCGGATCGTGGCGCCCAAAGGCGTGACACGCAAAGGGGGCCGCACAGGTCCCATGAGCAGCGAGGTTCGAGCTGCTTGGCCCATGCGCGGGATGGGATCGTCTCCGGAAGTGTGGATGAATGCGCCCAGGATCCTGTGACGCGGGCGTGGGGGCGCTGCGCGAAGAAGTCTTCGGCAGTGACATTCGCCTGCCCGCGGAGCGCTCAATGCACACGTTCTCCTCATTTTTGTGGCGGTTCGTGGCGTGCACCAGCGTGGCGACCGCGGCAGGCTGTGGCCGCACCTCCTCTAGCGGCTCCGAAACCGTCGCCGTGACAATCCAACCGCTGACGGTGCAGCTTTCGCCGGGCGGGACGGAAGGCTTTACAGCCATCGTGACGGGTCTAGCCAACACGGGCGTGCTGTGGACGGTGTCGGAAGGCCTAGACGCTGGAATCATCACCAGCAACGGACTCTACACGGCCCCCGCATCGCCAGGCACCTATCACGTCCTGGCGACGGCCCAGGCCGATGCCTCAAAATCCGCAGCAGCAGCAGTGACCGTAACGTCTTCGGCAAGCGACCCAACGGTCTGCAGCCGGATCGTACCGGAGTCCGTAGCCCCATCGATCGACTGCACACCGCTGCCGCTCGCAAGCGGCGTTTACGATGGATGCTCGATCTCGAACACGCCCTGCGGTCCGGTGTACGGGTGCCTTCTCGAGCGCAACGAGACCGTCGGGAGCGTCGTGGCGACGACCTATTCACCCAGCGTGACTGGATATACGCCACCGCAGACGACACTCTTCGGAAGCGCGCCACCGATGGGCACCGTGGTAACGGGAAAGGGGTCGGGCTGGTTTGGGCGAGGGGACGGCACACTCGCGACAGGTAGCTGCGCCTTTCCACCTGTGAACGACATCATGGTGGCGGCACTCACGTCGCAGCAGTTCGGGAATGCCGACTGGTGCGGTGCATGCGCGGAAGTAGTGGGACGTTCGGGAGAGCGCGTACGGGTCGAGATCGTGGACCAGTGCACCGGTTGTGCGCCGGGAGGGCTCGACCTGGCGTCGGGAGCCGACTCACCTTACGAGATGCTGAACCTGCCCGGGAATCCCGATGTGTGCAGAGATGGATTGCAACCAATCAGCTGGAAACTCGTGCCCTGCGAAGCAAGCGGGGGGATCGTCATTCACTACGTGGCCGGGTACAATCGGTACACGCCCGCGGTACAGATCCGGAACCATCGGCTTCCGATCGTGAAGCTGGAGGACTACTACAACGGCGTCTGGAACGAGCGGCAGCGGACCGCTGACAACAAGTATTTTTTGGTGACCCGTGATGGGACGGCACTCCCGCTGACGCTGCGAGTGACTGCGGTCGACGGCGCGACGATCACCGGGACGTTCCCAGCGTTCGTACCGGATGACAACTACGAGGCTTCGAGCCAGTTCTAAGCAGCGTGCACTGAAACGAGAGCCAATCGAAGAAGGGGATCCCTGGGGCAAGAGCGAACTCGTTGATCGCGCCACTCACACGGTGACCACCGCCCCCCATCCACGATCATACGGTCACGCCGAGGGCAGGGGTCCATCGGACGACCCCCCCGACGATCCATTCGGGATGGGGGGCTTCCAGCGTTCAGGCCGACGAATGCGGCCAAATTCGATACCGTCGAGCAACATCGCCCACGGCGTCGCGTCGATCTCGAAGCCATCGAGGACCCCGCGGATGCTGCGCGCCGTGGCAACTCGATTCGTCCGCAGAGCGGGTGCGTCAGGAAGAAGTCCTTCTCGAGGAGCCGCGGCTGGACACGCTCCGTGCCTCGCGGCAGGGATCTGGGAGAAGCGACCGTTCGGGGGAGCTGGGGGAGTCGCGCGCTCAAACGTCGTTCTCCACCTGGCCAGCGGCGGTTGATGCGCCTGACGCCCGGGGACCCCTGGCGCCTCGGCTGCACCGATCTCGTGCCCCGGACCCGCTTCGCGAGTGGAGCGAGCTCCTGCTGCGACGCGCTAGAGCAGCGCTAGAGCGGGACGTCGAGCACCCCGCACGGGAGGCGAGCGCTGCGGAATTCTGGCCGCAAAGCACCCGATGTTCCTGCGGAAAACGCTGCGACCACGCCTTAGAACGTGTGCACGAACAGCCCGGAGCGGAGCTTGGGCTCGAACCAAGTGCTCTTGGGCGGCATGAGCCGTCCTTGGTCCGCCACCGCCATGAGCTGCTCGATGCCAGTGGGATAGAGATGCAGCGCCATCGACCAGCCCTCGCCGGCGACGCGTCGCTCCAACTCGGCAGCGCCCCGGATCCCCCCCACGAAATCAACATTCACGTCCAGTCGAGGATCTAGAATACCGAAGATGGGCGCCAGGATCTGGTCCTGTGCGATGGAGCAATCGAGCGAGGCGACCGGATCCTTCGCGTCGAAGCTGCCTGGTCTAACTCGCGCGTACCACCAGCGGCCCGCACAGTACACGCCAAAGGCGAGGGGCCCGGGTGGTTGCGGACGGTCGGCAGGCGCGACCTCCATGCGATGGCCTAGCTCGCCGAGTAGCGCCTCCGGGGTGCGGCCGAGGCGATCCCGCACAAGTCGGTTGTACGCCATGATCTGCATCTGATCGTGTGGGAAGACGACGCAGGGGAACATCGCGTGCTCCCCGGGCTGTCCGGCTCGCCGCGCGTGTACCCGCGCCGCGGCTGCGGAGCGGTGGTGCCCATCGGCGACGTAGAGGACCTTGACCTCGCGAAAGAGGGCTCCCAGTCTCTCTCCCGCCTCGCTGGGCGCCACCCACAGCGTGTGCTCCACTCCGTCCTCGGTCACGAGGTCGTAAGCGGGTGGGGCTTCTTTTACCTTTTCGACTTCGGCATCGATGGCGCGCCGCGAGAAGTAGGTGAGGAACACCGGCTCATCGTGTGCAGACAGGGTGTCGATGTGACGGGTGCGATCGTCTTCCTTGGCAGGACGCGTGCTCTCGTGCTTGCGGATGAGACCACTCTCGTACTCGTTCACCAGCGCGCACGCCACGACGCCAGTCTGACGGTGTAAACCCATGCGCTGCGCATACACGTAGAACCGCGGCTCGGGGTCCTGGCGCAAAACCCCGCGCGACACGAGTTCCCGGAGGTTCCGTCTTCCCTGGACATGAACGGCGGCATCGTGCTCGTCCGTCCCGGGCGGCAGGTCGATCTCGGGCCGCGAGATGCGCAGGAAGCTATCCGGATTCCCTCGGGCGAGCCCCCGGGCCTCGGAGGTGCTCACGACATCGTAGGGCGGCGAGGAAACGCGGAGGGCGCTCCCTGGGAGCGGGCGTAGCGCGCGGAAGGGTCGCAGGTCGGCCATTTTTGCACCTCAGGCTCTCATGGGTCCTTGCCGATCACACGCGGTGCCACAAGCCATACCGAGACCGACGGCCGTTCTCCCGGCTTCTTCGGAGGGAGCGCGGCGTCTCCACCGGGTCCCCGTCCACGTCCCCCCACCGTACCCGGGTGCGGACCCACCCGCCGCCTCGGTCCTCTCTGCTCGACTCGGGTCCGCGGCCCGCTCCACTTCACGGGCCGATTCCGACCTGTACGTTCCAAGTGCCGGCAAGCCTCTTCCGGTCCGGTCGTTGCAGTCAAGTCAGCGCATGAAACCCGTCCGGCCAGGATCGCCCTTTGGGTCCGATTCGACCGATCGTTCGAGACATGCGAGGGCCAGAAATCGAGCCCTCCCCCCGCGGCGACGGCTAGAAATTGAGCGGGCGGGGGGGTGTGCGAGGTGAGCTTCTTGAGCGCACAGGCGGCCACCCGGCTGGAGTTCGAGCGCCGTTTGCTCGCCTGCCCAAGGCTGCCCACCCTGCCCGCGGCGGCCCTGCGGATTCTCGAACTTTGCCGCGACGAGGAGGTCGACCTCTGGCAGATCGCCGACGCCATCGCGAGTGACCCGGCCCTCGCGGCCCGCATCCTACGTTCTGCCAACTCTGCCACGCTCGCCGCACACGGGAAGGTGTCGACCCTGACGCGCGCAGTGGCTCTCCTCGGGTCGAAGACCGTCACCGCCATCGCCCTTTCCTTCGGGCTCTTGCGCAACCGGCACACGGACCGGACAGGCGGTTTCGACAGCGCCGGCTTTTGGCGCCGGGCCGTGTTCTCGGCGCTCGCCGCACGTGCCGCGGCCGAGATCACCGCTCCCGTCGTGGATCCCGAGGAGGCCTTCGTGGCCGGCCTGCTCCAGGACCTCGGCGTGCTGGCACTCGCCGAGCTCTTCCAGCACGAATACGGGTCGCTCTGTGCGCGAGCCGGGGGTGATCACCCACTGTTGGCGGAACTGGAGCGCGACGCGTGGGGAGCCGATCACGCTGACGCGAGCGCCCTGCTCGCCCGCACCTGGCACTTGCCTGCCTCGCTGCAGTTCGCCATTGGGGCGAGCCATGAGCCTCTCACGGAGACCGCTTTCAAAGGTGAGGAGCACCTTGCCCGGTGCACGGCCATGTCGGGAAGAATCGCCGACATCTGGGTGGCTCGTCCTGGGCAGGAGACCGACCGGACGGCGGAGGCTGGACGGAACATTCCGGGACTGAGCCCAGCTGCGTTCGAGGGCATCCTTGCCCGGATGGCGTTGACCGTGCCCGAGGCCGCGGTGGACTTCGAGATCGACCTCGGTGGGCCCGAGCGCATCGAACAGGTCTTGCTCGAAGCTCAAACCTTGCTTCATCTCCGGGCCCCTGTCTCCCAGGCTTCCCTGCCAGCCTCGGTGCAGGCAGCCCTGCACTCCGGGGATGGCCTGGCGAGCCCGCTGCACGTTTCCTTCGAGTACGCCCGCACCCGCGCCACTCCGATCGCGTTCGTCGTGTTTCACTCACCTGCCTCGGACGAGGGCGCCCCGCTCGCTCCCTTGGTGCGTAGCCGCCTGCGCTCCATCGATCTCCTTCAGGAGCATGCGGGGACGGTTCTGGCGCTCCTGCCCGATACCGATCTCGCGGGCGGGCGGACGTTCGCCGAGCTCGTCGTCGAACAACTCGAAGCGGCCGGTCGCCGCGTGCACGCAGGTGTGGCATCGCAGGTGCCCGATGCCGAGGCGACGCTGGAATCGCTCCATGAGGCCGCGGCCGGCGCGGCAGCGCGGTCGCAGCAAGACAGGCAACGTGTTGTGACAGCGCCCGCTTCGGGATCGAACGGCGCGGGGGGCGGTCCCGGATGACCGTGCCTCGCCCGCACTTCGTTCTTCTGGCCGTAACCGGCACGTCGGGCCTCGCCGCCGCGGTCACCGCGTCTCGCGGTGAGCGCTGGATGAGCGCGGCGGCGGCGGCGTTCATGCTCATGGCCCTCGCCAGCCTTGGTTGGCTCTGGGAGCGTCAGCTTCGCCTGGTCGACAAGCGCGCGGCCGAGCTCGACGGCGAGGCCGGCCAGGCGGAGGATGTCGAGGGGAGCACGGGGCGCCTCGAAGCCGCCCGGCAGCGGCTCGTTTACGCCGAGCGGCTAGCCATCCTGGGAGAACTGGCAGCGGGAGCCGCTCACGAGATGAACGACCCTCTCGCGGTGACCCTGAGCAACCTGACCTGGCTCCGGGAACAGGCCACCTTGCCTCACGAACTAGCCAGGCCCGAGGAGAGAGCCCTCGCCTTGGGACAGGCTTTCGAGGCGGCGCGTCGCGTCGCCGACCTCGTCCGCGATTTGCGCGAATTCGCGCTGCCACGGACACCCCTGGTCGGCGGCTGTGATCTCGTGACCGTCCTCCGGCAGGTCCAGCGCCTCCTCGAGCACGACGTGCGGGTTAGGGCCAATCCGCGGCTCGATTTGCCGGACGCTCCTCTTCTCGTCAACGCCTCCCCCGCCCGGGCGGGGCAGCTCTTTGCGGGCCTGCTGCTTCACGCCGCCCGTTCCATCGAGGAAGGCGCAGCCGAGGCGAACGAGGTGCGGCTCGCCGCTCGGGACCAAGGCGATGCGATTGTGGTGACCGTGACCCATAGCGGCCGCAGCCTGCCGCCCAAGGCACGAGCGCACCTCGCTGACCCCTTTCACGAGAGCTGGACCCAGCTCGGCTTCGAGAGCGGCGCACGTCTCGCCTTGTGCTCGTCCCTCGCCGCCACGCTCCACGCCGATCTACGGGTGATCGCCGATCCTGAGCACGGCGAGCGCTACGAAGTGCGGCTGCCCCACCTGACGAGCGAAGCGCGCCTCTCCCTCGGGCGGGACCTTTCCCACCGGCCGCGTCTGTTGGTGGTGGACGACGAGCCGCTCGTCTGCGCCTCGCTGTACCGCGTCCTTTCGCGCAGCCTCCACGTCGTCCCCCATACGAGCCCTCGCCAGGCCCTCGCCGTGCTGCGCTCCGGGGAGCCTTTTGAGGCCGTGCTGTGCGATCTCATGATGCCCGAGATGAGCGGCGTCGCCTTCCTGCAAGAGCTATGGCGCGTGCGGCCAGCCCTCGCTCCACGCCTCATCTTTCTTACCGGGGGTGCGTTCACCCCTGCAGCGCGCGAGTCGCTGGAACGTCTTCCCAACCTCCGGGTCGAGAAGCCCACCAGTCAAGGTGAGCTCCTCGTCGCATTGGGAAAGCTCGGGGTCCGCTGCCCCGCGCCCGGTCCCGTGGCACCCACCTCTGCGGATCGGCCTTCGCCGGTGCAAGCCGCCGCGCGTATCTGACAGCACGCCATCCGGGGAGGGGCCCGCGGGAAGCCTCCCGCCCAAGTGCCCTCCCCGTGCGAACTCACTCCTTGTAGTGGGCCACCTCCGGGAAGCGCTCGATCATCCCGATCCCGCTCGAGACCAGCTTCTCGCCGGCCTCGACGAGCTTGTCCAGACTCTCAAAGCCAAAGACCTGCACGTCACGAAGGAACTTGTTCACGATGACGAGGCGGCCCCCGAGGAGCGCCAGCCGCCCAAACCCCTCGTGATGCATCTTCAGCATAGGGGTGCACACGACGCCCGTGCGTGCCTCGATGGCGAGTCCGACCGCGTTGTAGAAGATCTCGATGCGCCAAAAGACATCAGGGTCGGGTTCTACCGGCGACGAACCGTTTTTCCGCTTGTCTTGGACCACGATGAGCGGAGCCAAGACTTCTCGGTCGCTCTTCCCGTCCCAGGAATGCTGCGTGTCGTGAGCCCGGAACTGCCGGATGAGCTCACGCAGGAAGGATGGCTCCTGAGTGAGTGGATGCGAGGTCTGCATGGCGGCCACCTCAGGGCATTATTTTTCGGGGCGCAGCGACAAACCGGCCTCGCTCGCCACCGCGTGCCCACCGGGCCACCGGGGCCTTGGGCACCTCTATGGGTCGGGCAACCACATTGCAGGGAACGTTCCAGCTCACTTTCTTCTCACCTGGAATGCGTCAGCTGGCCGCCTAACGCGGGCGCATTCGGCCCGTGGAGCGTTTTCGCGTTCCAACAGCGCATCCCTGAAGATGAGCTCCGCCGAACCCCGAGTTCGAGAGCGGATGACGCGGCAGCTGATTTCGCTCGGTGCACCGGGACAGCCCAAAAACGGGGCTGCGCGCTGAATGTGCACCGGGCAGCGATTGCGCCCGAAGGCGCGCGCAGCCGAATCCCCCCGACGTTAGGATGACGCTCGGATGCGTGCCACATCAGGCCTCGCGGGTCTCGTTCTCATCTGCTTCGCCCTGGCTTGCAGTCCCTCGGCCGAGATCCGTCACGACTTCCCGAATGAGGGTGCCCCCTGGGAAATCGCAAACCCGGTCATTCCGCTGCCCACACCACCGGTGGGCATACCAGCTCGCTTCTCGCCGCTCCGCGTCACGGCGGAAAAGGTCCGCCTGGGACGATGGCTGTTCTATGACGCGCGGCTGTCCGGTGATGAAACGGTGTCGTGCGCTACTTGTCACCGGCCGAAGAACGCCTTCTCCGAGCTCACGCCACGGTCGACCGGAATCGGCGGGAGAAAGGGCACGCGCAAGGCTCCTTCCCTGGTCAACGTCGCGTTCCTGCCGTTCGACAAGTACTTCTGGGACGGCCGTGCGAGTTCGCTCTCCGAACAAGCGAAGAGCCCGATCGTGAATCCCGTCGAAATGGGGAGCACCCTCGAGGGCACTGTGCGCCGGCTCGCGCATATCCCGGGCTACCGGCGCGCCTTCCGCGAAGTTTACGGCGATGGGAGAGTCGAGATCGACCGCGTCACGGACGCCCTCGCAGCGTACGAGGCTACGCGGCTTTCGGGAGACTCCGCCTACGACCGATTCGAGGCCGGCGACGACGACGCGCTCTCACCGCAGGCACTGCTCGGACGTGAGATCTTCTTTGGCCGGGGCCGGTGCAATGCGTGCCATCTTGGCCCAGCCTTCACGGACGCGCGCTTTCACAACATCGGAATCGGTTATCGGGCGGGCGAATCGTTCGTCCGAACCGGCTTCCTCGACCCTGGTCGTTATGCCGTGACACACCTTCCCGTCGACATCGGGGCTTTCAAGACGCCCACGCTGCGCGACGTCGAGAGGCATCCGCCGTATATGCACGACGGCTCCTCCCGCGATCTTTACGACGCGGTCCTGCGTTACGTCGACCTCGTGGAGAATCCCTGGCTCGATCCGGCGATGCGCGAGGTCAACATCTCCGTCGCCGACGTGCCAGCGCTCGTGGCTTTCCTCGAGTCGCTGAACGGAACCGGCTACGAGGATGTCGCTCCGAGCCGCTTTCCCGAGTGAGGTGGGCCTTGGGGGCGCTCGGGCCGGGAGCATTTCCCGAGTTCCGACGAGTGCGGGGTCGCGGGACTTCGCGTGTCAGACCCCTCTGGCACCCTCTATTCGTGAGACGCTATCTCGCCCTGGATATCGAGACGGTTCCCGACGAGGACCTCGTCTCCGCGGTGGACACCGAGCCGACCCGGCCCTATCCGGAAAAGCTGGGAAGACTCCTCGCCACTCGGAGAGCTCAGAGCGGCGGTCGCAGCGACTTTCTCCCCATTCCCTACCACCGTCCGGTGGTGGCATGCTGGATCGAGGCCGCCGAGCGCGACGGGGGGCTCATGCTTGAGGAGGCTGGCTGCTGGACCGACGAGCGTGAGCGAGAAGACGCCTTTCTGGAGGGCACCTGGGAAAGGCTCCGCGGAAAGACCCTCGTCACCTTCCACGGGCGAGGCTTTGACCTGCCCGTGCTCGAGATGCGCTCGCTCAAGCTTGGCCTTTCGATCCCCTCTTGGTTCACGACCGGCCGGCAGGGCCTCCCCCCCGACGACCACCACGACCTTTTCGAGCTGCTCTCCAATAGGGGAACGGCGCCGTCGGCGCCGCTCGACCTCTATGCCAAGCTGGTCGGCCTTCCCGGCAAGGAGGGCGTGGCGGGCAAGGACGTATCCGCGCTCTACGCGCAGCGCGCTCTCGATCGCATCTCAGGCTACTGCGTGAGCGACGTGGTCCAGACCTGGCTGCTCTACCTCCGTTACAGGCTACTCGAGGGGACCCTCTCACAACGGGCCTACCTCCTCAGCGTGGCCGCCTGTCGGGAGGAACTCCCGGGACTGTTCGCCGAGAAACTCGTTCCGCAGGCGCGCGGTTTTCTCACCTCGTTCTTCGAGAGTTGCGGGACCTTCTTCGACGAATTGCCTTCCGTGCCCCTGCGGCAAGCGCTCTAACGGTAACCCTGGCGACTCTAGATCGGTCCGGCGCCCTCCTCGCACCTTCCAGCGTGTGTCTGCCCGGGCGGGAGTTCGGCTGTGCTCCGGCGTGGCCATGGTGAGCCTGCGCCGCCCATGGGTCCCGGGCACCCGCGCAAGAGCCCTCTGATTTCAATGTATTACGGCTGGCATTGGGCTCGCACAGATCCTCGTCGTGCGCGCCGTCGCCCAACATCAGTTGCTCGCCACGGTCATTCGAGGCCTCGCGGCCGAGCGGAGCCCAGCCTGCCTGCTCGATCTACGAGGGTCCTTCCTCTTCGTGAACGAGGCCTGGGATCAGCACGCTCTCGCCAATGGCGGTGCGCCAGCCTGCCTCGGGTCATCGCTCATCGGGACGAGCTGGCTTTCTCACATAAAGGGTGCCGAGGTGCGGCGCCTGCACGCCGAGATCCTAGCCCGAGCGTTTCATCCGCGCGGGACCCATCCGCGGCCGATCATCCAGGTCGGGGAAGCCAACACCGCGAGCACCGCCGCGCTCGTGTCCACCCGTTTCACCCCGGTGCTGTCCCAGGGCGGTGAACCGGTGGCGCTGAGCATCGTGCACACGGTGGTCCGCGAACGCCCCATCGGCGAGGTCTACGAGGTGGTGGTGGCCTCGCCCGAAGCCTATCGCGACGGGCAAGGCCAGATCACCCAGTGTTCGTGCTGCCGCCGTGTGCGTGCCCACACCGAGCCGGCGCGCTGGGACTTCGTGCCGGAGCTGCTATCGAGGCCGCAGACGGTGGTGCTCGCTCTTTGCGACCTCTGCGGTGAGCTTCACTACAGCGGAATCGACGCCCTCTGAGGGAGAACTACACTGCCCGCTTCGCCCGGCGCTTGCGCTTCACGCTCAGGCGCCGCTTGCCGACGGCTGTGGTGCGCTTCGCCTTGGACCGGTTGGAGACCTTGCGCTTCGATCGGTTACCTTTGACGGTAGGCATGAGTTCCTTCCTCCTTTGCAGGAACGAGTCTAGCTCGCTCCGGCCGCCCGTCAATTCTGGTGTCCTCGGCCCTTCGCCTACTCGAGCCAGTCGCGCTCCTTCATCTTGCGAGGAAGGTATTCTTCGGTGATGAAGCTGATGCCGCGCCGCGAGAGTGCCTCGAGCTCGAACTTCACGCCGGAGCGCACCATTTCCTGGATCTCGCCTTGCCATTGCTTGGCCTTGAACCACGGATAGGCGAGCATCTGCTTCGCGCGCGAGTGGTCTTGATCGTTCATCCTGATGGCCACGTTGGCGGGGATCTTGTACTTGTCCTTGTCGTAGCTCGACAGGCCCACGAATCGGGCGTCAGGCACCGCCATCCGCATCGACTCGTAGGCGAGGTTGATCGAGCCCTGCTTCATCACCGAATAGATGTAAAGACCCCACGGATCGTTGTCCACGAGCACGTAGACCGGCAGCTTCAGCTCGGAGTGGAGTCGCTGGACCAGTCGGCGCACGCCGCGTGGGGGCTGGCCCTGCCCGGTGACGATGACGCAGCGCTCACGCTCCCAGTACTTGTCTTCGTTGAAACGCCGCCACACCGCGTCCTTCTCGATGAGCAAGACGTACTTGGCCTCGTGTTTCCTAAATTCCACCACGTGCTCCTCGACGATGGAGGGCACTGACCACCCGCCGGACCCCATGCGGCGCAGGTCGATGGTATCTCCCGAGTCGCGAATGGTGATGGGGCCGACCATGGAGCCTCGACCCGTGGCGAACAGGTGCAGCTCCTCCCGCAAAGAGTCGATGGCCACCTCGAGATCCTCGATGATGGGGTCCGATTCCTCCTGTTCCTCGAAGGTGTTCTGCTTCGTCTCCCCGAGGGTATGCTTGGTCATGTAGTAAAGGTCGCGGATGCTCGTGGTCTTGCCCGAATCGATGAGCTCCTTGCAGGCCTCCGAGACGAGGAAGGTCTGCATGAACTTCTTCGCCATGGAGACGTTGAAGAAGTAGCGCTTCTGCCGCTGGCTCCCGAGCTCGATGAGCCGCCGCTTCTCGTTGAACTTCACGTTGGCGAGCGAACGGATGGGGATCTCGAGGAAGGGGTTCTTCCCGCTCTTCACGCTGCGCAAGACCGTGTCGGCCAGCTTCTCGATCTTGCCCACGGTCTTCTTGTCGACGGCGTCCAGTCGCGGCATGGGCTATTCCGCCTCCTCCATCTCGGCCCGGCGCGGGCGCTTGGTGATCTTCTCACTCATGCGCTCGAGCGCGGCGTCCTGCTCGGAGAGCTCGGCCTCCGTGACCTCGTCGGCGAGGCGCATGAACTCGCGCCGAATGGGATCGGCACTCCGCTTGGCGATGTGCCCGATCGACCTCGCCACCTCCTCCACGTACAGCTCGAAGATGGAGCGGCGCTGCGCCTGATAGTCGGCGTGCTGCTTCTTACGGATGTGCGTCGCAAGTTTGCGCCCGCACTCCTGGGCGGCGAGCTGGATCTCTCGGATGATCTCCGGGTAGTGCGCGACCGCTTCCTTGGACTCGCTCGTGAACGGGACCCACACGCTCGCGATGTGCACGAGGAGCGCCATGGGCCCGATGGGCAGGGATCCCTTGGGCTGCGAAAGCAGGTAGTGACGCCAGTCGGTCCGGACGATGGCGTCGGTCACGCCGCAAGCCCCGCGCTGGAAGAGCAGCGGAACGCGGTTCGCGAAGCGAAAGAGTTCAATGGGCTTGTCGGCCGGCCACGATCCCCCGTAGGCGAGCCCTACCTCGACCTGGAACGGATTGCCCCGGTAGACCTTGGGGGGCCGGGTGACCGTGGAGATGAAGTAGTTGTGGCCCTTGATCTTCTCGACGCCCTCCTCGGGCGGCGCGTCGGGGACCTCGGGAGCGGCCGCCTTGGCCGCCAGGCCTTTCTTCGAGGCCTTCCTCTTGGTGGCGCTGTCGAGGTCGAGCTGGCTGTCGCCCTCGTCCTCGGGGCCCTCACTCTCGATGACGTTGAGGAAGCTGATGAGTCCCCGCTTCATCAACTCGTCACCGATGGGCGACAGGCAATTCGTGGGCGGCGCCATGATCTTGGTCTCGGCGAGCGCCCGGTGCAGGCGGTTGGCGAGGTCGCGGTCTTCGGCGAGATGCCGCGGGCGAAGCCGTTCCTTGAAGGCCGCCCGGCGCAGGATCTCCTCCGAGACCGCCGGCGAAACGCGCGAGAAGGCGGTCTGCAAGAATCCCTTCACGTCGTGGGCCTTCGACTCGGCGGCCATGAGCATGAGCGCGCCGAGTTCGACGCCGTGCGGGTGCGGCTTGATCTCGAGGGCCTCCTTGGGCAGCTCCCCCGTCGCGCGGGGGAAGCTCAGGCGCTCCTGTTTCGGGCGCAGGTAGTGGATGGTGGCGTGCGGATTGGCGAGCGCCGAGTGCTCGACGTAGCGGTTCACGAAGCGCTGGCCTTGCTGCCAGTTCGCCACGATCTCGAGCTCGACCCGTGTGCCGTGCTCCTGGTGCCAGTCGGGCAGCTCGTCGTCGCGGGTGACCACCGGGTTGTTCTTCCGGGTGTCGATCTGAATGTCGAAGACGTGCGCGGGCTTGTTCCGTCCGGTGCGACTCGTCACGCGGATGGGACTGCCGGTCGTGAGCTGACCGTACATGGCCGCCGCGCTGATGCCGATGCCCTGCTGCCCGCGCGACTGCTTCAGCCGGTGGAACTTCGATCCGTAGAGCAGCTTGCCGAAGATCTTGGGTACCTGCGCCTTCACGATGCCGGGCCCGTTGTCCTCCACGACCACCACGAAGCGCGCCTCGCCCTTCGTGAGCTCGCCCTCCTTCGAGGCCTCGAAGCCCAGGTCTCGGACCTCGATCGTGATCTCCGGCAGGATGCCCGCCTCCTCACAGGCATCGAGCGAGTTGTCGACGGCCTCCTTAATGGTGGTGAGCAACGCCTTGGAGGGGTTATCGAACCCGAGGAGGTGCCGGTTCTTGGTGAAGAATTCCGAGATGGAAATCTCGCGCTGCTGCTGGGCCATTTGCTCGGCAGTGGCTCGCCGCCGCGGCGCGTGGGCAGGCGGCTCGGGTGCCGGCGCCTTGCCCGCATTCGGAGTCGTCAGGACCGCTGCCGCAAGGGGCAGCGACCGGCGCGGCGCCTTCTCGGCCGCCCCGGGCGGCACGAGCTCGAGCTGGGCCTCTTGAGAGGCCCTCGTTTTTCCCCGCGGCCCTATTGCCTCCGGCCTCACCCGCTTCGCTCTCGCCTTCACCACCATCCCTCGCTCCTCCAGCGATATCGCCACCTTGGGCTTTAGCACGGGTTGCCTAGCTTAGCGAGAATAGCGTCCCCCCCGACGAGGAAGGTCCGGGCGATTTACTCGCTTGAAAAGGCTGAAACATTCCGACAACAGCGACCGCGCCAGCCAGGCGGAAAACCGTTTGACGCAGGGGCGGCGCTGGCTATGTTGCGCGCATGGCTTGGACCGAATCGACCCCCGTGCGTGGCATGCCGCGGCAGGTCTCTCGAGGGGTGGGACGCAACTACCTCAAGACCGCGATGCTCATGGCCTTCCTCATCGCCGTGCTCGCCATCGGTGGGAGTATGTGGGGAGGCTATCAGGGGATGCTTCTCTTCGGAAGCATCGGGCTCCTCTTCAATTTCTTTTCCTACTGGTTCTCCGACCGGATCGCTCTCATGGCTCACCGGGCCCAGCCGGTGACGCGCGAGCAGGTTCCCCAGCTGTACGACATCGTGGAGAGGCTCACGCGGAAGGCCGGGCTGCCCATGCCCAGGCTCTACGTCATCCCGTCGGAGACGCCGAACGCCTTCGCCACCGGCCGCAACCCTGCTCATTCCGCGGTCGCGGTGACCGAAGGGATCATGCGCTTGCTCGACTGGCGCGAACTCGAAGGCGTGCTCGCCCACGAGCTCTCCCACGTGCGCAACCGCGACATTCTCATCTCGACCATCGCAGCCGCCGTGGCGGGGATCATCAGCTCGCTCGGGCACATCATCCAGTGGGGCGCGATGTTCGGCGGGCTTTCCCGTCGCGATGACGAGAGCAGGGGCGGGGGCCTCGAGATGCTGGCCTGGGCCATCCTCGCTCCCATCATGGCCCTCGTGATCCAGCTTGCGGTGTCGCGGTCACGCGAATACGGAGCCGATGCCTCGGGGGCCGAGCTCATCGGGGACCCCGATCCCCTCGCGGATGCCTTGCTCAAGCTCGAGCGCGGCAACGAGGTCATCCCCTACCAGTATGGCGGTCCCGCCACGGCGCACCTCTTCATCGTGAACCCCTTCAGCGGCACGGGCGGCGCCATCCTGAACCTGCTTTCCACCCACCCGCCCATCGAGGAGCGCGTGCGGCGATTGCGCGAGATGAAGCGGGGCATCCGCACCGCCTGAGCGTAGCTGCCGTCCCAGGCGGAGCCTCGAGGTTGTGGTAGCGCCGCCCTTCAAGGAAGCCTACCGGTTCGGTCCGGGTGGTTCAGCTCGTGCAGTGCCGGGTGGCCAAGAGGCCGCGCCCGCACGAGTCTCGTGGCTCGTCCGGGAGCCGGCTATAGCGAGCAGCTAGCGGGCCCGCCCGAGGTGACCGTAACGGACTCAGAGGTAGTTTGCTCGTTCGCGAGAAGGTAGGTAACCGTGTAGGTCCCGGCGGCGAGGGCCTGATTCAAGGAACAGGCGACGGGGGTCACGCTGCACGCCGTGGTGCTGCAGCCCGAGTTCCCAGAGCACTGCTGTACGACCGAACTCAGCTCGATGATGTTGTTGGCGAGCACCTCCCCGGAACACGATGGAGAGGTGTCGGTGCACTGGGGACATAAGGGCACGTTGATCGTGACGGCAGCTCCCGCGGCAAGCCCTGACGCGTTGCAACCGTTGGTGACGGCCTGGGAGTTCACAGGTGCGGGCGCCGAGGAGCAAGTATCCCCGCAGGAGGCGAGGAGAACCGCCGCGAGGAGGGTCGGAACAAGCCAGAGTCGACGAGTCATTTGGAGTTCCTTTGTCTTTCAAGAAGGGCCTCGGGCGCTCGCCCGCCGACCGCCAGACCTTCTGGACGATCGGGATAGGCGAGGATCGGCATATGGCGGAGCCCGGTCCCGCGGACGAGAACCCGACCGCGGCTGGACCTGAGCGCAGGACAAGCATTCTCACTCATGCTGGCTTCGACCGCCTCGCGGCCGCGATTGCTGTTCGGAGCTTCCGGTCCCCCGCGGGCATGATCTTGCCGAACTCCCTCCCATCTTCCAAGAGTCACAGGCGCGCTCCCTGAGGAGCGGGTACCCGATCGAGGCGCCGAGGGAGAACCCGGGGTCTTTCCAAACGACCTGGGCAACGTCGCGCCCCCACTCCCCCAGCTTCGTTTTCGGTGCGGCCTGGCGAACCTCAGACTTGTCTGCCCTTGCCAGGCACCTCCGCGGTGCGATTGGATGGGCTCATGGCCGGCCCCGAGGTCATCGCCATCGTCGGCGCGAGCCGTGCGGCCTGTGGCTGGGCGCGACGCGCCGCCGACACCGGCCACGCGGTCCGGCTTCACCACAGCGACCCCGCCGCCCTCCTGCAGGCGCAGCAGTGCGTGCGCGAGGTCGTGGACCGGACCGCGGCCGAGGGGCTCGGCCTGGCCCGGCGCCAGCGCATCCTCGACGGCATCCTCGCTACCGACGACCTCGCGGAGGCCGTCACCCACGCCGCGGTGGTGGTGGAGGCCCTGGAGTGCACGGAGGTGGAACGGCGCCACCTGCTCATGCGCCTCGGAGAGGCGTGCCGGGCGAGCGCCGTGGTGGCGACCGCCGGCGAGCCGGACGCGCTCATGGACTACCTCGCTAACCCAGGTCGCCTCATCGGATTCTCCTTGCCGAACGATCCTGATCTCCCGCCCGGCTCGACGGTCGAGATCGTGCCCGGGGTCGAGACCGCGGCTCACGCGCTCGAACGGGCGCGCCTCTTCGTACGGCAGCTCGAACTCGACCCCCGGGTGCGACAGGTGGCGCGGGGATGAAGATCTCCGGGCAGCGGGAATCCCCGACCGCCCCTCCTCACCTGAGGAAGCGCCCATGACCTTCCTCGGGCCCTGGTCGAGCCTGCGGAGCCTCTTCGCCCGCGGGCTGTGCGCGCTGGAGCGCCGCCTCTTCGGCCTGTCGGCCGCCGACATTCGGTACACCATCGAGGACGTGCGCAACGAGATCAGCGCCTCCAGGGCCGAACTCAAGGCGGAGCTCTCGGCGGTGCGCCGAGAGCTCGAACGCGCCCAGGGTCGTGCCTGCGGGGAGGACCCCCCCGCTGGAAAGGCCCCCGGCACGGAGGGTTAGTGCCGCCCATGGCGCGGGGGGCTTCAGCGCTACCGTTCCTCGACGAGCACCCTTCGCACCTCCGCCTCGCCTCCTGCCGTGGCGATCTTCTCGCCGACACGCCAGTGGGCGCGGCGCAGGTAGCCAAGGCCGAGCCGGCCTGCGGGCGTCTCCGCGACGCTGGTGAGGACACCGACCTCGCGCCCCTCGGAGGTGAGGATCGCCCCGGGTCCGGCGGCCGCCGGCAAAGCCAGCTGAACGAGGCCCTTCTGGATCTGGCCGCGGAACGTGCCCCGGAGCACGACCTCCTGACCCAGATAGCACCCCTTGTCGAGGCTGATGGCGCTCGGGACCAGTCCGGCCTCCATGGGCAGGCGGCTCTCGTCGATCTCCACGCCAAAACGCGGCAGGCCAGCCTGGACCCGCAGTCCCTCCAAGTCCTCCCGCGTCAGGGGCACCGCTCCCGTGGCGAGGAGCGCCTCTCGAAATGCGCCCGCTTCGGAGGCCACGAGGAGGAGGTCGAGGCTCGGCACCCCTCGACGCGGATTGGGCCAAGCGGTGATCCCGGATCCGCGCTCCCGGCCCAGGGCGACCCCCCGATTCCCCAGGACTGGCACGACACCGAAGGCGGCCGAGACGTCCTCGAGCTTGACGTCGTCCATGACGATGTAGCGGGCCAGGTGCGCGCGCAGCGGCTCAGCCGGTGACTCCACCGAGAGGAGGACATCCTCGGCGCGCACGACGGCGAGGCCCTCGGCGAGCACGTGCCCCTTCACGTTGAGGAAGGCGAGGTGGGCGACCGCACCCGGCTCGAGCCCCCTCAACTTTTGCGTCGACATCCGGTGGAGAAAGTCGAGACGGCTCCTCCCAGCCACCCGCACGAGCCCCTTGTGTTCTACCGGGCCGACCGCCGCTCCCTCCCGCGCCGACGACCAGGTTTCGAAATCGCGGTTCATGCTGTTCCTATAAGGGTCCCCCGGCCGAGCCGGGAGAATTACGCTGCGCACCCCTTAATAGGGGCGAGGTGGATGGGGAGACGTTCTCGTGGTGGCACGCATTCATCGCACCGGCACGGTGAGGGGCCTTCTCTCGCGCGGTACACAGGCTGTCACTCCACGTTCCCCGCCACCCTGCTCCCCAGGTGCTACTCACCGGAACTTCTGCGGTCTTCCCGGCAGAGCGAGGAGTCCCCTTGGCTTCGCTTAGCGCTGGACGAGGTCGCTGCCACCTCGAGCCGCGGCCGCAGGCGTCTGCGGATCGAGGCGTGCCGCCGCCCAGGCAGCGGCGGCACGCACGCCCTCGTGAGGCGAATCGAGATGGGCCTTGACCGCGGTCAGTCGCCGCCGATCGCCGGCGTGACCGGCCGCCAGGATGGCATTGCGCAGAAGCCCATCGAAGCGCGCCCTCGCCAAGGCCGTGCCGTAGAACCGCGCGCGGTATTGGTCCGGCGTGAGGACGAGCAGCGCGTCCAGGTCGAGTCCACGTTGCTGCGGGCGGGCTTGCAACTGCGGGTGGCAGCGCGCGGCCGCCGCGGTGTTCCAGGGACAGACCGTCTGGCAGTCATCGCAGCCGAACACCCAGGGCCCGAGGCGGTCCGCCACCTCGACCGGGATGGGCCCGCGCCGCTCGATGGTGTGAAAGGCAATGCAGCGGCGGGCATCGACGAATCCCGCCTCGACGAGGGCGCCGGTCGGACAGGCCAAGAGACACGCGTCACAGGAGCCGCAGCGCTCCGGGTGCGGCGGATCCGGCTCGAGGTCGCAATCGAGCAGGACCGTGGCGAGGAGGACCCAGCTGCCCAGATCGGGGGTGATGAGGCAACCGTTCTTTCCTACCCAGCCCAGGCCGGCCCGCTGCGCCCAGGCCTTCTCCATGACGGGTGCCACGTCCGCACTCGCGAAGGCGCGAAACTCGCCGTCGCGCTCTCGCAACGAGGTGAGCAGCGCCGCGAGTCCACGTTTCATGACCCTGTGGTAGTCGCGCCCGCGCGCGTAGCGGGCCACCTTGGCCAGGCGAGGCTCCTCGCCACCCGCTTCGAGGTAGGAGAGCGCCACGACCACCACACTGCGCGCTCCCGGGAGCAGCCGGGACGGGTCGAGCCGCTCGGCACGCTGGGTGCGCAGCCAGGCCATGTCCGCCTCAGCCCCCACCGCCAGCATGCGATCGAGGGGTCCGGGGTCGAGAGGTTCGGCCCGCGCCACCCCCGCCTTGTGGAAGCCGGCCTTGAGGGCACAGCCCTTCACAAATCCGCTGTCGAGCGCGGACATACAGAAATCTTAGCCGGGCGGCGCGAGCCGCGCCCAGGCTGCCGGTACAAGCCCGCACTAGGCCTGGCCTAGGCCGCCGCCGCTCCATTCGGGCGTGGGGCGGGCCGCCGCTTGGCCACCCGCACGAAGCGGCGCGCCACGGCTCCGGAGATCCAGCCCGCCAAGGCTCCGCTCATGGCGCCGAGGATGATTCCGCCGATGGCCGGTCCCACCGCTGTGGCAGGCGTCGCGTTGTAGGTGAGGAGCAACCCGAAGGCGAGGGCCATCCCGCTCGCCACCGAAAGGTCGTTCTTGAGGCCGAGCCGGGCATCGGCCACGCTCGCGACGAGGAGGGCGAGGAGCGCCAAGATCCAGGGTCCGCCCGCGAGCGGAAGCGGCTCGCTGTAGGCCGCCACCCTGAGGGGGCTTGCGAGCTGCCCTTGCAGCCGGTCGAGCTTGATGGCCGAGGTCCCGGCCGGGATGCGGGCGGGGTAGAAATCGGCCGTATGATCGTGCGCCACGCGCGCCCGGCCACTGCGCCCGACCCGAGCGTAGCTGAACGTGCGTTGCAGGCGGCCCTCGACGGGCTCGGTCGTACCCGTCAGCGTGAAGCTGACCGACGGCTCTCCCGTCTCGGGCAGCTGGCCGGCGACGAGAAGCCTGACGTTGCCTGAGGCTCCCGCGACCGGCAGCGTGTCGTCGACCTGCTGCAGTTCCCCGGAAAAGAGAGGCGTCCCCGGGTGCACGGTCGCGAGCGTGGGGACGAGTACCGCGACGAGGGTCAGCAAGGCTGCGGCAGCGGCGAGGGCACGGCTGCCCGGGTCTCGCTTGGCGTCGAGCGCGTGGCGCAGGAGGTAGAGGGGCATGCCGATCCCGACCACCAGGACGACCACGGTAGCCATGGCTTCCTCGGTCACCAGGCCGAGGAAGTAGAGGCCGCCGAAGACGGCGACGGCGACCAAACCCGTGACGGGAAGGACCCAACCCGAGAGAACCTCGTCGAGCCAGAGTGAGAGGGTACTGGAGTTGTTGGCCATGGGGTGGTTTCCACGCTCAGGGTTGAATGTAGAGGGAAGGGAGAGATGCGCCTGTTCTTCGAAAACTGGACGGTGAGATATCGCAGCCTATCATGACCGTTCATGGCTCGACGGCTCGATCTCCACAGTTGGGACGACCTTCCTGGCACGGCCGCACGCGGGGCCGCCTGGGCGATCGTGCGAGGTGACTGCCTCGAAACCCTCGACCACCTGCCGCCCGGTTCGGTCGATCTCATCTTCGCGGACCCGCCCTACCACCTCTCGAATGGCGGCACCACCTGCAGGAGTGGCCGGCGGGCCAGCGTGGACAAGGGCGCCTGGGATCAATCGGCGGGCGTCGCCGAAGACCACGCTTTTCAGACGCGCTGGCTCCAAGCATGCCGGCGCGTGCTCAAGCCCTCGGGGACGATCTGGGTTTCCGGTACCCAGCATGTCATCTTTTCCGTCGGCTATGCCATGCAGGAACTGGGCTTCCACCTCCTCAATACGGTCACCTGGTACAAGCCCAACGCCGCTCCAAACCTGGCTTGTCGATTCTTCACCCACTCCACCGAGATCTTGCTGTGGGCGAGTCCCTTGCGCACCCGCCCCCTCGCTCACCGATTTAACTATCGGGACATGAGGGCCGCGAACGGCGGCAAGCAAATGCGGGATCTATGGGAGATTTCCGAGAGGCCCGAGCCGGGGGGTAACCAGGTCGTGTGGGCGTTACCGGCACCGGGCCCCAGGGAGAAGACGTTCGGCCGACACCCGACGCAAAAGCCGCTCGCCCTGCTGGAGCGCGTCCTCGCCGCGAGCTCGCGGCCAGGCGACCTCATCCTCGATCCCTTCTGCGGCTCGGGTACGACCGGTCTCGCGGCCATCCAGTCCGGTTGCCGCTTCCTCGGCATCGAGCTTGACGCCGAGTATGTGCAGCTCGCCGGGTCGCGCCTGCGCGCGACGCTGTAACGGGTGGGACCTGCTCCCGACGGCCAGGCGACCGGGACCTCGGCTCTACCAAGGGGGGGCGGAACCTTGGCCCGCCGTCCAAGCCCTGGGAATACGCGCTTCCGAGGGACTCCCGATGCGCCGCTCCCATCGAGGGAAGGGCTCCCCGCTTCGAACCTCCTCACGCATTTCGTGACGGGTCCGAAATAACTGGCCACCCTTCGCGAGCGAACCACTCGTCGCCGAGGGCAACCAGGCCGCCCCGCTCGTGGAACCGTTGCCGCCCCCGGGTACGCATGGTAAGGGGTTCGGTGTGAAAGGCCCATCCGCCCGGCACGAAGAGCAAAGTGAGCAGCAGCTCCCGTCCGCTGAGGGCATCATCTTGGATGCCGGTGAGCTCAAAGCCGGCGATCGCGTGGTCTACCCCAACCAGGGGGTTTGCCGCATCACCGGCATCGAGACCAAGGAGATCGCGGGGCAAAAGCTCGAGCTCATCCGCATGGAACGCGAGGAGGACGGGGCGGCCGTCCTCGTCCCCATGGGCAAGGTCCCCTCCATCGGGCTACGCAGGGTTGCGACGGGTGAGCAGATGGAGGGGGTCTTCCACTACCTTGCCGCGCAGTACGACGACCCAGAGCTCGATTGGAAGGTTCGACACCGCGACAACGCCGACCGCCTCATCGCGGGTGGAGTCTTGGGCGTGGCCGAGGTGGTGAAGGGGCTTCACGCCCTTTCGCGCATCCGCCCGCTCCCGGCCAAGGAGCGCGAGCAGTACGACAACGCTCGCCACCTGCTCGTGCACGAGGTGGCGGTGTCGCTCGCCGTGCCGCCGGCGCTCGCCGAGGACTACATCGACTACGCGCTCATGCCGCCGACTGGCGTGACCTTCAAACTGAAGCCGCCTCCGAAGCCGGTGGCGCTCCCCTCTCGCCCTCGTCGGCGTGTGACCCGGACCGACGACGAGGATCTCGGCCTCGACGAACTCGGACTCGACCTGGAGTTGCCGGAGGCGGGTGGTGCCGCGCCCGAGGCGGGCGAGGCGCCCGAAGGAGAGTCCGAGGAGGGCCTCCCGGCCATCCCCGCACCGGAGGAGATCCCGGTCCCGGAGGATCTGCAGGAGAGCGACCTGCCCGGGGGACCGGGCGAGGATGCCCCGGAGGCACTGCCCGAACAACCGGAGGAGCCGCCGGCCGCGGAACAAGGTCCGCAGAAGAAGGCCCCGCCATCGCGCAGACCCGTTGCGCCGGCCAAGAAGAGGCCGGGCAAGAAGGTCGAGAAGGCGACGAGCCGCAAGGTGACTCCGCCCGCCGCCCGTCCCGCGCCGGCCCGAGCCCGTGCCCAGGCGAAGAGCAGCGCCAAGAAGCCCGCCAAGAAACCCGCCGCCAAGGGAGGCAAGAAGAAGTGATCAGGATCGTCACGCTTGCACCCTTCGATGAAGGGGACATCGCCTCGCTGGCTCGCACTCTGTACCAGGCTTTCGGGCTCGGCACGGAGGCCGCGGGGCAACGCCCGTTGCCGCCGGAGGCCGAACGCGAGGACGGCCGCTACGATGCCGAGGTGCTCGCGACCGAGGTGAAGCCCGTCCGCACCTTCGCCGACGACAAGGTGCTGTACCTCACCACCGCTCCCCTCTCCTTGCGACCCGGGCCGCTCGGCGAGCCACCGTGTTGGAGCTTCGCTCAGTACGGAGGCGAGCGCGCGGTCGTCTCCACGGCTCGCTTCCCCGCGCGCGGGGTGTCGGAGACCTCCATCGAGGCCTGGCGCAAGCGGCTCGCTCGCGAATCGATTCATGCCGTGGGCCACCTCTGGGACCTGCATCACTGCTACGACGCGCGCTGCGCCATGCATCCCTCGTGGTCGCCTTCCTTGCCCGCCAGCCCCGAGGCCGACCTCTGCACGTTCGACCGCGACAAGAGCGAACGCAAGATCCGGCTCGCCAAGACCTAGCGCGGGGTGCCGGCGCGTGGCGCTTTTGGAGGCGCAGGCGCCCGGAGGGACCGGTCGCTCCGGCCCCGGAGGAGATCCAGCTCTCCTCGGAGCGCCTTGGCGCATTCGCCTTCGCTGTCGGCGTCGCGCTGCTCGGGACGGGGGGGATCCTCTTCTACGCCACCCTGCCCTCGCGCCTCCCCTCCGCTCTCGACTGGCGCTCGGCGGCCGTGCTGCTCGCCCGCGACGCCCGCCCGGGAGACGCGGTGGCGCTCGACCCACCTTGGGCCGAGCGTGCTCGCGAAGTCCTTCCTGCCTCCCTGCCCGTGCTGTCCTTCCCCCGCCTCGCCGGCGAGGACCTGCTCGGCGTGCGGCGCGTGTGGCTCCTCGCCTTGGTCAAGGCCCCGGGCCGGCGCAGGCTTCTCGAGCGCGACCTCCTCTCCCGCGCCGGCTCGGCGATCGAGTCGGTGCGGCTCGGCGCGCTCGAACTGACCCGCTTCGAGCTCCACTCGCCCCTCGTCGCGCTGGCTTTCCTGCCCGATCGGCTCGACAGTGCCAAAGTCTCGGCGGCCGGGCAGGACTGCGCTCGGCAGGCCATCGGCAGCTTCCGCTGCCCGACGGGCCAATCCGTCGGGGTGGCTCGCGAGGAGCGGGAAGTCGATTTCCTCCCGCGCCCGTGCCTGCGGGCGCATCCTTCGGCACCAGGTACATCCCCGCTCACCATCACCTTCCCCGAGGTTCCGATGGGGCGGATCCTGCGGGGCCACACCGGCATGGTGGGGGAGACCGCACCCACGGGTCGTGCACCCACGATCTTGACAGTCCACGTCGACGACGAGGAGATCGGCGCTGCGGAGGAAGATCCTCGCCAGACGGGCTGGCACACATTCCGTCTCGACACCCCGCGTGAAGCGGGGCACCTCGCCACCGTCACCTTCACCCTCTCGACGGAGGATGTCGGCCCGCGCGAGTTCTGTTTCGACGCCTACACCTTGCCATGACGGAGGGCTCCACCCTCACCTCTGCTTCGAAAGGGCGCCCGGCGCGTCGCGTCGCGCTCGCCTGGGCGGCCTTGACCCTGGGACTCGTGGCCGCCACCGCGCCTGCCCAGGGAATCGGGCGCGATGAGGGCGTCTACCTGGCGGCCGCCGAATCCTATGCCGCCTTCTGGGCGGAGCTCTCGAGCTCGCCAGCTCACGCCATCCTCGCAAGCGACCGTTTCTTCACCCTGAACCACGAGCACCCGGCGCTGGCGAAAGAGGTCTTCGGCCTCACGCACGCTCTCTTCTCGAAAGGTCTCGGGCTGACGAACCATCTCCAGGGGTTCCGCTTCGGGGCGTTTTTCTTCGCGGCCTTCCTCTCCTTCCTGCTGGCGACGGCGGGATACGACCTGGCCGGCCTACTCGGCGCGTGGCTCGCGCCGGCCCTGTTCTGGGCTGTGCCGCGGCATTTCTATCACGCGCATCTGGCGGCACTCGACCTGCCAGTCACGGCCCTCTGGCTCGCCGCCGTGCTCGCCTACCGCGAGAGCGAACGCCCGGGGATCTCGGCCCGCCGGGCCTGGGCCTTCGCCATCGCCACCGGGATCGCCTTCGGTGCCGGGCTGGCGGTGAAGCACAATGCCTGGTTCCTCGGGCCTCTTCTTTTCGTACACGCCCTTTACACGAGGCCGTCCTCGCCAGGAACGAGGCGCTACCCGGTTCCACTCGCCCTCGTTGCCATGGGCATCCTCGGGCCACTCGTCTTCGTCGCAAGCTGGCCATGGCTCTGGCATGATCCCATCGCCCGGTTGCAGAGCTACTTCACCTTCCATCTTCACCACGAGAATTACAGCTGGCAGTACCTCGGCCACCTGCTCCGGGAGCCACCCTTCCCGATCGAGTACCCTTTCGTCGTGACGGCCCTCACCGTGCCGGCCGCAATCCTCTTCGTGTACGCGTGCGGCTTCATGCAGGGTCTAGCCTGCCTCTTCCGCCCCGATCCGCCGGGAATAGGTTTGACGGTCAGGGCGCGCCCTCCGGGGGACGAGATCCTGCTCCTCCTCAACGCCTTCTTCCCCTTGGCCCTCATCGCCTGGCCCACCGTCCCCCATTTCGGAGGGGTGAAACACTGGTTGCCGGCCATGCCCTTTCTCGCCCTGCTCGGCGCGCGCGCTCTCGTGACCGCGGGCCGCGCGATCTGGCCGCGCCGCGCCGCTCTCGTCACCGTCACCCTCGCCCTCTTCGCGCTCGTACCCGCCATCTGGGCGGTCGCGCACATTCACCCTTACGGCACCGCCGCCTACAACGAACTCGCCGGGGGAGCGCCCGGTGCGGCTTCGCTCGGAATGGAGCGCCAGTTCTGGGGCGACGACGTGGTCGGTCTACTCGGAGAGGTCAACCTTCACGCCGTTCCCGGTGCGCGTGTTTGGTGGCAGGAGACCTCGGCCGGCGCGGTCCGCGCTTGGCAACGAGACGGCCTGGTTCGGGGGGATCTGCGCTGGGCGGTGGGACCCGAGGACGCTGACCTGTCGATCTGGCAATACCACCAGGAGTTTCGCGACAAGGAGTTCCGGACCTGGACGGAATTCGCCGAACCGGCGCGGCCGGACCGGCCACCCCGCCTGCCGCGCCCTGTCGCTGGCCTCTACCTGGACGAGGTCCCCTTGGCGGTCATCTACGCCCGGCCGGGAGCCTGGCGGTGAGGTATGAGTTTTCGGGCTTTTTGCTCCCCGGCGGACTTTCTCGGCCTGAGTTGCTGCGCCGCCTGCCCTGGCCTAAGGACCCTCCCCCCCTCCCTCGGCGCCTGGGCATAGCCCGACAAGGTTATGAGTGCTTGACGTGGACGGGACAACGCTTACAAATATGGGAGGTCCGGTTTGCCATTGGGGGCGAACTGGCTTCGACGGAGGATGGACCGGGTAGGGTGCGCGCCGTGGTTGGTCACGAGGCCACGTAAAAACGCGACCAAGCAGAAACGCGAACGAGCCCATGGCTCTCGCGGCCTAACGTGCCGCGCGTTCCCCCGTGAGCGTCGGGTAGCGGGATCGAACGTCAGCTCCGACTGGACCTTGGCGGGAGGCGAGCTGCCTTGCCAGGGCCGAGACCAAAGGGCGAGGACGTGGGAGCTAGCAGGCCCAGAGGCGGGCTCCCTCGTATGAACTCTGGGCTACGCGCGTAGTGCCTTTCACGGAAAGTCTTTCGGACCCGGGTTCGATTCCCGGCGCCTCCACCAATTGATCGGCCTCTGACGACATTCAAGTAGTGCAACAGGCGAGCAGCAACGAGCCGGCAGGTCTCCGATCCCAGGGCCGTTGCCCTTTACCACCCAACCCACGCAGGATGTATCGAGTTGAGACCCCGCAACCGCATCGACGCTTCGAACTCCGATGGCCGGCGCCGCTTCCGGCGCAGCCCGGCCACGGCGACTCGACACCACCACCCCATCGTTCGCCTCACCGACGAGGGCGTCCCGGCCGCTCTGCCGGGCGCACCTCCGGCCTCGCCAGTCGTGGCCGTGTCCGCCGACAGTCGCGCCAACTATCCCTGGCTTCCTCTCCGCGTCATCGCCGGCAGCGTCTGGCACGGGCCCGACCATCAGCGGGTGAAAGTCGATGAGAGCGGGCGGGCGCTGCCCTGGCGCTCACCGCCCGCGCCGTGAGGCAGAGGCGGTCGCCTTCCGTCAGGTGGTGGTTGTCATGCTCGCGACCCTGTAGCGAGCAGTGGCCCCGGTCGAGAGGGACAGCTGTCTTTTTCTCGAAGAGCTGTGCCACTGACTTTTGTCGGCCAGCCTCTCGATCAGCTCCGCAAGCTCTAGAGGCGAGGGGGCGGGCAGAGGCGGTCTGTGGCCGGGAGGCAGACTCGCCAGGCGCGCCAAGTGAGCCAGGTAACTCTCAGTGTGCCGCCTGCGCCCCCTCCTGACGGCTTCCAGGGATCGTTTCTGGCCGCGGGCATTCGTTCGCGGGCTCTCAGGAGAGCCTTCCCCATGTTTCGCACAATTTGTCCCACGCTTCTTTCGACTGCGGTGCTACCCCGAGCCTCGCGGCTATCGCGAGCAGCGCTGCCGTGTCTTCCGAATCCCGAGCGGCGCAACCTCTCACCATCATTGGCAAATGGGGACCCTCTCCCCCTCCGCGTTTGCCAGGGTCGGGATTGAGAGGCAGCACCGCCCCTCTGGTCGCAGTCCGCTCTCCCGAGAAGACAAGGTCGGTCGACGGCATCAACGTCTCGTGAAAGCGCGTAACCGCTGAGGGCCACGAAGGAGATGCCCTTCAGTGCATCGTCTGGCCCTGAAGTCCTTCGCCACCTCGACTTCATCCCACACCCAAGGGTCATCCTTCTCGCTGGAAACGTGAACAGTTGACGCGTATACTTTTTTTTACGGGCGGCGATTCGCGCAGGGGGACTTCGTTTCGCGGCAGTCGTGCGACCCACTTTGCAGACGCCGCCGTACGGCTTCGCGCTTCCATCGAGGGGGGACTCGATGCGCCATTCACGTCTGGTCTCGATCAGTCTTTTTGGCTTGGTCGTCTCAGCCCTAACCGTCGGTTGCGGTACCAAGAGCAAAGGCACCCATGGCGGCGGCATCTCGGGGACGATCACCGGCGCGCCCGCCGGCGTCACCGTGACCCTGGGTGGAAAGGCGATCTCCTCCACGACCACCGACGCGAGCGGGAACTACCAGTTCACGGGCCTTTCCAGCGGGGACTACACGGTCACGCCGAGCCTGAGCGGCTACGTGTTCACTCCGGCCAGCTACCCTGACGTCGAGGTCGATGGCGCCTCCGTCACTGGTCAGGACTTCACGGCCGTGGCCGTCCCGAGCACGCACGCGATCTCCGGCACCGTGAGCGGCGCCGTCTCGGCCGGTGTCACCGTGACCCTGGGCGGAGACGCGACGTCCTCCACGACCACCGACCTCGGCGGTCACTATCAGTTCTCCCTTCTTCCAGACGGAACCTACACGGTCACGCCCCGCCTCAGCGGCTACGCGTTCACTCCGGCCAGCTATCCCGCGGTCACTGTGAACGGGGCCGACGTCACCGGGGAGGATTTCATTTCGGGCGCGCTGCAGGTGACGGGAGTCACGGCGGGCAACACCCACACCTGCGCGATCGCGAACGGCGGCGTGCAGTGCTGGGGGGACGACTCCTACGGTCAGCTCGGTATCAACTCCACCCAGGGCAGCGCGGTGCCCGTTTCGGTTCCCGGCCTGAACGGCGTCAGTGCCATCGGCGCTGGCCAGGTGCACACCTGCGCAGCCCTGAGCGGTGCCCTCGAGTGCTGGGGCCGCAACGCCAACGGACAGCTCGGAGACAACTCCACGACCGACCGGCCCGCGCCCGTCCAGGTCTCAGGCTTGACGAGCGGGGTCTCGGCCGTGGCCGGCGGCGGCTGGCACACCTGCGCCATCGTGAACGGTGGAGCCCAGTGCTGGGGATACAACGGTCAAGGGCAGCTCGGCGACAACACCGATACCGATCGGTACACGCCCGTCCAAGTCACCGGCCTGACGAACGGCGTCACCGCCATCGCCACAGGCGGCGCCTTCTCCTGTGCCATCGTGAGCGGCGGAGCCTGGTGTTGGGGCTACAACGCGGAGGGCCAACTCGGAAACAACTCCACCTCCGACTTCAGCTACGTGCCCGTCCAGGTGTACGGCCTGGCGAGCGGTGTCACCGCCATCGCCGCCGGTAACGATTTCGCCTGCGCGGCCGTGAACGGCGCTGTGAAATGCTGGGGGGCGAACGATTATGGGAGCCTCGGGAACAACTCCACGAGCGGGAGCAACGTTCCGGTTCAGGTCGATGGCCTGACGAGCGGCGCTACCGCCCTGGCGGCCTCTGACCAGGGTGGCCACGTCTGCGCCATCGTCGACGGCGGCGCCACGTGCTGGGGAGAAAACTACTTCGCCCAGCTCGGCGACGGCTCGTCCTCTGCCGACAGCCTCGTGCCGGTGCAGGTCTCCGGCCTGACGAGCGGCGCCACTGCGATCACTGCCGGCGTAGGCCACACGTGCGCGGTCGTGGGAAATGGCGTGCAGTGCTGGGGGTACAATGCCTATGGAGAGGTCGGCGACGGTTCCTACGTCCAGCGAGACGTGCCGGTCGAGGTCTCAGGCCTGTAGGCCGCGAGGGGGTGCGAGCCGCTCGACGGCCCACAGCATAAGCGCCAACCCCACCGCCGCCGCCGAGTAGAGCCAGCGCCGCAGAAGACCGCGCGGCACCACCTGGATGACGGCCTTGCAGGGCAGGCCGCGGCAGCGCTGCGACATCAACCTCGCCCACGACGGGCGACGCTGTCGCGCTCTCGGGGCCCCACTGATCACGGTTCCGAACCCCGTGGACGTAGAGTGTGAGATCCCGGTCAGGTGCCCTGCTTGCTACCCGGCAGCCCGGCCACGGCGATTCGACACCACCACCCCATCGTTCGCCTCACCGACGAGGGCGCCCCAGCCGCACTGCCGGGCGCACCTCCGGCCTCGCCAGTCGTGGCTGTGTCCGCCGACAGTCGCGCCAAGTACCCCTGGCTTCCTCTCCGCGTCATCGCCGGCAGCGTCTGGCGCGGACCCCGACCATCAGCGGGTGAAAGTCGATGAGAGCGGGCGGACGCAGCCCTGGCGCTCACCGCCCGCGCCGTGAGGCAGAAGCGGTCGCCTTCCGTCACTCGGATGACCCTGGGCCGACCCAACCCGGCCGTTTGAAACGGCTGAGCTTCTTGCCCGACTGTGGCGTGGCCTCATATCGGGCCCCGGCACAAGGTTCGAAAAAGTTCCTCGGCAGGTCGGACGTCAGGTGAGGGCGTCGAGCGCGACTTCAAGGGAGCGCACCGTGCGGTCGACGTCCCGCAACTTGTCGAGGCCGAACAAGCCGATACGGAACGTCCGGAAGTCGGCTCCCTCGTCGCACTGCAGGGGCACACCCGCGCTCGCCTGCAAGCCGAGGGCGACGAGCTTAGTTCCGTTCTGTACGCCCGGATCCTCTGTGTAGCTCACGACGACACCCGGCGCCTCGAAGCCCGGCGCGGCCACGCTCGGGAATCCCTTGCGGGCCAAGAGCGCACGGACGCGGCGGCCGAGCTCGCCCTGACGGCCCTTGAGCTGGTCGAAGCCGAAGTCACGGGCCTCGAACATCACGTCGCGCAGCGTCGCGAGCCCGTCGGTTGGCATGGTCGCATGATACGCATGGCCACCTCCCTCATAGGCCTCCATGATCTGAAGCCACTTGCGCAGATCACAGGCGAAGCTCGTGCTCGTGGTCGCCTCGATGCGCGCCCGTGCACGGTCGCTCAGCATCACGAGAGCGCAGCAGGGCGGACCACTCCAGCCCTTCTGTGGCGCGGTCACCAGCACATCGACCCCGACCGCGGCCATGTCGACCCAGACGGCGCCCGAGGCTACGCAGTCGAGAACAAAGAGCCCACCGACCTCGCGCACCGCGTCGCCCAAAGCGCGCAGGTAATCCTCGGGGAGCATCATTCCCGAGGCTGTTTCGACGTGCGGCGCGAAGACCAACTCGGGAAGGCGGGCGCGGATCGTCGCGACCACCTCGTCGATGGCCGCCGGGACGAACGGAGCCTTTGGCTCCGCGCGAGCGCGGCGAGCCTTGAGCACAACCGTCTCAGCCGGGATGCCTCCCATCTCGAAGATCTGCGTCCAGCGGTAGGAAAACCATCCATTACGGAGTACCAGGCAGCGTCGGCCCTGGGCGAATTGGCGTGCCACCGCCTCCATTCCAAAGGTACCGCTGCCCGGCACGACCACAGCCGAGCGCGCGTGGTACACCTGTTTCAGCGTGGAGGAGAGGTCCCGCATCACGACTTGGAACTTCTTCGACATGTGGTTCAGAGCGCGATCGGTGTACACGACCGAGTATTCGAGCAATCCATCAGGATCGACATCGGGCAGCAGGGCAGGCATGGGTTCTCCGAGCAAGGTCACCAACCGCGCGACCGGGTTCCACAGCTTAAGCGACCCCGCGCCCGCCGGAGGCCGAATTCGCCCTCGCCACCGCATGCGAGGCTCTCTTGGCTGCGCTCGGGTCTGCACCCTCCTTGGACCACGCCGGGGAGGAATAGGTGATGGCGAGCGGCGAGCGCAAGAGTTTGTGAAGAGTTCCAAGTGGATACTGAGACCAGCCGACGAGGAAGACGAAGACGGACCTCGCGTGCCCTAGGCCTCCGGGACAGATCTCACCTCGGGCCTCGCACCCGCCCGCCAGGTTTCGACAGATCCACTGCCGTTCTCGCCGGCGACGGCTGACCCAAGCGGCGTTGGTCGCGTTCAAGTGCGCCTTGCCTCGTCGCGGCCGATGTAACTCCAGGGCATTGCGGATTGCTCTAGACTCGACTTGAGCGCTTTATCCACCATAGCCGATAGCGTGCAGCAAGGGCTCAATGGACTTTTGATGCCCGCGCCCGATCCGCGCAGGATCAAAAAGTCGGCGCCGCCACGTTTCTCGGCGCAGCGCAGCGAGCATGTCGCTGAAGGCCGGCACCTGCTTACGATACCAAGGCGCAGCGAGGGGCCGGGCACCCGGCAGCCCCTTCCCGACGGTCAGGTACCAGACCACGGTGAGCGAATAGGCCCAGAGGGCCATGGGGGCGGTGCGCTCGACTGCGCGCTCGGTGCGGTTCTGGGGGTCCTCAAAACCGAGCTTCCCCTTGGCTTCGTGGAAAGTGACCTCCAGGGACCAGCGCAAGCAGTAATCCACAATGATGGTTTCGGCGTTGAGAGTGAGGTCGGTGGTGAAGAGGACGTCGTCCTTGTCGTGCCCGGGCCAGCCGCGGACGAGGACGAAGTGGAGGCGGCGGCCACCGGCGACGATGTACCAGAGGGCGTCGAACTCCTTCACCTGCACGGTAGTGGTCGCGCCATACACCTCGACGGTGAGGGGGCGCCATCCGCTGCCGGAGGCGGCACGCTGTCCCGGCGAGGGCAGCCGGCGACCCTTGACCCGTGGACGACCCATGCGTCGCTGTTTGGGGCTGGCGTAGATGGCGGCGTCGAGTCGGGAACGGCCCGTGAAGTGAACATTGGCTGGCAGGCGTTTCAAGATGGAGGCGTTGCCGTAGGCCGAATCGGCGACTACCACGAACTGACGCTCGGGCGTGGCGTCGGCCAGGACGCAGATCAGTTCGGCCGCCAATTCGGTCTTCTTACGGAAGGGGCGGCCCTCTTTCGCGCACAACTTCTTCGACCGGTAGAGGCGTGTCAGGACTGGAAGCGCGAAGGACTTCTTCCAGGCGGGCACTCGGATCACGATGGCCAGCACGACCCAGACGTGTCCCCAGTGAAAGACGGCCTTCGTCCTGGTCGAGAGGAGCGGGTCGTGATGCATCGAGGCGGCGCGGATGTGTTTGCCGGTGTGACGGCCCAGGGTGTCGTCCACAGGAACGATCACGGGTTGGCCTGCTGGTGCCAGCGTCATGACGAGCCGGACGAGGCAGAGTGCCACACCGTCGAGGTGCCAAGCCGCCGAGCGAAAGAAGCGATGGAAGCTGGTGTGGTGCTTGTGCCCGATAGCACCGGATGCCCGCAGCACGCCGGTGACCGTGTGTCGGCCGAGGCACAGGATCCAGCCACCGAGAAGGTGCTGGAAGGTGTCAAACGACGGCAGGGTAAAGCAGCCTTCGAAGAGGGCCACCAACGGAACCAAGGATGGGGCAAGGAATGGCGGCATGGGCTCCCAGGGCGTAGGTCAGCGCTCCACCTTGCCCAACGCCTTCTTCAGGAAGGCATCCCGAGCTCGGTCGGAAGCGAACTCGCCAGCGCAGTCGGGACAGAGCCAGAGTTCCTGGACGCGTGGATTGCTCTCAGACCCGCGCCGGACAGTGAAACTCTTCCGGTGCCAAATCCATGCCCAGCTGGGGCTGGCGGTGATCTCGCACTTCTCGCATCGCAGTCGCTTCATCACCGAGCATTGAGATCCTCGGCGAGCAAAAACTCAACTTCTTGGTCGTTTCTCGAAGCAGAAATGTGCTCAAGTCGAGTCTAGAGAGATCCAGGGAACCTGCCCCAGTGGCACAAGGGGATCGCCCTGGAGGTCTCGTTGCGTAACAACGCTCTCGGGATGAATCACGGCGCCCTCCAGGGTCCCTTGGCGAACGCCACCCTGGAAACCTTGACACGAGAGCTGGCCCGCCTCGGAAGCCTCGGACTCAGGGAAGATATCGGCGGTGGATCTGGTCGAAGCTGAAGATGCGAGAGCGGTCTCCGCCATAGGCTGCCAGAAGGCGCGGAAAGTAGGCGGCGAGCGCTTGCTCGTAGGACAGGCGTTCTTCCAGCAACAGCTCGGCGGCCTCCAGCAACTCCGGCAGATCCTCGCGGACGCGGGCGATCGACATGCTCGGCGTGCGAGGGCCCTCGTCGTCCTCATCGGCGTCGATCACGGTCAGCGGTTTCGAGCCCAATTCGCCCCACGCGAAGGAGGGGTATCGCGTCGGGTTCGGAAGCAGCGAGTAGAACGGCACGCCGTTGAAGAAGTACTCGTGCCAATTGCCACCCGATAGACAGAGCCAGGGCGTGCCGACAGTAGAGGCAAGGAAAGAGAAGCCAGTGTGTGGGGAGACGAGGAGCTCGCTCGCCTCGACCAACCCGACCTGCTCCAGAAGCGGGCGGTCGAAGCAGTCGATCGCACCCGGGATCCTCCTTAGGAGCCGCTCGACCTCGACGCGCGCGAGCCGGCTCGTCGTGCGTCCATCGTCTCGAAACTTGCCGATCAGGCAGAAGACCGAATCTGGGTAGCGTCGCGCGAGCGCGCTGAGGATGAGATCCCAAGAGGCGGCCGACGGATACAGGTGGCGGCTTCCAGAGGAACCGGCGAGGACCACCGCGATCGCCCGCCGGCCGGTCGGGATGGTCGCGAGCGCGGCGGAGCGCGCCGCCGCAGGAAGCTCGAGGCGGAGCTGTTGGTGGGGTTGATACTCGGGGGGCGGCTCGCCGGTGAGGCCGACCGCGAATCTGGCTTCAAAATGGGAGTGCGCGGCCTGAAAAAAGGCCCGGAACCCGGCGAAGCGGTCGTGAGAAGCCTCTCGCACGCGATGGTTCTGAACGACATAGTCCCAGCGACGCGGCACGGCTGCCAAGGCGGCGGCCGGATCGGCGGTGAGGTGGACGAAGTCGTTGAAGGGCACCGCGTACACGCGTTCGACGAAAGGGCAGCAGCCGGCGAGCTCGGTCGGCGTGGCCGCATTGAGGAGAAGGCTCACTTTCCAGTCCGGGTTGGCGGCGTGATACCCGAGTGCGTAGCGAAGTCCTTCGACCGCGTGGCCGATGGGTGGCGCGTACCAGTAGTTGATAAGCAGCTGTACCCCTGCCATTGAGCTACCCCCGGCTCTCGCGCCAAGGCCACTGAAGGGCCGGGCCGCCGAAAGATATCACCAGCGGCGCTCGACCGGCTGCGTGTGCGCGAAACGTGAAGCCTCGCCGAAAGAGCTGCGATTGAACTCTGGCTTCGGTGCGAGGGAACCCCTCCTTTCGCGGCAGCCATCGTTCAGGGTGAAGTCGGGAGTTGATCTCATTTCGCGCCCTTGCAGGCATCCGCCTTTTGCGTCTTTGCTCATCACCGCAATCTGACCAAGATTGGGACGTTCACAGGTAGCCATCTTAGAATCGCCGAGCTTGTGCCGAAGGACGCTCGTGCGAAGGCGGGAGGGCCATGTCACTCTTGCGCAATCAGCCACCGCGCCGGCAACTGGCATGCCGGCTCGCCGGGGCGACGTTCTCGGTGCTTGCCCTCGACTTCGTTCTTGGCGCTTGCGGGCCAGCAGGCCCGAGCATGTCCCTCTCCACCCAGCGCATCGCCGTCAGCGCGGGCCAAGGGGATCCGGCACCCTCCACCATGCTGGTCATCACCGTCTCGAACCGAGCCGCCGCAGATACGCTCTACCTCAGGTACACCTGCTCCACGAACGGGGTCGCCACGGTGACCGCTGCTGGCGCGAGCGGTAACACCTCCACCATCGCGGTCAGTTTCAGATCGCCATCCACGCTCGGACCAGGTACCTACGAAGATACGCTGACATTGGCCGTCTGCTACGACGAGCAATGCAACAACCCGATCGGTAACAGCCCCCAATCGGTGGCCGTGAACTATGCGGTGACGGTGGCCTCCTCGTCGGCGATCCGCGGAGCGGTCTCGCTCTCACCAGCTTCGGCCCTGGCTGGCGGGAGCGCATCCTGAGGTAACCGGGGCCGGCGCGGCTCACCTCCGGCCGGGGAACGGGAAGCGCAGGCGACGGCTTACGTCTCGCCTGACCGCCTCTTCGCGGACATCTCCGTGGCACTCACCCTTGCGGTCTTGGCGAAGGATTTCCGTGGGTCTCTTTCGCCCACCGCCATGACCGCGCTCACCACTCCCATCGGTTTCATCCCCTTTCCAGGCGCCCGCAGGGAGCCTTCCGCCCCCCGTCCAAGAACGGCCGGTCCGGACGACCTCGGCGAAAGCGCTTGCGGCCAGGGTCCGGCGCGGTCCCGGCGCTTTCGCCGCGCGCCTTTTCCGCCGAACGGCGCAAGGCGCCCAGGAGTGGCGAAGCCGCGCCCGGGATCCCCAGGTCGCGCCCGGCCGGCCAGGCCGCCGCTTGGGCATGCCCCCGGCCCATCCGGCGGATAAGTTCATCCTTCGCGCCCTCCATGGGCGACGAAAGGAAGCCGAATCATGCCAAGAACCGTGCTCTTCGTGGCCCTGGTGTGCAGTTTCATCGGCGGCATCGCGGCAGCCGCGCCGGTACGCGACTGGAGAGACCTGCACGCCGTCCATGTGAAGGTACAGCAATGCATCAAGGACCTGGAGCGCGCGCGCGCCGCCAATCACTACGACATGGCCGGCCACGGGGCCAAGGCCGAGGAACTGCTTCGTCAAGCCGAGCACGAACTCCATGACGCGGTGGAGGCGGAGAAGCACGCCGGCTGACTGCAGGGCTCACCGCCCCGCCTTCTGGGGAGGCGGCGCTGTTCATGACTCGCCTCGACGGATCCCGCGGGTGGCCTCATGGACTCCAGGCCATGCACCGGTAGTCACTGCTGTGGTTGGCACATATGAAACCGGTCGCGCATCCGAACAGGGGGTTGCACGGCGCTCCGGCCTTCGGCCACTTGTCACCCGATTTGCTCGTGGCAGTGGTGCCGGTGACCTCAACCGTAATGGGTTGCGGCACGTTGACCAGGATCCCTTCCACCACGACGGCGAGCTGGAGCGACACCTGCGGACCCGGGCCCTTCGATGCTCTGGTGGGCAAGAAGATCTGGTGGTGCCACTCACCGTCCTTTAGCACGACGCCGTCGGCGGGATAGACGGTGTCGAGCAGGTGCGAGCGAGCCGACAGGGCGGTCGGGGACTGTGGCCTTTCTCGGGCGGCGAGATCGATCCCGGAGTGCAGGATTCGCCGGGTGTGGCCTGCCTCATCCACGAGGGACGAGCGCTCCCAGTCCACCGCCACGTCCTTGTCGGTCTGATTGATCACCTCGATGGAAATCCCCTCGGAGTCCTCCGCGCTCGAGGCGAGTCCATACGAGTGTCCAACGTCATCCCAGGTGACGACGCGCGAGTACTTCACGGTGGGGCCCACCACCACGCGGACCGCGCTCCCCTCCCACGGAGGCGGGGACGAAAGCGCCGCGGTGTAGGAACTCTCATCCGACCTGCGCATGAAATTGGAGTAGCCGCAGCCTCCACACAGCACGACCAGAACGAGCGAGCGAATGCGCATTACCTGGGCCCTTTCGTCGGTGAAACACTATCACTCCTGAAGGGCGACGGGGCGTGCCGTGTTCTGCTCCACGTGCGCCGAGCCTGACGGGGCCCTCGCGGTGTGCGGCCCGGTCTCGCCGCACCCTGGATCGCCTCGCGGAAGTGGGCTACTTTCCTTTTGCTCGATGTCTCGCTGCCCTCGCCGACGGAAGGCCTGTACCGAGGTTGCCCAGTGCCCCTGAGGCTCGCGGAGCTCTATCCTTCCCCTCGCCTGGCCATATTCACCTTGGGAGGAGACAGCGTTTCGACGAGCTTCGGGGCCAACTGCATCGCCCTGGCCGGGAGCGCCGGGACGCTCGTCGTCGACCCGCTCATCGCCCCGGCGCACGCTCGCCTCGTGGCCGGCGCTCTCGCCCGGAGAGGCTTCCCGCCGGTGACGCACGTGGTGGTCACCCATCACCACACCGACCATGCGCTGGGGGCGAGCTTCTTCGCCCGGCGTGACGCGGTCGTGATCGCACAGCGCTTCTGCGCCCAGGCCATGTCCAGGGAGCACGCCGCACTCATCTCGAGCCGTCGCGCCATGCCGGCCCTCGAGGGGCTGTTCGCGGACGCGGAGCCTCACCAGCCCCAAGCCACCTTCAGCGAGGTTTATCGCATCGACCTTGGGGACGTCCACGCCCGCGCGCTCCACCTGGGTCCTGGCCATACTCTGGGTGATTGCGTGGTCCTGCTCCCTTCCGAGTCCGCGCTGGTTTGTGGAGACCTCGTCCTCTCGGGCTACCACTTCAACTACGAGGACGCCGTCCTCGAAGGTCTGCCGGGCGCGTTGGAGGCGCTGCGTGCACTCCCGGGGGAGCTCATCCTCCCCGGGCACGGCCCGGCGGGCGGACTGGAACTCGTCGAAGGGCAGGCGCGCTACCATCGCGAAGTCGCAGAACTCGTGCGGGGCACGGCGACCGACGACGAGGCGCGCCGGGCCATCCGTGCGCGCTATCCGGAGTACCTGCTCGAAGTCGCCATCGCGAGCGCGCTGTTGAGGCTACGGCGTTCACCCTGCTGACCGCTTCGGTCGAAGACAGGCGAGACGGGTCCTGCCGCCCGCGTGCGGAGCGGCTCGCGCTTCGAAGGGGCGCCCCGCGCGCTCCCCGGCCGCGTGCGGGACCGAACGCTGCGCCGGCCCATGCTTTGGGGCTGGCACGGCCGACGGGCGAGTCACGAGAGCGGCAGTTCCCAGATCTCGCCGATGAGATGCCGCCCGAAGCTGCGATGCGGAGCGCTCTCGACGAGCCGGTAACCCACCTTCTCGTAGATCTTCCTCGCCGTGGTCAGGACGCTGTTGGTCCAGAGCCGGATCGTGCGGTAACCCGCTGCCCGCGCGTAGCGGGTACACTCGTCCACCAAGCGTTCGCCGATGCCCAGGCCACGGGCCGCTGGCTCAACGAGGAGCATGCGAAGCTGAGCCACTCCCGCCCTCGGCTTCTGGGTGACCTCGTCTCGTGATTGCACGAGGAAGACACAGCCCACGTTCACGGCCTCGCGCTCGGCAATCCAGCACCGCTCCCGCGAGGGGTCAAAGCGCTCGAGGAAGTCGGCGGCGATGCGTGCCACGAGCGCCTCGAAGGTCAGGTCCCAGCCATACTCCTGAGCGTAGAGGGCGCCATGCCGTGAGACGACCCAGCCCATGTCACCCGCCTGGTGCTGCCGCAGCAAGTAGGGGGTGCGGGATGACCGGCCGGGCGAATCCTCGAGCATCCGCTCGATCTGCCCGAGGGCGCGCAGGAGATCCACCTGCTGGCCCTCGGGAAGGGCGGCGAGCAGGGCACCCACCTCCCGCTGGGAGCGTTCATCGATCGGGGCAAAGGCCCTGCGACCGGCGGCGGTGAGCCTGAGACGGACCTGTCGCCCATCCGCCTTGGCGCGAGCGCTCCGGACGAAGCCGCGCTCCTTGAAGCCCTGCAGCAGGCGGCTCAGGTAACCGGCGTCCAGCTTGAGCAGCCGGGCCAGGTCCGTGACTGTCGTCTCCTCGAGATGGGCAAGCTCCCACAGAAGACGTGACTGCGTGAGCGAGAAAGGGCTGTGGAGCAGCCCTTCGTGGAGCACTCCGATTCGCTGTGTGTAGAAGCGGTTAAACCTCCGCACCGCCTCGATGCGGCTCGGCTCGGTCGGAGAGGGACGAGGGGTGGTTGCAGCCATATCGGCTCCAGGTCGGAAATCCTCTACAAAAATACATATGCTAAAAGCAAGCATATACTTGCCTTCCGATGCCGTCGAGAACGGATCGCGTGCGAGGCACCCGCCTTCGATCCTCGCGAACCGACTGCAACAATTTGGCCCGCCGCTTGGCTTTGCAAGCCGCTCGCGCGACCTCGGCCGGACCTCGCCGAAGCGGGTGCGAACTGCGCGCGCCCTGCGCGCTCCTGCCCACGCGCTCGCGAAGACGGTCAGCGCCGCCCCGCGAGCGAAGCCGCTACCCTCATTCGCGCGGGCGGCATCGGCCTCTCCGGTAAGGGTGCGGCCCCGCGAACCGATCGGAATCCCGGGCCCCGCCGGAGAGGCCGCCGTGGCCCATCTCCGCTCGCCGCGCTGCCCGCGGGGGGGTTCCGTCGCTCCCGAAGCCATCGCGCTCCAGGCGCCGGCCGTGGGTCGTGCGAGTGACCAGGCGAGCGCCACGAGCCGTGCCATCGGAAGCGCGAAGGACCCACGTTCTGAAAACGGCCGTGGACGGTGAGGCGAACGAGCGCGCACTCGGTCGCTATCCCCATGGCACCCCTGCTGCCGATGCCGCGCCGTCTCGAGCTCCTTCGTCCTCGCAGTGGCCTTGACGCTGGACCATCATCCGCCCACCAAGCCGGTGCCTGACAGGCATGCGGCGGATTCCGCGTCCCACCACCGCGTCGCTGGGAGCCGGGGTCGGTTTGCTGGTACGGGCGCCGGACGGGCAAGGCCGTCAGTCCTCCTGCAAAGAGGCGGCGGCCGCTCCGGGCGAGTGGCGTGCGGCCCGACTTCCGCCGGGCGGCAAGAGCTCCGATCGCGATTCGCTGGCTCGGCTTCCCAAGGGTCGACGGGTACTATCGCCCCCCATGGCGATGCGATACCTGTCCCTCCTCGTGGTCCTGCTGTCGACCACCCCTGCCCTTGCCGATGAAGGAATGTGGACGTTCGACAACTTTCCCTCCCGTCGGGTCGAGGCCCAGTACGGATTCTTGCCGACCCAACCCTGGCTCGATCACGTGCGCCTCGCGTCGGCGCGCATGGCGGAAGGCTGCTCGGCGAGCCTTGTCTCTCCCGATGGGCTCGTCATGCTGAACCACCATTGCGCGCAGCGGTGCATCGAACAGCTTTCCACGGCGGGGACCGACCTCGTGGCGAGCGGTTATTGGGCCAAGTCCGAAGCGGACGAGCTCAAGTGCCCGGCTATGGAGATCGACGAGCTCACTCGGCTCGCCGACGTCTCCGACCGAGTGATCAAGGCCACCGCCGAGCTCTCGGGGGCCGCTTACGAGGAGGCGAAAAAGAGGACCGAGGCGCGGATCGAGAGCGAGTGTGCGGGCGGCAACGACCGGTTGCGCTGCGAGGTGGTGAGCCTCTACCAGGGTGCGAAGTACGCCCTCTATCAGTATCGACGCTTCCAGGACACCCGCCTGGTCTTCGCACCCGAACTCGCGGTGGCCACCTTCGGAGGCGACCCGGACAACTTCACCTTTCCACGCTACGCGTTCGACGTCGCCTTCGTCCGCGTGTACGAAGAGGGCCAGCCGGCGAGGACCTCGCACTACCTAAAGTGGTCAGCCGCGGGCGCAAAGGAGGGCGAGCTCACCTTCGTCTCCGGGAACCCGGGCCGGACCTACCGTGACTGGACGGTGGCGGAGCTCGAGTACGAGCGCGATTTCGCCCTCCCCGACCGGCTGTTCCGCCTCGCCGAGTTGCGCGGCCTGCTCACCGAATTCCGGGAACGAGGGCCCGAGCAGAGGCGAGTGTCCACCGGACTGCTGCTGGAGGTCGAGAATGGCTTCAAAGCCTACCATGGCATGTTCGAGGCCCTCGTCGACAAGCCCTTCTTCGCCTCCAAGGTGGCGGCGGAGCGAGCCCTGCGCCAGAAGGTGGATTCCGACCCGGTTCGAAAGCAGGCGTTCGGGCGGGCCTGGCGAGCGGTCGCAGAAGCGATGGCGCGCCGACGTGACCTCCGCAAGCGCCTCGCTTACGTCGGTTTCGGCCAGGCGTTCAGTTCCGATTTGTTCTCGGTGGCTCAGACCTTGGTCCGCGCAGCGGATGAGCGGACCCTGGACGACGGCGCCCGCCTGACCGAGTTCACCGAGGCCCGCCTGCCGCAGCTCAAGGCCCACCTCTTGTCACCTGCGCCCATCTCCCGGGAACTCGAGGTCCTGCGGCTCACCTTCTCGCTCACCAAGCTACGTGAGGAACTCGGCACGGACGATCCCTTCGTGAAGAAGGTGCTCGGCAAAAGGTCTCCGGCCGACCTGGCGAGGGACCTCGTCGACGGCACGCGGCTCTACCCCGATCCGTCGGGGATCGAGTTGCGGCGAAGCCTCTGGGATTCGGGGAAGCGAGCCATCGAGGCGTCGGAGGATCCCATGATCGTCCTCGCGAGAAAGATCGATCCGGAAGCACGCGCCATCCGCAAGCACTTCGAGGAGGAGATCGAGTCGGTGGCGAAGAAGAACGAGGCGCTCATCGCGCGGGCCCGCTTCCAGGTCGAGGGAACCCGCACCTACCCGGACGCCACCTTCACTCCGCGACTGAGCTATGGCTCGATCCGGGGTTACCTCGAGAACGGCCACACGGTGAGGCCGTTCACGACCCTCGGCGGCCTGTTCAGCCGGGCCACCGGAGAAGGGCCCTATCGCCTGCCCGCTTCCTGGCTCGCCGCCGAGGCGAGGCTCGATCGCGGCACGCCCCTCAACTTCTGCTCGACGAACGACGTCCTCGGCGGCAATTCCGGTTCTCCCGTCGTGGACAGAAAGGCCGAGATCGTCGGGCTCATCTTCGACGGGAACGCCCAATCCCTGGGAGGTGAGTTCGGCTTCGACTCGGCGGTCAATCGAGCCGTCGCCCTGGACAGTACTGCCATACTCGAAGTCCTGGCCAAGGTCTATAGCGCCGATCGGCTCGTGCGCGAGCTGCGGCCCTCCGCCAACGGAGGTGAGCGCCACCTGCCGACAGAATGAGGCCTGCCGAAACCCACCCGTCAAGTCCGGGAAAGAAGGATCGTGCTGTGCCCGCTCATCGTCGGAAGGCGAGGCGCAGACCCGAGGATCGGCCGAATCGGCGCAAACCGTTGCGCGGCGAGTCAGAGCCGGCCGGCCACGCCTCGATCCAATATCCGGCTGACAGCTCCGCCCAGAGTGTCGGTTGTGCTCTGCCCTCCTATTGAAACCCCAGAGGGGGACGAATGCCCTTTTACAGCCCGTTCAAGCTGCCCGTCGCGACGGGCGGTGCTGGACGGCCCTCAACGCGATGACCAGTGCGAGAGCGCAACCCAAATAGAAAGCCCGCATCCCGGATGACGAAGCCTGGGCGGGCCGCACGCTGATCTCGCGAACCGCCGGTTACGCAGCGTGGCATGCACCTTGGCGCGTGGCATCGCGGCCATGCACTTCGGGTGCTGAGGTCCCAGGCGTGAAGAGACCCTTGCCGGTCCTTGCCGATGCTCCTCGACGTCGCGATTCCGTGCAGTGGTCCAACCACTGAGTCGGCCGCAGGGAGCGCGAGTGGACGTTCACGAGCTCTCGATCGCCCCGGTTCGCAAGAGGCGCCTCTTCGAGGAGGTGGCGCGTCGAATCCGCCAGCTCATCGTCGATGGGCCTTTGAAACCCGGCGACCTCTTGCCGCCGGAGCGCCAGCTCGCGACGCGGTTCGGAGTGAGCCGGAACTCCATCCGCGACGCCATCCGAGTCCTCGAGCTCACTGGGCTCGTGGTGGCGCACCACGGCGAGGGCAATGTCGTCGCCGACGTGTCCGCCGAGACGCTGGTAGCCCCCATTGCGCTCCTTTTGCTTCGCAAACGCAAACTGGTCGTCGAACTCCTCGACGTCCGCAAGATGCTCGAGCCCCCGCTCGCCGCGCGCGCCGCCCTTCACGCCTCGCGCCGGGACATCGCGCAGCTGGAGAGCATCCTCCATCGGCAGCGGGAGAAGGCCATGCTGGGGACGACCACCGTCGAGGAGGACTCCCAGTTTCATTACGTCATCGCGCGCGCTGCCGGGAATGGCGTCGTTCTCAAGCTGCTCGATCTCTTGATGGATCTGCTCCGCGAGACTCGTGCGCGCTCGCTGCAGGTCGAGGGCCGCCTTGCGAGATCTCTCGCCGGACACGAGCGGGTGCTCGCCGCCATCCAGCGCCGCGACGCCATCGGGGCCGAGCGCACGGTTCGCGAGCATCTCGAGGAGATCGAGTCGATCGTGCTGGATGGACTCTAGAGGGTGCACACGGGGCTGACTCTCCTCAAGGAGCGTCGCCGCCAGACAGGGAGGTTCGCCATGGGCCAGCTGTACGCAGTCGAGATCGTCTACCGCGGCATCTTCCAGAAGACGCTCGCCAAGAACCTGACGCGCGCCATCGTGCTCGCTTCCCATCTCGAGGGGAAGCCCGGCATCTCCTTCGGTCGGTACGGAGACAGCCCCGAGCGCAACGGCATACCCGCCAAGAGTTTCGCCATCGTGGCGACCGACGACCTCACGCTCGAAGAGGGCATGGCCCAGTACGAGCCCAAGCAGGTCGACGTCACCATCGTGACCGACGACACCCTGTGCAAGGGCGTGGAGTCATGGGCGTGGTACGGGCTCCAGCCCATCAACCGTCTGCTCAAACCGAACGGCCTCCTCATCGTCACCTCCCGGGAAGAGCCGGCAACCCTCGTCGAGATGGCGCATCGCAAGGAAGACCCTTACCGGCTTGCGATCGTGAAGGCCACACCGAGCTTCTCCGGGCTCTGGGTCTACAAAGACGATCACAGCGACGTGCGCATCCTCGGCACGGTGGCAAGCCTTTTGCCCGAGCTCTTCACCTTCGAATCGCTCCAGAAGGTCATTGCCCAGGAGTGGAAGGATCCCCTCAAGATTACCTCCGCTCAACGGGCCTTCCAGCGGGCCAGGACCGTGCCGGTCGACCCATCGCAGGGCAACCCGGAGAAGCCTTACCAGTTCGAACTGCCGAAGTGGCACGAGATGCGCGATGGCATTGCCATACCGTGTATCCCCGCCGGCGCCCCGGTGGTCGACTCGGCCTCGGGTAAGCAGGGCGGCTACCGGCCCGCGCGCAACCCCACCTTCAAGAAGTTCACCACCCGCACCATGCGTCCGGTCATCGACTTCGACAAGTGCATCAAGTGCACCTTGTGCTGGCTGCAGTGCCCCGATTCCTGTTTCGACGTCATGCCCGACGGCATGTATGACGCCAACATGGAGGCGTGCTGCGGGTGCGGTGTGTGCGAGGCGGTTTGCCCGGAGGCCAACTGCGTCACCATGGTCAACGAGGCCGCCTTCCGGGACAACGCCAGCCAGTGGGAGCAGTGGCGCAAGGACACGGAGGGTTATTCGCGTTGGGTGAAAGACAAGATCGAGACCCGACCGGAACGCTCGCACGGCTTCCGCTACCGAGGACAGTACGAGTCCCAGGTACCCGGAGAGCTCGCCGCCAACCAGAGTTGAATCACCGCACCCGACGCGGAGGCATGCCATGGCAGAGACAGCCCCTCACATGGATTCCCGACAGCACCGACCGAACGAGGAGACGGCTCTCATCACGGGGAGCGAGGCCATCGCGGTCGCCTGCAAGCTCGCGGACGTGGATGTGGTCACCGCCTATCCCATCCGTCCCTATGACACGGTGATGCAATACGTGGCGAAGCTCGTCGCAAACGGGGAGCTCGACTGCGAGTACATCGTAGCCGAGAGCGAGCACTCTCAGTTCGAGATCGTGAAACATGCCTCGGCCGTGGGCGCGCGCGTGTTCTGCGGCTCGAGCGGGGTGGGCTGGATGTACGCCTTCGAGGCCTTGACCGTCACTCCCGCCCTGCGCATCCCGATGGTGGCCATGGTGGGCAATCGAGCCCTCGACGATCCGGGAGCCTTCGGAGTCGAACACAACGACGCGCTGGCGGTGCGCGACCTCGGCTGGCAACTCGTGTGGGTCGACAGCGCCCAGGAAGCGCTCGACACGGCCCTCGTCGCCTACCGGGTGTCCGAGGACCGCCGCATCTTCTTGCCCTGCGCCATCAGTTGCGATGGAGCCTTCCTCACCCACTCGCAGGGCCTCGTGCGCCTGCCCACCCGCGAGCAAGTGAAGGCCTTCTTGCCGCCCTACGATCGCAAGGACCTCTTGCTCCATCCGGACAATCCCATCACCGTGGCGCCGCAGGCCAACGAGGACTGGCTCATGGAGATCCGCCGCCAGAACGCGGCGGCCATGGATCGCGCTCCGACCGTCATCCGCGAGGCCTACACCGACTTCGAGCGGATCTTCGGCCGGCGCTACGGCAACCCTTTCTTCGAGGAGTACGAGACGGACGACGCCCAAGTGGTCCTGGTCGGCATGGGCACGCTCTCGAACCCGGTGCGCGTCGCCATTCGCGAGATGCGCAAGGAAGGAAAGAAGGTCGGCTTCGTGCGCATGCGGTGGTTCCGGCCCTTTGCGGCTGAGGACCTCGCTCTCTGCCTCGGCCGGTTCGCGGCGGTCGGCATCATCGACCGCGACTTCTCGTTGGGCTCGCCCTACCGGAGCGGTGTGCTCGCGACCGAGGTGCGCACCGCCTTGTACCCGGCGCCGAGGCGCCCCGCCGTGGTGGGCTTCATCGCCGGCCTGGGCGGACGCGAGGTCACCGTGCCCGACGTGCGCAGGATGGCTGACAGCCTCTACCAGGCCGCGGAAGGCAAACCCCAGCCGGCAACCCAGTGGATCGGCCTCCGCGAATAGGCCCCCGACATCCCCCCACCCGACAAGGAACGGTCATGGCCACCCCGAATAAGGAACTCGTGAACATCAATTCTCCGCAGAAACTCGATCCCTTCAAGGGCGTCAAGAAGCTGCCGCTGGAGGAGTACTTCACCTCGGGTCATCGCACCTGTCAGGGTTGCGAGTCGGCCCTAGTGATGAAGATGATGGTCAAGGCGGCCGGCCCGCGAACCATCGTCCTCGGCAGCACCGGCTGCATGTACGTCGCGAACACCACCTACTACAGCACATCCTGGGTGGTGCCCTGGATGCATACCCAGCTCGGATCGAGCGGGTCGGCCGGCCTTGGTGCGGCAGCCGGCTTGAAGGTCCTCATGCGCAAAGGCAAGATGAAGCAGGAGCCCATCAACGTCATCGCCTTCTGCGGCGATGGGGGCGGAGCCGACATGGGATTGTCGGCCATCTCGGCAGCGCTCACCCACCCCGACTACAACCTGCTCATCCTCATGTACGACAACGAGTCGTACGCGAACACCGACATCCAGCTCTCCGGTAGCACCCCCTACGGCGCGCACACCACCTTCAGCCCGCCAGGCAGCATTCGCCGCATCATGCACCACCGGTGGAAGAAGAACATGGCCGGCATGCTGGCCGCCGGCCACCCCACCTGCCGTTACGTGGCTACCGTGTGCATGTCCTACCCCATTCACGCGATGAACAGCGTCCGCAAGGCGCTTTCCATCGGGGGGCCCACCTTCATCCACTCGCTCGATCCTTGTCCCAAGGGCTGGGACTACGACCCCATACAGTCTCATGAGCTCGGCGAGCTCGCCGTACTGAGCGGGGTCTGGCCACTCTACGAAGTGGAGGACGGTGCGCTGAAGCTCGCCGGCAAGACGAGGGATATCGCCCAGGGACGCCTGAAGCGCCTGCCAATCAAGAACTACCTGCTCCGTCAAGGCCGATTCGCTCATTTCACCGACGAAGACATCGCCTACTTCCAGTCCAGGGTAGACGAGATGTGGGATCGCTGGCTCGTGCCGGGCGTCATCCCCTTCCGAAAGGATCTCGAGGAGAGCCACGCGCCAACTTAGCCGGCCGCCCGCTCGGCCCGAGGCAGCCGCCGAGGCGCCCAAGCGATCTTGATGAAGGAGGTGCTGCCGTGAGCGTGAGATCCCACTTCCGTTCCCTTCACCTGCGTGAACGCCTGTCCGGAGGGCCTTTCCTCAACCGATGGATCCAGCTCGGCGCCGGGGTGGCGGCCATGTTGGCCATCGCGAACCTGCAGTACGCCTGGACCCTCTTCACCAAACCGCTCAGCGCTGCGCTGCACACCTCGCTCCCCGCCATCCAGGTGGCCTTCGCCGCCTTCATCGTCGCCGAGACCTGGCTCGTTCCGATCGAGGGCTACCTCGTGGATAGGCTCGGGCCACGCGTGCTCATGGTCTGCGGCGGCGTACTCGTCGGGCTCGGCTGGATCATGTCGGGACACGCCACCGACGTGCGCCACCTCATCGTCTGGTACACGCTGGGTGGGGTGGGCGCCGGGATCGTCTACGGCGCTAGCGTGGGTAACGCCGTGAAGTGGTTCCCCGACCATCGCGGGCTTTGCGTCGGCCTGACCGCCGGAGCCTACGGCGTGGGAACCGCCATCACCGTCGCTCCCATCGCGAAGATGATCAAGTCGAGCGGTTACGCCCGCGCCTTCATCACCTGGGGCTTCATCCAGGGCCTGGTGGTGGTCCTGGCCGCCCTCTTCATCGTCAAGCCGCCTGAGGGGTGGGTGCCGGCCGGGTGGCAGGACAAGGAAGCGAAGCTCCTCGCCCACGTGCACCACGCCCACCGCGACGTGACGCCGTTCCAGATGGTGCGGACGGGGTCGTTCTGGCTCATTTACGCCATGCTGACGCTGCTCGCCTTCGGCGGGCTCGTCGTCACGGCCCAGCTCGTGCCCATCGCCAGTTTCTACAAGGTGGACCAGGTCAGCCTGGCGCTCGGCATGTCGGCCGTCGTTCTCGCCATCGAGGTCGACCGGGTGCTCAACGGCTTCACGCGCCCGTTCTGGGGCTGGGTCTCGGACCACATCGGGCGCGAGAACACCATGTTCATCGCTTTCAGTCTGGAAGGGCTTGCCGTCTTCGCGTTGCTTCACCTCGTGGGACGACCGGTATGGTTTGTCGCTCTGTCGGGCCTGTGCTTCTTCGCCTGGGGCGAGATCTTCTCACTCTTCCCGGCCATCACCGGCGACCTGTTCGGCAAGAAGTGGGCCACCACCAACTATGGCATTGTCTACACGGCCAAGGGCTTCGCCTCCATCTTCGCGGGCCCGGTGGCCGCCCTCGCCTCCGCGCGGACCGGGTCGTGGGTCCCGGTCTTCTGGGCCATGATCGCATGCGATCTCACCGCGGCCTTCCTCGCCCTGCTCTGGCTCAAGCCCCTCGCGGAGCGAACCATCGCGCGCGTCGATCGAGCCCCCGCTCCGAGTGCGGACAGCGCTGCTCTGGGTTCAGCCGTCCTCCACCCAGCCGAAACGCCAGGCCTCAGCGCCGGGTCGGTGACTCATGCACGCCCGCTCGACGGGCTGAGCAATGCGATCCCCATGGCCCCGCCCGCGGGGGGCCGAGGGGTCGGCGAGCCCGCCAAGGGGAGCGACTCCCAGCCCTGGCAAGGAGGGCTCTAGGGCCAGCCGCGCCGCGCGAAGAGGCGAAGGCCCCGCGCCCGTGAGCGCGGGGCAAGCTACCCTCGGTAGAGGCGGCGGGGCGATCACCGAGCTGCGAGTTCGTTCCCGGGGGCCACCCTCCGGCCCGGCCCTGTCCGAGCTCGCGCAGGGTCACTCGCCGGACTTCGCGGGCCGCACACACCGGCAACGAGCGGCAGATCCTCGCCAGGTCACCCGAGGCTCACGGTTTCGTGAACGCCATGGTGGTGGACTTGGCCGGTGGCGCCGGTTCGCCCTGGGGGGCCCGTGCCTCCACCGCGGCCGGCAATGGGCCTCGCTTTGGGGCGGCTACGACGGGTCTCGCCGTACTCGCAACCAGCCAAATCGAGGCGTGGTGTGCCGCTCCCCAAGTGGTCGGGCGCCTAGGCTCTTCAGAGCAGGCGCCGTGCTGTCGGTTTGCAGAAGGATGGGACCCCGCTTTTGCAAAAGCATTCCCCCCCTAGCTCCGGCATCGGCGTGTCTTGTCCTACTTGCCTTGTTTCTCCCCCTTTTGTCCAGCCCGGCCCGGCTTGAG
>Ga0335078_10000750_pt1 | contig 49570 bp, 31 predicted proteins | sample Lox_Sample_32_FD_206711 | JGI IMG/M metagenome (GOLD analysis project Ga0335078, IMG submission 206711) | Soil microbial communities from Loxahatchee National Wildlife Refuge, Florida, United States - Lox_Sample_3.2 | ecosystem: Environmental > Terrestrial > Soil > Wetlands | place: USA... | reverse complement strand
TTCTCGGGGTCGAGCCTGCCGGGAACGTCGCCGAGGCCGCCCGGGCCAAGGGCATCCGGACCGAGGTCCGCTTCCTCGGGGCACAGACCGGCCCGCAGATCGCCGGGAAGTACGGGCGCGCCGACCTCGTCGCCGCCAACAACGTCTTCGCGCACGTTCCCGACATCCGCGGGTTCGCGGCGGGGCTCCGCGCGCTCGTCAAGGACTCCGGGGTGGTGACCCTGGAGTTCCCGCACCTGCTCCGGCTGATGGAGGGGCGGCAGTACGACACGATCTATCACGAGCACTTCTCGTACCTCTCGCTGCTGACCGCCTCGCGTGCCCTGGAAACCGCGGGCCTGCGCGTCGTCGATGTCGAAGAACTCGCTACCCATGGGGGCTCGCTGCGGACCTACGCGAGGCCGGCCGATGCCGCGGGCGAGCCCTCGGGGAACGTAAAGGCCGTGCTCGATGCGGAGGAAGCGGCCGGCCTGCACACGGTCGCCGGGCATGCGGGGTTCGCGAGCGAGGTACTGCGGATCAAGAGCGATTTGCTGGAGTTCCTGCTGAGGGCGGTGCGGGAAGGCCGCTCCGTGGCCGGCTACGGGGCCCCGGGCAAGGGGAACACGCTGCTGAACCACTGCGGGATCCGGTCCGACCTGCTCTCGTACACGGTCGACCGGAGCCCGGTCAAGCAGGGCAAGTTCCTGCCCGGCACGCACATCCCCATCTACCCACCGGAGCGCCTTGCGCAGACCAAGCCCGACTACATCCTCGTCCTGCCGTGGAACCTGCGGCAGGAGATCACCGAGCAGCTTGCCTGCGCGCGGTCCTGGGGCGGGCGCCTGGTCTTCCCGATCCCTGCCCTCGAAATCGTCTGAACCGGCACGCCTGCCGGGCGTCTAACGAAAGGCGCCCGGAGGGTCGCCCGACAAGGGAAGTGAAAGATGAAGGTCGTGCTCTTCTGCGGTGGGCTGGGCATGCGGATGCGGGACGGGGTGACGAACGCCCCGAAACCCATGGCGATGATCGGGGACCGTCCGCTGCTGTGGCACGTGATGCGCTACTACGCGCACTACGGGCACCGGGACTTCGTGCTCTGCCTCGGTTACGGCGCCTCGGCGGTCAAGGATTTCTTCCTGAACTACGACGAGACGCGGTCCAACGACTTCGTGCTGAGCGGCGGCGCCGGGCACGTGGAGCTCTTCAAGACTGACATCTCCGACTGGCGCATCACGTTCGTGAACACCGGGCTGCATTCGGCCATCGGAGAGCGCCTGCGCCGGGTCCGCCGCTTCGTGGATGGCGAGGAGATGTTCTTGGCCAACTACGCCGACGTGTTCACGGACGCGTCGCTGCCAGACATGATCTCGCGCTTCGCGGCCACCGACGCCCTGGTCAGCCTGCTCGCCGTGCCGCCGCAGTCCTCGCACCACGTGGTGGATGTCAACGACAACGGGCTGATCACGCAGGTCGTCCCGGTGCGGGAGTTGCGGCAGTGGGAGAACGGCGGTTACTTCGTGCTGCGCCCCGATATCTTCGAGTACCTCAACGAGGGCGAGGACCTGGTCGAGGACGTGCTCGTGCGCCTGGTCCCGCAGCAGAAGGTCCTCGCCTACCCGCACAAGGGCTACTGGTCGCCCGCCGACACCGTCAAGGAACGTGCCCGGCTGGAGGAGATGTACCACCAGGGAAACTGCCCCTGGATGGTCTGGGACCCGGAGCGCTCAGGAGCGGCCGAAACCGGGCAGGGGCCGGATCCGGCGGCCGCGATGCCGGCTGGCGACCCCGCGGTGCTGGCATGATCACGCTGCGCCTTGAGCCCCGGTCGGACGCGCCGCTGTCCCTGCTCGCCATCGGCGCGCATCCCGACGACATCGAGATCGCGGCCGGCGGCACGCTGCTCAGCCTGGCCGGGCGCCACCCGCGGCTGCGCGTGCGGTACGTGCTGCTGACCGGCACGCCGGAGCGCCAGCAGGAGGCGCGAGCGGCGGCACGTATGTTCACTCCGGGCGCCGGCCTCGAGGTCGAACTCCATGACCTGCCGGAGGGCCGGCTGCCGGCCGTCTGGGGCCAGGTCAAGGAGGTCATCGAAGAGGTGGCGCGGTCCTTCCGGCCGGACGTCATCCTGGCGCCGTCCCCGGGCGACGCGCACCAGGACCACCGGGCCATCGGCGAGCTCGTGCCGACCGCGTTCCGTGACCAGGTCTGCCTGGCCTACGAACTGCCGAAGTGGGACGGAGACATGTCCCGTCCGAACACGTACTTTCCGCTCACCGAGGAGGCCGCTCGGCGCAAGGCCGAGCTGCTGGACAAGTGCTACCCGTCCCAGCAGGGCCGCGACTGGTGGGGCGAGGAGACCTTCCTCGCGCTGGCCCGGCTGCGCGGGGTCGAGTGCCGCGCCCGCTATGCCGAGGCTTTCACCTGCTCGAAGCTGGTCATTTCGTAATCGTTCTACTTGGGTAAGGGGAGCTGATGCCTTCCATCCTGACCGACCCGCCCATACCCGCGGAGCAAATACGGCAGCGGCTCTACTCGGGGGACCTGGTCTTCCTGACCCGGCTGCGGACGCTGGAAGAATTCGTGGAGTACATGCGGGCGGAGCTCACCGCGCTGTTCGAACCGCACGACCCGGAACATGCTCACGAGCACATCGGGCCGGCCGAGATGGCGAAGATCCTCGGAGCCTGGAAGCCGCGATGGATCCACGCCGAGCGGTCGCGCGACCTTGTCCGCGCGATCATCGCCGAGGCCGGCTTCGAGCCCGAGTTCACGCACTACGACGTGCCGAAGCCGCGGACGTCGTTCCCGGCAGGCCACCTGACGACCGGGATCGCCTTCGCCTTCCCGTGGCACCGCGATGTCTGGTACAGCGCGCCCGCGGCGCAGGTCAACTGGTGGCTGCCGGTGTTCCCGGTGCGAGAGACCAACGCCATGAGCTTCGACCTGGCGAGCTTCGCCCGGGAGGTCCCGAACACCTCGGGTGACTTCGACTACTACGAGAACAACGCCCGGCGGCTGAAAACGGCGAATTCGGCGGGCAAGGAGAGCCAGGCGCGCCCGAGCGCCATCAACCATGCGGCCGGCGTCGACGTGGTCCCGCTTCCGGCGCCTGGCGAGGTCCTGCTGTTCTCCGGCGCGCAGCTGCACACGTCCATCCCGAACTCGTCCGGGCTCGCGCGGTACAGCGTGGACTTCCGGACGGTGGATGTGCGTGACCTCACGGCCGGGCGCGGTGCGCCGCTGGTGGATGCCTACTGCACCGGCACGGCGATCCGCGACTTCATCAGCATTAAGGACGAGAGCAGCTTCGACGAGGAGCTGATCACGTCGCTGTTCGGCGCGCCGCCTGCGGACGCGATGCTGGTGTTCGGGGCGCCATGATCCGCGGTCACGCACCCGCGGGCGCCTGGCGGCGGTGAGTCCGGGCCAGGACGAAGTCGACGTTGTTGGTTAGGGGATGACATGGGGCGGCAGGCAAACGGCTACGGCCAGGAACTGAGCCGAAGAAAGATCATTTTCAAGAGCGTGGTCGGCGTGACGGCCGTCGGCGCGGCTGGAGCCGCGCTTGCCGGGACCGCCGACCCTCCGGCCCGGGCGGCGGAACTGTCCACGACCGTCGAGCAGGGCGCGCTGGCGCCCTCGGTTGTCAACCTGGCGGATGCGCCGACGATCGCCGTCGACGCGTCGCTGGGCAACGACTTCCGCGTGACCATTGCGGGGAACCGCACGATGAGCACCCCCTCGAACCCGACCGACGGACAGAAGATCGCCCTCCAGGTGACCCAGGGAGCCGGCGGGTCGCACACGATCGCCTGGGAGAGCGGGTACGAGTTCTCCGCTGGCCTGCCTCAGCCGGCGCTGAGCACGGCAGCCGGGCAGACCGACCTGCTCGGGTTCATCTACAACGCGCAGATAGGCAAGTGGCTGCTCGCCGCGTTCGTCGGCGGGTTCGCCGCACCGCCGCCCGTTACCCCGCCGCCGGGGACCTACCGGCTGTTCGGATCCACGAACGGTCCGGGCGCACCGGTGTCCTACAGCGGCCCGTTCGTCTGCGGCGTCGTCTTCGGGGTCACCGCGGGCGGCTGCTGGCTGGATGGCTACTGGTGGTGGGTATGCGCGTCCGGCCAGTCGACATCGCCGCAGAAGTTCGCTCTCTGGGAGGTTTACGACGGGCATGACGGGACCCTGGTCCCCGGCAGCGTGGTCACGTCGGCCAGCCTGGCGGCCGGGCAGTGGAACTTCGTGCCCCTCGCGACGCCGCTGCCGCTGGCGATCGGGGCAACATATGTGGCCTCGACCGGGTTCACCGGCAGTTTTCCCGACACCAACGGTCAGTTCGGCAGCGGCGAACCGTATGGCGCCGGGATCGTCAACGGCCCGCTGACCGCATACTCGGATGCGTCCGGCACGCTGCCGTCTCCGTTCGGCACGGCGCAGGGTGTCTTCAGCGTAGCCAGCAGCGATCCGACGGCGGTCGTGCCGATCTACGGGTCCAGTTCGTGCAACTTCTGGATGGACCTCCAGGTTGACACGAACCCGCCGACGGGCACGTCCTACCGGCTGTGGCCCAGTTATCCGACGATGCCGGGCCATCTCGACTCCGACACGGCGGGCTACACCCTGGCCACGGAGTTTCAGCTGGCCAAGTCCTGCACGCTGGACAACATCTGGTTCTATTCCGCGTCGGGCGCGACCGTGCTGCCCACGAGGTGCGCGATCTGGGACGTAAGCACGCAGGCCGTGGTTGCGGGCACGGACAACACCTCGCCCCCGTGGTCGGGGCCGGCCGGCGGAGGCTGGTCGTCCTGCGCCTACGGCGGCGTCACCCTCCCGGCCGGGGACTACAAGGTGGCAGTGTTCTACGGTGGCGGCTCGATGTGGTACCAGGCCACGACCGGCTACTGGGGCAGCGCTGGCGTCGGCGCAGGCGGCATTACCGCCGGGCCGGTTACCGCGCCAGGAATGTCCGCTGCCACCAGCCCCGGGCAGTCAACCTACAACGAGGGTTCCTGGGCCTACCCCGCTTCCTGCGCCGCCGCCGGCGACGGCGAGAACTTCTGGGTCGACGTCGAGGTCACACCCAGCTAGCTCCGGCCTGGTCCGGCTCCGAAGGATGGTCACGACGATGCGGTTTGCCAGAAGCCTGCCGGACGCACGCCTTGCCAGCGCCATGATGGCCGCGCTGCTTGCCGCGGGCGTCGCGAGTTGCAGCAGCGGCGGGCCGCCCTCCCCCGGGCCCGGCCCGGCAGCGGCCGCCCGCGCTGGAACGGCGGCGTCGGTAGCGCCGTCGATGACCGCCGGGATAAAGGCCGCGGCCCGGCCGGCCGCAGCACATTTCTACGCCGTGTACTCGGCACGCCGGTACGTGGCATCCTGGCACCTGCTGGCCCCGGCCTCCGCGCGGCAGATCCGGGTGCGGGCATGGGTGGCCGTCCACCGGGCCTGTGCCTCCGCCGCTTCCGCGAAGCCCAGGATCAAGGCCGTGACCGTATTCGGCAACGCGGCCATCGTCACGACGACCATGGCCGGTGTCCCGGCTGGCCGCGCGACGACGGAAGACGTCTTCAATTTCGCGGACGGCCGCTGGGGCTATTCGCCGGAAGACCTAGGCATCTACCGGCAGCGGTCCGTTGCCGCCGACGTCACCGCCGCGAAGGCCGCTGGCCTGTGCGCTGGCTGGAAGAGCTTCTAATCGGACTGCGGCGCTGGAGGTGACCTTGTGAACTGCGCCGACCGCATCGGCGTCTTCCGTGTCATGCGGGGACAAACCGAGCCTCGCGGAAGGACAGCGAGGGACAGCATGAGGGGGCAGTGGTCATGAGCGGCCGATTCTTCACCCGGCGGCGAGGGCCGGGCTCAGGCCAGGCGCTGAGCCGGCGAAAGGTCGTCAGGAGCGTTGCCGGAGCGGCGGCCATAGGTACGATCGCGGGGGCTGCCCTGGCCAAGGCCGGCGCCTCTGCGGCGCATGCGGCCGGCCTGGCCACGACGGCGGAGCCGGGCGCGCTGGCGCCTGCCGTCGTGTACCTCGAGGACGCCGCCACGATCGCGGTGGATGCTTCGCTCGGCAATGACTTCAGGGTGACGGTCGGCGGAAGCCGGGCCATGGGCGACCCAGCCAATCCGGCGAACGGGCAGCAGATCATCTTCCAGCTGACCCAGGGCTCCGGCGGACCCTTCACCATCCGTTGGGGCAGCGGCTATGAATTTTCCGCCGACCTGCCGCAGCCGGCGCTCAGCACGACGGCGGGTCACACCGACCTTCTTGGCTTTATATATAACGCGGCCAAGGGCACATGGCTGCTCGCGGCATTCGTGAACGGATTCAGCTGATGGCCGTTTACCGGTTGTTCCCCTCGACGAGCGGGCCGTCGAGCCCGGTCTCCTATTCGGGCGACTTCCTGTCCGGGGTGTTGTTCTGCGTCACAAGTACCTGCTGGTTCGAAGGCTACTGGTGGTGGGTGTGCCCTTCCGGCCAGTCGACCGCGCCGCAGAAGTTCGCGCTCTGGCAGGTCTACGGTCCCGGGCAGGGCACTGTGATACCTGGCAGCGTGGTCACCTCACCGACCCTGACCCCCGGCCAGTGGAACTACGTACCGCTCCCGGCTCCGCTGGCACTGAGCATCGGCAACGTGACCGGGGTCGGTGCCGCCGTGTACGAGGCGGCCACGGGATTGCGTGGCAGCTTCCCCGACGGCAACGGCCAGTTCGGCGCGGGCGGCCCTTACGCCTCCGGCATCACGAACGGGCCGCTTTTCGCCTACTCGGACCAGGGCGCTTCCGCTCCCGCCCCCACCTCAGCCACCTCGTTCCAGGGGGCCTTCAGCGTCGCGGGGACCGATCCGTCGGTTGACCTGCCGGCCGAGGGCTCGTACTCATCGAACTTCTGGATGGATCTTCAGGTCAGCGACACCGCGCCGGATGGCTACAGCGGCTCGTACCGGCTCTGGCCGAACTACCCTACGGTGTTCCCCACCCAGCCCACCATCGACACCGAGGCGCAGACCATGGGTACCCAGTTCACCCTGTCGCAGCCCTGCACCCTGGATAACGTCTGGTTCTACAGCCCCCCGTTCGCCGACGCCCTGCCGGCCAGCACCCAGATATGGGACGCGGCCACTCAGGCCGTGGTCAGCGGGACGGACCTGGCGGCCTCCTGGTCGTCGGGCGTGGCCAGCGGGTGGGTATCCAATTCTTACCGCGCCGCGGGCATCGTGCTGCCGGCCGGGAACTACATCGTGACCGTCTATTACGGCGGCGGCCAGGTGCTCTACATGGAGTCGCGTGGCTATTTCGGCTCGCACCAGGGCGATGCCGGGCCTGCCACCAACGGCATGAGCAACGGGCCGCTGTCGTCGCCCTCCGACGCGAACGCGGTCAACCCACCGGGCGGGAACAGCTGCTACTTCCAGGGGGGTGCCGGCCCCACGTATCCCGACAGCTGGGACCAGAACGACGGCGGGGAAAACCGCTGGGTCGACGTCGAGGTCACCCCGGCGGCCAGCGCGCCCCCTCCGCCTCCGGCCGCCAACCCCGGCGCGTTCATGATTTTCTTCCCGTGAGCCGACCGGGCCCAGGCTCACCAGGCGTTCGGTATTCCTCCTGCACTTACCCGTCCGGGGTCGAGACCTCGTAAGCCGGGAACACTCCGCCTGTGGCACCCCGCCCTGGCGGCGGCCGCTGCGTTCGGGCCGGCAGCGGCCGGGGTTTTGGCAACACGCCGATAACAGCCCGCTAACAAGCCCGAAAGATTGATGCGCAAAATCGCTGCGTTCGGGCCGTCGGCGGCCGGGGTTTTGGCAACACGCCGATAACAGCCCGCTAACAAGCCCGAAAGATTGATTGCTCAAAATCACTACATGAGCATCCGCTTGGCGAAGATTATGAACACTGCCCGATGTAGCGCGGCGTGAGCTGACTGAGGTAAGGCTTCGCTATGGCCATGATGCTTTCGGAACCGCTGGTCAAGCTTTTCGAGGGAGTCACCGGAGAACAGTTCCCGCAGTACAACGAGGACCTCGGGAGAGAAGCCAGCAGGTACGTTTATGGCGCCAGCCGGTGGCTGACCGGGACATTGACCCCGATGGTCGCCGATGCGATTCATCAGATCACGTCGGGCATGGAAACCTTGATGTCGCCGAAGTTCGCTGACGTGCTGGCGTCATTCGTCAGCAAGCCGCCCTATTACCTCCCGACCGCGGCGGCCACCCTCATCGAGATGGCCAATTTCGCCGATTCGACCTCGGACATGGTCGTGTACATGAAGGTCATGTGCATCCTCATCCTGGTCCAGCTGCTGATCCAGCTGGCGGTCGACAGGGTGCTGGCGGCCTTCAACCCGGTGGAGGCGATGCTGAAAGAGGCTGCCGACATCGCGGTCGCGCGGTTCCTTCTCGACACCGAGGTGGGGAAGGTCATCGTGCACATCATCGAAGCCCAGATCGCCGGCATCGGCACGCAGCTGGCGCTGGACTCGGCCGACCAGATGATCCTCAACCTGATGGGCCTGCAAAAGGGCTGGAATGCCCAGAGCACCATCATGAATATGATGGTCGGCTCCTTCGGCGGCGCGCTGCACACGGTGCTGGCGCCGGCCGGGAACAGGGTCGCTCACGTGATCGGGCCGCTGACCGGGGACCTCGCCGCGCATGATGTGACGGACATCACCGTCGGCTCGCTGGTCGACTACCTGCACGGGCTGGGATTCTCCGCCGCGATGGGCCACCCGGACAACAACGAGGACCTGCTCAGCGCTGGCGCGGTGCAATCGGCCGTGGGCGTCGGCGGCCGGCGTTTCCGCGGCGGGCCGGCCCCGGGCAGCGGCGGCGTCCCGAAGCTCTCCGCGGAGCAGATCCCGTCCGCCGCGGCCGCGCTGAACGCGATCGCTCTTGCGGCGCCGGAACTGCCGCCCCCGCCGTCGGCGGCGACCCCGGAACCCGGGCCGCCGCATGCCGAGGCTCCCGCGCCCGGTCCGCCGCATCCCGAGGGCGCGCGGCCCGGGGAGGGCGCCGACGGCAGGCCCTTGCCCCCGCCGGCATTCACCGGACTGCCCGGCCCGACCCTGCGGCCGGCGGGCGAGGACCTGCCCCCGGCCACGCCGGCGGCGCCGCCCAGGACGGCGGGCCTGCCGCCGATCACGCCGGCGGCGCTCAGGACGGCGGGCCTGCCGCCCGCGCCGACCCAGCGCATCCCGCCCGGGCAGCGGTTCGCCGAGGCGACGCGCGCCGGGCAGCAGTTCGCCGAGGCGACGCGCGCCAACGGCATCCCGCTGGGTCCCGGCACCGCCTACAGCATGGCGCTCAAGCTCCGCCTGGTGCCCACGGTCCGCAAATTTGTCCGCAACCCGACTGCCCATCCCGGCTTCGCGCCGATCACTACCGGCCGGCCGGGTGAGCCCGCGGTCGCGCAGCCACAGCAGATCCCGCAGCCCGCCACGATGCCGCCGCCGGCCCGCTCAGGCCACAGCGCTGGGCCGGCCCTGGCGGAGGCGCCTTCAGGGGGGCCGCCCGCCGCGCAGCCCGGACAGCCCGCGCCCGGCTCCGGGCACGACCTGGCTGAGGAGCCTGCGCCGCTGGTGGCGCGGCCGCCGATCTCGCCTGCGCCGCTGGTGGCGCGGCCGCCTATCTCGCCCGCGCCGACGGTGGCGCCTCAGCCTGGGCGTGCGGGGCCGGTTGCGGGCGATGCCTTCGGCGAGCAGGCCGCCGGGAACGGGATCAGCGACGCCGGCCCCGCGGTCACCAGGCCGCTGGCCGAACCGCGGGCGCAGGCCCAGCCCGGCCCGGTGATGAGCGCTCACCCGCCCGCACGAGCGGGCTCGAACCAGAACGGGGAGCCATCCGTGCCACCACAGTCGGCGCTGGCCAACGGCAGCGAACGCCCGCACGCGGCCCCGCCGGAAGCAGCGCCTCGAGGGCCAGTGGCCCACCATGGCGACGACCTGCGGCCGGCCCGCTTCCGTGACGCCGCGGACACCAAGATGACAATGGATCGGACCCGCGCCCCCGGGACGGGCCACATCGACCAGTCCTCCGGCGAACCGGCACGCACTTCTTTCAGCAACGGCAGTGCCATCTGGGGGAATCTGCCTGGCGCGCACGCGTTCCACGTGCTGACCAGCGATCCGCAGATCTCCGAGTCGGCGATCGAGGAGACGCCATCGGGGCTCTTCTCCCCGTCCAGAGGCTTTCCTGGTATCCGGCTCGACCCCAAGGCCGAGCGAGACGCAGCCTTCTTCACCCCTACGGTCACGAACGCGACAGTGCTGGCCATGCACGTCGTCGACATCGTGGACGTCACGGACACAGGAGAATCGACACAGACCGGCTATTTCCTGGTCGACCGTCAGCTGCTGACCGCGGAGCAGCTCAATTCACACGTGCTCAAGCCTCGGCGCCTGCCGCCGGGCCAGCCGCTCATCATGCTGGCTTGCGCCGTCGCTGTCCTGCGCACAGGTAGCTCGCCTGTGGACATGGACGCCCGCGGTGTCGTTGCCGACACCCCGCGGGAAGGAGCCATCCAGCAGGCCGCTGACGCTCTGCGCGCTGCGGCCGACCGTGACGTGATTTCAGCTACCGCTAATGTGACGACAACGGCCCAAGGATCCGTGGTCCTAGATCGCGAGCTTGGCTACGATGAGAGCAGTCTTCCGGTTGCTACCGCCGCTGAGCCCGGCGTTTGGGTGCTATCCCCGCGCGGCGGGGGGCCGAGAATCGTACTCGGCCACGACCTGATGCGCCTTATCGAGGATGGCGTACTCACCGCCCAGCTTCATGGTGCCAGCCACACGCTGGGCGAGGCCCGCTACCCGCCTCCCGCTCGCAACATCACCTGGGGCGCCAGCTTCTCAAGGCTGGCTCCAGCTAGGCAGAAACCGCGAGACCTCGAGGCCGGCGACTTGCGCGAGGGCGCCGACCCTGGCCAGGATCCTGGCATCCCGGTAGCGATACCGCCACGCTCCACGATGTGGGACACCTACCTTGGCGCCCCCGGCTGGGGTGCGGTTGTCGGCCGGTCTCTGCAGGGCCCCGCGGACAGCGCCAGCGAAGTCGATGAGCCGCCAACCGTCTCCGAAGGCCCTGTCCAAGCACCTGTCCAGGCACCTGTCCAGGCACCTGTCCAAGCACCTTCCAGCGCAACTGACGGGTCCAGCGGAGCGCTCGCAGATGGTCGCGGTGTCCCTGCTGGCGCGGGAGGAACACCGCCGCTTTCAGCGGAGCCGGATCTGGCGCCAGCGATTCAAAGGGCTCAGCTGCAGATACGAGTGCTCGCGGCGATTGGCGCCCGGCTGCTGCCGGACTTGCCTGGCGCCGATCCGAGCGCAGCCCGGGACGCGCTGCGGGCGGCGTTGTCCCGACTGGAAGATCAAGCTCGGCAGGCTTCCTCGGTAGCGCAGGTGGCGCAGGTGCAGCAGGCGCTCATCACGCAGTTCGGCGGGCTAGAGGCGGTCAGGGAGGTCCTGGAGCGGGCAGGTCGCGCCAGCCCGCAGGTCGTCGCCCGGCCTGATTGGTACCGGAGCCTGATCACGCGTCTCGCGGACCTGACGCCAAAGCTAGCTGTGCTCCCGACGGCACCGCAGCCGACCGGAACCCGCGCGGTCGTCACGGGAACTCAGGCGGAGGCTCGCGAGCAGATGATGACGGCAACCAAGGAGTTCCTGCACGCCTACCTCATCGCGGCCGCCGTGAGCGCCGACAGCAGGCCAGGGGACACGGACTCCGCGCTCAGCGCGATGTCCGATCCGCTGGGTGCCTTGCAGCATCCCGGACAGGATCCCGAGGCGCGGCAGGCCAGTCAGGCGGCGGACTCGCTGCGTGCGGCTAGGGCCCGGCTCGACGGATTGCTCACTGAGACCGAGGGCCGGGTTGCCGCCGCTGAAAAGCCGGTCCGCGAGGGAACCAGCCAGCCTCAGGAGGCCGACGTTATCGGGGAAGTGGAGCCGCCGAGCCCTGTTCTCGCTCAGTTGAGCCCGGTACTGTCTGCCCGGGCGATGGAGAAATCGCCGGCGGTGGCCGGGCCAGACCACCTGCCGGAGGCGGGGGCCACACCAGAGGAACTGCCGCAACCGGAGGTCCTGCGAGAACGGTTTGACCCGCCCCGGCACCTAACGCAGGCCGAGCCAGTGCTGGGAAACGACACCGTAACAGATTTCTCGGCGGCGGTCATCGCCGCCATTCGCCAGAAGGCGCTGGCATCTTTGCCGCCGGACCGCCGGACACCAGCGAACGTCGTGCTTATCAACGAGAAGAGCACCAGAGAAGAGCTGCTGCGCAACGCTCCCGAGCTGATCAGCAGCAGGTACACCATCGATGTCCACGGCTACCGGATTCACTTGCGGGTTCGGCCGATTCGCGGGCGGCAGATATCTAACGCTCTCTCCGCGCGCAACAAGAGCATGGAGAACCGGCGCATCCTGCGGGGCAGAGGCCGGACCCATGGCCATTTTAATGACGTTAACACGAACCTCACGTACTCGACCGATAAGGTGCTAGGCGCCTCACCGTTTCAGATGGCCCTGACCGAAGGGTACCTGGGCGTGCTCACCGTAGTCACCGGCGAGCATAACGAGACTGCTTCGAGCCGAACGCAGGCTGTCCGCGAGAACACGATAAAGAACTCGACCTATAGCAGCTACCTATTCAGCTATACGGCACATATCGAAGTCAGCACCGAGGATCCAAGGGGGCGAGTGGCGACCGGCGCCTCCGACCCCGCGGCTGGCCTGCACGACGGCGTCCGGATCTTGTCGTCGCGGGAAACGCTGCCCCCGCATACCGATCCCGAGACCGGCAAGATGAACCAGGCCGCCGTACAGGCTTCGAGCGCGATCCATGCCAGCCCGGGCAACTACGCGGTAATGCGGAACGCCAGTGGCCGTCCTGGCGGATCGCGGAGCGGACCGGTCCGGCCGCCGGGCAACTCCGCCGTGGAGGCGTTGAATCCGGCGGCCCAGATCCGCCGGCTTATCGAGGCGCACGTGACTGACCTTGCTCCGCCGGGCTCGCATGCTCGTCGTCGGCTGGACGCCAGCCTCACCATGCGGGCGCTCAAGGAGCAGGTGCCTGAGGCCACGGGCAAACACGGGAGCGAGATCCTATTCGGCGGGACTGGCCGCGAGCCGGCCAAGTCGGTCACCTGGTGGCTGGAGCTGACTCCCCAGGATGTCCCGATCCTGGCCGACAGCGGTACCTGGATGGATCTAGACGACCGGCAGGTTCGCAGTCACGCCGTGTCGGTCGCCAACGCCGACGCGATCGACATCCCTCCCGGCCTGATGCTCTTGGCGGTTTCGGTCAACGTCCTGCAACTGGACTGGCTTGAGCCGTTCGCCTTCCTGTGGCCGGGCCTGGATGCCGAGCAGAGCAGGTCAGGCAGGGGCATGACAACGACGTCAATGACCGGCATCCGCTATATGGGCGAGCGCACCAGCGTTACCCAGATGGGAGCCGTGATCAGGATTGCCCGCTCGGACCGGCCCAGTGAGAATTCAGCCCACGACCTGGATTCCCCCGTTTTCCTCCGCTCACTGCGTAAGGACGTTGCGCGATGGGCCGACCTGCCAGCCTTGCATGACGATCCAGGAGCGCCTGGCCGGCCCGTGCTGCAGGTTCGCGCGCCGGAAAACATCGGAGCCAACCTCGGCTCGCTGACCAGGATCACGGAGCTGACCCCGTACGGCGATGACGACGAGGCGAAGGAACTAGACCTTTATGAGACCGCCAGGACGATTATTCAGGCAGAATTGCCTGGCTATCTGCCCATGCCGGACGGACGAGAAAGCTGGTCGTCGGGCTGGGGCCCGCTGTCGTGGCTGGGCAACAGGTTCGCCAAGGTCAACGAGCGGCAGCTGAGGGCAGGGCTGTCAGATGACGCCGTCCGAGCTAGAATCCGGCAAGCGGCCACCGGCGAGGGCTACACCATCCCGATTTCCAAGAGCGAAGCCTACGGGCGCATGACGGAGTGGGCCGTGGTCCGGGTCCGGGCTCGATTCGGGTACTTCCACCCCGACACCGGGGACTGGGTGCCCGCGCAGCCGGAGTGGTCGAGCTGGCTGCCGGACAGCGAGCTGGACGCCAACGTCACAGAGGAGCAGGATGTAATCGCCGCCCAGCTGCGGATCGCATCCCTCTGGGTGGGACTGCAGGCCGTCATCGGCACCGGCCGGGCTTCTGTGGCCGCCCCTCATGTCGGGCTCGACGGCGTTGAGTTGCGGCCGATGTACCACCAGCGATTCGTGAGCACCACCGGTGCCACCACGGGAATGGCGACCTACGGGCTGAACGGCTACTGCCTCGACGACCTGACCGAATTCAAGGGCAGGCTCACGCTGTTCCTGACCGTTGAGACAAGCAGGCCGCCATCGCAGCCGCTGGTGCCGATGCTGCCAGGCGGGCGCCCCGTGTCCTATCTACCCGGGCAGAGCCAGCGGCTTGACGCGATCACGCGCCGACCCCCGATAAGGCCATTCGACGACCGGGACCACGGCCTGACCGCTTGGGCGCCGCATGAGCAAGGTACCGGATTCAGTTCGGCCCTGGATCCGGGCCAGCCGGAAGGCATGCGGCGGCGCCTGGCGCCGCCTCTCGCCGAGCCACCCGGAAACGCTCCCATTAAGTCAGCCGACGATGCTGACATCCAAGTGACCAGGGAAGCACGCGAGGAGGCGGCCGGCGAGGTCCTTGGCCAGGCAGCCGGCAACGACCGCCCCGCTGAGATCGGCGACGTCGGCGCGAGCACGGTCACGGACGCCGGAAGGCCACCAGTAACTGAGCGGCCTGCGGACACGCCGCAAGACACGGCGTCGACGACGGTGCGCATGACGCAGCTGCAAGAACGGCGGCTGGGTATCGCCCGACGCCTGGCCGCGGTGACCGCGCGGACGGCGGTATTGCGTGATCTGCTCGGCCAGGTGCCCGAGGCCACTAGGCCTGCGGCCGTCAGCGGCGCGTGGACAAGGCTCCAGACCGCGCTGAGCAGCCTTAACGATCAGGTACGGCTGGCCGGGCCCAGACCCGCGGTCGCGGCTATCGGGCCCATCGAGCAATCCATCGGCGCGATCGACGGACACCTGGCTGGGTTTGTCGACGAGCTCAACCGCGCCGGGGCCGCGCTGCCGCCGCAGGCGCTGACAGCTCCCGATGCTTACCGGGCGGCCACCCCTGTGGAGCTGGCCGGGGACATCACCACGGCTTACGTAGGTGACCCGGCGATGGACGGGCTGCCGCCAGCCTCTGGCGGAATCGGGGTGATCGTCGCCCCGGTGAGCGAGGGCCTGGCCGGCGGCGAGGGACCGGGCCAGTCCCTCGCCGGGCTGGGCATCGAGACCGGCAGCGATTCGTCGCAGAGTGCCCTGCATCCGGCGCGGCTGGGCGTGACCGATGTGGTGACGGTCCGGGCGCAGGGTCTGCCAGCAACATACGTCCTGAGGGTGCACGGCCCAGGGGCGGACAGCACGGCCCCGGAGTCGGACCTGCAGGCTGTGTACCAGGACATCTTGCTGACCGCCGATGCGCTGGGCGCCACTGAGGTGGCCATGGCGCTGCACCTGGCCGGGGCATCCGCCGCCGGGAGGATCACGGCAGATATGTCCCGCCGGGCGATGTTGCGGGCTGTTGAGCAGACCATGGTGAGCAACCTCCAGGTCGTCGCGATCATCACCCACCGGCCCGGCACCCGGATCGGCCGGATCCGCCTCTTCGCCCCTGCGAACACCGCGCATACCGCCCGGACCCCGCTGCGGCAGCAGCCGCAATTGCTGCCGCCTCCTGAGCCATCGCACCCGGATTCGGCGCGGCCTGACGCTCAGCCGGCGCAAGGCGACCTGGTGCTGCGGAGCGCGGGCGACGACATCCAAGAGGTCGTGACCACCCCAACCCCAGTGGCCGAAACGCTTATTACCAGCCCGCCGGGTACTCACACCATGCAAGCGGGCCAGGATATCCCGCCGTACGATCCCGTCGACTCCTTCGCGCCGCCGAATTGGCTGCCCTGGTCCAGGCACGCGAACCCGATCGACGCCGAGTACAAAGTGATTGTTCCGACAGATTTGACATCGAAGGAGGCATTTATCACCGAGGGCGGGGTGACTCGCCTGCTCTGGGTGCCGTTTGACCTGCACAAGACCGACAAGGAAGGCAGGCCGATCGGGCTGGGCCGCGAGCGGCTGATCTTCGAAGCGTCGCCCGAACGCCCCTTCCCGGCGCGTCACTTCGTCGAGACCAACGGCGATGGCATCACCAGAGCGGTCATCGATGCGTTCGGCGAAATGGGCTACCCGCATATCGACGTACAAACCAGGCAGCAGATCGAAGACGCCGTGCAGACAGCGGTAGCGGCCAGCTCGACCTTGCGTTCCGCCCGCTACCAGCAGATCTGGAAGGGCCCCATCACGCACTCGTGGCTGGTCGCCACCTACCTGGGCTACGGCGTGACGGGCTCGGTCGAGATCCGGCAGGCGGTGGACACTGTGGAGACCGTCGCGACGCCCGAGAGCTACGCCGTCTACAGCGATACCGGGTCGATCGCGGTGACCGGCACCATAGATGAGGTGACGGGGTCTCTGCCCGGCAACTGGTCCTCCTACTCAGCTCTCCGCCTGCGGTTCCCGCTGCTGATCGGCCAGCCTTACCCGAACCGGGCGCCGAAGGAAAATTACAACCCCCCGGTCAACACTCCGTACACATTCACCGGTCAGCCGCAGATCGCCTACCGGGTGGAGCGGACGAACGGGACCGGCACCGAGCAGGCTGCCAGCGACGGGCGGATGAGCCTTGAGATCAGCCCCCTGGCTGTCGGCGTGGCCAACGCCCGGTACCAGCTCATAGTGAAGGTCATGCCTCGCCGGCTGGGCTCGGTTTACAACGTGCAGCGGCGGTTGCCGGAAGTGCGCAATATCGGTCACACGGTGCTCCCGGCCCGGGACGCGACGGAACTCGGCCTGATGCCGCCCTGGCATGAGATTCGTCCAGACTTTACCGTTCGCTACCGGCTGCCGCGCGAAACCGAGGGCACGATTCGCAACGAGCCTGTCATCGATCCGCCCGACCTCAGCGACTTCGTCGACCGGATACTCGGCGCCGTGCAGCAGCATTTCGGCTGGTACGCCAGGGAACTCGCGGCCGAGGAGGTCACGAAGGTCCTCGGGCCGCTCAATACTGCCGCTTTCCTGCCCCAGATGACGAACGGCGGGCTTCAGATCGATATACCGGTCACGCAGCGCTACCAAATGCCCATACCAAAGACATCGTGGCATCTTCCGAACATTCCGGTCAATCGCGTTATAAGGGTCGAAATGTTCGGCCGCCTGACCGACCAGGAATTCAAGGGGGTGATCCCGGCGAGACATTACCTGGGCGCGCGGACCGGCCTCGAGCGCAGTCATGACGAGAGCAAGAACCGCACCGCACGTCACGCAACGGACCTGCTTCGATTCTGGCATTACTACACCACTCCGTCTGGGGTATTCGACTCTCTATGGCATAACTTCAACCTCACTCATTGGGGGATAACGGGGCGCAAGACAGGCGTGGCGACCTGGCAGGAAGACAGTAAGGGCAAGGTCGCGGACACTATCGCTACCGCCGGGCCGGCAGAGTTCGCGCGCAACGTATGGACGCGGGCCACGATTACCCTCGACTCGGCACCGACCGTGATGCTCGATGCTGCCTCGCTAGGCCTGTTTCAGGGCAGCAGAACCATCGAGGTTCCCGAGCATCCAAGCGGCACTGTCGTCACCCGGCATGACACCGATCTGCTCGAACAGGAGCCGGCCGCGAAGGGGGCCGGGCCCGCCGCGGCGGCCAGCCCGGTGCCCGAGCCGAGCGAGGCAGCTATCGAGACCGTTGAGCCGATCGCCATGATGGGTCCTTCGGAAGACACCGGTTTCTACTCGGCGAGCGAACTCGAGGCAGGCGCGCCGCGCCAGCCGGAAATGCCCCGGTGGGACCCGCCCCAGATCCCGCAGATCAGCACGCACCCGCTGCCGCGGGATGCCAGCTTCGCGTCGCTGCGCAGCGGGCTGGATGTAGCTGCGGCGCTCACGCGCCATCCCGCCCTCCTTGATGACGTGCAAGTCGTATGGCCGGGCTGGATGGAGGCGCTGCGCGGAAAGGTTACCCGACTGCTGCTCGGGCAGGCGGCGCCTTACCATCCTGTGGTACAGCACGACCCGCTTTACATCAGGCGCGCGTGGGCGCCGGCCGGGGCCTTCTGGAACAACTACATCGCGAATCCGCCGCCTGGCTCCAGCTTGTACAACCCGCGCAGCCTCGCCTTCCGGCAGGCTGCGACCGCGACCAGCGTCGCCAGCATGAAGGCTCGGACCCCGCAGATGCTCACCAGCGCGAGCACTAGCGTTATCAGGCTTCCCGGCCGGTTCCGATGGCCGCTGGCTGACTTGGAGATGCTCGCAGACGTGCATGCTGTGAGCGAAGGCCGCACGATGCGCAACCAAATGGTCAAAAACTTCCACGCGAACGCCGACACGCTGCTAGACGATACCGAAGTCGTCCGCGGCGTCCATTTCGGAAACTGGGTCGAGACCGCCTTCCAACTGCCAGGGCGCCCGCACGACAACGACAATAGCACCGGGCTCCTTCTTGGCTACGATCACATCCCGTGGCAGGGCGACTCGGCACCCGCGCGGTCGCGATTCGCGCAGGACTTCGGCGTGAAGAAGACCAGGCTCAGCTACACGCAGCTCTTCCTCGACGTCAGGTACACGGTCGGCGTCAACCCGCATCAGCTCGCCTGGTACGACCTTTACCGGCTGGCACTGGCGCCGCGTGAGTATTTCCGGGACGACGAGATGCGGCGACTGGAGATCTGGGTTCCCAGCGAAGACAAGTACATCTGGCTCGGCTTGCAGTCTGCGGATGCCAGTTCCGAGGGATCCTTATGACCCGCTGCGGACCCGAGTGTTTCGATCGGCCTGGACGCCGCTACGTCGGGAATCCTGGGCGCTGGCCGACGCGGCCGGGAAGAGCCTATCGGACAGCAGCGCGAACTGCTCGCGCAGGCTCCGCACATTGGCGGCATTGCGGTCCGCCATCTGCTGCCGGAGTTCGGCGTGACGCTGCTCGATCTCGGCGAACTGCGCGGTGAGCTTATCGAGGTCGAACGAGTCCGCGGGCTGGTTGAAGCCGGCCAGTCCCATGTCTGCCATGAGCGTGACGAACTTCCGTGAATACCCGAGCGAGATGGTGGGCTTGCAGAGCTTCAGGGCGCACATCACGTTGTGATAGCGCGTGGCCACGACTATGCCGACCGGGGACAGCAACTTCATGAGCTCGGCGTAGGAGGCCACGCGGTCGGCGCTGATCGCTGAAGCGGCGAGCCCGGGCCGTCCTGCCCTCACCCTGGCCTGAATCTGGTCGGCGACATCCCAGTCGAACTTGCTGTCTCCTCCGAACAGCCGGACTGTATGGCCGCCGTCCACCAGCCACCCGGTGAAGCGGGTCATCTTCTCGATGTAGCCGGAATGGATCTCGTCCGCGCGGTGGCGGTCGTCGTTTCCGCCGTAATAATCCATGACGCCGACCCCTACGAGCTGCGGATCCCCCGGCTCGTAGGGCGGAGCGGGTACGCCGAAGACCAGGTCCGGGTAGACGGGGTCCCCGGAAGCGTCGATACCCCGCCGCTGCATGGCCTGCTTGGAACTGGCGTCACGGTAGGACCGGTAGTATGCCAGCCGTGCGGTCGCGTCGGACAGCAGCCGGGTAGCCCGCGGCTTGATGGTCTCGGCGCCAACGCTCACCAGCGCCACCTTCGTGCGGCTGATCCGCCCGGACAGGCAGAGCACGAACAGCGCGAAGGGAAAGCCCCACGGCCGGGTGGGCAGTGTCGATTCCAGCGCCCCCGCGCCGGGCACGATCACCGCGTCGTGCCGGCGCACCCATGACATCGTCCGGACGACGTCGATGCCCTTCCCCAGCGCCTTGAGGATGCCCGCCCGCACGCCGGATTTCTGCTGGTCATGTCTCTGGTACCAGTACAGCGGAGTTGCGCCGACGCCGTATTCGGCGTGCATGCGTCCGGGGTCTCCGCCGCCCATCACGTCGACGACCGCACCGGGATGGGCATCGCGGAGGTAGCCGAGCACGGTCTCCATGGAGGCGTCGTTCCCGGAATTCCCCGAGCCCAGGAGCCCCCAGAGACCCACTCTGGGAGCTGCGGGTAGCGTAGCCACTGTCTGTCGAACCTCTCGATCCGTTGATCACGGGTGCGGACGAGGACGGGTGCAAGTACGAGACCCGCGACCTGCGCTGCCTGATACATCGGACGGCGCCCTTCTCGCTCAGTGCCCGCCGTAAGTCAGCCTTGCCCGGGCGTGATGTATCACCGGCCGCTCCCGGCTGCTCTTGTGTGTGGGCGGCATGCAAGCGGAGGCTGGGTGAGCAGGCAGCGGCTAGACCTCGCCAGGTCAGCGCAGATCGTATGGCGGCACAAGATATTCGTCGGGGCCGTCATCGCGCTGGGCCTGCTCGGTAACACCGCCCGCACGGTTGCCCAGCCGCCGGTCTTCACCAGCGCCACGCTCGTCGCGCTCGCGCCTTCGGTCAATGTCTCGACCCAGAGCGTAGTCGTGACCAGCGCGCCGGTGCTCACGGGGGCGCTTCGCCAGGCAGACCTCGATGTGTCGCAGGAGACGCTGCAGGGACTGGTCCGCGCCACGCGCGCGGCCGCGCAGACGATATCGGTCATAGCCACGGGTGACACGGCCGCGGAAGCGGAGCGGACGGCTAACGCTGTCACGCAGAGCTATATCGAGTACGTCGCCTCTGCGGAGAACCCGCTCGGGGAACAGCCAGCCTTGCTCGTGCAGCCCGCGACAACGGCCACCGCGAAACCGTTCACGACGCGTGTCGCCCTCGCCGCTGGGCTCGGCCTCGGCCTCGGCGCGGTGATCGGTTTCATCGCCGCGCTGGCGATCTGGCGGACAGGCCGGCGGCTGCGCGAGCGCGATGCGATAGCGGACTCGATCGGCGTTGCCGTCCTGGCCTCCGTTCGCGCGAGTTCACCGTCCGATCCGGCCGGCTGGCGGAGGCTTTTCCGAAGCTACGAACCCGCAACGGGCGACGCGTTGCTCTTGCGCAAGGTCCTGCGTGATCTGGGCAGCCCCGGCGCCAGCCCGGCCAGCGCCGGCCCGGCCGCAGGTTCCTCGGTCGCGGTGCTCTCGATATCGGGCGACCGGGCTGCCCTGGCCCTTGGCCCTCAGCTAGCGGCCTTCGCCGCGTCGCAGGGGATGCGCGTGGCCCTGGTGGTCGGCCCGCAGCAGGACGCGAAGGCGGCGTTGTTGCGGGCCGCATGCGCCGAGGCAGCGTCCCCACGCCAGAACCTTCGTCTCATGGCCACTGATCATGACGACGCGGGGCGCCTGCCCGCTGACGCCCTGGCTGTCGTCGTCGCCGTGGTGGATGGCGAGGTTCCGCGCGTCGCGCAGACGACGCGGGCGGCCGTGACGGTGCTGGGCGTTACGGCCGGGACGGTCACGGCGCAGCAGCTGGCTCGCGTGGCCGCCAGCGCCGCGGGCGACGGCCGCAACATCGCCGGGATCGTCGTCGCCAATCCGGTCCGGGGCGACCAGACGACCGGCCGCCTGCCGCAACTGGCGCGGCCGGAGGAATGCAGAATGCCGACGCGCATGGTCGGCGCAGTGACGGAGAGCAGGCTATGACCGACAGCGACCCGACGGTCATGTACCCGACGCGCGGAAACCACCGCCGTCAGACACGGCCGGATGCCCTGGGCGACTTGCATCCTATCGAGGATCAGCCCGCCGACGTGACCACCGGCCTGGTCAGCCTCGGATTCATCTGGGCAGCCATCGGCCGCGGCGCGCGGCTGTGGTGCGTCATGGCCATCGTCGGCCTTCTCGTCGGGGTCGGCTACTACGTCAAGTTTCCGCCCGCTTACAAGGCTTCCACCTCGGTCCTGCTCACCTACGGCCCGGATGAAAGCCCGGCCAGCGCGGTCTTCGACAGCCAGGCCATCGCGCAGAGCCACACCGTGGCCCAGCTCGCCATGGACAAGCTGGGAACTCACCAGAGCCCCGGCGGCTTCGCCGCGTCCTACACGGTCGCCGTCATCACCGACCGGGTGCTCCAGATCACCGCCAGCGCGCCATCCAGCAGCGAAGCGGTGAGCCGGGCGAACGCGATAGCGAAGGCGTTCCTCCAGTTCCGCGTCCGCCAGGAGAAGACCGCCCAGCAGGTGCTCGTGCGCTCGCTCGATCAGGAACTCGAGCAGGCCACGCAGACGGTGCAGGACCTCACCTCGCAGATCAGCAGGTTGCGAGCGGAGCCTTCGTCCCCCTCGCGGCAGGCCAGGCTGAAGAGCCTGCAGAACGAGCACGGCCAGGCGGTCATCAACCTGGGCGTGCTCCAGCAGAGCGTGGCCGGCACCCAGGCAGGCAACTCAACGCTCTCGGCGGTGACCGCGAGCGTGGTGCTTGACCCCGCGTCACCGCTCGCGCACTCAAAGCTCAAGGGAAGGCTGATGTACGCCGCCTACGGCCTGATCGTGGGCCTCCTGCTCGGCATCGGGATCGTCGTGGTCCGGGCGGTCGTGTCCGATAAGCTGCGCCGCCGCGACGATATCGCGCGGGCACTGGGTGCGCCGGTGAAGCTCAGCGTCGGCGCCGTGCGGCTGGGCCGGAGGTTCCTGCCCGGCCGGCGCGCCGCGGACGCCGCCGACAGCGTCGAGATTCGCGGGATCGTCGCCCAGCTTCGCGATGCTGTGCCGTCCAGGGCCGGGCGCGCCGGGCTCGTCGTCATACCCGTCGACGAACCCGACGTCGCGGCGCTGTCGGCGGTGTCGCTGGCCGTTAAGTACGCGCAGGAGGGCCGTAAGGTCGTCCTGGCCGACCTCGCCGGCGGCGCTGCGGCGGCGGCCCTGTCGGACGACCAGGGGCCCGGAGTCCGGATGGTGAACGTGCAGCGGGGGCGCTTGATGCTGGCCGTCCCCGGGCACGACGACCTAGCTCCGGTCGGCCCGCTCGATCGCCGTCCCGCGCAGGCGCCGCGCTCGTCGTTCAGCGAAGAGGTAGCCAGGGGCTCCGCGTCCGCGGACCTCGTGCTCACCCTGGCGACGCTGGATCCCGGGCTCGGCAGCGAGCATCTCCTGACCTGGGCGGACACTGCCGTGGCGGTGGTAACGGCTGGACGGTCGTCGTGGACCAGGGTCCACGCCGCGGGCGAGATGATCCGTCTGGCCGGACTCACGCTGGCCTGCGCAGTGCTCGTTGCCGCGGACAAGAATGACGAGACCCTCGGCGTGGCGGAACACCCCGATGCGCTCACGGGCATCGGCGCGATCGGGTGAGGATCGCCTGCCCATGACATCGTCGGTGATCACGGACCAGCCGCACCGCGGTATCCGGCTGCTGCGGCCGTCCGTCCGTGCGCTGGAACCCGACCAGGCGCGCGACCGCCGTGCCCGGCGCAGGATCTACCTCGTCTGGGGCCTGCTCTTCCTGAACGTCCTGACCTTCTACAAGGGGACCTGGAACGGGCTGCCGTTGCTCATCCCGATCCCTTCCTTCATCGGCAAGATACTCACCCAGGGCTCGCTGCCGGGAGCGCTCCTGCTGGCGGTGACCGCGAACCGCCGGATGCTCATCCGGCCCAGCGTGTTCCTCAGCCTGCTGACCCTGCTCGTCGGGGCAGCGGTCATCTCGGGCGTGGATCCGGCGGGTCATTTCGTCGGCACCTTGTATCGGACCTGCCGGCTCGGCGAGTTCGTCGCCACGCTCTGGCTGCTGTCCCCATGGTGGGGCCGGCGGGACCTGCTGCTGGTCAAGTGCCACCTGACGGCGCTGTTCGTAGTGCTCGGCTCGGTATTGCTCGGACTGGCCCTGGCACCCGGGCGTGCTCTCGACCAGGGCAGGCTCTCGGGCGAGCTATGGCCGATCACGCCAGTGCAGGTCTCAGACTTCGCGGCGGTCGCGCTGGGCCTGCTCGTCGTGCTCTGGCTCTGCGGTGAGCTGAGGGACCGGCCGCGCGCCACCCTGTTCGCCATTCTCGCCGCTGCCGCCATGCTTGTCCTGACCCACACCCGGACCGAGCTGGTCGCCCTGGTCGCGGGCATCCTCCTGGCCGGACTGCGGATGTTCGCGACGCAGGCCCGGGTGCGGAGGCTGTTCACCTGCACCGGCGTCCTGATCTTGCTCGCCGCCGTGGCGTTTTCCGGCGCGCTGACGACCTGGCTGACTCGTGGCGAGAATTCCAAGGAGCTGACGGATCTCACCGGGCGCACCGCTGTCTGGGCCGGGGTGCTCAATGCCCCGCGCGACCGGTTCCAGGTCATCGTGGGCTACGGGCTGTCCGACAAGGGGTACAACGGCCTTCCCATCGACAGCAACTGGTTCGCCGCCTACTACGATCTTGGCCTGGTGGGCGTTGCTCTCTGCCTCTCGCTGCTCCTGTTCGTCCTGGTGTCCTGCTACTTCCAGCCACGCAGCACGGCAACTGCCCTCGCCCTGTTCCTGGTGACCTACCTCATCGTGACGTCGTTTACCGAAACCGGGCTCAGCGATGCCTCCATGTACCTTCTCGAGCTCGCGCTGGCGGCGTCCCTGCTCGTGCCCTCTGCCGGGGAGAGGAGACCGATGCCTTCATGAAGATCATGCTGCTCCACAATCGCTGCCGCACCAGCGGGCCGAGCGGAGAAAACCGGGTCGTGGACCAGGAGAGCGAGGCGCTCGCCACGGCGGGGCACCAGGTCACGCGGTTCGGCCGGAGCAGCGACGAGATCGAGCACTGGCCGGCGGCGAAGAAGGCGCTGTTGCCGGCCCGGATTGTCTGGAGTCCGCAGGCCTGTCGCGACCTGACGACGGCGCTGCGTGTCCACAAGCCTGACGTGGTTCACCTGCACAACACCTTTCCCCTGCTCAGCGACGCGGTCATGTACGCGTGCCGGGACGCGGCGGTCCCCGTCGTAGCCACTGTTCACAACTACCGGCTTAGCTGCACCAGCGGCGACTTCTTCCGCGACGGCGCGGTATGTCACGACTGCGTGCAGGGGCGCCTCGTCCCCGGCGTTCTGCATGGCTGCTACCGCGGTTCCCGCGCGGCGAGCGCACCGCTGGCGCTGTCGATCGGCGTCCACCGCAGGGCATGGCGGTCGCTGGTATCCGCTTACGTGTTCATCTCGGCGGCACAGCGGGACCTGCTGTCCGGGGTAGGTCTCCCGCCGGACCGGGTTTTCGTCCGGCACAACATGATCCCCTGGCAGGAGTGGCGCCCCGGGCGGCGCGAGGCGACAGTGGTCTACGCGGGAAGGCTGGCCGAGGTCAAGGGCCTGCGGCTGCTGATGGCTGCCTGGGACCGATACCGGGGCATGCCCGCCGGACCGCGGGGCCTGCGGCTCGTCATAGCCGGGGCCGGCCCGCTGGAGCGTGAGGTGGCCGCCTGGGCATCGGGGAAGCCTTCGGTGAAGGTGACCGGCCTGGTCTCGGGCAGCCGGTGCGCCGAACTGATGAGCGAGGCGCGGGCGGTGATCGTTCCTTCCGCCTGGGAGGAGCCGTTCGGCCTCGTCGTGGTCGAGGCCATGGCCGCCGGCACGCCCCCGATCGCGGCGGCACACGGATCGTTCGCCGAACTGATCACCCACGGAGTCGACGGCGCGCTGTTCGAGCCGGGCAGCGCCGCGGCGCTCGCGTCGGCCATCGCCGACATCGCGGCGAACCCCGCAGCCTACGAAGCCTGCGGGAAGCGGGCCCGAGCGACTTACGAGCACAAGTTCAACCCCGGGCACAGCCTCAAGTACCTGCTCGAGATCTACAGCTTCGCGATCGCGAACCCCGCGACCGGCCAGCCGGCGGGGCGAATGCCTATAGCTACGGAGAGTTAGCATCATGCAATCGAAACTGCGGCGGTTCCTCGCTACCTCGCCAGCCGGGCGAGCCGCTGCCCTGCCGGTGCGCACCATGGCCGTGGCACGCTACGACGCGCGCCTGGTCGGACGCTCGGTCACCTGGCTGGCCCGCAGCCGCGAGACCACGAACTTCACCTACGACCTCGACCCGCTCAACATCGGCCAGCTCTGCTGGTTCGTATCCGCGGTAACCGGCGCCGAAGTAGGCCAGGCGCGCGCGTGGGTGGAGGAAGTGCAGGCCGACCAGGAATTCCGCGAGCGGCTCCGGCGGCGGCTGGCATCCAATCCCACCAGGCGCGTCTGCGCGGCCGAGCCCCGCCTGGCCCGCCGGCTCGGCTGGTATGCCATGGTCCGTGCGATGGAGCCGGATAACGTCGTCGAGACCGGAACCCACCTTGGCCTCGGCTCGTGCGTGATCGCGGCCGCTCTGCTGCGGAACGGCCACGGCCGTCTCACGACGATCGACATCGACCATGACGCCGGGTACCTGATAGACGAGCCGTGGTCGGGCGTCATCGACCGCCGCACCGGGAGCTCGGTCACCGAGCTCGCGTCGATGCGGGACGTCGACATGTTCCTGCACGACAGCCTGCACACCTACGACTACGAAGCCGCTGAGCTCACCGCGGTCGAGCCCAACCTGCGGGCTGACGCGATCGTCCTCTCCGACAATGCCCATGACAGCGCCGCGCTGCCTAACTGGGCCGAGCGAACCAGCCGCCGTTACCTGTTCTTCTCCGAACAGCCGCTCGGCCACTGGTGGCCAGGAGACGGCATCGGCGCAGCCTGGGCGAAATGATGCCGCGGCGGCCCGCTCCTCGCGCCGGTACCTGCCCGAACTGATGCGCAAGCCGTCTTCCCGCAGGCCGGCGGCCGTGCTCACGGCCATGATGCTGGCCTTCCTGGCCGGCTGCACGTCCGCAGGGCCGGCCAGCACGGCTGCTGGCGCCCGGCCCGACCCGACCGATGGCGCCCAGTTCCGGTCGGCTCAAGTCTGCGGCCGGCCGGTCCTTGATTCTCCGTACGACTACGGCGGCGCACCGGGCAGGTACGCAAGCGGCACTCCCGGGCTGCCCACGTACGGGAAGCCAGGCTCGGATTTCCCGGAAGCAGCCGCCGGGGTGGTCCTGCCGCCCGGGAAGCACGGTTTCTACTCGTACCAGCTCAGCCCGCGCACCGTCTATTACCTGCTGCCCGGCCTGCACGTCGGCTTCTTCCAGGCGGACAAGTATGACGCGTTCGTCGGAGGCCTCGCGAACGGCGTGCGGTCCACTCTTTCCGGTGACTACTCTGGATTGAGCTGGGCCATAGACTCGAATTTCTCCATCGGAAACCAGCCGGGTGTCACGATCGAGTACCTGGCCATAGAGAAATATCAGCCGAATGCCGACGCGGCGGCGATCAACCAGAGTGCCAACACCGGCTGGACCCTGCGCAATGATACGATTACCCTTAACGTGCCCGGCGCCGGCGCGATCGCCGGCGCCGATAGCGTCCTGGAAAACAATTGCCTGACAATGAACGGCCAGTACGGGTTCCAGTCATCGGACGATGACCCTTGGGGTCATGATTCGCTGACCGGCGGCCCGTACAATGTCACCATCGCGCACAACGAGATCAGCTACAATGATACCTGCGATTTCGAGGGGCTCCTGAGCAACGCGGCGATCGGCTGGTCTCATTATGACCCGGTGCCGGCGAGGTACCGGAATCCGCACTGCGGGAAAGTCACGGGGGACGGCGACCAGGGCGGATTCAAGCTCTGGGAGACCGATGGGGTGACCATCAGGGATAACTACATTCACAACAACTGGGGTCCCGGCATATGGGCGGACACGGATAACGCCAATACGACCTACGTCCGCAACGTCATCACGGATAACGATGGCGAGGCTATCACGGAGGAAATCTCGTACAACTTCTCGATCCGGGACAACTATATAGCCCGTAACGCCTGGGCGGCCGGGCTGGGAAACCCGGGGTTCCCGAGCCCCGCCATATACATCAGCGAGAGCGGCAGCAGCACGGAGTTCGGCGGGGTGCCCGCGTGCCGCGAGGCTGCGTGCTCCCGCCAGGGTGCGTATCCGCGCCAGTCCGCTATCAGCGGCAACACGCTCGTCGACAACGGCGGCGGCGTCTTCCTGTGGCAGAATTCGGACCGGCACTGCTCGAGCGGCTTTGACAAGGTGTGCACGCTGGCGCCCGGCGCGGGCGGCGGCCTCTTCACGCTCTCCTCGTGCCACGCCAACCTGCCGACTGCTTCGATCAGCACGGCGACGTACCTGGGCAATCGCACCGGGTCGCCGCCGCGGGACTGGTGGGACGGCTGCCTGTGGAGGACGCAGAACGTGAGCGTCACGCATAACGTTATCGACTTCGACCCGGCGAATATTAGCAACTGCAACCGGGCTGCCTGGCCCGATTGCGGTGCCAACGGCATTTTCAGCGAATACAGCATATCCCCCCCTTACACCTCGCCGGGCGGCTGGATAATCGCCAGCCAGCTCACGTTCCACCAGCATGACGCCTGGTCCGACAATGTTTACAACGGCCCGTCAACTTTCTACGCCTGGAATCAGGGCAACGGGGAGAATCCGGTTAGCTGGGCAGGCTGGACCGGCGATGCCGCACGGGGCGACAAGTGCGGTTCGGCCGCCGAGCACGGGAGTGGTTACTGCGCGGGTCCGTTCGGCCAGGACTTCGGAAGCACCTACCGCGCTGAGCCTTCCCCGTAGCGCCTGGCGCACTGCGTCCCGGCTCACCGGGCCGCAGCGGGCCGGGCCGCGGCCGCCATGCAGTCCCTCGCAGCGGGTGTCCAGGGCCGCGGGTCCCGGACGCAGTGTCCGAGATTCTCTGCACGAACTTTGCCCCGGGATGTATCAACACGGGGAACTCGCGGGTCCTTTTGACGAGGAGGCTCCGCCGCCGCTGTACCACGCCTCTTTGCCCATGCACTCGAACCCGTCTCCCCTGCCGGAGGGCTAATGAAGATTGTCGTCGCGGGCGAGCCTGGATCCGTCGGACCCAGCGGTACCCCGTTCGTGCGCGCGGCCGGACGCAAGGCGGACGGGCGGTGAGCGCGACGCCCCGGCTCTCCATCGGCCTTCCGGTGTACAACGGGGAGAGGTACATCACCGAGTCGATCGAGGCCCTGCTCGGCCAGAGCTACACGAATTTCGAGCTGATAATATCGGATAACGCGTCCACGGATAGCACCGGCGACATCTGCCGGCGTTATGAGAAAGAGGATTCCAGAGTCCGCTATTTCCGCCAGCCGCAGAACATCGGGCTGGCCCCGAACCACAATTTCGTCGTGCAGGAAGCCAGGGGCGAATTGTTCAAGTGGGCAGCGAACGACGATCTGTACGGCCGCGAACTCGTCAGGCAATGCGTCCAGGCGCTCGATGAGCACCCGCAGGTCGTGCTCGCTCATTCCTGGACGGCGAGGATCGACACTTCAGGGAAGGTCACCGCGGCATACGAGTACCCGATGACCACCTCGAGCGCTCGGGCCCCGGAGCGGTTCCGGAGCATCCTGTTCGACAGCGGCGGTGACGACGATTACGGGGTCATGCGGATAGACGTACTCCGCCGCACCGCGATGAAGGAAAGCTACCATCACGCGGACCACACCATCATCGCCGAGATCGCCTTGCACGGCCCGTTCTACCAGGTGCCGGACTGGTTGTACTTCCGGCGTGAGCATCCAGCGCAAAGTGGCCGGGCAACGATGCGAAGCCGGTGCGCGACCATGGATCCGCGCCGGGCGAGCAAGTGGCGCCACCCGGTCGGCCGGCTGTACGGCGAATACGTCTGGGGCTACGTCGCCGGGATCCGGCGCTCGCCCCTGTCCGGCGCGCAGCGGCGGGAGTGCTACCGGCACCTGGCGCAGTGGTTCACTGCCCGTGCGAGGCCGGGCGTCGCCGAGCCAGGCGGTCCGGTTTCCGTCGATCCGCTTCCGGCCATATCGGTCGACACCGTCGTCGCCAGCCGGCAGCGGAGCCGGTTATCGCCGCCGGCGGTACCCGTAAAGGGGAGATGAGCATGAACGACTCGAGGGCCTTTGCTCAAGAAAAGATAGCCGGATCCCATAAGCGCGAGTTCTGGATCAAAGAGAACCAGAAGCATCTCCCGGCGCACTACAGGCTCCAGAAGTGCGGCCGTATTATTAGCCGTATCGCCGGCGGCGGGCAATGTGAGCTGCTGGACGTCGGCTGCGGCCCGGCGACATTGATGAGCGTGCTGCCGGAGAACATTCATTACTTCGGGATTGACATAGCCATACATGACCCGGCACCGAACCTGCTGGAATCGGACATACTCGAGACCCCGATCATGTTCGGTGAGAAGAAGTTTGACATCGTGGTCGCCCAGGGCCTCTTCGAATATGTCGGAGTTCACCAGTCCGAGAAGTTCGGCGAGATAGCGGAGGTGCTCCGCGAGAACGGCATTCTCGTCCTGACGTACACGAACTTCAACCACCGGGCCAAGCAGATCTTCGAGGCATTCAGCAATGTCCAGCCGCCGGGCGACTTCCGGAAGGACCTAGCGCGGCACTTTACGATCGACAGGTCCTTCCCCGCCTCGCACAACTGGTATGGTGGCCAGCCGAGCCGCGCCGTCGTCAAGGCCGTGAACATGCGCCTGAACGCTAACGTCCCCCTCATCAGCCCGCGACTGGCTGTCGAGTACTTCTTCATCTGCCGTCCCCGGCGGCGGGGCTGACCGGGCGGCAGGCCCGCGGTGACGTCCGGCCGACGTGCGCCTGCCCGGCGGCGGGGGCTTGCCGTGCTCACCGATGGCCAGCCGCAGCTGCCACCACCACAGCAGCGCGCCGAGCCAGGTGGCGAGGGCAGCGCCCCAGACAGTGCCGACGGCTCCGTCGTCATAAGCACCTATCACGCCGCAGGCCAGGAAGATGACCGACGCGAGGACCATCGCGCGCAAGCTGCGCCGGGCCGCGCCGAGCGCGTGCAGTCCCGCGGTCGCGCCGCCAATGAGGCATCCGCCCATCACCGAAAGGGTGTACGGCAGCACCAGCCCGTAAGCGGGCCGCCACAGCTGCCTGCCGAGGAGCAGCGTTCCGAGTCCCCGGGGCATGAGGATGAGCAGAGCCACGCCCCAGAGCAGGCCCAGGATGGCGAGCCCGCTGCCGACCAGGATGCAGTAGAGGCGGAAGTGCCGTAGCGAATGGCGCAGGATCCGCGCAGCCTCAGGAACGGTTACCAGGGATATCCCCATGAACACGACGAGGAATGGCCCCATCAGCAGCCCGGCGGCCTGAACGTAGCCGACCGCGGCCAGGCCTGCGATCGCGCCGATGCTGTAGGTGCGCAGCTGGGCGGCTCCGCTGTTGGAGGTATTCTCCACGAGATAGCGCGGCCCCAGGTCACGGTGGCGGGACACCCATTCAAGAGCGTCGGAGAACCGGGGGATGACCCGGGCCTGCAACGGGCCGAAGGAAGCGGCGGCCGTCGCCGTCGTGCCCCAGAGCAGGACGAACCAGAAGACGGTGTTGTGGTGCGTGATCCGCAGGAACGCCATGGCAGGCAGCAGCAGCATCGTCCAGATGGTGTCGTTGATGAGCGCCTGGCTGCCTCGTCCCAGCGCGAAGAACGCGTACCGCCAGCTGTCTTGGAGCAGCAAGCCGGGCAGGGTCAGCCCGAGGGCGATGAAGGCCAGCCTGAGGGTGCCGCTGAGCGCGGCGGCGGCCGCTAGCGCGCAGATGCCGGTGGTTACCCCGACGGAGATGGAGGTGCCGGTGGAGCGGGTGATGGCGCGCCGCCAGACCGGAGCTTCCGCGTTGCTGTACTTGACGAGCAGCGGGTCGGTGGCCAGGCCGCGGGAGGCGTTGAGCGCGAAAGAGTAGGTCACGTAAGCGATGCTGAACGCGCCGAACTGGCTGGCGCCCAGCTCGCGCGCCACGTAAAAGCTCATCGCCGCATTGCTCAGGCTGGACATCATCTGGTCCGCGAGGCCCCAGCCGAAGCGCTGAGCGATGCGGCTCCTTATCCTGCCGGTACCGCCCTTCGGGTCAGCCACGGGCAAGGCGTCCCGGCCGCGACCGGGCCGGCATCAGTGCCCGTGCGGCGCGTTCATGCTGCCCGGCGCCGGGGGCGGCTGGTCGGTCTTCCTGCGCAGCATCTCGTCGACGATGCCGGCGTCGAGCAGTTCGCGGATCCTGCGCAGCCGCACGTACCTGGAGGACGTGAAGTCGTCGTAGGTCAGGCCGTACTTGGCGTAGGACTGCACGAGTTCGTCGATCCCCTCCCGCACGCTCCACTGCATCTTCAGGTCCGGAAACGTCGTGTCGAGCTTGGCGAAATCCACCCGGTAGTCGCGCAGGTCCGGCCCGGCGCCGTCGGCCAGCGACACCGCCGAGCCGGGCACCGCGTCGCGCACCATCTCGGCGATGTCCCGCACCTGCACGTTGTCCTGGGCCCGCCCGACGTTGAACGCCTGGTCGTGCACGAGTTCGCGCGGTGCCTCGAGCATCGCGAGGAACGCGCGGCTGATGTCTTCGATGTGGACAAGGGGCCGCCAGGGGGTACCGTCGCTTTCCAGGCGGACCTGTCCGGTCGTGACCGCGACGGCGGTCAGGTTGTTGACCACGATGTCCAGCCGGAGCCGGGTAGACGCGCCGTACGCCGTCGCGTTCCGCAGGTAGGTAGGGCTGAAGTTGTCGTCGGCCAGTCCCGAGAGCTCTCGTTCCGCCGCCACCTTGCTCTCGCCGTAGGGCGTGACGGGGAACATCCGCGCGTCCTCGGCGACGGCGCCAGACCCCGCCGCCCCATAGAGGCTGCAGGATGAGGAGAACAGGAAGCGCCCGACGCCAGCCTCCTTCGCCGAGCGGGCCAGATGCAGCGTCCCGGCGAGGTTCACCGAGTACGTCGCCGCCGGGTTGAGGTCACCGAGCGGGTCGTTGGACAGTGCCGCCAGGCACAGCACGGCGTCGTACCCGGCCAGCTCGGCCGGCGTCGTGGCGCGCATGTCGAGCGTGGCCCGGCCACGGGCGTCAGGCAGTCCCGGGCCGAGGTCACACCCCTCGTACAAACCGAGGTCGAGCCCGTCCACCTCGTGCCCGGCGCCGCGCAGGAATGGCGCCAGCACGGCCCCTATGTATCCGCGGTCGCCTGCAACAAGGACTCTCATCGGCTACCCCACCAGCGCCAGCAGTTCTGTCGCGGGAAGGTGATCCCGCTTCACATAAGAGCCGCCGCGCTCCGGCTGTGATACATCCGGCTGTGATACCCCGGCTCTGATCAGCCGCAAATCGGCCGGCCGGCGGAAACCGGGACAGCCGGTATCACGGTAGCCGACCGGGCGCTCGTATATAGGTGGAGCGCCGGGTCCTGATCATCGTCCAGAACCTGCCGGTGCCCTTCGACCGGCGGGTGTGGCTGGAGTGCCAGGCACTCGTCGCGGCGGGCTACCGGGTCGCCGTCGTGTGCCCGAAGGGCAAGGGCGACCCGGCGCGGGAGGTTGTCAACGGGGTCGAGCTGCATAAGTACCGGCCTTACGCGCCGGGAGGCAGCAAGCTCAGCTTCATCACCGAGTACGTGTACTCGTTCCTCGCGACGATGTGGCTGACCGGCAAGGCCCGGCGGCGCGGCCGGTTCGCCGTCATGCAGGCGTGCAACCCGCCGGATATCTTCTGGCCGATCGCGCTCGTGCTGCGCTGGCTTGACGGCACCAAGTTCGTGTTCGATCATCACGATCTGTGCCCGGAGCTTTTCCAGTCCCGCTTCCCGGACGGCCCCAGGCTGCCGTACCGGGGGCTGCGGGCCCTGGAGCGCCGGACGCACCGGACCGCCGATCACGTGATCTCCACGAACGATTCCTACCGCGACGTCGCTATCGGCAGGAGCGGCAAGGACCCTCACGACGTCACGGTCGTCCGCACCGGCCCGGACCCGCAGAAGCTGCGGCGTGGCCCCGAAGACCCCGCACTCCGCCGCGGGCGCCGGTTCCTGGCCGCCTATATCGGGGTCATGGGGCCGCAGGACGGAGTGGACATCGTCGTGCGGGCGGCCGAGATCGTCGTGCGCGAGATGGGCCGCGAGGACATCGCCTTCACGCTGATCGGCTCCGGGGACTGCTTCGGCGAGCTCGTGGCGCTGCGAGACGAGCTGAAGCTGAACGGGCACGTCGAGTTCACCGGCCGCGCGCCCGACGAGCTGGTCAAGAAGATCCTCTCGACCGCGGACATCGGCCTGTCGCCCGACCCGAAGAATCCGCTCAACGACGTGTCCACCATGAATAAGACGATGGAGTACATGGCCTTCGAGCTCCCCGTGGTGGCCTTCGACCTGCGCGAGACCCGCGTCTCGGCCGGCGACGCCGCGGTGTACGTCGAGCCCAGCGACGTCGGCCTGTACGCGAAGGCGATCGCGGGCCTGATGGACGACGAGGACGGGCGTGCCCGGCTCGGCAGGCTGGGCCGCGCCAGGGTGGAGACCGAGCTCGCCTGGGCCCGTCAGGAACGGGCCTACCTTGACGTCTACCAGCGCCTGACCAGCGGGCCCGGCCCGAAGCCGGGCGGCTGATCGTGTGCGGAATCGCCGGGTGCTACGGGCAGGCCGACGGGCGGAAGCTGACCGACGTCATGACCGACCGGATCGCGCACCGGGGGCCGGACGCGAGCGGCCTGTGGAGTCACGAGGACGGGCGCGCGCCCATCCACCTGGGCCACCGGCGGCTGTCGATCATCGACCTGAGCACCGCCGCCGACCAGCCCCTGCGCAAGGACCGCCTGACGCTCGTCTACAACGGCGAACTGTACAACTACAAGGAACTGCGGGCCGAGCTGCGGGCCCGTGGGGCAAGCTTCGCCACCCAGTCCGACACCGAGGTCGTGCTGGAGGCATGGCGCTGCTGGGGCCCGGCGGCGCTGGGCAGGTTCCGCGGCATGTTCGCGTTCGCGCTCGCCGACACTGCGACCGGCGAGCTGATCCTGGCTCGCGACCCGCTCGGCATCAAACCGCTCTTTTACTACCCGCGCGGCGACGGCATCGTGTTCGCCTCGGAACTCAAGGCGCTGCTGGCGGCGCTCGGCACCGAACTGCGGATCGAGCCCGGCGCCCTGGTGGCGTCCATGCTCTACTACTGGGTGCCGGAGCAGCGCTGCGCCATCCACGGGGTGCACAAGCTGCCGGCCGGCTCCTGGGCGCGCGTCCGCCCGGGCCGGGGCATCGAGGTACGGCAGTACTGGCACGTGCAGGACGTGGCGGCCGAAGCGGCCGCCGGGCCGGCGGCGGACACCGCAGCCGTGATCGAGGAGTCGGTTGCCGCGCACCTGGTGGCCGACGTCCCGGTATCGAGCTTCCTTTCCGGCGGCCTGGACTCCAGCATCGTGACGGTACTCGCCCACCGGGACTCCCCCGCGGTCGACGCCTACACGATCACCTTCCGGCCCGAGGACCAGAAGCTGGAGGCCATGCCGGACGACGCGGTGTACGCCCGCAAGGTCGCCGCCCGGTTCGGCATCGACCTGCACGAGATCGAGATATCGCCGGACATCGTAAACCTGCTGCCGCGCATGGTGGACATCCTCGACGAGCCGATCGGCGACCCGGCGGCGATCAACACCCTGCTGATGTGCGAGGCGGCACGGGAGCGCGGGGTCAAGGTGGTCCTGTCCGGGATGGGGGCCGACGAGCTGTTCGGCGGCTACCGCAAGCACCTGGCGTGCGTGATCGCCAGCCGGTACCGCAGGCTGCCCGCCGTGGCCCGGGCCGGAGCGCGATTGGCCGCCGGCCGCCTCCCGGTCAGCGTCGGCGGCCGCGGCCTGCGGTATCCCCGGTGGGCCAAGCGGTTCATGACCTTCGCCGAGCTGCCCGAGGAGGAGCGGTTCCGGCGCAGCTACACGCTGTACGACCCGCAGGACCTGGCGGCGCTCGCGGGACCGGACCTCGCGCAGCAGGTCAGCGACGTCATCGGCGAGCACGCAGCCATCTATGCCGACAACGCGCTGGACGACGAGATCAACCGCATGTGCCTGGCCGACGCGCGGCTGTTCATGGCCGGGCTCAACCTCAGCTACACTGACCGCGCCAGCATGGCGGCGTCCGTGGAAGTGCGGGTGCCGTTCGTCGACCCCGTAGTCGCCAGGGCCGCCTTCTCGATCCCCGGCAAGGACAAGATCCGCGGCCGGGCGCAGAAGGTGGCGCTGAAGGAGGCCGCGCAGAACTGGCTGCCGGATGAGATCGTGCACCGGCCGAAGGCATCCTTCGGGGCGCCGCTGCGCGCCTGGGTGCGCGGCGACCTGCGCGAGCTGATCGGCGACGTGCTCGTCGGCGGCGACCTCGTCCAGGCGGGGATGCTCCGCAAGCAGGCGGTGCTGCGCCTGATCGCGGATGAGCAGGCGGGCCGTGAGGACTACGCCAAGCAGATCTGGCAGCTCCTCTCGATGGAGCTGTGGTACCGCCGGGTGCGGGCCGCCGGGGTTGCCGGGTGACGATCACGGAAGGAACTCGGTAGGCAGGCCGATGAAGCAGATAGCCCAGAACTACAAGTCGGGGGAGCTGGCCGTCCTCGACGTGCCCGCCCCGGTGTGCCGTCCCGGTGGGGTCCTCCTGCGGTCACTGTTCTCGCTGATCTCGACGGGCACCGAGATGACGAAGGTGTCCGAGGCCAGCATGTCGATGGTCGGCATGGCGCGGGCGCGGCCGGACCAGGTGCGCAAGGTACTCGACCAGGTGCAGCAGCAGGGCATCCGCTCCACCTACCAGAAGGTGATGAACAAGCTCGACTCCTTCACCCCGCTCGGCTACTCGCTGTGCGGCGTGGTCACCGAGGTAGGGCGCGGCGCCGAGGAATTCAAGGTGGGCCAGCTCGTCGCGGCGGCGGGCAACGAGCACGCGCTGCACGCGGAGTACAACTGGGTCCCGGTCAACCTGTGCGCCGCGGTTCCGCCCGGTGTGCTGCCCGAGCACGCGGCCTTCTCGACCGTGGCGTCGATCGCCATGCACGGCTTGCGGCGGGCCGAGGTCCAGCTCGGCGAGACGGCGGCCGTGATCGGACTCGGCCTCGTCGGCCAGCTCGTGGTCCGGCTGCTGATCGCGGCCGGCGCCCAGGTGGTCGGCATCGACCCGGTCCCGGACCGGTGCCGCCTCGCGGAGAAGGCGGGCGCCGCCGCGTCCGGATCGCCGGACGAGCCGGACGCCGCGGCGGCCGAGCTGGCGAGGATCACCAGCGGCCGCGGTGCCGACCACGTCTTCCTGGCCGCGGGCGGGCCGACGAACGGCCCGGTCGAGATGGCCGTGAGGCTGGCCAGGGACCGTGCCCGGGTCGTCGACATCGGCAAGATGAAGCTGGACCTGCCGTGGAACGCCTACTACGACAAGGAACTCGACGTCCGGTTCTCCCGGTCCTACGGTCCCGGGCGGTACGACGACCGGTACGAGCTCGACGGCATCGACTACCCGGCCGGGTACGTCCGCTGGACGGAGAAGCGCAACCTGGAGTCCTTTCTCGACCTGGTCGCCCGCGGCGAGGTCGAGGTGGCCTCGCTGATCCACGGGGTCTTCCCGATGGCGGACGCGGCCAAGGTCTACGCGGACCTGAAGTCCGGGGAGCTGAAGGCCGTCGGCGTGCTGCTGGAGTACCCGGTGGCCGCGCAGGACGCTGCGCCCCCGGCGGCGACGCGCCTGCTGCCAGCCGCCGCCGGGAGCGCCAAGGCCCCGCCGCCCGCCGCGGGCAGCGGGAAAACAGGGGTGTCGATCGGGTTCATCGGCGCGGGCAGCTACGCCTCCTCGATGCTGCTTCCCAGCCTGGCCCGGCTCGGCAGCGCGCGCCTCGCGCACGTCGCCACCACCACATCGCTGTCCGCGGTGAACGCCCAGCGGAAATTCGGCTTCGCCGCGGCGTCAACGACGGCGGACGCGGTGCTGCAGGACGGGGAGCTGGACGCGATCTTTATCGTGACCCGGCACGCTACCCACGCCAGCCTGGTCTGCCGCGCCCTGGAGACGGGGAAGGCGGTGTTCGTGGAGAAGCCTCTCGCGCTGACCCGCGAGGAGACCGACCTCATCGCCCAGACCATGGCCGCGACCGGCAACGACCGGCTCATGGTGGGCTTCAACCGCCGGTTCGCCCCGTTGCTGCGAGCGATGAGGAAGGACTTCGGCGCGGGCGCCGGCAGCTCCGTCACCCGGTACCTGGTTAACGCGGGGCCGCTGGCCAAGGACAGCTGGTACCTCAACGAGAAGGCCCAGGGGTCACGGTTCACGGGCGAAGGCGGCCACTTCATTGACACGCTGAGCTGGTGGGCGGACAGCCTGCCCGAGGAGGTCTACGCGACCGGCGGTCCGCAGCAGGACGATGTCACGGCCGTGATCAGGTTCGCCAGCGGCGCCTCAGCCAGCGTCGCTTACCTGACCGGCGGCAACGTCAGGTACCCGAAGGAGACCATGGACGTCACCGGCGGCGGTCGCAGCGCCCGGCTGGACAACTTCAAGGCCGCGACGGTCTGGTCGGGCCGCGGCAAGAGCAGCACGAAGGCCAGGGGCGGCCAGGACAAGGGCCAGCGCGCCGAGATGGAAGAGTTCGTGGAAGCAGTCCGCAGCGGTGGCCCGATGCCGATCTGTGCCGATTCCCTGCTGGCCACCACCAGGGCGACGATCGCCACGGGCGAGAGCCTGCTGACCGGCCAGCCGGAGCGGGTGTGAGCCCGGTTCCCGCGTCGCGGCTGCGCTGGTACGCCCGCAGGCTGGGCCGGATGTCGCCGGCCGAGATGGCCTGGCGCGCCCGTGACCAGGCGGTCAAGGCGGCCTGGTCCCGCCGCCAGGTCGCTGCCGTGGACCCGGCGAAGTTCGCGGACCGAGGTGGCGAGCGCCGGTTCACGGCGGTCCTGCCCCCAGGCACCGCGGCACGGGTGCCCGACGAGGCGCGGAAGGCTGTCGTCGCGGCGGCGGACCAGCTCATGAACGGCGAGTGGGAGGTGCTCGGCACCGTCCGGACCGACATGGAGCGGCCGGACTGGTTCCGCGACCCGGTGTCGGGCCGCCGCTGCGACCCGCGCCGCTACGCTTTCCGCATCGACCACCGCTCGCAGGAGCAGACCGGCAACATCAAGCAGGTCTGGGAGATCTCCCGGCTGCAGCACCTCACGATGCTCGCCACCGCCTGGTTCCTCACCGAGGAGGAGCGCTACGCCCGGCGGGTCGCGCAGCAACTGCGGTCCTGGTGGCAGGAGAACCCGTTCCTGTCCGGCGTGCACTGGACGAGCGGGATCGAGGTGGGCCTGCGCCTGATCAGCTTCGCCTGGATCAGGCGGCTGCTCGACGGCTGGCCCGGTGCCGCCGGCCTGTTCGAGGAGAATGCCCTCGCGCTCACGCAGATCCGCTGGCACCAGCAGTACCTCGCCGCGCTGCGCAGCCGCGGCTCGTCCGCCAACAATCACGTGATCGCCGAGGCGGCCGGCCAGCTCGTGGCGGGCTGCGCCTTTCCCTGGTTCAGCCGCAGCGGCCGCTGGCGGCGTCAGTCCGCGCGGCTGCTGCAGCGGGAGTTGCTGCGCAACACGTTCCCGTCAGGTATCGACCGGGAGCTGGCCACGGATTACCAGTGCCTGGTCGCCATGCTCGGCCAGCTCGCGGCCGTCGAGGCCGCCGCGGCCGGCCAGGCGATTTCCGACGTCGCCTGGGGCAGGCTGTGCGCCATGACCGACAGCGGCGCGGCTTTGCTCGACGCTTCCTTGCGGCCGCCGCGCCAGGGTGATGGCGACGACGGCCGGGCTATCTTGCTGGATGCCCCGGCCGGGAGCCAGTGGCCATCCCTGCTGTCGATCGGCGGCGCGCTCTTCGGCCGGCTCGACTGGTGGCCGCACCCGGCGGCGGACGCAGGGAGCGCGCTCGTCGGCGCGCTGGCCGGCGCCCCCCGCGAGGTCGCGGGCAGACCGCCGCAGCGCCCTTTCCGCTTCCCGGATGCCGGCATAACGATCCTGAGAACGGCCGGGACTTCCTCCCCCGAGATCTGGTGCCGCTGCGACGGCGGGCCGCACGGCTTCCTGTCGATCGCGGCGCACGCGCATGCCGACGCGCTGTCGGTCGAGGTCCGCTACGGCGGGGTGGATATCCTCGCCGACCCGGGCACCTACTGCTACCACGGCGAGCCGTCATGGCGGTCGTACTTCCGGTCCACCATCGCGCACAACACGGCGGAGATCGGCGGGCGCAGCCAGTCCGTCGAGGGCGGCCCGTTCCTGTGGCTGCGGCACGCGCGGACCAGCCAGATCGAGGTCGGTGAGCCCGAGCGGAACTGGACCGCGGAGCACGAGGGCTACGCCTCGCTCAGCCCGCCTGCCCGGCACAGCCGCTCGGTCCACCTTGACCCGCAGGCGCGCGGCATCGAGATCACCGACGTGATCGAGGGTGCCGCGCACGGTATAAAGCTGGCGTTCCACCTCGGTCCGCTCGTCGAGGCGGACCTCGGCGGGGCGAGCGCCGTCCTGCGCTGGCCTTCCGCCGCTGTCGGCGGCTGCGCGCGGCTGGAGTTGCCGCGAGAACTGCGGTGGAGTCTGCACCGGGCGCAAACCGATCCCATCCTCGGCTGGTATTCCCCCGGACTCGGGCTCCGCGTCCCTGCGTTCTGTCTCCTGGGACAAGGAAGCGGGGCTCTCAGCGCGCCCCTGATTACCAGGCTGACCTTCGCCGCTAACGCAAAAGTTGTCTGATTCGCCTGCCCGGGGGCAAGCCGTATCATGGTGCACGTCCGGCACCATGCTCGCCGCGGCGCCGGGGATCCCAGCGGAGGGCGGATGAGCCAGCCACCATTGAACCTGCGCAGGTCCGTCCAGATCGTACGCCGGTACTGGATACTCGTCGCCGGCATGACGGTTATCGCCCTCTCCGCAGGTGTCGCGTACTCAGTGCTGAAACCGCCGCTATTCACGAGCCAGGCGCTCGTGGTGATCTCCCAGAACGGCTCGAACATATCGACCGAAGTTGTCATCGTGAGTAGCGAGCCGGTTCTTGCCGGGGCTCTGCCCGATATCCGCCCGGCCATGTCGCTGCAGACGCTGCAGAACCAGGTTCGCGTGAAGAGCCTGACGTCTGGCGTCCTGTCGGTCAACGTGCAGGGCTCGACAGCGGCGCAGGCGCAGTCCGCCGCCAATGCGGTGGCCAGCAGCTATATCAGGTACGTCGGCACGGTGCACAGCCCGATCGGGCACATATCGGCGCAGATGCTGGCCAGGGCATCTCCCCCGAGAGGATCCGGAGCGCTGAAGCAAGACATTATCGATGGGGTGACCGGCGCGCTGGCCGGCCTGGTCGTGGCGGTCATCTCGGTCCTTCTCTTCTCGCGTCGCGACCGCAGGCTCAGGGAACTGGCCGACATAGCGAACTCGATCGGCGTTCCCGTGCTGGCGGCGATCCCGGTCGCCCATCCCGCCGACGCGGCGGGATGGGCGACGCTGCTGCGTGAATACGACCCCGGAGCGGTGGAGGCGTGGCGGCTGCGCCAGGCGCTCACGCAGCTTGGGGCGGACGCCGATGGCGCCGGCCGGGCTGCGGGCAACGGCCCGTCTGTCACCGTCGTGTCGCTGTCGTCCGACCCGGTTGCGGTGGCCCTGGGCCCGCAGTTGGCCGCGTTCGCCGCGTCCGTCGGCATCTCCACCGCGCTGGTCATCGGCCCTCAGCAGGACACCAACGTCACAGCCTCGCTCCGCGCCGCCTGCGCGGTCACGACGCGATCGTCCGGCCGCTCGTCTTGCCTCGAGACCTTCGCCCCCGTGGCGCGCGCTGGCGTGCCGCCGGGGGCACAGTTCGTCGTGGTGGTGCTGGTCGTCGACGCCCGGGAACCGGTGTTCCCGGAGACCGTCTCCACGGCTGCCACGGTGCTAGGGGTGTCCGCCGGCGGTGCGACCGCCGAGCAGATGGCCCAGGTGGCCACGGGCGCGGCCAGGGACGGCCGTGACGTTGTCGGGTTGCTCGTCGCTGATCCTGAGCCTTCTGACCAGACGAGCGGGCGGATTCCGAATCCGCAGCGGCCGTCGGTGCGAGGCGCCCCGGCTCGCGGGCCCGGCCATCGCGTGCCAACGGGAAATCAGACAGTGGCCGACTAGGCTAGCTGTCCGGGCTGTCGGCGGGGGTAGCAATCGAGGAGCAGCTCGGCTCGGCGAGGTGCCAGGTTCCGGGCAAGCGGCGCGGCCGCGTGCGGCTTTACCGTGTCCTGCGGCGTCTCGCGATCCCGGCTGCGGTCTTCGTCCTGGTATTCACGGCGGCGACGGCGCGGGTACTAATCTGGCCGGCCAAGGGCATGCCCGGTCACGTCGATGCGATCGTGATGATGGCCGGGCCGGGCGACCGCGTCCCCGTGGCCTTGCGACTGGCCCGGCAGCGGCGGGCGGCCGTACTGATCGTCTCGCAGGGCGAGCACGGCTACGGAGGTCCGTGCCCCCGGGCCACGGCGGGGGTGCGGCTCATCTGCTTCAGCCCCGACCCGGGCAACACCCGCGGCGAGGCGGAGTTCGTAGGCCGCCTGGCCAAGCGCCAGGGGTGGCATTCGGTGGTCCTGGTGACGTCGGACGAACAGGACACGCGCGCCCGGGTCATAACCCGGCGCTGCTTCAGCGGCTCCATCTACGTGGAGACGGCGCCGCAGCCCTGGTATGACCTGCCCTATCAGGTTGTCTATGGCTGGGGAGCGCTGTTCAAGGCGCTGTTTTGGGTCCGGGGGTGCTGACTGCGGGGGCTTGCGCCGGACTCGCCCTGAGGTGAGCCCACAGATGCCAGCCAACCAGGCTCTGGCCCGGAAGCTGGTGCACCGGCAGCGGCGGCGCGTGCATGAAGCGCTTGTAAGTCCGCGTTACCTGGAAGGACGGGAAGTCCCGCTCGATCCGCCCGCGGTCGTACACCAGCGCGTAGGGGTTGGCCGGGCCGTCGGTGTTGTGATGGGTGAAATTACCCAGCCGCAGGTAGCGGAGCAGGCCGGAGCTGCGGGCGTTGCGAAGATGGCCGGCCAGCACGCCCTGGCCGGCGTCATCGAGCAGCCCGAGCCGGGCCAGCGGGTAAGCGGCGAGCAGGGCAGCCCGCCGCAGCACGGCGATGGACACCAGGTAGTTCAGCGACCACCGGGCGTACATCATGATCACCAGTTCCCCGCCGGGCCGCAGGACCCGGTGGATCTCCTGCTGGGCCTGCCTGATCTCCGGCACGTGGTGCAGGACGCCGTGGCTGAAGACGACGTCAAAGGAGTTGTCCGGCCAGGGCAGGTCGAGGACGCTGCCCTGGCGGATCGCCTCGTGCGGCAAGCCGCGCAGCGACAGGCGAGTCTGGACCCGCGCCACGGACTCGGCCGTCAGGTCCACCCCGGACCACCGGGCACCCAGCCGGATCAGCCGCTCGGCGTCGGCGCCTTCCCCCAGCCCGATCTCCAGGACCTGCCTGCCCGGCACCCGCATGGCCTCGAGGCAGGCGGGCAGATGACGCTCGGTCTGGTAGCGGAAGCGGTCGTAGTTCGCGAAGAAGTCTTCGTAGTCGCCGTGAAATCGCTCGCGCAGGCCGCCGACCTGAGCGTTCCCGCACGGATGCTCCTGCCAGAACCCCTGGACCGCCCGTTCATCCATCAGCAGCCACACCTCGCCAATCAGCTAGCCGGCCAAGCCGGGGGTCACCAGCCAATTCCCTGATAGCCTGCGAGCGCCTCCACCTCAGTGCCCAGCAGGCCGCTGAGGTCGATCAGATGCCGCGGGGGGGTCGCGAGCAACGCGTCCAGCACGGCGCGGCCGCCAGCCGAGACGACAGCGACATCGGTGCCGCGCAGCGCCTCGCCAGGATCTCGCACGAGCAGCCGCTGCAGGTGGGGCAGCTTCGACTCGACATACCGGCGGTTCGCGCCCACCAGCCGGGCCGGGTTGACGACCGGATCATAGATCTTGACGTCGAATCCCTTGCCGATCAGCCGCTCCGCCAGCTCCACGTTCGGGCTGTCCCGCAGGTCATCGGTGTTCGTCTTGAAGCTCAGGCCGAGCAGGGCGACAGCGGGCAGGCTGTAGCCGACGACGCGGTCCACTACCTCGCTGACTACCAGCTCGTTGCTGGTCAGCGCGCCGACAAGCAGCGGCACGTCCGCACCGTTGACACGAGCGAGGTGCAGCAGCGATCTGAGGTCCTTCGGCAGGCAAGATCCGCCGAACGCGAAGCCAGGGCGCAGGTAGGCGGGTGAGATGTTGAGAGTCCGGTCCTCGCAGAAGAGCGACATGACCTCGCGGGAGTCCACGCCCAGCAGCCGGAACAGGCGCGACAGCTCGTTGGTGAAGGACACCTTGGTGGCATGGAACGCGTTGCACGCGTACTTGAGCGCCTCGGCAGTGCGGATGTCCACGACCCGGGCTGGCTGGTCGAGGAAGTCGAACAACCTGGTGACCGCCTCGGCCACGCGGGGGTCACCGGCGCCGATGATAACCAGGGGCGCGGCAAAAAAGTCGGGGACCCCCGAGCCTTCCCGGAGGAACTCCGGGCACATCGCCGCGCCGGTCGCGAGCTTCGTCCCGGCGAGACCCTGGGTCAGTGCGGGCACGACGATGTCCTCCACGGTGCCCGGGGGCACGGTGCTGCGGATGACGACGCTGTGGTGGCCAGACGGCGGCGGCGCCACCTCGCGCAGCGCGGCCACGATTTGCTCCACGGCCCGCCGCACGTAGGACAGGTCGGTCGCGCCCTGCAGCGTCGACGGCGTGCCGACACAGACCACCGACACGTCGGCCCTGTCCAGCGCCTCGGTGCACGATGTGGTCGCGTGCAGCATGCCAGCGGCCAGCGCCTGCGCGACGAGCGCGTCGAGACCCGGCTCCGCCACCGGGCTGTGGCCGGCCCGGATCTCCTTGACCTTGGCCGCGTCGACGTCGGCTCCCCACACGTCATGGCCCTTGGCGGCGAGGCACGCGGCAGTGACGGTGCCGACATAGCCAAGGCCGATCACCGCGACCTTCATCGCATCACCTCTACGTGGTTTGCTTCTCGTCCGCCCGCGCGACGGTCCCGTGTCGGTCCATAAGAGCCCCGAACTGAAGGCCCTGATACGGCAAGTGCGTGCCCGAACGCGGCGTGGCCTGATGGGTCTTGATGGGTTATGTACTCCCGCTGGCGGGACCGCACGTCTTACTCACGTGCCACCCCGGTTCCTGCTGATCCTGAGTTTCAGTCGACCAGCGGTTGCCGTTGCCTCGTACAGATAAGGGATCAGGAGCCGCGTGTGCGGACCTCCGCAGCTTCTGGGCTGACCGGGTCGGCCGGCTCAGACCTGGCGCAACAGCCCGCCACGGGCATCGCCCGCGGCGCCGCGCTCGTCGCCGGGCTCACCGCGGCGTCCCGGCTGATGGGGCTTGCCCGTACGCTCGTGTTCTCGCAGAGCATCGGCGCAAGCTGCCTGGGCGCGGCGTATGTCACCGCAAACCAGGTGCCCAATCTCATCTATGAGCTGATCCTGGGGGGCGCGCTGACGAGCGCCATGGTGCCGGTGCTGGCCCGCTCGGCCGCGCAGGCGGCAACTGACCCGGAGGAAAAGGCGCGGGTGGGCCATATCACCTCAGCGCTGCTGACCTGGTCGGTCCTCATCCTGGTGCCGCTGGCCCTGGCGATCATGGCTGTCGCCGGGCCGATCGCCTCGCTGCTCACCCCCGACAACGCGATCACGCAGTGCCCTCATGCCGAGGTGGTCGCCACCACGCGCAGCATGCTTCAGGTGTTCGCCCCGCAGGCAGTGCTGTACGGGCTGTCGGTGGTGCTCTTCGGGCTGTTGCAGGCATACCGGCGGTTCGCTGCCCCCGCCCTGGCGCCGCTGGTCTCCAGCCTGGTGCTCATCGCTGCGTACCTGGCGTTCGTGCCGCTGGACAAGGGGCTCCCGCTGGCCCGGCTGCCGGCCTCGGCTGAGCTTGTCCTGTCGGCGGGCACGACGCTGGGGATAGCGGCCCTGGTGCTGGTCGCGCTGGTGCCGGTGTGGCGGCTGCGGCTGCGGCTGCGGCCGGTACTGCGGTTCCCGCCCGGGGTGGCGCGCCGGGCCGGCGGCCTGGCCATGGTCGGTGTTGTCGAGCTGATCGCCATCGACCTGTGCAGCCTGGTAGCGATCGCCTTGGCCAACGGGCGCGGGGAGGTGGGCGCAATCGTGATCTTCAACTACGCCTCGCAGGTATTCAACACCCTGGCCGCGGTGCTCGCCGGGGCGATCGTGATCAGCGCGTTTCCGGTCCTTTGCGCCCGCGACGGGCCAGTGTTCGACCAGGCCAGCGCCGGATCGACGCGAGCCGTCTTGCTTGCGTCCTGGCTCGGCACAGCCGTGATCGCGGCGATCACCGTTCCCGCCGCGCACGTTCTGGCCAGGCAGCCTGGCCAGGTGCCAGAGCTGATCCAAGGCTTCGCGCTGATGGCTCCTGGCCTGGCGGGGATCGGCGTGATCACGAACCTGTCGCGGGTGATGTTCGCCGCCGGGCGGCTGAAGGTCGCGGCGGCCGCGCTGGCCGGAAGCTGGCTGCTGGTGATCGTGGCTGACGTGGTGCTGGCTGAGCTGGCCCCGGCTCGCCTGGTGGTGGCCGCGCTGGCCCTGGGCACCACGATCGGCCAGATCCTGGTGGCGATTCCGCTGGTGGTAACCACCGGCCGGACCTGCGGCAAGAACGCGGTGCGGGGAGTTGGCCGCAGCGCGCTGGCCGGCCTGGCCGCAGCAGCCGCGGGCGCCGCGGCCGGCGTGGCTGTGAGCGTCGCGCTGCCGGTCAGCCATAAGCTGCTGGCCGCTGGCGTCGCTGTGCTGGCCGCGGGCTGCGCCGTCATCGCGTTCGGCGTGGTCGCCTATCTCCTGGATGACGGTGACCTGCGCACAGCCCTGGCCCGCCTGCGGCGTGCCGCCGCCATGTTACGCAACGCAAAGGAAACCTGGTGAAAGTTATCCCCGTACCCCGCATTGCCGGGGCGCTGCTGTTCAAGCCGACACCGCATGCCGATGAGCGCGGCTTCTTCTGCCGCACCTTCGACGCGGAGGTCATGCGCGCGTCCGGCATCGACCCGGGCGCGTTCCTTCAGGACAGCCTCTCCCGCTCGGCGCGCGGCGTGGTCCGTGGCCTCCACGTGCGCCGCGGTCACGGCGAGGCGAAGCTCGTGCGATGTTCATACGGCGCGATCTTTGACGTCGTCGTGGACCTGCGGCCCGCCTCGCCGACGTATCGAAACTGGGAGAATTTTGACCTGGGCGACGAAGAGCAGGTCTCGCTTTACGTGCCGGCCGGATGCGCGCACGGGTTTCAGGCCCTCACCGGCCCCGCGGACGTGTCCTATCGCATCGACCGCGTGCACGACCCCGCGGAGGACGTGACCGTTGCTTTCGATGACCCCGAGCTGGCCATCCCGTGGCCGCTTCCCGTCGCCGCGATGTCGGGGCGGGACCAGAGCGCTCCGCCCCTGGCCGTCGCGGTCAGGTCGCTGACCTGAGTCGCGGGCCGGCCGGGTTCGGGGGTCGTCAGGCGCGGCCCGGCGCGGGGCCACCGTTACCTGGTCTTCCTCAGGATGAGGCTGGAACGACGCCGGACGGCGTCCGCGGGATCGGCCGCCGCGCCGTCCTGTCTGTGCGCTTTCCTGACGGTGCAGTGGGCCGGAGCCGGCTGCTGCTTGAGCGGCTCCCACCAGCGGCGGTTGTCCTGGTACCAGCGCACAGTCTCTCTCAGCCCCTCGCTGAACGGGATCTGCGGCGCGTAGCCCATGCCGCGCAGCAGCGAGTCGTCCAGCGAATAGCGGCGGTCGTGGCCCTTGCGGTCCTCGACCCAGGCCACCATGTCCCAGCCCGCCCCGCAGCACTCCAGAAGGGCCCGGGCCAGCTCCACGTTGGACAGCTCCGCGTCACCGCTGATGTGATACACCCGCCCCGCCTGGCCCCGTTCCAGCACCATCTGGATCCCCCGGCAGTGGTCATCGACATGCACCCAGCCGCGTACGTTCCGGCCATCGCCGTACAGCGGGACCTTCCGCCCGTCGAGCAGGCTGGTGACGAACAGGGGGATGACCTTCTCCGGGTACTGGTACGGGCCGTAGGTATTGCAGCACCGCGTGATGCTCACGTTCAGCCCTTCGGAGCGCGCATACGCCCCGGCGATCAGGTCACCGCCTGCTTTGGCCGCCGTAAACGGCGAACTCGGTTCCATCGGCGCGGTCTCAGCCCAGGACCCCGACTCCGCGCTGCCGTAGACCCCGCTGGAGGAGACCTGGACCACCCGCGCGGTGTTCGCCTCCAGGCACGCGTCCATCAGGACCTGAACCCCGGTCACGTTCGCGGCCACGAAGCCCGCCGCGTCCGCTACCGGCTGGTCCACGTGAGACTCTGCCGCGAAGTTGACCACGACGTCATGACCGGGCACCACCGAGGCGAGCAATGCGCGATCACCGATGTCGCCGCGCACGAACGAGAACCGCGGGCTGCTCGCGACCGGCTCCAGGTTCGCCAGGTTCCCCGCATACGTCAGCTTGTCCACAACAGTTACCTGCGCGTGACCGTAACCTGGATAGCCGTCACCGAGCAGCGTCCGCACGTAATGCGAGCCGATAAACCCAGCACCGCCAGTAACCAGGATCCTCATCAACTACTCCCGCAATAAGCAGCGCTCGGTTTCGGAGCCACGGATAGTAGACGCACCACGCCACACGGGGGAGTACCGGGAGTTGCTGTCCGAAATTAGGCAATCATGACGCTCAGGCGCGCGTGCAGGCCACGCCGTACACGTCAAGGACCGTCAAGATTTCCTGGTGAACATCACGGGACTGGTTCCTATATAAATGACCGCTAATGTTCGCGCCTGGCGGGAATGGCAGAGCTTGTCCGGGCGGATCGCCAGTGTCGGTGCGAGGCAATGTCCGCGACGCCATTGGCCCATTGACGTGGATCAGCAGGAAGGCGTCGGCCGCCGCGCCGCTACCGGCCGCCATGCCGCCGCCTGCCGCCATGCCGTGGCCGGGCCGCCGCCTGCCGTGGCCGGGCCAGGCGCAGCGGCAGCGGTGCGGTGTGGCGGTATCGCCCGGATCGCCCGGATCGATTACTCTCCGGGAGGCCGGTACTTCCCCCGGCACCTGAACGGGCTGGTCCCCGGCCCATGCACCACGTGGACCGTCAGAGCGCGGCCAGACAGCGCTGTCGGCCACCGGTGCGGAGTTCTTCCCCCGAGATGTGGGTTCGCTGTTAGGCTTTGTCCGGTCAAGCCCCGGATGGAACCCTTACCATTCCCCGGACGGGGAAAGCTGCGGCCCGACCTATGACAGGGATCCTTCGTGATCGCGTCGTCCCGTCCTTGATTCCCATGGTGTCAGACAGCGACAAGGACACGTTTACCGAGCGGCTCGTTACGGCGCCGAGGGCCATGCTGAGGTGGGCGGCGCCGGTATCACGGCCGGACGAGGCGGGCAAGGCCGGCGGCCTAGGCTGCCTGAATCCCCTCTCGCTCGTCAAGTTCGTGGTGCTCCTGCTCTTGGTCATTCTCATGCCGCTGTACATGCTGCCGCTCATGCTGGTCCGGATCGCGACGTTTGGCCGCAGCTCGATCAGCTACAGCTCAGCGATCGACATGACCAGCGGCGAGCCTGCCCGGTGGGGATACGGTGCCCTCGACCCGCCCGCCGCCCCGCCTGGCGTCAAGGCGGGCTTGGCGGCCATTGCGGCACATGACCCGGAATTCGGCCCGGCCATGCTCGTCGGCTGGGCCGTGACTGCGACGGCGCTGATCCGCCAGAGCCTCACGAGCGCGGATGCC